>Ga0209303_1000447_pt1 | contig 32438 bp, 24 predicted proteins | sample SidtaG_3_FD_187449 | JGI IMG/M metagenome (GOLD analysis project Ga0209303, IMG submission 187449) | Marine algal microbial communities from Sidmouth, United Kingdom - Sidmouth_Asex1 metaG (SPAdes) (version 2) | ecosystem: Host-associated > Algae > Red algae > Unclassified | place: Sidmouth...
TTCCGTAGCTATGGCTATGCAACGATTTTTTGAATTCTTTAGAAGAAAAAATTACGGCGCATTATGGAACAATTTATTTAATTTCTTTCACTTAGCCAAACATATAAAAAAAATAACTTCTTCATTTGGGGTAGATTATTTTCTTCCTCTTCCCTTACCAGTATAATTTTTGCTAAAAAAAAGGAAAAGACAAGTTTGCGGGTTATTTCGCGTTACTTAGTATTGTATTTAAAGTATAATTAAATTTATATATTAATTATATAATTTTATTCGAGAAAACAAAAAAAACTGGGACTGCCGCAATTGCTAAACAATCCCAGATTATCAAACACCCGGTTTATGGAAAACATGCTCTTATTGATGAGGCATTGAAAATGAATTAATGATTGTTCATTTTCAATAGCGCATCAAAAAACCTTGACTCTTCCGGTCAAGAGGTCATGATTTGGTATCACCATCTTTTGGTTTCCCATCTGCAAAATCACTGATGTACTCGTGATATCGATGATTTCTCCTTTGATACCTTCTATCTCAATAGTTTGTCCTTTCTGAAAAGTATTTCTTCCGGCGTATCCGGCAAGAATATTTGAGAGTACATCTCTCGAAGCAAAGCCATAAGAAATCGCTGCTGCTGCGAGTATAGACCCCATGATAATCAACATATTGGAGGTAATCACAGTGGTATCTATTCCTGCTTGGTCGAGTGCTGTGAGCGTGACCATGATAAATAAGAAATAAAAGACCAGATTGCTGACTACTTTTCCTGTACTCATGCCTAAAGAAGCCGTTGCTCCTTTGATGAGGTCTCTGATAAATGTCGCAAAATAAATGCCTATCAAAAAGATGACGATTGCTACAAATAAGGTCGGTAAATAATTGATGAGTTCACCAATTTTTTCAGAAACCATACCAAGTCCAAGTTGGTCGCAAGCTCCCACGAAAGCTAAAAGGATAATAATACCCCGAACAAACTTTCCGATAATTTCGCTTGCGCTGATGTTGACATTTGCTTTGCTTAAAAATTCTTTAACTTTTACTTTCTCTGCAAATGAATCAAAGCTGACAGCTTGCAATACGCGCACAATAGCTGCGGAGATAAAGCGAGCAAGAAACCAACCGATTAAAAGAAAAAGTAATGCTCCAAATATACTTGGTAAGACAGCTACTATCTTATCTCCAATTATTTTTAAAGAGTCAAAGAAGAATTGCGTCCAACTCGTCAAATTATCCATACATCAAATTACTTAGGTGTTTGTGTATACACGTCATAGAAACGGAAAACTAAAAAACGGTCACATCATTTCTTAATTTTTCTTGTTTTAAAGGATGCTTTTAAGATATATCCAACAAAATTTAGGGACTAACTATTTAATTATCAGGCGAATATTTTATGTGGTATTTTTTTCTTCATTCTCTTTATAAAAATCAGAATCAAAAAGACTGGTCAGTTCGGCTTCGGACATGATGAACTGTGATGTAAAGATATCCAGTACATCCGCGATGAGTTGTAAAGTTTCCAAACTGGTAAAAACCTCCTCTTTCAAGCCCTCGGGTGGCATGGCGTCCATCGGTTTTAGTTGTTTAAATGCTTGGTTCATCATATATTTCGGTAATTATTTAGTAATTCCGCCAAGTGGTCTCTGGAGCGTTTGAGTCGCATTTTTATGGCACTTTGTCCTACATTCAATGCCTTCGCTATGGCTTTGACCGAAAGCCCATCTTGATAGCGCATCAGCAAAAGAAGCTTTTCTTCCTGCCTGAGTTGTTCAAATACAATTTCCAACTCCGAGAGCTTTACTTCTTTCAATTCTTGCTGCTCGCGCTCAATATCTGCCTCTGAAATGTTCTCGAATCGCTCTTCATCGTAATCCTCATGTTTAAACTTCTTTTTCAACCTAAGATAATCAATACAATGATTGTAAGTAATGGAATGTACCCAAAGTGAAAAATTTGTTATTTTTTTCAGCTTGGCAATATTTAAAAAAACTTTTATCAATATATCATGAGCGAGATCTTTAGAAACATCTTTGTCCTTAGTTAATAATAAGCATTTATGATATACTTTATCTACATATCTGTCGTAAAGGATATTGAAGAGTTCTTTATCGCCCGTAACGATAATTTGCTCCACAACCTCCTTATCTGATATTTCTTTTTTTGTACCCAAAGTGCTATTCACGCAGTAATCACCCTAAAACAATGTCCAACAAATGTTTGGATGTTCAACAGACTTGTTCTGTTATAGAAACTTAAAGTTGTACTTTCGGTCACATATCTTAGTTTAGACTTTGGACGAAATTTAGAAAGCTAAGAGTTTTAAGTAGCTGATTTTCAATTATTTAAAAGTCAGCCTTTTTGTTTTTATATTCTTTTAACTATAGGCAGTACAAGCAGGAAAGTCAAGAGTTAAAAGAATATCAAATTAAGTATATTTATCTGTATAAACTGCTGTTTATTAAAGATAAATTAATTTATAAAAATATAAAATTCGTTTAAAGTCCATTTTTGTAAAATTTTATTTTGACTTTTGTGAAATATTTTTCCTGAACAAATATAGGACTTAATTTGAGTGTGTAAAATATTAGGGGAACTTTAATTTGTTTGAATGTATCATAAGTTCGTGGTATTAAAGGTACGTTATCCCGTATAGCTATCGGGAGATCCCGTTGGTGCGTATAAACGGAGTCGGTGCTAACGCACCTTATGAGTTTGGGAGAGCTTTCTTGCTACAAACAGGGACGGTGCGCTGCACCTTTTATATATAATTGCCCCTAATATTTTACGCACTCATTTAATTTTAAGTGAAAGAAATTAAAACGCTTCCCTGCATTTCGTCCAAAGATGTAATGTTTATTGTTTTCCCCTCCCCTATCACTACATTTGTCAAAGAACCAAAAATTCAAACATGCTCTTAAACTTAGAAAAGAGGAAAAAAATAATCTACCCCAAATGAAGCGGTTATTTTTTTATATGTTTGGCTAAATTTGACGCGCATAGCCGAGCTACGTAAGGAGAATTTAGTGAAACATATGTCGCACTGAAATATAGCCATTTTTTAATTAATTAAAATTATTTTATAATTTATTTATAGTTAAAAATGAATTATTTATAAATATTTTTTATTATAAAATAATTCAAAAATATCCTTATTTCAGCAGAACCATATAAGAAAAAGAACAATTCAGACGGGTAGATTATTTTTTTCGTCTTCTCTTACTCCTTCGCCAAATACACGCCAATTAATATCAAGCCCATTCCACCGAAGTGCCACACGGTAATTATTTCACCATCCAATGCGCCCAATGCCAATGCTACAATCGGCATCAGATACGCCACCGTAGAAGCAAACACCGCACTCGTCAACTGCACCAACCAAAAGAACAACACAGAAGCAAAAAACGTCCCGACCAGCGACAGCACCGCAATATACGCGAGTGATGACCACGCCTGCGAGTTGGTGTGCAGTGTACCCGGTACATCCGTCCACCAAAAGCCAAATATCGCAAACGGCAACAGCAGCGCAAAAGCCGCCGAACTCAAAGTAATCGGGTTCAGATTTTGCAAGCCGGCTTTGACCGTATTCACACTCAGTCCGTAGCAAAAACAACCCAAAACAATCAACAAACCATACCAATTATTGCCACTTCCAAACGCCGATTTTCCGAAAATCATTAAAGCCATTGCCCCTGTCAGACCGACCACAATGCCCACTATATTGCGCAGTGCGACTTTGGTCGAAAAAAATAACACGCCCAAAATCAAAGTAAAAATCGGCGTTACCGTACTCAATACGCCCGCGAGCGAACTACTAATTTGCGTCTGTGCCACCGGAAACAACATTGCAGGAATTCCTGTACCAACCATACCAACCACAGCAAGATATTTCCAATCTTGTAGCCGTACCTGTTTCCTTTTTAGGAGAAAAAATGGGAAAAAAGCCACTGCCGCAATTCCCACCCGAAGCGTCGTCACCTGAAACGGGTCAAAACCTACTAAGCCCTTCTTAATCAGTAGGTAAGAACTCCCCCAAACTAGGGTCAGCACACCGAGTGCCAACCAACTTTTTACTGTTTTACTCACTGAAATAATTTTTGAACGTAACACAGACATTACTGTCTGTTTTTCACGCAGTACAGACAGGAATGCCTGTGTTACGTTTTAACGCGAAGCGTTAATCGTTTCCCACAACATATCTTTCAACTCCACCAAGCCCTGCTGCGCGACCGAAGACATAAAAATATGTGGTATATTCTGGGGTAATTCGGGCAATATCATCTCCTTCAATTCATCATCAATCAAATCGGATTTACTGATGGCCAATATGCGTGGTTTGTCCAGCAATTCGGGATTAAATTGTTCCAATTCATTCAATAAAATCTCGTATTCTCGCCCAATATTATCACTATCCGCAGGGATGAGAAACAACAAAGTCGCATTACGCTCAATATGTTTCAAAAACCTGATACCCAATCCTTTACCCTTGTGAGCATCCTCAATAATACCCGGTATGTCTGCAATAACAAAGGACTTATAATCCCGATATTTCACAATACCCAAATTTGGTGCAAGCGTCGTAAATTCATAGTTGGCAATCTTCGGTTTGGCTGCTGTCATGACGGAAAGGAAGGTCGATTTCCCAGCATTCGGAAAGCCCACTAAACCAACGTCCGCAAGGACTTTTAGTTCAAGGATTTTCCACTCCATACGCCCTTCTTCGCCTGGCTGCGCATAGCGTGGCACTTGATTGGTCGGCGATTTGAAATGCTCGTTGCCCAAGCCACCGCGTCCGCCTTCTACGATGATGCGCTCTTCGCCATCCTTCGTGATTTCAAAAAGAATTTCACCCGTTTCGGCATCTTTCACCACTGTACCAAGCGGTACATCGAGTATGACATCTTTGCCGCTTGCCCCTGTCGATGTATCTCCACCGCCCACCATACCAGGCTCGGCGATGACGTGTTTTTTATATTTAAGATGAAGCAAAGTCCAGAGTTGTACATTGCCTCTAAGGATAATATGTCCGCCACGTCCGCCGTCACCGCCATCGGGTCCGCCAAGCGCATTGATACGACTACGGTGAAAATGAGCAGAACCCGCTCCGCCCTTACCTGAGCGACAACAAATTTTGACGTAATCTATAAAGTTTTTATCTGACATAAACGTAACGCGACCTTCCATGTCGCTTTTTATTATAATACGATTCATAAAACCGTATTACGGTCGAAAAATAGTCTGCAAAAGTACGCTTTTAAATGCGATACGCAGCTTTTATGACATAAATTCAAGTGGCTTTTTTGATTGAAATTCGTTATCTTTGTAGATATCAATTTATAAAAAATTAATTTGACATGAAAAAAACAACACAATTGACAGATATACAACAGGCACTGATTGATTGGTTTCAGTTGGAAATGACAGATGAGGAGTTGAAGGAACTCAACCTAATGTTTGCCAGATATTACGCCGATAAAGCTACTGAAGGAATAGATAAATTATTTGAGGAGAAAGGTTGGGGACAAGAAAAATTCGAGGAATGGAAAAATGAACACATGCGTACACCTTACAAAGCAACTACTGAACCTTTCTTTGTTTCAATAGAAGAATTAGAAGATAAATTTTACGAAGGCAGAACTCCGAAGTTGACGAATGCTCAATTGGAAATTTTAAGACAATTTCAATTTGGGACGAGTGAAGAAAATATCTTGGAGATAAAGGATTTATTGGTGGAAAATTATGGTGACAGAATTATAAATAATATTGATAAAATATTGATTAATAAGGATTTAAAACAACAAGAACCAGTAGGAGTGTAAAATTTTTAATGCCTTATAAAACCGTATGAAAGTCGTCATAGATACCAATGTCCTACTCAGTTCCTTGTCTCATTCTTCGGAAAAACGTCCTATATTTGATGGCATAATTGAGGGTAAATATACCTTGGCTGTAAGCAATGAAATTATCGAAGAATATGGCGAAGTCATTGCTCGAAAAACCTCATTTGAAATCTCTGAAAATGTTATCAAATTGCTACTCAACTTTGATAACGTTGAAAAAACAAATATCTTTTTCAAGTGGAACTTTATCCATAAAGACCCTGACGACAACAAATTCGTAGATTGCGCCATATCCGCCGGTGTCAAATATGTCGTTTCGGATGATAAACATTTCAGAATCCTCAAAAAAATTGCCTTTCCTTATGTCGAAATCATCACCGCAGATGCTTTTTTGGAAGAATTGAAGGATTTATAAGCGACATTGCTTACCTTTGAAACATGCTCGACAAACCACCTATCGAACTCAGTGAAGATTTTCGTTATGCCTTAGATTTGCTCGAAAAACATAATACAAGTATGTTTATCACGGGTAAAGCAGGAACGGGGAAATCGACTTTGCTTCAGCTGTTTCGCAATACGACCAAAAAACGGGTCGTTGTACTCGCGCCTACGGGCATCGCTGCGCTCAATGTGCAGGGACAGACGATTCATTCCTTTTTCGGTTTTCCGCCAAAGCCTATTACCAAAAAAGATATTAAACCGCGCAGGTACAAGAATTTATACAAAAAAATAAATACTATAATTATCGATGAAATCTCAATGGTACGCGCCGATATGATGGACAATATTGATTATTTTTTGCGAGTAAATTGCGAAAATCCTGCGCCATTTGGCGGCAAACAAATTATATTTTTTGGCGATTTGTTCCAATTGCCGCCCATCGTGAATAATGAGGAACAGATGTATTTTTCTTTGCAATACGATAGCCCATACTTTTTTTCGGCGATGGTATTCAATGAATTTCACATCGAACCTTTTGAGTTGCGTAAGGTATATAGGCAAGAAAATATTAACTTTATCAAGCTGCTCGACCGTGTACGTACCAACCGAATTGATTGGGACGATATTGAGACGCTGAACGAACGGCACATGTCGCAGGATTTGGATACCGACGATACTTACATTACACTTTCTACGGTAAATTCTATTGTCAATAAGCTGAATTACAGGAAATTAGCGGAAATAAGTATGCCGGAGTTGACTTATATCGGCAAGGTAGAGGGCAATTTTAGCGAGCGTACTTTTCCGACAGATATGGCTTTGAAATTGAAGGAGGGCGCACAGGTGATGTTTGTCAAAAATGACCCGGATCGTCAGTATGTCAACGGCACTCTCGGCAAAGTTCACGAACTGACACCCGATAAAATCAAGGTGATAATACAGGATGTGGAAGGGAAAGAAAAAATCATTGAGGTGCAGCAGGCAGAATGGGAGATTTTGAAATATAAAATGAAAACCGAAGGCGGCACAAGCGAAATCGGCACGGAAGCCGCTGGCTCATTCAAGCAATATCCCTTGCGCCTCGCGTGGGCAGTGACGATTCATAAAAGCCAGGGCAAAACCTTTGATAAAGTGGTAATTGACTTGGGACGCGGCGCATTCGCACACGGGCAGACCTACGTAGCACTGAGTCGCTGCCGTACTTTCGAGGGTATTTTATTAAAACAAAAAGTCAGACCGAAAGACATCATGCTCGATGAGCGAATTGTCCAATATTACGAACAGTTTATCGCCAGTTAATAAGTTTAAGTCTAAGTCTAAGTTTAATTGACCGATTTAGCTTCGCTAAATCCTGATTGAATTTAAACTTAAACTTGAACTTAAATTTAGTAACGAGCAAATAATAAGTTTACGATTTCGACGAGATTATTTTGTCCTTAGTTTTCTTCTTGAAAGCGAGAGTTTATCGGGATAAATGACTGTTTTCGAGGAGGAAAATAAGGGTAAAAGAAGCCGTCCAAATCGTGAAGTTATTATTTACTCGTTACTTAGTACACTGTTTTATAAATTTATTTACATTTTTTGACGTTTATTTTGAAATGAATCGAATCAAAAATGACGCGAATACTCACTGTATTTAAGGATTTTTTGGTGAAGAGTCATTTTAAAAGAAATACTCAAAAAAGTAAATAAATTTGTGAAACAGTGTATTAAACTTAATTATGTTAGAAAGTTTTAGAAATCAGGTATTTAACAGAGATGTAATAGAGGTACTACGCGACTTGCCCGATGAATCATTGGACATGGTGTATGGCGATCCTGACTATGGCGTAGGCATCAATTATTCCGGCAAAAAATACGTCACAAAATGGAATGAATACATTGATTGGTACATCGAACTCACTCGCGAATGTATGCGTGTATTGAAGCCAACGGGCAATTTATTTATGATGAATTATCCGAAACAAAATGCGCACTTGCGAGTAAAATATCTTGACGAAAACGCTTATGATGTACAAGATTATGTGTGGGTGTATAATACAAATGTGGGACACAGCAAGCATCGATTTACAACGGGGCATCGCAGCATTTTACACGCAACGAAATCAAAAAATAATCATTTCTACAAAAATAACGTCGCCCTACCGTATCAAAATCCCAACGATAAACGCATCAAAAAACGCCTCGCCGACGGGCATTTGGGGCGAATGCCATATAGTTGGTTTTATTTTGATTTGGTGAAAAATGTGTCGAAAGATAAGACCTTTCACGCTTGTCAGATACCATTGGATTTGGTGGAAATGCTCATCAAATCTTGTACGCACGAAGGCGATGATTGTTTTATTTTATTTGGCGGAAGCGGTTCAGAATTGGCTTTGTGCAAGCGACTAAAACGCCATTTTATTTCCTGCGAATTGCATCCCGATTATTACAAAATGATTACAGAACGCCTTGATAATGAAGGGGAAATAAAAGATGAATATCGTTTGCCATTTATTCAAAAAAAGAAAAATGCAGATGGCATACAATTGAAATTGATAGGCGGCGAAGATGAACGATTGGATTGATTTTTATGTCATATTTAGGCATGTTTGGATTTCCTTCAAAAATAGTTGACACTTTTTTATTTCGTTTTAAAATAGAAAACGGAATTAATCATTAATTGGGCAAAATGTTATATGACCTCGTTAGATGTCGAATATTGGTAGAGTTTTTCAATAAAAATACGTCAAACGAGCCTTTAAGTGAAAGAAATTAAATAAATTGTTCCATAATGCGCCGTAATTTTTTCTTCTAAAGAATTTAAAAAATCGTTGCATAGCCATAGCTACGGAACTATTTTTTGTGTTTTTTAGAAGAAAAAAGAACAAGCATAATGGGGCAAGTTATTTATTTTCTTTCACTAAGTGAAAGAAATTAAATAAGTATCAGGAACAAAATGAATGTATATTCTCGACTTATTCTTCTTCCTTTATACTTCACCAAATTCTCCTTAAATACAGTGAGTATTCGCGTCAAATTTGGTTCGTCTAAAGAAAAAATAACGACGCGAAGAATGTACATTTATTTAATTTCTGATACTATATAGTCAGGTTTGTTGAATCTAATAAAAAAAATAGCAGACATTTCAAAAATGTCTGCTATCACAAAATCGTAGGTACAAGGCATGCCTTGTACCTACGATTTTTATCTTGACAATATTTTACCTCATCAAAAGTACATCCCCTGTCAATTGTATCGGGTCATTATTAAATCGTTCGATGACAATATAATATGTATATACATCTTGCGATTGCTCTTTTCCTCTGAATCTGCCATCCCAACGGGCAATATTATTATCGTGTACCATTTCGCCCCAGCGATTGAAAACTCTAAAGGTTGTCACATTGTCAGAGATGCTTTCCGGTACGCCGAAAGAGTCATTTAAGTCGTCATTATTTGGTGAAAAAACGTTTGGCATTTCCGGTATTTCAAGGTCGCGGATAGTAACGGTTACTTCATCGGTGACGGTGCAGCCTTCAGAAGTGACAGTGAGCGTATAAACTATTGTCCCAAACTCATCCGCCGTAATCGTAAATGTCGAACCTTCAAAAATAAAGCCATTATCGCCCGACCAAGTGTATTCCGAGTCGTCGGTCGAAGATTCACCGGTGACGGTGTAATCTGTACCGATTTCTACCTCTTGGTCGCTACCCGCATCTATCGTGAAAGGATTTACTTCGAGAATCGTTTGTGAGGCTGTACCGGTGCAGCCATCATCATCAGTGACAGTGACGATGTAAACATCTGCACTACTCGCCGAAATAATAGAACCTGTATCGCCTGTTGACCATTCGTAAGTGGCATATTCTCCGGCATATAAACTCACACTCTCATCAGGACATATCGTTGGCGAGCCATCTAAAAGGATTTCTGGTGAGAGGTCAGCCGTCTGACCAATGGTGACAGTATCACTTGTTTCGCAACCTCTAAAGTCTTGAATGACAATATTATACGTACCTGCGGGCAAATTTTCAAATGAATTGCTACCCTGAAAGGTCATACCACCGTCGATACTGTATTCGTAAGGCGGAACGAGTTCATCTATCGTGATTTCGATGCTGCCGTCGGTTGCGCCGCAATTGGCATCCATTGTAGCGATATTGGTGATTTCTGGTTTGTCGGTAGGTTCGATTAATTCGACCGATTGTGTATCAATACAGCCATTGGCATCCCGAATGACGACATTATATGTATCAGCTATGAGGTCGTTAAAATCGCCTGTCGCTTGATAGGTCATGCCATTGCTAATGCTATATTCGTAGGGGGCAGTACCGCCATTTACACTAATAGAAATAGAACCGTCATTACCATTACAAACGGTAATATCGCTTGTTTCTACATTAGAAATAACCGCTATACCATCGGTTGTCAATTCAATATCCATCAAAGCATCGCAACCTTCCGCATCGCGCACAACGACGGTGTACACACCTGCTGTTAGGTTGGGAAATGCTGCTGCTGCTTGGAAACTCATACCATCTAAACTGTAGGTGTATGGTGTTGTTCCGCCTTCGGCGAAAATATTTACCGAACCATTACTATCACCGCAAGTTGGGTTGGTCACTTGGATATCACTAAGCACGGGTGCGCCCAATTGGGTGAGAACGACCAAGGAATCAATTTCACAACCTAAAGAGTCTTGCACTATGATTTCGTAAGTATCACCTGAAAGGTTTTCAAAAATATTATCGCTTTGAAAAGTGTCTCCATCCAAACTGTATTCGTAAGGGGCTGTTCCACCGCTTACTACGAGGAAAATAGTCCCATCTTCCGCATCACAGGAAGCATTAGTGATTTGTACATCATCTATGCTTGGGCTATTACCAATGATGATAGTAGCGATGGTCGTGCCGATACATCCGATGGCATCTTGTACAGCTATATTGTATGTGCCTTGCGGCAAATCGGTAAATATACTGTCGGCTTGGTAGGTCATGCCATCGTCGATACTGTATTGATAGGGTGCTGTTCCATTTGTTCCGATTACACTAATTTCGCCGCCCGTGCCACCGTCGCAATTTCCACCAACGATCTGTGCCGTAGCGATTGGTAAGTTGGGCGAATCAATCGTGATTTGTACGGTTTCCGAACAGCCGCCGGCTTCGGTGACGGTTACGGTGTACATACCATCTGCCAAACCTGTGGCATTGGCGGTATCGCCGATATCTGGTGCATCCCAAGCGTAGTCATAGGGTTCTTCTCCGCCAGTGACGGTGAGTTCGATTTCGCCGCCATTGCCTGCGCAATCGGGTGGCGTAGCCACGCTACTTACCATAGGCGATGTACAAGCAATACAAGTCACTAAACCCAATGAGTAGACCACATCTTCTTCGCAAGCCGCACTGTTCCAAGAGCCGGTTTCGCTATCTCCGTAAGTATCTACGGTCATATTGAGTGAGCCAGGGTCGCCTGTACAGTCTTCACTTACAGCGATTTGCCAACAAAATTCCCACTGACCGAGTTCGCCGGAACAGTTGTCACCAAAGTTATTTTCGCCATTACCATCCAGTGGACCGCCCAAGTCAGAATCGTAAACAAAACCCGGACCGACTGTACCTACATTCGATGAGACATTACTTGTACCCGTGATACTTTCCTGCCAGAGCCATTCACCAGCTAAATCACAAGAGTTGGCAATAACAGTAGGCGTGAGTGTACTCAAATCCCAACCGGGTCCAAATTCAGGCACAACAGCATGAAACCAATTGGCAGCGGTTTGATTCCATTCAGTAACACTAAAACAAAAAGTAACCGTATCGCTTGGAGGGTAAGCGTTATTCACAGGGGTGGGCATAGCGGTAAGACCTGCCGTAATCACGCAAAAATTACAGTTGTTAGAACTTTCGATAATAAGGTTGATTTCCCCTTGGTCGTTTTCGTCTGCGCCCGAAATTTGAACATAATAAGTACTATCAGGTTGGATGCCTACGGCAAATAAATCGACATTTCCCGTTTCGCTATTATTACAGGCAAATGGCAATAAATTTCCACAACTACTGCCTTGGTAGAGTCCTATGCTTGCGGCACTCAGTTCACTTTGAATATCAATCGTCAATTGATTGGAAGAAGCCACGAAGCTATACCAGACATCGGCAGCAGGACTTGGTACGTCTGTACCATCTTGACAACCAACTTGTCCTTCAAAAAGTGGGTTGGCGGTTGCGTCGATATTATTGATACAAAAACTTTGTGCTACTCCGATAGAGCCGGGGCAAGGCGTAGGCGAGTTGAGTGTTCCCAAATCACAAGCATCGCTACAATCATCGGGTAAATCGCAAGTCAGTGTTTCGCCGAGACAAGGAGGTATTGTACCACATTCTACACATAAAATTTCTGCTATCCAGCCAGAGCCGTTTGTACCACCGTCCGAATTAAATAAGATAGTCAGGCAGCCGCCACTTGCTATTACTGCGCCGGGTGATTCTGTTCCTGTGTATTCGTCGATGAGTGATGCGTCCGTATTTTCTCCATCATAAATAAATAAATCGTCAAAGCCGTTTTCTAATTGAAAAGCAATGAAATTGAGGAGTACGCAAGTCGTGTCGTCGGGTTCGGGGCATATCGTGGTGACAATGAGTTCGCCACTGCTATAATCATCTGCTATGCCGCCTGTATCGGTGAAAAGGCTGTCTGCACAAGTTAATTGAGCTTGAATGGGGACGCTACAATCTGTCGAACTTTCGATTTCAACATTGATTTCGCCCGTATCATTCTCGTCTCCGCCTGAAATTTGGAGGTGATAGGTGCCGCCAATTTGTATACCTGCGGCAAAAAGTACGGCATTACCATTTTCACTACTAAAGCAATCAATAGGCGTGAGCATGTCGCATACATCGCCTTGATATAGACCTACATTAACGTTGGTTAATTGACTTTGTACAGTGATATTCAATTGGTTAGAAGAAGCAACAAAACTGTACCACACATCGGCGGCAGGAGTTGCCATTGTATCGCCGATGGAGCAATCCGTTTGTGTGATATAAGGCATTGACGCAGTAGCGTCTACATTAGTAAAACAAAATGACTGTGAAGCTGGGTTGGTAGACGGGCAAGGCGTAGGCGAATTGAGCGTATCTAAACTACAAGCAATTTCGCAATTATTTGGTAAATCGCATTCGGGTGTGAAGCCGAGGCAAGGGGGGATTGTACCGCATTCTACACATAAAATTTCGGCAACCCAACCTGAACTCGTCACACTTCCATCTGATTGGAAAACTACAGTAAGGCAGCTATCCGAAGCAATGACAATGCTAGGCGAATCGGTGCCTGTGTATTCTCCGATGAGTGGTGCATTGGTATCTTGTCCATCATAAATAAATAAATCGTCAAAACCGTCTTCTACATCGAAAGAAAGGAAATTCAGCAATACACATTGCCCGACGCTATCTGGCTGAGGGCAAATGATGGTCTGGATGTTTTCCCCACTTTGATAGTCATCACTTTCTCCACCTGAATCTGTAAATAAAGCATCGCCGCAATCCAACGTAAATATAACTGGCACATCGCAATTTATAGAAGCCGTGATGTCAAGATTAATTTCGCCCGTATCGCTGGCATCTTCGCCTGAAATTTGGAGGAAATAAGTATCTCCGGGTTGTATGCCTTCGACGAAAAGTGTTACGCCGCCGTCTGTGCTGTTATTACAGGCTAAAGGGACGAGTGTTTCGCAAGAAGTACCTGCTTGATAAAGTGCCACACTCGCGGCATTAAGGAAACTGGTGATGTTGAAAGTCACTTCATTCGACGAGGCTTGGAAGCTGTACCAAATATCAGCGGCAGGGTCGGGCATGTCGTTGCCATCTATACAAGCGGCTTGCGCGATGTAAGGCATAGCGGGACTCGCACCCGTATTATCCAAACAAAAAGATTGAGTAACAGGTACAGTAAACGGACAAGGTGTAGGCGCATCCAAAGTACCCAAATCACAAGCAATATCGCAAGCATCGGGCAGGTCGCAAGTCGGCGTAAGTCCTATACAAGGCGGCGGTGTACCACAGGGTAAACAAGTAATTTCAGCCACCCAACCCGGGTCGGTTGCAAATCCATCGGAATCAAAAACTACTGTAATGCAACTGTCAGAAGAAAAAACCAAGCCCGGACCATCGGTACCGGTAAATGAACCGACGAGCAGTCCGTCAGCAGTTGGTCCATCATATATAGATAAGTCGTCAAAGCCATCTTCGACTTCAAATTCTGTAAAATTCACGTACACACACGAATTTGTACTATCGGGGTGCGGGCAGATAATCGTCGTGATTTCTTCGCTATCGCTATAATTGTCGTCTGGCCCACCGCTATCGTAGAATGTACCCGAACAGGTCTGAAAATCAGGCGGTGGAGTAGGACAGGTGAGTGAACATGTCCAAGTCAGCTCAAACCCCGCGCGCTGTGCGCCACCATCTGAGGTAAACGTCAGCGTGACACATTCTGTGGTAGGGATATTATAAAATTCATTTTCTGCTATACCATCAATACTTGCAATGAGTGGTGCGTCAGCATCTGCACCGTCATAAATTGACAAATTATCAAATATCGGCTCAATATCGTAACTCACCAAATTGAGCGAAATACACCCATGCGGTTCACTCGGACAAATCGAGTATTCAAACGATTCGAACGCCCCATAATTATCGTCTGGTCCGCCTGTATCGTAGAGCGTACCCGTACAATTGCCTACGGTTGCATTAGAGATAAGTTCGGAAGAAAACTCGTCAATGCACAATTGGAATGTACCATCGCTGCCCGTAGTCGCGGCATTGATACGAATATAATAGGTTTCCGAGGGGTCGAGTGCCAACACATCGAGCGTTGTATTATTCGTACCTGCATCGGCTTGCACACAAGTCAATTCGGCGAAGCCAGTACAATCACCGCGATAGACCGCGATTTGTGGCTGCTCCATCGTCAAGCCTATCACATCAATCGTTACATTGATAACACTTGCGGTAGTCGAGAAGGTAAACCACACGTCGTTTTGGTTACCATCCCAAGCTGGAAAACAAAATATTGGAATTCCAAATCCCGCACTCGTAGTGGCATCTACGGTGGTAAATTCTTCTGCGCCCGAACAGTAGGCTTCTATCGAAGCAATATTAATGGCATCGGCACATTCGTCGTTAGCAGGTTGACTAAATAGGTTGGAATTGACCAGTAGGATGGTCAATAATAGCATCGTTATAGTTCTCATAATTAGGTTCAAGTTCAGGTTCAAGTTTAAGTCCGATTTGTCTTTATTTGAACTTTTAGTATCAGATAAGTGAAAGAAATTATTCGACCAAAATAATTCATTTTGAATAATTAAAAAAGAAATAAGACAAATTTTGAATAAAATAGTGCGATAAAGCCGTTAAATGATGATATTTTGATGTTTATTCATGTTTAAAGTAGTAAATTTGATGCGAGACGAGAGAAATGAGACACGCAAGAGGCATTATTAGGCATTGCCGTTTCTCTTGTTTTGCATTTATTTAATGGGTTCTTTGATAATTTTTGCAAAAAAGAGAAATTAGCAAGTCTATTCTAATTTTAGGAAATTCTTGAACATTAGTTTTTCACGGGTGTTCCTCCCTCCAAAGGGGGAGACTAACGCGAGTAGTTCTTCGCGAAGCGAAGAATCTCCCCCTTTGGAGGGGGCAGGGGGAGGAACACGCAAGGCACAAATCTTTAATTTTATTCTAATACAAAAGTTGTGAAAGAACCTATTTATCTAATAAAAATATTATGCAAAAAATAATTTTCACCTTACTATTAATGAGTGTTTTAAGTGTTTCATTTGCCCAAAATTTGAATGTCGAATTATTTGATGTAGCCAATCGTGGCGACCAACGATATTCGGGTTCGTGGACTTATGTAGGAGCAAACGGCGCAGAGTACGCGCTCGTGGGTGCGTATACGGGTTTGGCGGCATATAGTATCGACGAAGCACCGATTACGGAAGTTGGTTTTGTCGGCGGTCCGGGTTCCAATTGGCGGGAAATCACCGTCGTAAAAGACCATGCTTACGTGACTACCGAAGGCACGGGCGGCGGGCAAGGGCTGCAAGTTATTAGCCTTGAATATCTGCCGGATAGCTTGCATTTGGTGCGGACTTATGGGAATTTCTTTTTTCGCGCACATATCCTACAAAGCGATGTGTATAATCCTGATTCCGAATATATTTATGTCAACGGTTCTACTACACTCGGCACGCCTACGGTAGATGGCGTGATTATTTTTGATGTGTCCAATCCTGCTGATATTCAGGTCGTTGGGGGCTATCATCCGTATTATATTCACGATTGTCATGTGCGCGGCGATAGGTTGTATGCTTCAGCGATTTATGAGGGGACGCTTGATGTGGTTGATATTTCTGACAAGTCGAATCCGCAACTCATTACACGCATCAGTTATCCGACGCCTTTTACGCATAGTTCGTGGACTTCGCCCGACCACAACTACATATACGTATGCGATGAAGTGGACGGTTTGCCGATGCGAACTTTCGATATTTCGGATGTGGAAAATATCACAGAAATCACTCAGGCTCAATACACTGCCAACTCCGCCGCACTCGTCCACAACCCTTATGTACGGGGCAATTTTTTGTTTGTTTCGCATAATACGGAAGGTTTGCGAGTCTTGGATATTAGCCGCCCGGATGTGCCTGTCGAAGTGGGTTTTTATGATACTTATACAGGACCGAGTGGCGGATATAATGGCTTGTGGTCTGCCTGTCCTTTTCTGCCTTCGGGCAAAATTATTGGCGGCGACCGCAAGGAAGGTTTGTACGTCTGGCAATTCAATGATACCAAAGCAGGACATATTTACGGCATCGTGCGCGACGAGGTTTCAGGGGCTACGCTTTCTGCAACTTCGGTGACTTTGACAAATACCATTCTAACAGATTTGGACGGAAAATACGCCACAGGAGCTTCGCCCGGCACGTACTCAATGACTTTTGAACGGGCGGATTACGAACCTCAAATGGTAGAAAATATTGAGCTGCAATCTAATGACAGCCTTTGGATAGAAGTCGCATTGACACCAATAGATGTGGGCGTAAACGAACCTCTATACGCCGATTTGATTGAGGTTTTTCCCAACCCGTTTGATGATAAAATTACGGTAGATGTTTCTAAATTGCCTATGTACGTAGAGCGATTTATTTTATATGATTTGAACGGAAAAATAATTAAAACGTTTGTTTTAAATAATTCATTATCAGGACAATATAATACTAACGAATTGAACGCAGGTATTTATTTTTATAAAATTTTAAATGAAAAAAATGAAATGATAAGTTATGGGAAAATGGTCAAATGAGAGGCTATGGACTTCAATCTGAAATCCGCTAATCTGCTCCCCGTGCGTGTAGAGAAAATTCGTGAATTTTCTCTACACGCACGAACTGCGTAACTCGCCTATTTTATGCCATTTTCCTCAAAATAATGTTCAAAAGTCATTCTGGTTTTTTTTAATATGCTCTAATATTTCAATTTGGCGAAGACATTGATAGGGATGAAAAAACAATAAACACTACATCTTGACTTGTTCTTTTTCCTTTATACTTCACCAAATTCTCCTTAAATAACCCGTTATTCGCGTCAAATTTGGCTCGTGTAAAGAAAAAATAACGGCGTGAAGATGTAACGTTTATTATCTTTTCATCCCATGTCTACTCCTTTCAACAAAAAAAAACGCTTCGGGGAAGCCCGAAGCGTTAAAAAATAAATTTTCATGCTTTTGTAGAGTGCTTTGTTTTACGTGTTTCGCTTGACTAGTCCTACAATAAACAATAAAACAACTGCGCCAATGACGGCAGTAAAAATAGAACCTAACATACCGTCTCCTGTAGAAACGCCAAGCTGACTGAATATAAAACCGCCGAGGAAACTACCGAGAATACCTACGATAATGTTGCCCACAACACCAAAACCACGTCCTTTCATGAGTTGACCGGCTATAAAACCGGCGATGGCACCGAGTGCCAACCAGATTAAAATACTTACTGGATCCATAATAATAAAAATTGATTAGTTAGAAAATATCGGATGTAAGATACATTAATTTGACTAATTCATTTTAATAGGTAACTAACTTTTAAGTTAAAGTTTATCAGAAATTTATAATAAAAAAATTGAATGGAGTGAAACAAGTTGCTTATATTCGCTTTGACGGAGAAGAATATCCGTATTACATTATGAAAAAAATACTCATACTATTCTATTTACTATGCCCCCTACTAATTTTTGCGCAAGAAGATGACGACGCCTTTAAAATACGCGAAATCTACGATATATCACTCACACAAGGCGATGCTTACGAAACGCTCGAACACCTTTGTACAAAAGTGGGTGGTCGCCTAAGTGGTTCGTCGGGAGCGGCGGCAGCAGTGGATTATGGCAAAGCCAAATTTGAGACGATGGGCTTTGATTCGGTGTGGTTGCAGCCTTGTATGGTGCCGCATTGGGAACGTGGCGATAAAGAAGTTGTGAAAATTGTTGCTTCACAAACCCTTGGTACGCAAGCCCTTAACGGAATCGCTTTGGGTGGTTCGGGGCGTTCGGGCAAATTGGGCGTGGCAGGCGAGGTCATCGAAGTACAAGGCATCGAAGAACTTAAAGCACTCGGCGCAGCGAAAGTACGCGGCAAAATCGTCTTTTATAATCGTCCGATGGACCCGCTTCAGGTGAGTACATTTGCGGCTTATGGGGGTGCGGTAGACCAGCGGGTATATGGACCTGAAGCCGCAATGGAACTCGGCGCAGTAGCCACCCTCGTGCGTTCAATGACGACCAAGTTGGACGATGTACCGCATAGCGGCGTGACCTATTTTGAGGATAGAAGTAAGGCGATTCCGGCAGTAGCTATTAGTACAAAAGATGCCGAACTGCTAAGCACTTTATTGGAAAAAGAACCGGTGCGCGTATATGTAAAAACGGACTGTCAATGGATGCCCGACAAGCTCTCTCACAATGTCGTAGGAGAGATAAAGGGCAGCACTTTTCCCGATGAAATTATTGTGGTCGGCGGGCACCTCGATTCGTGGGATGTCAATCAGGGCGCGCACGATGATGGCGCAGGTTGTACACAGGCTCTGGACGTAATAAATACATTTAAAAAGCTGAAAATCAAGCCACAACGCACTTTACGTTGTGTATGGTTTATGAATGAAGAAAACGGTCAGGAAGGCGCGAAAGCCTACGCCAATTGGTCGAATGACAAAGGCGAAAAACACATCGCCGCCATCGAGTCAGATAGGGGCGGATTCACCCCACGCGGCTTCACAACAGAGGCAGACGAAACAGTGTACAAAACACATATCAAAAAGGCTAAAAAATGGGATAAATTGCTCTCACCTTACGGCATTGTGATAAAGCCAAGCGGCGGAAGTGGAGCTGATGTGACACGACTAAAACCGCAAATGGGTTTGCTGTTTGGTTTGCAACCGGATTCGCAGCGATATTTTGATTATCACCACGCACCAAATGATAATTTTGAGGCAGTCAACAAACGCGAACTCGAACTCGGCGCAGCCGCGATGTCTTCATTGGTCTATTTGCTGGATAAATACGGGATGTAATGATCAATGGTTAATGTATAATGATTAATCTAAAACTAAGGCATAAAAACTAAAAACAGCCACAACGAATACATTGTGGCTGTTTTATAATTATTAACGATTAATCATTATTTCTTCACCATAAACTTTTTAGAACGAGTGCCTTCTGCGTCTGTAATGACGTAGAAATATACGATGTTCTTCAAGCCATTGAGGTCAACTATCTCGGTATAATCGCCTGCGGTTTTGTACGCATTGGTAATGGTGCGGACGATATTTCCGCTTCTATCATGCAATTCGATTTTTACATTACCCGACTGATTTACAGTGTATTGCAGCGTATTGTTAGTCGCTGATGGATTAGGGAAAACCTTTATGCCTTGCGCTCTCCTACTTTTGCGCTCTGCTTTTTTCTCTGCTTTATTTACATCCATCAGTAGGAAAGCGACTTTATCGTTTTTACCTCTATGATGCCCTCTTTTTCCTTCGTGTCGGCTTCCTTTTTGCCCTTTTCCTTCGTGGTCGCGTTTTTCTTTACGTCCGGCTTTTTCTCCGTTTTTCCCCTTATGTCTGTCCCTGCCAAGCTCCTCTTTGATGTCACCAAAATACTTGTCTTTGATGCCTTTCATATCTCCTTCCCATTGCCCTTTTTCGTCTTTTACTTCGCCGAGCAATGTGGTGATTTGAGTATCGTATTTATCGGCAAGGGCTTTGGCAGCTTCGTACTTTTCAGCGTATTTATCTTTAATGGAATGAACTGCTTTACGCCCTTTATCGCCACCTCGTTTGCCTTCCCCTCTTGTGCCTTTATACTTACCTTTTACAGCTTTGATTTCAGCCTTTGCGGCTTTCATCGCTACGCGCAATTCTGCGATTTCGGCTTGGTCAGTGGCACTGATTTGTGGTTCGAGTTTTTTGCGTTGCTCTAAGAGTACAGGCTTGATATTCTCATCTTTATACGCCTTCATCTCGTCTTTCATGGCAGATTTATCAACGCTTTTCATTTTGTTTCTATACGCTTCTCTTTTGGCTTTCTTTTCAGCTTTTTTTGTGTCAAGCGCAGCGACTTGTTCGGCAGTCAAAATCTTTTTAAATGCTGCTTCTTGTTCCTCACGGAGTTGGTGCATTTGTTCGCGTTTTGTATAGCGGTCACTGTCTTTTTCGTCCAATGCTTCCATTTTTGTGCGGTAAGTTTCGCGCAACTCTTTTGCTTGTGCCTTTTGGGTATCCGAAAGATTAAGTGTTTCGATGAGGTGTTTCATGCCACCATGTCCGCGCTCTCCGCGATGCCCTTTATGTTGGGCAAACGTAGGGGCAGTAAAGGCTATCGCCGCAAATAAGGCAAATAATAATTTTATATTTTTCATTTTTATAAATAATTTATTTGAAAATGTTTTACTTAAATATTAGGAATTAAATGATTACTTAGGGAAGAGGAAGAAAATAATCTACCCCAAATGAAGAAGTTATTTTTTTTATATGTTTGGCTAAATTTGACGCGCATAGCCGAGCTACGTAAGAAAGATTTAGTGAAACATATAAGAAAAAGAACAATTCAGACGGGTAGATTATTTTTTTCGTCTTCCCTTAGTAATCGTTGTGATATACGATGATTGGACGACAAGGGCGTGGAAAGGTTTAATTCTATTTTTTTTCCTTGAAACAACTATTTTTTAAAAGAAATTGAATAAGTAACGATGAAAAATAATCTACCCGTCTGAATTATTCTTTTTCTTATATGTTTCACTAAATTCTCCTTATCCCGAAACGAGTTCGGTACAGGCTGTAGCTCGGCTATGCGCATCAAATTTAGCCAAATATATAAAAAAATAACGACTTCATTGAGGATAGATTATTTTCGGGTCTAAGACAAATTTTTAATTTTGGAGAAATCCTTCGCCTACTTCTAGCTTCTAAGTATCAGGAATTAAATAAATGTACGTTCTTCGCGTCGTTATTTTTTCTTTAGACGAACCAAATTTGACACGAATACTCACTATATTTGAGGAAAATTTGGTGAAGTAAGTAGTGGGACAAAAATATCGAAAAAATAATCACGTCAAAATTGTAAGCCTATTTTTGTCCCACTACTTATAAAGAAAAAAGAACAAGTCGAGAATATACATTTATTTTGTTCCTGATACTGGGTTCCTAAGTGAAAGAAAACAAATAACTTGCCCCATTATGCTTGTTCTTTTCCCTTCTAAAAAACACAAAAAATAGTTCCGTAGCTGTGGCTATGCAACGATTTTTTGAATTCTTTAGAAGAAAAAATTACGGCGCATTTTGGAACAATTTATTTAATTTCTTTCACTAAATCCACATTTTTTCAAAATATTTTAATGAATAAAAAAAATCATTCAATTATCTCAGAAATGTGTACACATTTGCGTGCTTTTCGTGTATTCGAGGCGGTATTGTGGTCTCTATTCTTCGGAATAATGACGGCAGTACTTGTATATCTTTTTGAAGAAAACACCCAATTTATCGCTACCGTTTTCGGCGGAACTTTCGCTGTTGCTTTATTGATTTTTTTACAAAAAAAAGCTTTAGGTAAAGTAAATGAAAACTATATTGCTTCTTATCTCAATTTCAATTATCCGACATTAGAAAACAGTGCCGATTTACTCCTTTTAAATGAAAATAATTTACCTCACCTTGCTCAAATTCAACGTCAAAAAGTCGCCTTGTCACTAATCGAAATTAAACCTCAAATCAAACTGCCACATCAAGTAGAAAAAGCATTTTTTAGTTTCATTTTAATCAGTATAGCAGCCCTGAGTATTTTTTTATTGAAAAATAATTTTATTGAAAATAATAATTTTTTTACGGAAAATATTCCGACAAATAAAAATGAATCTATAAAAGATACTATCGTAGAAAAAACGGTTTACAAGGAAATTATTTTACAAAAAATAAAACTACATGCAACGCCCCCACTATACACGCGAACGTCGTCATTTACCAGCGAATCACCGAGTACCAAAGCCCCTGTTGATTCCGACATAAAATGGTCGCTTCGTTTTTCCGGTTCAATAAAATCCGGTTTTATTCGCTTTCAAAATGATAAAAAAATACCTTTAGAAAAACAAAACCGTCGCAATTATACCGCTTCATTTACCCTAAAAGAAAACATAATTTATAACATAGAATATGCTGATAGACAGGGGAATGTAAAAACAACCGACTACTACAAACTCGAAGCCACGCCCGATTTTCCGCCCGATATTCGGGTAGAAGGCTTGGAGGCTTACGCTCAATATTTGTATGATACCTTACAAACCATTTCATTCGCTGCCAATGTAAAAGACGACTACGGCATCAGTGACGCACGAATGATAGCGACCTTGAGTAGAGGAGAGGGTGAAGCCGTCAAATTTCGCGATGATACGCTCTTTTTTGATCAAAATTTCATCGAAAAAAATACGACATATCAATTAGCACATAAAATCGAATTGCACCAAGTTGGCATGCAGCCCGGCGACGAACTCTACCTCCACATCGAAGCCACTGATAACCGCCAACCCAAGCCCCAAACCGCCAAAACCTTCAAATACATCATCGCCTTTGCTGATACGACCGAAGTCGATTTTGAAATGGAAGGTAGCTTGGCATTAGACCGTATGCCCGCATATTTTCGTAGCCAACGACAAATCATCATCGACACCGAAAAACTCATCGCACAAAAAGGTAAAATATCCGAAAAAGAATTTAACGAAACATCCAACGGAATAGCCGCCGACCAAAAGATTTTGCGCCTACGCTACGGCAAATTTTTGGGCGAAGAATTTGAGACCGTAATCGGCGCAGTCACCAGCGCAACACTCGAAGACGAAGACGAACACGAACACGAAAACCACGAAGAAGGCAAGCATGACAACCACGAAGGTCATGACCATGAAGCCCACGACCACGAAGAAGGCAAAGAACATGAACACGATGAAAACTGCGAACATCAGCATGAAGAAACGTCAGCACATCAGCACATCAGCACGTCAGGACATGAGGGACACGAAGGACACGATCACGCTCAGCAACATGCGGACGGTGAAGCCGAAGACCCACTCGAACCCTACATCCACGCGCACGACCAGATGGAGGAAGCTACTTTTTTTGATGCCACGACAAGCGGTAAATTGCGCGCGGCACTCTCTAAGATGTGGGATGCCGAATTGCACTTGCGATTGAATGAACCGGAAAAGGCATTGCCATACGAGTACGCTGCCCTGAAATTGATAAAACAAGTGCAGCAAGCCTCGCGTGTATACGTGGAGCGCATAGGCTACGATGCTCCAGTAATAAAGGTGGCAGAAAAGCGACTGACAGGCGAACTTAATGATGCGATAAGTCTTTCACTATTAAGGGATAATGCGCCGAAAGATGCCTTTGTTTCTATGCGTCAAGCTGTTGATATTTTAGAGCGATTGAAGCAAGAAAATCGCCGCCCGAATCGCTCCGAAAAAGTCGTTTTGAATGATGCCGGTAATGAAATCGCTGCACTGGCACTGACGGGCGAAACGGGTTATTTTCGTACCTTGCGAGCGTTGAAAATATTGACGGAAAATGACCTCGAAAGTGCGTATTTGCAAAATTATTTATCGGATATTCAAGGCAAAATTTTACGAATATTGCCAGACACAAAAAGCGAACCGACCCAACGTACTTATCCCAAAAATCAACTCACGAAAATGTATCTAAAACAAATTCGATAATCAAAGTAGACCCTAGCGTAACACTTCTGGCTTGCGTCTGCATAATACCCGTAACGTAGAGAAAATTCATAAATTTTCTTTACATTACGGTGACGCAAGCCGGAGGCATTACCCTATGGTTTATTATGAATACAATAGACAACATATCATTCCTGACCAACGCCGCACAACGAGATGCCATACTCGCGGCGGCGGCATTGCTATGTGTGGTGCTGTTATTTTTTACAATTCGACGACAAGATAAACGGCGACTGTGGCTGCGTATTCCTGTGACGATTTTGGCAATTTTGTGTTTGCTCTTAATCGGATTGCGTCCCTATCAATTGGTGAGTGAAAAGGCGTTTAAAGCGACTTTGTTGACGGCGGGTTTTGAGCGTAGTGTGGTGGATAGTTTGTTGGTGGAAATGCCTGATATTCAGTTGTTTTCGACGACTGCGGTGCTTGGCTTTGATAAGCAAGTGAGGCAGATTCCCGATGCGAATTATTTGACACGAAATGAGCCGCGATTGGAAGAGGTGTTTGTGGTCGGGAATGGTATTTCACCCTACGAACTCGCGGCTTTCGATAGCTTGAAAACAACTTTTTTATTGAATGAAATTCCCGAAGGAATTACGAAAATAGGCTATCGAAAAACGCTGTCTATGGATGAGGTGTTCAGCGTTCAAGGCGAATATCAGCACACTAATGACTCGACATTTTGGCTGGTCTTGGAAGGGCAAAGCGGTGCAACAGATTCTCTGAAAATAGATGCCGCACAAAGCTATTTTTTCGATTTAAACCAAACTGTAAAAAAGAAAGGTCGCTACCTGTTTCACTTGGTCGTAAAAGACGCAAACGGGCGCGAACGTCAGCGCGAACATTTTCCTGTTTTTGTATTGCCGAAGGAGAAATTGAACCTTGTTATCATCAATCTTGCGCCTTCGTTTGAATCAAAATATCTGAAAAATACCTTGTCAGACCGAGGGCATCGGGTGGCGGTGCGTTCTACTGTTACACGGGGTAAGTTTCGGACAGAATTTGTGAATCAAGACGCCGTAAATCTCAAGGAAATTAGCCGCGAACTGCTCGCTAAAACGAACGTTTTTATCAGCACGACAGCCGCATTAGAAAAAATGAATTCGAGGGAACTCAACGACATTCAAGCCGAAATAAAACGCGGAATGGGCTGTATTATTTGGGGCGATGATGCGGTGTTTGATTCCAAATTAACAAGTAGTCAAAAGCGGTTTTTTCTTAATTTTTCATTGATAAAAAGTCAAGAAAAAACAATGCAATTTATTGATAATCAAAAAACTACAAGCGAAAAATTTAATTTACCCGTATCAAAATTCTCATTTTCTTCAAAAGAAAAAACGTTCGCCGAAGGCGCAGCGGCATACACCCAAAAAGGCGAGGGCAGGGTCGCGCTTTTACGTTCCAATCAGACGTATAAAATGCGTTTGGATGGCAAAAACGAACTGTACGATGCCTTGTGGACAGAGATTTTAAGCACCACCAATCGCCCAAAAATAACAGGCGATACATGGACGGCAAATGACGGTGGTTTTGCCTTCACTACGCAGCCGACTGACCTCGAATTGACGACGACTACCGCCCCCCCAACCGGAGAAATCACCGACCCAAACCAGCAGTCCACCACTTTCTACCTCGCCCAACATCCGTACAACCCCGAACAGTGGCAAGGTCGCGCCCACCTACGAGAAACGGGCTGGCACACACTGTACACACGCAGTCGCCCACGCGACACGCACACGCTATACGTACACGATCACACTCACGACTGGCAAACGCTACAAATCGCTCAAGGCATCCGTGCCAATCACGCACATCAAGCCCAAAAATCGCCCGAAAATTTCCGAAAACCGACTTTGCAAAAAAATGTCGTGCAACGGCTACCGCTTTGGTGGTTTTATATAGGTTTGCTGGTCTGTTGGACGGTTTTGTGGTTGGAGGAAAAGGTTTGATAATGGTTAACGGTTAATAACAGACGCGAGACACAGAAGCGGTAGAATATTTTTGTATGTAAGTGAATTTTTTACGCTCAAAATTTGTTATACTCTCATAAATAAGCGTATCTTTGCGTTCCGTTATTAGGGTTTAGGCGCGAGTTTATTTTTTTAAACTTAAACTTGTTCTTAAACTTGAACTTCTCTACCCATGTGACGGAATTGGTAGACGTGCTAGGTTGAGGGCCTAGTGTCCGATTATGGACGTGCTGGTTCGACTCCAGTCATGGGTACTTATAAGCGCAATTCATTGTTAATCAATGGGTTGCGCTTTTTTTATGCGGCTTGCCTCCTCGCCTGACATTTAGAAATGTCCGCCGAGTGGGGCTAGCTTGCGGTGAATCGTCGGGCATTTTTGGACATGTCAGACGATAGGGCTTTAAAGTCGAATTCATTTATAACTGTCAAAAGTTTTCTTGCTGCCAGTTTTGCGGAAATCCCATCTCTTTTAATTGTCCTTTAGGGCAAGTATTTATCAGTGTCAAAAGATTTTTTTTGAATGTACTTTTTGGGGCAATAATATTGATAACATAAGTCATTGCACACAAACTTGCATATAGTGGTTCTTTGACAAATCCGGTGATTGTTGGTTTTTGTGCCTCGCGATTGTTCGTTTCTTGCGTAAGGGATAGTAGGTGTTGTTTGAACTTAAGGGAAGAGGAAAAAAATAATCTACCCGTCTGAATTGTTATTTTTCTTATATGTTTCACTAAATTCTCCTTACGTAGCCCAGCTATGCGCGTCAAATTTAGCCAAACATATAAGAAAAATAACGGCTTCATTTGGGGTAGATTATTTTCTTCCTCTTCCCTAACGTAGCGATAGCGGAGTGGAGAGAGTGCCGGATAGCCCGACCCCCGACTGATAAGGAGGGGGATACGCCCAAATTTTCATTTACTTTACTGGATTTGTCAAAGAACCCATATAGTTTGTACGGATAAATTTGCTTATTGGTGCTGCAAATGTAATGCTACTGAATCACTAAGGACACCAAGGACTCGAAAACTAAACAAACGTAGAGGAAACGAAGTTCATATAAGTAATTAATAATGAGGATTTTACATTAACTTAGTTTTCTTTTTTCGCTAATTTAGTTCATGTTCTTAGTGCGCTTAGTGGTTTCAGCATTACATGTATAGGACTACCAATTCCTGATACTGAGACCAGTAGAAAGTTAAAGAAATAACTAATGTCAAATTTTTAGTATACGTAAACTATGGTGGTGGAAGAAGTGTATATCAGCAGAGGGTGTAGGTTTTTTCTCCATCAAATTCCCCACCAAATAAGCCCCACCACATCATTTTACTCAAATTAAAAATGTAAGCATTTTGTAATAAAACTAAGAAAATATGTTGAGGTTATTCTTTGGTGCAAAATAAAAATTTTAATTTAGTATATTTCGCGGATGTATAAGCTGACTTGTGAATATATTAAGCCTCGTATCAAATAAATGACATTTATCTGACTTCTAACCCGAAATAAAATACCTACATTTGAGTATTCTAATGAAAAAACCGAAGAATTGACTTTGTGCCGTTGACGGTCATCTTGGCATTTAGAATTTTACCTCAGTTATGGAGAAGTTTTTTTTTACTCGTTTACAGTATCGCTCCGGCGATTGGAATACTGACCAACGAATGCCCTCCAACATTCTCAATTCGTTGGTAGAATACACCACTATACCTGTGGATACGCAGGAGCGCGTGGTCGCATTGAGCAGCGACGAGATATTTGACTGCCCGTTTTGTTATATCAGCGGACACAAACTGGTAGAGTTTGACGATAAAGAACGCAGCAACTTTGAAAAGTATGTCAGAAATGGTGGTTTCGTCTTCGCGGACGACTGCAACCACGACATAGACGGCTTATTTGCCAAATCCTTTGAACAACAGATGGCGACGATTTTTGGCGCAGATGCGCTGGAAAAAATACCGAACGACCACGAATTATACAGCAGTTTTTTTGAATTTAACGACGGACCACCCACCACATCTTACGAGCTAAACGGTTGGGGCGACGACCTCGTACACGACTACCTCAAAGCCATCAAAATAAACGGAAGAATCGGCGTTTTGTACAGCAATAAAGATTACGGTTGCGAATGGGATTATGAGTTCAAAAACAAACGCTGGCTCGCAAAAGATAACACACAATTTGCCATAAATATCATCGTATATGCGATGACTGCGTAAGGCGAGTTGCGAGTTATTGCGTTACGGGTTGGAAACTTGTAACTCGAAAACTCGCAACTCATAACTCGCACACACACTACAAACACTTATACCTATGATTGACGTAAAATTTGTTACCACTATCAACGAAGCACAGAAAGATGGCACACAGAAGCAAGTCTTTCTTGATGAACTTAATTCGTCGCAAGTGCTGAACATGATTACCCGTCGCTCTGCCGACGAATACACCGAATTTAGAGGTGGTTTTGCTATCAGCCAAAACGAAAAACCTTGGAACGTACCACGTCGGAAAAAAGAGGCAACCTACCTCTACGATGACCTTCACCATACCGCCCAATGGCTAACAGCACTTTCAGAAGTCATTGATTATGAGGAGCATGAAACCTCTTTTTCTTGGTTGGATAAAGATGCCACACGCCTCGAAATCGACAAGAAAAACCGCCTCACCATAGAACATAAATCCAGTAGCAACAAACTTCGCGCACTCAAAGTAGATGCCAAAGAATTTGTCGCAAAAGTCCTTCAATCCAGCAAAAAACTCAATAAATTTATACGTGATTTAGACAATCGCATCAGCATGAAAACCGCCGAATCGCCTCACAATCCCGTCACTAAACGACTCCTTGACGTACAACAAAAACTCACCAGCCTCAAGCTCACCGACAAAATAAAACAACTCGAGAGGTCTGTACGGAAATTGTGAGTTCGTTATTCGTGTATTCGTTGACTCGTTATTCGTGTATTCGTTGTTCGTTATTCGTATATTCGTTATTCGTTGATTTGGTACTCGTTTTTTGTAAAAATATTTATATTTTGCGCAAGCAAAATACACACGAATAACGAATACACGAGTTAACGAATAACGAATACACGAATAACGAGTCAACGAATAACGAATACACGAATCAACGAATAACGAATGAACGAAATCCAGCCGCTTCTCACCAAATTACAGGAACTTAAAAAAGAGATTCGCAAGGTTATCATTGGTCAGGAAGAGGTGATAGACCAATTGCTAGTGACATTTATTGCGGGTGGTCATACGCTACTCGAAGGCGTGCCGGGGCTTGCTAAGACGCTCATGGTCAGTGTTTTGGCGCAAGCCACTGACCTCGAATTTAAGCGCATCCAATTTACGCCCGACCTCATGCCTACCGACATCATCGGCACAGAAATTTTGCAAGAAAACCCTAACGGTCAACGCCAATTTCGATTCAATAAAGGACCGATTTTCGCCAATATCGTACTCGCCGACGAAATCAACCGCACGCCACCCAAGACCCAAGCTGCCCTACTCGAAGCTATGCAAGAACGCTCGGTCAGTTATGCTGGTACGACTTATCCGCTCGATACGCCTTTTTTTATTTTAGCTACGCAAAACCCCATCGAACAAGCCGGAACTTTCCCTTTGCCGGAGGCGCAAACCGACCGCTTTATGTTGTTTGTGAAAATTAATTATCCAAGTGAAAATGAGGAAAAAAACATCTTAAAAAGTACGACAACCAATATGACACAAAAAATAAACCCCGTCATTAGTGCCAGCGAAATTAAGCAACTTCAGACCCTCGTTCGCGATGTTCATTTGAATGACGATACACTCGACTGGATAACGCGACTGATACGTAATACACGCCCACAAACAACTGATATTGAGGAAATTAAAATGAATGTGCAATGGGGCGCAGGACCTCGCGCCGGACAAAGTATCATCCTCGCTGCCAAAGCCTTTGCTTTATTGAATGGACGTTTCGCTGTCACGCATGATGATGTACGCACGATGACTTATCCGACCTTGCGCCACCGTATTTTACTCAATTTCAAAGCCGAAGCCGAGCGTATCACGACAGATGATATGATTGATATAATCGTAACCCAGACATTCCTGTCTGGCGAAAACATATAGACTCCCAGACAGGAACGTCTGAGTTACGTTATGCCCTAAAACTCACCTTGCATTTTGAAAATGCAAGGTGAGTTTTAGGGCGAGATGGCTGACAAATTAATAGGAGTACATACAATGAAAATTCACTCGTTCACTCATTTAATATTTAGGCATTAAAGCATTTCAACATTTAAGCATTGACACCGTAGAAGGTTTGGAACTACTCGCACGCCAAGCGGTAGAGGGCTTACACTTGGGCTTGCACCAAAGCCGAAAAACGGGTTTCGGGCAAGAGTTTAGCCATTATCGCAACTACGAAACGGGAGATGATTTGCGCCTCTTAGATTGGAAACTCTACGCCCGTACAGACCGCTTCTACGTGCGACAAGCAGAGATACAAACGCAAGTGACAGTGCGATTTATCATAGACGCTAGTGCTTCGATGCTGCATGAAGATGAGGAAATTTCTAAGATTCAATTTGCACGATATATTGCCGCGACATTAGCATGGCTGGCGCAGCGACAAGGCGACGAAATCGGACTCTACGCACTGAATGACAACGAATTATATCAATGCACACCTCGACCTCACCGACAATTTTACCAATATTTTTTACACGAATTAATTAATATTTCCCCTACGGGAAAATTTCCCGAAAATAAAAATATACACGCTTTATTTGATATTCGTCCGCGCCGCGAAATAATTATTTTTCTGACTGATATGTACCAGTCGAATAATGAATTATTCGACACACTGAAGCAGCTTAATTCGATGGGAAATGAGGTGCTACTTTTTCATTTGATGGCAGCCAATGAGTTGGATTTTAATTTTAAAGGAACGCTCACTTTTCAAGATTTGGAGACAGGGAAAACCACCCAAGTCCACACCCGACAAGCGAAAGCCGACTATGGTATTCGCCTTCAAAATCACTTGAAAAACATTCGTGAAAAGATGTTGGGGATGAATATTCACTACGAAATATTTCGTATGGATGAGTCGGTGCGCGATGCTGTTCAGCGTTTTCTGGAACAGCGAATGAGAAGATAACAGGCGTTTTCAAAATGCCTATTATCTTATATTTGACTGCAATTTCCGCTCGCGAAAAAACAAAAATAAAGGAAACGAAAAGGCAAAAGCCACCAAAAACGTCACAATCATATACAGCCACAATCGCTTCATTTTCAATCGAATACCTTCGACTATCATCCACATAAATGCCGCCGACGCACCTATTAAAAAATCCATCGTGAGCGAAGACGAAAGCGGCGTAGCCATACCGTCGGCTATAAATCTGCGGATAGTAAACGGCTCGTCGCCGTGCATCATAAATTGCAGGTTATAATACCACGGCACTATCATACCCGCGACGGCGCAGAGCAAATAGAAAAACATTAATGGTGTCCATTTCATAGGTAAGAATGTTTGTTACTGGATTTTGAACATTAAGTAACTGGGAAATTAGGTAAGGAAAGACGAAAGCATAATTCGCTATTTATCAGCATAATAAAAATTGTAATAAAGTTAATTTTAAATAAAATGCAAACCAACGTAAATTATTGATAATGAGCGATTTACCTCACTACCCAGTTCCCCAATGTCCAAAGTCTGGTTGTTAAGAGAAGACGAAAAAATAACCTACCCGTTTAAATTGTTCTTTCACTTAGTACACTGTTTCACAAATTTATTTACTTTTTTGAGTATTTCTTTTAAAATGACTCTTCACCAAAAAATCCTTAAATACAGTGAGTATTCGCGTCATTTTTGATTCGATTCATTTCAAAATAA
>Ga0209303_1000449_pt1 | contig 32399 bp, 19 predicted proteins | sample SidtaG_3_FD_187449 | JGI IMG/M metagenome (GOLD analysis project Ga0209303, IMG submission 187449) | Marine algal microbial communities from Sidmouth, United Kingdom - Sidmouth_Asex1 metaG (SPAdes) (version 2) | ecosystem: Host-associated > Algae > Red algae > Unclassified | place: Sidmouth...
AGCTACTGCTTCATGTACTACACAAGGGTAGGGGTCGCCACGAGAACACATGTAAAATACATCACTTCCCAAAAAATAGGGTATCGTATTTTTTCTATTACCAATCAGTTTTATTTGTTTTTTATACCCACTTATTTCAATGTCAGATTTATTCCAATCCAATAAATAATGTTCGCTTTCTTCCCCCAGCCAAATAAAATAGACCGGTTTGTCGCCATTATATTGGTTTAAAAAACTAATTGCTGAAAGAATAAAAATATCAATGCCCTTACGTTGAATTAAAATACCGCAACTCAATATTAAAATGGCATCTTCTTCAATCCCTAACTCTTTTCTTAACTCAATCCTTGCTATGTTTTTGTCTCCTTCTAATATTTCTGTTTTAAGTAAGCCTTGCCCTAAAATGTGTAATTTCTTAGCATCAAACTTTGTATTCTCCACGGCTTTTTGCTTTACCATTTCTGCTGGAAAAACTATTTTGTCGGCATATTTATTAATATGTGGCCAAGCATTTTTATCGTAATAATGCCCCATTTCGTGTATAAGTGAAATTGCTGTTTCAACTCCACTTTTTTTAATATAAGGCAATAAATTACCAGCTCCTTCCGAGTTAATGTAAGCTTTTTTTATGCCAGTTTGTTCATTTAATAGCTTCATTAAATGTGTCATTTCCTCTTTTAATAAAGCCGCATTAAAGTAGTATTTGAGCAAATAAGTTGGGCCAACTGCTTCAAACTCACTCATCAGCTCTCCACCATCACATATTATTTGAATTGGTAAAACATTATGCTGCTCTTTAAAGTATTTTGCTACTTCTAAAATAATTAATGGTGCGCCACTTCGGCTTGCTTCGTGGCTAGCAAAAATTACAACCTCTTTATTTTTAAAATCCTCAATAATAATCTGTTTAACAAAATTTTCAACACTTTGTTTGGCATCACTAATAGTATTGCTGTTTGTATTTTGAAGTAATTTTCTGGCATTTTTGATAATACTGTTTGGAGATTCTTTTACCAAAGCTTTTTTTAATATTTCAAAATTTTGACGATTTATTTGTTTAAGAAAACTTTTAGGATAACTAAACACCATTTTTGTTAAAGCGATAAATATTTTAAGACTTTCTTTTATCAAACCTTTTGTTTTTGTTTAGAGTAAACAGTGTAGTTAAGTTTAGTCAAAGCTTCAAAGGCGATTTCTTCAAACCATTCTATTTGCTCATCAGTAAAGTATTCCTTCCACCTTAGTGGTTTTCCAATACGGTTATGCTCATTTGGTTGATGTTTATTAAAACCAGGACTGGTTTTTTCATTTAAGGCCTTGGCTTTTTCAGGCACAAGCCCTATAAAGCGATAAAAATCTCTTCTAATCAGTTCAGTATTAGCTACTAAATCTTCATACCTTACAAATTTATATTCAATATTAAGTTCTTTGTTATCTACAGATTCTATTGTTTTTAAATCTTGTAAAACCCTTCTATTCCATTCTGTGGCGACTTTTTTTGTCCAATGTTTATTAAGTAATTTTTTTTTATTCTTTTCATAATACTCTGGGTCTTTTTTAAACAACTCCTTCTTTGGCCCCATTTCTACACCAAACTTAGCATTTAATCTAAATAAATGATAAATCCAACTAATCAAACAATCCCTTCCATCTCTATGTATAACTATGTACTTTCTATTGCTAACTAAAACATCATCAATTGCGCAAGGGGTTCTATCGCCACACCATTTATTATAGCCAGCGTGCTCTTTAACCATATTTTCAATAAATTTGGTAAACTCATCATTAAGCCAAGAACCTTTATTTAATTGTTTAACAAATGGTTGCTTTAACAACTCTTGTTGGGCATTAAAAAAATGTTTAAAATGAAACTCGCCTACACAAGTAATTTCTGGGTGTAGGTTTAATAAATTACATACCCAATTAGTGCCAGAGCGTTGAAAACCTCTAACAAAAAATACATGGCTATTGCTTTTTTTTACTTTTTTAGATTTTAAAATATGTTGAAACACCTACTAATTTATTACTTGTTACAAAACTATTTGGTATGGATGTAAATAAAACCATTTAATTTCAAAATATAAAATTACTACTTATTGTAAACGTATGGTGTAAACTTAAGTAACATAAATTATCTTTGCACAATCATAAATATGAATAAAGGAAAGATTTTAGTAGCCATGAGTGGTGGTTTAGATAGCACAGTTGCTGCGGTAATGCTGCATCAGCAGGGTTATGAGGTTATTGGTATGACCATGAAAACTTGGGATTATGCCAACTCAGGCGGTTCGAAAAAAGAAACTGGTTGTTGTAGCTTAGATAGTATAAACGATGCCCGTGCTATTGCTGTAGAGCAAGGCTTTCACCATTTTATAGTAGATATTAGGGAAGAATTTGGTGATTGGGTTATTGATAATTTTGTGGACGAATACTTAGCAGGCCGCACCCCAAACCCTTGTGTGTTGTGCAATACCTATATAAAATGGGAAGCATTATTAAAACGTGCGGATGCACTTGGTTGCGATTTTATAGCTACTGGCCATTACGCACAAATACGTGAAACGGAAGGCCGCTGGGTGGTGAGTAAAGGTAAAGATGATAATAAAGACCAAAGTTATGTACTGTGGGGCGTAAGTCAAAAAAATTTAGCACGCAGCCGTTTTCCATTAGGCGGTTATCATAAAGCCGAAATACGAGAAATGGCCTTAAATATGGGCTTTCACGATATTGTAAAGAAACCAGAAAGCTATGAAATATGTTTTGTGCCAGATAATGACTATCGTGGTTTTTTAAAACGTAAAGTAAACGGTTTAGAAGAAAGAGTAAATGGAGGTAATTTTGTAGATGCCTCTGGTAACATTATAGGCACCCACAAAGGATATCCATTTTACACCATTGGCCAACGTAAAGGCTTAGAAATAGCTTTTGGTACACCCAAATATGTAACTAACATACAACCAGAAACCAACACCATTACTTTGGGTGATGCCAAAGATTTACATAGAAACGGAATGTTGGTGAAAAGTTTGAACTATCAAAAATATGCAGGCATAAAAGATGGGAAAGAGGCATTGGTAAAAATACGATATAAACACGACGGTGAGCAAGCCACCATTTATAACGATGAAGATGGAATGTTGAGAGTAGAATTTAATACTTATGTTTCAGGCATTGCCCCCGGTCAATCTGCTGTTTTTTACGAAGGTGATGATGTTTTGGGCGGTGGTTTTATTCATTCGAGCTTTAATGTTTAAATTATTTTGCTGCCTTTACGGCTTTATTTCTACGTTTCTTAACTGCTTATTTTTTTTTAAAGCGAATTATACTTACTTGTATAAATTTCTCTCCCGTTTTCCGTTCCAAGTCCTCGCTTGCTATGCTTCAAAAAAGGCCAAGCTGCAGCTGTGGGCTTTCTACTGCAACCGGGGCTATTTTAATTACTTCGCTCTCTCATACATTGCTTTACAATAATTATATTACTAACGTAAAAATATTATAAATAGTTGCTATTTAAGATGAAACGTTTTTTATAATACATTATTAAAATGTTTATATAATTAGGCGAAAATTTTAAATTAGCGTCAACAGCAGCGGTAAACGGCCCTCTTGATATTATAGTAAAAGGGGGCGTATTTAGCGGATGGCGCGGGACTGAAATTGATGTGAGCCTTTAAAATTTCGCTTCAAAAAAAAATTACTCTACAACTATTTGCTGCGGTAAGCGCATTTGAATGCCACTCATTTCGGTTAATTCTTTTATGTTTTTGTAATACTTATAAAATGGGCCTAACTCTTTTTTTATGGTATTTTGCTTGCTTTGCGCTCCAAAATCTTTCATTAGTTTTGTAATTGGATCTTCTGCTGCTGGATAATTACTCACTCTGTAACTGTCAATATTTGCCAATTTGGCAGCTTTTGCAATTGCATTGTTAAGGTTACCGATTTCATCAATTAAACCTATTTCTTTTGCTTTTACACCCGACCAAACTCGGCCCTGGGCAATTTTATGCACTTCATCAACTGGCATATTTCGGCCGTTGGCAACACGCTGTAAAAAAGTGTCGTAAATATCGTCCACCCCATTTTGTATAATGGCACGCTCGGCCTGGTTTACTGGGCGATTAACACTACCTAAATCTGCAAACTCCGATGTTTTTGCGGTGTCGAAAGTGATGCCCATTTTATTATTAAAAAAGCCTTCCATATTTGGCATTAAACCAAACACACCAATTGAGCCGGTTATAGTATTTTCTTCTGCAAAAATATAATCGGCATTACAAGCTATGTAATAACCACCGCTGGCTGCTAAATCGCCCATAGAAACTACAATGGGGATGCTGTCACTTTTGGCGGTTTCCATTTCGTGCCAAATAATGTCGGATGCTAAGGCACTTCCTCCGCCAGAATTTACTCTAAGTACAATAGCTTTTACATTGTCTTTTCTTCTAATTTTTCTAATTACCTTTTCGTAATCGTAAGAGCCTATGGTACCATTTTTACCAGCTCCATCAACTATATTACCGTAAGCATAAACTACTGCAATTTTATCGCTGCTGGTACCCTTCTTTATTTTTTTACCTTTATTAGCAGCATAGCTTGAAAGATTTGAGGTACTTATTTTTTCATCCTCTTCTAAACCTAATTTCGATCTTAAAATATTTAATGCTTCGTCTTTATAAGTTAATTTGTCAACCAAGCCATAAGTTAAAGCATCTTCGGCTCTTCGTACTTTAAGCTCTTCAACAATATTGTTTAGCTCATTGGCTGGTAGGTTTCTATGTGAGGCTATTCCATCAATAAAAATGTTGTAAAAATCTTTTAGAAAAGCTTCTGTTTGCATGCGGTTTTCTTCACTCATTTTGGTTAGCATAAATGGCTCAACCGCACTTTTAAAACCACCAACTCTAAATATTTGTGGTTCTATCTCAAGTTTATCTAATGCGCCTTTAAAAAACATTTTTTCACTTCTAAAGCCTCTTAAATCAACCAAGCCCATTGGGTTTAACAACACACTATCGGCCACAGAAGCTAAGTAATAGGCTTGTTGGCTGTACAATTCGCCATAAGCTAAAATCCATTTTCCGCTGGTTTTAAAATCGATTAAAGCATCACGTATAGCATCGGTTGTGGCAAAGCCTGCGGGTAAGTTTTTCAATTCTAAAAACATACCTTTTATGTTTTTATCTGTTTTAGCGCTTTCAATACCAGCTACCAAGTCATTTAGCCCATCTTGTTTTTCTGCTTGAAAAGTTAGTGGGTTAAAATTTGCGAAAGGATTGGATTTGTCGGTTTTTTCGGTAATTGTATTGCTAAATGTAGCATATAAGGCGGTGTTAGGTTTTACAATATCACCTTTTTTACCAAAAGCACTTGCAACAATACCCACAAAAAAAAGCATAAAAAAACATATTCCAAAAAACAGAAATAAGCCAATTAAAGTTGCTAAAACGTATTTTATAAATTTCATTCGATCAAATTATTAATATTTGTAACAAAAAAATTGCCTGCAAAATTCCAAAATTAACTTGTAATTTATCTAAAAGTACGTAAATTATCTATTTTTGCAGGGTATGATAAATTTGTATTTGCTAAACGGCTCTAATATCGGTAATAGAGCCGATAATTTAAAAAAAGCGGAGCATTTGCTTAATAGAGAATTTGGTTTGGCATTAAAAGTATCTGATATTTACGAAACGCAGGCTTGGGGTAATACTAATCAACCCAATTTTTTTAATCAAGCTCTTTTGTACCAATCTAATTTAGCACCTTTACATCTTTTAAAAACAATAAAAGCAATTGAAAAAGAAATAGGTGGGGAGCATAAAGAAAAATGGAGTGCAAGGGTAATGGATATTGATATTATTTTTTATGGAGATGCGCTAATTGAAAGTGATGAGTTAACCATTCCACATGCTTTTATGCATTTACGAAATTTTGCATTAGCACCATTAAATGAAATTGCACCTAAATACCTGCACCCAAAATTGCAAGTTTCGGTAAATGAAATATTTAAAAACTCAATGGATAAACTAAAAGTTGAAAAAATTATACCCAATGAAGTATAAGTTTATTACAATTGAAGGCAATATTGGGGCAGGGAAAACCTCGCTTACCAAAATGCTAGGAAAACATTATAATGCAAAGTTAATTTTAGAAACTTTTGCAGAAAACCCTTTTTTACCCAAATTTTTTGAAGATGCAAAACGCTATGCTTTTTCGGCAGAGTTGTTTTTTTTGGTAGATCGCTATCAACAATTGCACGAGCAGTTAAAGGCATTTAATATGTTTAGTAGTCAAACCATTTCTGATTATGTTTTTGTAAAATCGTTACTATATAGTAAAGTAAATCTATCAGAAGATGAGTTTGAGCTTTTTCAACGTATATTCAACATAATGTATCCATCATTACCCGAACCAGATTTGTTGGTTTATATTCACTCCTCCGTTGAAAGAATAATTAAAAATATTAGAAAAAGAGGCCGGAATTTTGAACAAGCTGTAAGTGAAGAATATCTTTTAAAAATACAAAACGCCTATTTCAGTTATTTTAAACAAAAACCAAATATTAAAATATTGGTGATTAATGCTGACACAATTGATTTTGTTAACAATGCAGCGCACTTTAGCAAAATTATAAAATTACTTGAAAAGGATTATCAAAAAGGGGTAAATTACCTTAACATTTAATTAAAAACTACCATTTATCATCAGCGATTTAGAAGTTCAATTTAAAAATTGGTTTAATTTTTGTTTATGAAACAACATAATCAACATTTTCACTAAAAATATTGGGCCTCTCAAATAAAATAACGATCTTGCAATCTTGAAAAAGCTTAAATTTTTAATTAAAAAATAATATATAAACTTCATTTTGTTATGAATAATTTTTACAGACTCTCTAAACTTACAAAAAGCTTAATTGCTATGTGTTGTTTGTTTTTTGTAACTAACAGCCTAATTGCGCAGGTTGATTGCCCTACAAATACCGATCTCGGTCTTTTCAGTTGCGTAAACATTGATGATGTTCCTGATCCGGTAAATGATGTAGCCGGTGCTACTTCCGATCCTTATAATTTAACTATTACAAATGCTACAGATGCTACTAGGGTTTTAACTGAAGATACTGGAGTTATTTTTTATTGTGCTGGAGACGATCGCGAAGTAACCAGAACGCTTACAGTATACAATGATGATAATTTCAATTTTCAATATGATGCTGGTGAAGAAATTGGCGTTTGTACATTTACCATAACTACTGAGGCCGATACAACATCACCAACATTTGAAGCTCCAGTGGCCGCCAACACAACTTGCTCTTTAGGTTATGATCCAAATGTTACTGGTGATGTAACCGTTGTAGAAGATGACAACTGTCCTGTTCTAAATACTTCATCTTTTGTATTTTTTGCTGATGCAATTGCTGATGGTTCTTGCCTTGGTGAACTAATTGTAACCAGATCTTGGACATCTGTTGATCCTTGTGGAAATCAATCAGATACTCAAACTCAAATGATTGTTGTAATGGATGATGAAGGACCTGTATTTACCGTACCAGCAGATATTACTATACCTTGTGGTTCTGACCCAAGTGATGGTACTTTAACGGGCACAGTTACTGATGCAATGGATGAGTGCGATCCTTCCACTATTAATGTTAGTGGTATTATTGTACCTAGCTTAACTTTAGAAAATACACCTTGCCCAGGTTTTACTACTTACGTAAAAAGATGGGGAGCTGTAGATAATTGTGGCAATGTCACTACAGCAGATCAAACTATTGTAGTAGAATGCCCTGCGGATTGTAGCAACACCGATCCTTGTGTTGGTGATATTGTTTCAGATCCACTGCCAGGTGAGTGTGAATGTCAAGTAGTTGAGGCGCAAGTTTTAGGCTGTACTGATCCTACCTCACCTAATTACAATGCTGCTGCTAATTGTGATGATGATAGCTGTGGTGTTTTTGATTTGGCTTTAAGAAAAACATTAAGCACTACCGAAGCCATTGCACCTGGTGACGATGTTACTTTTACAATAACTATATTTAATCAAGGCAGTATTACAGCTCAAAATGTTTTGATTACAGATTACCTCCCAACAGGATTAACTTTAAATGATAGTGCTTGGGCTGATCAAGGTGATGGCACCGCCACCACTACAATAGCAGGCCCAATAGTAGCTGGTTCAGAAGCAAGCGTTACCATTACTTTAAATGTACCTGAAGGAACTTCACCAGCAAGCCTGGAGAACATTGCTGAAATTACATCTGCAGAAGATGAAAACGGTAACTCCGCAGATGATATTGACTCAACACCAGATAATGACCCAAATAATGACAACTTAACTGATGATGAAATTGATAATGGCGGAGATGATGAAGATGACCATGATATAGCCATATTTGAAATATCGTGTACTGACGGTTGTACCGATCCTGCAGCCTGTAATTACAATCCAGCTGCAACTTGCGATGATGGTAGTTGTATTGCTATTCCAACTTGTAACGACGACCCTTGTGCAGGCGATATTAGCGTATTAAGCGCAGATGGTTGTGAGTGTATAGTAGTAACACCGCAATTATTTGGTTGTACCAATCCGGCAGCGTGTAATTACAATTCAAGTGCTAATTGTGATGATGGAAGCTGTATGCCAGTACCTTCTTGTAATACCGATCCTTGTATAGGTGATGTTACCACTTTAAGTGCTGATGAATGTTCATGCGAAGTTGTAGAACCTCAAGTTTTAGGTTGTACCGATTCAGCATCTTGTAATTACAATCCAAATGCCAATTGCGACAATGGTGGTTGTAAACCATTTCCAGTTTGTAATGATAACCCTTGTAGAGGCGATGTAACTGAATTACAAGATTGCAAGTGTGTAGTTGTAGAACCTCAAGTTTTAGGTTGTAACGATCCTTTAGCAGATAATTATAATCCTTCATCAAATTGTAATGATGGATCCTGTACCTACCCAAGTCCCTGTTTACCAAAAATGAGACTTTGTGCAGGCCCTAATTCTCCATTAGATATATGTTTACCATGTATTTTAAATGGATCAGTAGATGCTGAATTTACAGAAGTAAGCAATACAAACGGAAGTGGTTCGGTTAGTAATTTAAATGATGTAAACACAGCTTGCTTTACCTATACACCTGCTGCCAATGAAACTGGTGTTACAGAATTAATTGCAGAATTTTGCGAACTAACAACAGGCCAATGTTGGTCAATTATAATTATTATTGATATTGACCCAGAATGCGGTGACGGAGTTCCTGTTTGTCCAGATGAATTAGAGCTTTGCACCAACCCTACTACACCAGTTGAAATTTGTATTGATTGTATAGATGCACTTGGTTATGAATATACTGATGTAGTTTCTTTATTCCATTGTTCAATTGACGATTTAGATGATAACAACCAAGCTTGTTTTACTTATACTCCGGTACCATTGATGGAGCTTTATAGTCCAGATCAAGTTACTGTAACTTACTGTATTCCTGGCACAAATGATTGCCATACAACTATTATTTCTATTAAAATACAAGATGATTGCGACCTTACACCACCCACATGCGATGTAAATGGTGGTACTATAACTGGTGGCCCGTTCACTTTCTGCGTTGGTGATGGAGAAGCTGATATTGCTACTGGTGTGTCACTTAGCGGTGATAAAGGTGATTTTTCATCGTGGATAATTACCGATTCTGATGGAAAAGTTTTAGGCTTGCCAAGTTCAATTACTGATGTTGATTTTGATGGTGCTGGTTCAGGAACTTGCTTAATTTGGAATATTAGCTATGATGTCGTAGAAGGCCTTTCCCAAGGTTCAAATGCAGCTGACTTAAGCGGCTGCTATAGCCTCTCAAACCCAATAGAAGTAAACAAAGTAGAATGCGCGCCTTCGTGTGATGTTATCGGTGGAGTATTAAGCGGTGGTCCTTTCGAGTTTTGCGTAGGCGATGGTATAGCTGATTACGTATCTGGTATTACTTTAAGCGGTAATGCTGGAGATAATACTGCTTGGGTTATTACCGATAAAGCCAGAAATATCTTAGGCTTACCTTCAATGCTAAGTGATGTTGATTTTGATGTAGCTGGAACAGGTGTATGCTTAATATGGAACATTAGTTTTGATGATTTAAGTGGTGCAGTTGTAGGTGCTAATGTAGCTAACTTAGGCGGTTGCTATAGCCTCTCAAATTCAATAAAAGTAAACAGAATAGAATGTGCGCCTTCGTGTGATGTTATCGGTGGAGTATTAAGCGGTGGTCCATTCGAGTTTTGCGTAGGCGATGGTATAGCTGATTACGTATCTGGTATTACTTTAAGCGGTAATGCTGGAGATAATACTGCTTGGGTTATTACCGATAAAGCCGGTAACATACTAAGCCTACCATCAATGCCAGGTGCAGTTGATTTTGATGGAGCTGGAACAGGCGAATGTTTAATATGGAACGTTAGTTTTGATGATTTAAGTGGTGCCGTTGTAGGTGCTAATGCATCTAACTTAGGCGGTTGTTTCGAATTGTCTAATTCTATTTTAGTTAATCGAATTTCGTGTGGAACAGAATGTCCACAATCTATAAACCTCTGTACAACACCAACCACCGAAATTGAAATTTGCATACCTTGTATAGCTGATGGTAGTTTTGATGCTATTATAACAGATGTTGAAAGTTTATTTAATTGTGGTATTGATGAATTAGACGATGATAATCAAGCCTGTTTCACTTACACACCACTTCCAATGATGCAAAATTATAGCCCAGATATTGTAACAGTTAAATATTGTACTGCTGCTGGAGAATGTAAAACTACAGAGATCATAATGGAAATTAAAGTAGATTGTGACGGCGCTGCTATAAATACGTTACCAAATAACTTTAATGAAGATTTATTACAATTGCAACTAACTGAATTATCTGAAAAAACTTTAAATGAGTTAGAAAATGCACCAATTATATATCCTATTCCGAGTGGAGATTTTATAAACGTAGCATTAAAAGCTGAAATTAAAACTGCTAACTTAACTATATATAATTCAAGTGGGCAAACCATGAAAACCAAAATAGTTGAAAACAGCAGCGGAGAAGTAAATACTTTACGTTTAAATGTTGCTAACTTTGAAAGTGGTATATACTACCTAGTTGCTGAATTTGGTGATTCAATTCAAGCAACTCAGTTTATTAAAAATTAGTTTTAAAATTTAAATAATATTAAAAACCGGTGATTTATATCACCGGTTTTTTTATTAAATTTATTTCCCCTCATACACCAAAAGCAACTATATTTGAACATCAGAATAAATTAAAAAATGGTTAACAACAGAAGACGTTTTATAAAAAATTCTTTAGCCGTTAGTGTTGGCTTTTGGGGACTTCAAAGCTGTATAAATGCAACTAAGATCAATACTAATAGTTCTGTAAAAAATTTTTATGGCCCTTTATTAGATGATCCCAATGGAATATTAAAACTACCAAAAGATTTTTCCTATACAATTATTTCGAAGGTTGGAGAAAAAATGAGCGATGGTTTGTTTACCCCAGGTAAACCCGATGGAATGGCTACTTTTGTGAATGCAGATAATAAAGTAGTTATAGTAAGAAATCATGAAATTAGCTTTGGTGATACTGCTAATAGCGCATTTGGGCAAAATAACGAACTACTTTCAAAAGTTGATAAATCCAATTTTTATGATTTTGGTAATGGAAATTACCCAGGTTTAGGAGGTACTACAACTTTACTATATAATACGGCTACAAAAAAGATTGAGCAAAGTTATATGAGCTTAATGGGTACAATACGCAACTGTGCAGGCGGGCCAACACCTTGGAATACCTGGTTAACTTGCGAAGAAGACGTTTCAATCGCTAATAACACTATTGAGAAAAATCACGGCTATGTTTTTGAAGTTCCTTCAGTTACTGATGGAAAAGTTGCCGCCCCTTTGCCAATAAAAGAAATGGGCCGTTTCAATCACGAAGCCGTAGCCGTAGACCCTAATACAGGTATTGTTTACCTTACTGAAGATCGTAGTGATGGCTTATTTTATAGATTTTTGCCAAAAAATGCTAAAAATTTACATAAAGGAGGTCAATTACAAATATTAAAATTTATTGATCAAGATGCTGCAGATACACGTAATTGGAATTCGTTTGGTAAACAAAACATAGAGACAGGAAAGCCATATAAAGTAAGCTGGGTAAATATTGACGATGTTGATGCGTCCGAAGATGATTTAAGATACAGAGGCTACCATACGCAAAAAGCGGCAGTTTTTGCACGAGGAGAAGGAATATGGTATGGAAATAAAGGTGTTTACTTTGCATGTACCAATGGTGGAAGTGCTAAAGTAGGACAGATATTTAAATATGAGCCAAGCCCAAATGAAGGACAAAATACCGAAAAGGATAATCCTGCAACCATAACCCTATTTGTAGAGCCTAACGATAGTAGTATTATGAATAATGCTGATAACCTTACTATTGCCCCATGGGGAGATGTAATTACAGCAGAAGATACTGAACACCCATTTTTAGTAGGTATAAGACCAAATGGCGAACTATACAAATTAGCTGAGAATATTGGCTATGCTTCTGAATTTGCAGGAGTATGTTTTAGCCCAGATGGAAATACATTATTTGTGAATATACAACATGCTGGCCTTACTATTACCATTAACGGGCCTTGGAAAAATGCATAATAGCATAATTTTATGAGTGAAAAAATTACAAATGATAACTTAGGCAGAGCAGATGTAATTACTTATAAACAAACTCCAAAAAACACTATTGTTGTTATTTTAGATAACGTAAGAAGTAGAAATAATGTAGGTTCTATTTTTAGAACATCGGATGCTTTTTTAGTTGAAAAAATTATATTAGCCGGTATAACTCCGCAACCTCCACATCGTGATATTTATAAAACTGCTTTGGGCGCAACAGATTCTGTTAGTTGGGAGTACGAAGAAAAAACGTTAAACGCAGTTCGTTCACTTCAACAAAAAAGCTACAAAGTTTTTGCAGTAGAACAAGTTGAAAAAGCTAAGTTGCTACATAATTATAATTTTAAGAAAGAAGACAAAATAGCCTTAGTTTTTGGTAGCGAGGTAGGTGGTGTTGATCAGTTAGTAGTAAACGAATGTGATGGTTATATTGAAATTCCACAATTTGGTACTAAACATTCCTTAAATATTTCTGTATCAACTGGTGTAGTTCTGTGGCATTTGGTTGCTCAAATATTAAAGTAACTTAGCTGTAAAATTATAACAATGTTATAAAACTTACGTTTTAACAACTATATGAAATTGCATTGTTTAATTATTATATTACTCCTAAGCAAAAGTGTTTTTGCCCAAAAAAATATACCTGATAAAGCAAAAAAATGGCTTACTCAAGGCATTCGAGCTGCAAAAATTGACGATCACCAAACAGCAATTCCATTATTTAAAAAGGCCATAAAAAAACATAAATCTTACAAAAAAGCAATACAATATTTAGCATTATCTTATGAAAAAAATGGGGCTATCGACTTGGCAGTTGAGCAATATAACCAATTGCAAAAATTGAACCCAGAAAGAAAATCGAACATCATTTCAACAAAAGCTAAATTACTTTATGAAAATGGTCGTTATAAAGATGCTTTAGTAGAAATTTCGAATTTAGAGAACAATTTATTAGTACCAGAAACCAACGCTTTATACAATTCTATTAAAATAGCGATTAAATTAGTTGACCACCCGGTTGAATTTAACCCAAAAATGATGAGCCTTGCCATAAATAGTAATGATTTAGAATATTTACCTTCTTTAACAGCCGATGAAGAAACCATTGTTTTTACCCGTAGAAGTAACACTATTGCATCTGACGAAAATTTTTATATTAGTTTTTTAAAAGATACTACTTGGACGAAGGCGGAATATTTTAGTGAAATAAATACACCGTCAAATGAAGGGGCAATTTGTATTTCAGCAGATGGTAAAACTATTGTTTTTGCAGGCGATGAAGATATGAACGGTTATGGTAATTTCGATTTATGGATTGTACAAAAAGACGGCCATAAATGGGGCAAGTTAGAAAATTTAGGTCTCAATATAAATACGCCTTATTGGGAGTCGCAACCATCATTATCTACTAATGGAAAAGAGTTGTACTTTGCCAGTAAACGACCAGGCGGATTTGGCGAAATTGACATTTATAAAACAGAATTAATTAACGGCCAATGGACCAAAGCAACACCTTTAGATTCAACCATAAACACCAAGGGGAAAGAACAAAGCCCGTTTATTCATCACGATGGCTACACTTTATATTTTAGTAGTGACAAACACCCTGGTTTAGGTAAGGAAGACTTATTTTTTTCTAAAAGAAAAAACGGCAGTTGGACTAAGCCAGAAAACCTGGGATATCCGATTAATACCCATAAAACAGAGGCAAATTTAGTAGTAAGTACTGGCGGTGAAACAGCTTATTTCGCATCTGATAGAAACCAGAAAAATACAGGCTTGGATATATACAGTTTTAAATTACCAGCCAGCAAACAACCAGAAAAACTAACCTATTTTAAAGGCATAATTAAAAATGCTATAAATTTAAAACCTTTAATAGCAAATGTAGAACTAATAAACTTAGCTGATACAAGCGACGTAATCTCTACCAAATCTGACAGCTACAACGGTACTTTTTTAATAACTTTAAAAGCAGGTATAGATTATATGTGTAACATTAATAAACAAGGCTATCTTTTTTATTCAGATCATTTTACGTTTACCTCAAATGCTGAAGGAAAACCTTATATAAAAGAAATTTTTTTGCAGCCAATAATTGAAGAAGTTAAGCTAAATGCTATCAATATAAAAACACCTAAACCAATTGTGTTAAACAATATATTTTTCGAGTCGGGCAAAGCAGAACTCTTAAATGCATCTACTATCGAACTTAATCGATTGGTAGTTTTGTTAAACGATAATGCCACATTAAAAATAAAAATAAATGGACATACCGATAATGTAGGTTCTAAGGAAGATAATTTGTTACTTTCTCAAAAAAGAGCTAAAGCTGTTGTAGATTATTTAGCCAAAGCTGGTATTAATAATAGCAGACTTAGCTATGAAGGCTTTGGCGAAAGTATGCCTTTAAATACTGAAAACACAACAGCTGCCAAAACACTAAACAGAAGAACAGAATTTGAAGTAATTAAGTAATTGTTAGTTGACGATTAAGTTTAACCAATCTCCCAAACAGAATTACCTTTTATTAAAGCATCTAAATCGCCTGCACCTTTTTGTTTAATGGCTTGTTCAATTTGAGCTTTGTGCAACTCATTATAAGTTGGTCTGTTGTTTTGATATAACACCCCAAATGGCCGTGGAAAGTATTGCGGATCATCGGTCTGCGGATCATCAAAAAAGCGGGTTAATATTTGTGCTTTAAACAAATCGGTTTCATCGTGCATCCATAAATCATCTTTACTAAAAGCCTCATCTTTTAAACTGACTACTAATGGCTTATAACCATCTAACACAATACCCTTATCTGCTTCTGCGCCAAAAATTAAAGGTTGGTTTTGTTGTAGAAAAATAGCGGTGTTGCTTTTGGTAGCTTTGTCGGTAAATGCAAAAAAAGCACCATCATTAAAAATATTACAATTCTGATAAATTTCTAAAAAAGAAGTGCCTTTATGTGCATTGCTTCTTTTCAATAATTCTTTTAAATGCTTTGGGTCGCGATCCATACTGCGAGCAACAAAAGTAGCATTAGCTCCCAAAGCAAAACTTAGTGGATTTACCGGATAATCTAAAGAACCCATTGGGGTAGATTTGGTAGTTTTTTGCATTTCGGAAGTTGGCGAATATTGCCCTTTTGTTAAACCGTAAATTTGGTTATTAAACAACAATATATTCAAATCGAAATTACGACGAAGAATATGTAACATGTGATTACCGCCAATTGAAAGACCATCACCATCGCCAGTAACCATCCAAATACTTAAATTTGGGTTGGCTAATTTTAAACCAGAAACAACTGCTGGCGCACGACCGTGTATGGAGTGCATACCATAAGTATCCATATAATATGGAAAGCGAGAAGAACAGCCGATACCTGATACCACAGCCACTTCATCTTTATTTAAACCCAACTCGGCCATTACGCTTTGCACTTGTTTTAATATAGAATAATCGCCACAACCAGGGCACCAACGCACATCTTGATCGGTCGCAAAATCTTTAGCTTTTAAACTGCCTACTTGTTTTGTCATTATTGTTTTTTTTAAGATGGGTTACAATTCCTTTTTTATAAAATTGTATAAATCTGCTTTTGAAATTGGTAAGCCTTTCACCTTGTTAAACTGCACTACTTCTTTTAAAAAATTGGCTTTAATTAAAATGGCCAACTGACCAGTATTTATTTCTGGTATTATAATTTTTTCAAAACGGTTTAGCAAAGCTTCTAAATTTTTAGGGAAAGGATTTATGTAACGCAAATGGGTACTGCTTATCTGCTGCCCTTCTTCTAATAAAGTATTAACCACCGCATTAATTACGCCAAAGGTAGAACCCCAACCCAACACCAAAACCTTACCGCTTTCTTCCCCTAAATCAATTTGTTGTTCGGGTAAAAAATCAGCAATTTTAGCTATTTTTTCTGCTCGTATTTTGGTCATCAACTCGTGATTGTCGGGGTCGTAACTTACGTTGCCCGTATCAAACTCTTTTTCTAATCCACCAATTCTATGGCCAAGCCCAGCAGTACCAGGTATTGCCCATTTGCGCACCAAATTTTCATCTCTTTTATAAGGCAAATAAGGTGTGCCGTTTTCTTCAATTGGCTTTGGTTTGGCAAAATTTGCTTTTATTGCTGGTATGTCTTCCGCTTTTGGAAACTTCCACGGCTCAGCACCATTGGCAATATAACCATCGCTTAACAACAACACAGGCGTCATATATTGTATGGCTATTTTACAAGCTTCGTAAGCTGTATGGAAAGCATCGGCAGGCGATTTAGCAGCAATAACTGGCATTGGGCTTTCGCCGTTACGCCCATACATCGCCATTAATAAATCAGCTTGTTCCGTTTTAGTTGGCATACCCGTTGAAGGGCCGCCCCGTTGTACATTTAAAATAACTAAGGGCAACTCTAATATCATAGCTAAACCCATTGCTTCACCTTTTAAAGCTAAACCCGGCCCAGAAGTTCCTGTAATACCCAAATTGCCACCATAAGAGGCACCAATGGCAGCACAAACAGCAGCTATTTCATCTTCTGCCTGAAAGGTTTTAACCCCAAAATGCTTTTGAGCTGCCAATAAATGTAACACCTCAGATGCTGGAGTAATTGGGTAAGAACCATAAAATAATGGCAAACCACTTTTTTGCCCGGCAGTAATTAAACCGTAAACCAAAGCCTGACCGCCAGTAATATTTCTGTAAACTCCTTTTTTTAATGGAGCAGATTTTATTTCGTATTTGGTAGTAAAGGTTTCGGTAGTATCACCATAATGGTAACCTGCTTTTAGTACCATTTTATTGGCTGCTATTAGCTCCGGTTTTTTGGCAAACTTGTTTTCTAAATAAGTTTCTACCGATTTTAAATCGCGACTATATCGCCACAAAATAAAACCCAACACAAACATATTTTTACTTCTTTCTTGTTCTTTGTTTCCAAGGCCACTATCTTTTAAACACGCTTTAGTCAATTTAGTTACGGGTATTTTAAATACTTCATAATCAACCAAGCTATCATTTTCTAATGGGTTATCGCCCTCTGCGTATTTCGCTAAACGCAGGTTTTTCGGGTCAAAACCTTCTTCATTTACAATAATGGTGCCTCTTTCTTTTATACCAGATAAGTTGGCTTTTAAAGCAGCAGCATTCATGGCAACCAAAACATCGTATTGGTCGCCTGGTGTAAATATTTGTTTACTACCAAAATGAATTTGATAACCCGATACACCAGCCAAAGTACCAGCCGGGGCACGTATTTCTGCCGGAAAATCTGGAAAAGTGGCTAAATCGCTACCCGTTAATGCGGTATTATCGGTAAATAAATTACCAGTTAATTGCATTCCATCACCAGAATCTCCAGCAAACTTTATCGTTACTTCTTGTTGAATTGTTTTCATAAATCAGGCTTCTAAACCAAATAGAAAACAAAGGTACGCTCAATTGAGCAAAAAATGATACTTATACGATGGTTTTGCAAGTAAGAAAATCAATTAAAAAGAATTTGCAATACAAAACAAAAAAGCAATTTGAAAGTTTTGCTGAAAAGTATATAATTTTGGTTTACATTTAAAGTATTAAAATTTTGTAAGAAACGAAATTTCATTAAATATAATGGCCGCTTATTGTAAACCATGCGATGGCTTCATACTCGCCAAATCGGCCGCTCTAGGGCCAGGCATAACTTATGTACCTCGAATTATGCAGGGCTCCAACCATATGCAAATGAAAAATGATAGTAATATGGAGGAAGCAGTTAATGATATTTTTATAGATGGCTTGGGTAGGCCATTTTTCAAAACTGATGAAAGACAATAATGAAAACAACTAACTTATTTATAGCCATAATTATCACAAGCCTGTTTTGGGCTTGTGATAATTCTGATGTTCCTATACCACAAACAAAGCCTGTAGAAACCGAAGATGTTGACATAAATGACGTTTTCGAAATGAAATGGGCGACAAGAATGAATTTTGAAAAAGAGATTGTTGGATCAGATCAACAACAAGTTTTTGAAAATAACTTTATTTGTTTTGGGGATTTAGGTGACCCTGCAACCATTTTTGGTTTTAATATAAATACCGGATCAAAAGATTGGGAATACATTTATGAAGGAGACGACAAGGCAAATATAAATAATAATTATTTATACGAGAATATACTTATTTGTGTAACGGGTAAAAGAGTGTTTGGTTTTGATTTAAAAAGCCATACTTTAGCATGGGAATTAAATTTAAGAGATTTAAATATAAGGCCCAGTAGAGGAACTATTGCCACAAATAATATCTTTTACCTTGCCGCTGATTTCGATTTTAAACACGATTCGCATACCCAACATTTGATGGAATTTAATATATTTACCGGCGACTATAGAATTGTTTATTCCGCAAAAGCTATTGAATACCTAATTGGCATATCGCCACCAGTTTACTACAACAATGGTAAGCAAGAGCTGCTAATTTTTAACGAATATCCTAAGTTTTCAGAACCGCCAGAAAGAAGTAGCCAAAATATGGTAGCTATTGATTTACATACTACTGAAGTAGTTTGGCGTTGCGAAAATATTTCAGACTTTTTTTCTTCTAACTCTTTACACCCGCCAATAATTTACAAAAACAAAGTAATTACCGGTGGCGATTGGAGTATTTACGGCTTTAATGCAGATAATGGTGAAAAACTGTGGCGATATGCTTTTGATTATCCCTGGGGAATTTGGGCCACTACCAATCATCTTATTCATAATGATAGACTGTATGTTAACAACACTATAGAAGATGTAACATGCCTAAACCCAAATACTGGCGCATTAATTTGGAACAACCCACAAGGTGGAGCTAACTGCACCGATAACATGTTGTATTACGAAAAGGAAGATTTGTTGGTATTTACCAGTTGGGGTTATGGTTCGGTAATGGTGTTAGATGCTTTAAATGGTAAAACCTTACATAGAGAGCGAGCCTACGAATACTCACAGTTTAATAACGATGTAGTTTATGATGCGGAATCAGATATGTTTTTTACCAGCACTTATAAACACGCTATTGGCTTTAAAGTAATTAGGCCATAAGTTGTAGTTCACTTTTTAATATAAAATGCAAGTTTGAATAAACAAACTTGCATTTTTTTTTGCTCAAATAGCAGCAGTAAATAAACTACTAATTATTGGTAAGCTGGCCAGGGCTTATGATTAGAAAACGACGAAAATATAGCAAATCAATCATTTTTTTAAATTTGAAAACTGGTGGTTATCTATTAGCGGTTTTTGATGCTAATTTTTGTACCTTTACCACCGAAATAAATTTGTCAGAAAACGATAAAAACTGCTTTAATTGTAATGACATTCCAAATGTTTTAAGTCTTAATGTGGATGCAGATAATAATAACTGAGGTGTTAAAGTTTTGTAACAGCTATATTTAATGAAATTAGTAACCATTATAAATAGGTTTGGAAATGTTGTTTTTGAAAAAGAAAACGATAACAAAGTTTTATTAACAGATGCTTATTGCTTTGTTATTCAATTAAATAGCCAAAGTATTACTACTGACGAGAATTTACTTAAAGAAAAAATAAACTATTAAGATAAAAACCTAAGTTTGCCGAAAATGAGAATTAAGCTAACTATTATTAAGAATTTAGTATTGTTGTTACTGCTGCTTGCCACTATAAATGTGGTGGCTCAGCAGCAAACGCTATTTTCTCATTATAATTTTGATCATTTTATGTTCAATCCAGCTGCGGCTGGTAACACCAATTCCCTAACCGCTAATTTTTTCCATAGAGATCAATGGTCTGGAAATTTTGATACCCCACCAAGAACCCAATTTGTAGACATTCACGCCCCATTGGGCATGCAACCCTTTGCATTTGGTGGTCATATTTACAACGATAACTCGGCTCACTTAAATAATATTCGTTTACAAGCGGCTTCGGCCTACCAACTTACTATTAACGAAACTGCCAACCTTGCCATAGGTTTAGGTTTTAATTTTCAACGCTTACAGCTAAAAGAAGATAGAGGAGGTGTTGGTTTAAATACACCACAAACAGTTATCGATCCGGTAGCAGAACAATATAAAAATAGTGTTTGGAATTTCTTTTTAACGCCAGGTATTTACTACAACAATGGTAAATTTTATGGTGGTATTTCTTCTATGCAAATACTTCAAAACGATATTCAAATTAACGAAGTAACCGCAAATACAGAAGTATCAAGCAGGCATTGGATGTTAATGGCTGGTTACAATTACCAAATAAACGATGAATGGCACATTAACCCATCGTTATTATTTAGAACCGAAAAAGCAGCACCAATTAATTTTGATCTTAATGCAGCCATTACTTATTCCGATTTAGTATGGTTAAACATTGGTTATCGCAGCAGTAATATGCTTATGCTTGGTATTGGTGTTAATATTGATAAGATGTTTAGAGGCGGCTATAATTTTGATGCCTATTTAAACCCACTTGGCGCATTAAAAGCCAGAGGTAGCCACGAAATATATCTTGGTTATACCAGCAAAATTGAATCTGACATAGACAAAGATGGTATTGTAGATAGATTAGATAAATGCCCCAGCATAAAAGGCCTATCAAAATACAAAGGTTGCCCCTTTAAAGATGAAAAAGCAAGAGATTCTGATAATGATGGCATATTAGATGAAAATGATAAATGCCCTAAAATAGCTGGTTCAAAAGCAAATAATGGATGCCCAGAAATTATTGCTAAAGATACCGATGGCGATGGCATTTACGATGATGAAGATAAATGCCCCAATGCGCCCGGCCTAAAATCAAATAGAGGATGTCCAGAAATAGAAGAAGATACCGATGGTGATGGTATAATTGATAAAGAAGACAATTGCCCCGATGTTGCAGGCGTAAAATCAAACAATGGTTGCCCAGCGGTTGTAGAAAAATTAGCAAAAGATACCGATGGTGACGGGATTATTGATGCTGAAGACAAATGCCCAAATACCATTGGAATCGCTTCAAAAAAAGGTTGCCCAGATACAGATACCGATGGCGATGGTGTTTTAGATTTAGATGATGGTTGCCCAAACACCCCTGGCGACAAAGGAAATTACGGCTGCCCACTAAGCGATAGAGATAGCGATGGTATTGCAGATGATGATGACTTGTGTCCAGATGCTTTTGGTTATGCTCGAAATAAAGGCTGCCCAGATGCACCTAAACCTGTTGACAGTGATGGCGACGGCATAACAGACGATAAAGATAAATGCCCAAACCAGTATGGAGAAGACAATGGTTGCCCCAAACCAAAAACAAAGAAACCAGAGCCGAAACCCAAACCAAAACCAAAACCCGACCCACCAAAATTAGTAGATAGTGATGGTGATGGTGTTGGTGACAATGAAGATGAGTGCCCCAATACTTATGGCGCAAGTTCAAACAATGGCTGCCCAGTACAAGTACAAAGCGATAGCGATGGCGATGGCATAATTGATGTATTAGACGACTGCCCCTATGTTTATGGTGTCGCCTCTAACTATGGTTGCCCATCAGAAACCTCCACAACAAATAATGCTTATAGAAATATATTAGATGCCGCTACAAAAAATTTACGCTTTAGTACCGCCAGTTCTAATATCGAATACTCCTCATTTACAAGTTTAAAAGATTTAGCGCAGCTAATGATAACCAATCCAGGTTTTAGGCTTCGAATAGTTGGCCATACAGATAACGTTGGTTCCGCCAGCTCAAATATGGAGTTAAGTAAAAAACGAGCCGAATCGGTTAGAAACTACCTGCTAAATGAAGGCGTAAGCTTTGGTAATATGATAGTAGAGTACTTTGGAGGAGGCAAGCCAATTGCCAATAACAATACTTCTGAAGGTAGAAGATTAAACCGCAGGGTTGATTTTGAGCTAATAGAATATTAAAATATTAAACTAATCATTTCAACTTTACCTAAATGGTTTTTATGTTTTAATTTCCTGTTATAATTTAACGTTACTTTTATGGAGGATCGATTTATAGAGAACAGAATAAAGATTTTATAGAAGACAGATTATAAACAGACAACCATTAAAGCATATTGATAGCGTAAAAAATGTTAGAAGCGAGACAGTTGTGGGTCGCAAAAAAAATTGATCCCGCCATCCGTTCAAATGCCATTTTGCTTTGCTGCAAATGCTGCCCTTCAAATGGCATAACCTCTCCTGTCGGGGCTATTTTCTAACTGAGCTCCGCCGTATTAACCCCATTTACATAATTTATTATCAATAATAAAATTATAAACAGAATGACAGTTGTGGTATTTTATGCAATTATTTTAATATTATAAGTGAGCCATGTTAAATAGGCTTGTTGGTTAAATTATATATTTGCTAATTACTAAAAAATATGCGTTAGGGATAGTAACGGAAATCCTTTTTGTGAGGTACGAGCAAAAAGATTGGAGTGGATAGCCCGACCCGAAGGGGAACGCCCAAAAAAATCTGTACACTACAAAATCTGTCTGCTATCTTCCAAAAATCTGTACGCTGTGTTCTACAAAGTCCTCTACAAAATCTGTAAATTTACCTTATATTTGCCCTATAAATGAAGTTTAAATTAAAGTCACCATTTAAACCAACTGGCGATCAACCAAGTGCTATAAAACAACTGGTACAAGGCTTGCAAAGCGACGAACCAGACCAAGTATTACTAGGAGTAACAGGCTCTGGCAAAACCTTTACAATAGCTAATGTAATAGAAAAAGTACAAAGACCAACACTAATACTAAGCCATAACAAAACTTTAGTGGCTCAGTTATACGGAGAACTAAAACAATTTTTCCCCGAAAACTCCGTCAACTATTTTGTTTCCTATTACGATTATTACCAACCAGAAGCTTACGTACCCAGTTCCAATCTTTATATTGAAAAAGACCTTTCAATAAACGAAGAGGTAGAAAAACTGCGCTTAGCAACCACCTCTTCCTTACTTTCTGGCAGGCGAGATGTTGTAGTAGTAGCTTCTGTTTCTTGCATTTACGGTTTAGGCAATCCTGCCGAAATTAGCAAAGGCGTAATACGAGCAGGCGTAGGCGATGTAATACCACGCAATCAATTTTTATACGCTTTGGTAGAAGGTTTGTACAGCCGCACCACGGTAGAATTTAAACGAGGTACCTTTAGGGTAAGGGGCGATACTATTGATATATTTCCTGCCTATGCCGATTTTGCTTACCGAGTCACTTTTTTTGGTGATGAAATTGAAGAAATGGAATCTTTCGATCCATTAACAGGCGAGATTATAAAAGCTAATGTAGACCACATTGCCGTTTTTCCTGCCAATATGTATATTTCCCCTCGTGATCAATTAACAAGCATCATACATAATATACAAGATGAATTGCACGCACAAGTACAATATTTTGAAAGTGAAATGAGGTTTTTAGAAGCCAAAAGACTGCAAGAACGCACTACTTTCGATTTAGAAATGATACGAGAGTTAGGTTATTGTAGCGGTATCGAAAACTACTCTCGCTATCTTGATAAACGAAAACCTGGCGATCGACCCTTTTGTTTATTAGATTATTTTCCAGAAGATTACTTAATGATAATTGACGAAAGTCATGTAACCGTTCCACAAGTTGGCGCAATGTATGGCGGTGATCGTTCCCGCAAAATAAACTTGGTAGATTATGGTTTTCGACTACCTTCAGCATTAGATAACCGGCCGCTAAATTTTGAAGAGTTTAAGCAAATTAGGAGACAAACTATTTATGTAAGTGCCACACCAGGGCCTTACGAATTAGAAAAAGTAGAAGGGGTAATTGTGGAACAGATTGTTAGGCCTACGGGTTTGTTGGATCCACCAATTATTGTTCGCCCCAGCTTAAATCAAATTGATGATTTAATTGGTGAAATTAATGGCCGTATTGAAAGTGAAGAACGCACTTTAGTAACTACCTTAACTAAGCGAATGGCAGAGGAGTTAACCAAATATTTAAGTCGTTTACAAATTAAAACCCGCTACATACACTCAGAAGTAGACACCATGGAGCGGGTAGAAATTTTACGTGACTTACGACTTGGTGTTTTTGATGTATTAGTAGGAGTTAATTTATTGAGAGAAGGTTTAGATTTACCAGAAGTTTCGTTGGTAGCAATTTTAGATGCCGATAAAGAAGGCTTTCTACGTAATGAACGCTCCTTAATACAAATATCGGGCAGGGCAGCACGTAATGTAAACGGCACAGTTATTATGTATGCCGATAAAACAACCGACTCTATGCAGCGCACTATTGACGATAACGAACGCAAACGTGCCAAACAAATACAATATAATGCAGCTAATAATATTGTACCAACCTCCATTAAAAAAACGAGAGAAGAGGTATATAAACAAACTTCGGTATTGGACATACGAGGCAATAAAACAGAAACCAATTACTATGTAGAACCCGAAGAAATAAGTATGGTTGCTGACCCCGTAATTCAATATATGACTAAAGATCAAATGGAGCGAACTATTGGTGAAACCAAAAAACGTATGCAAAAAGCCGCAAAAGATTTAGACTTTATGGAAGCTGCCAGACTGCGTGACGAAATGTATGCTTTAGAAAAGCTGTTTCAAGAAAAATTTGGTGTTATTCAATAGTAGGCCAAAAAATAGTTTTTACAAGTCCTTTATTTTATATCAACTAATTCAAAATAAAGTTTCGGTTTTATATCAATTAATTGAATACAACAACGCAACAATTGAAATTGGGGAGCTTATTGAAATTATTGGCGAACCGAAGCAAATTTGATGTGATTATTTTACTCTTTTAAAAACTATTAGGTATTTTTCCTTCTAACATACGGTTGTTTTTTATGTAAAGTTATAAAATTGTATATTGTAGGCTAATACCTTAAGGCTTGTTGTGCGAATGGGTTTTTAGAGCATATATTTTTCCAGTTATTTAATAAGTCATAAAAATTGAGAAAACGTCTAATTCATACTTTAAAGCTTCTACTTTTAGTAAGTTTAGTAGCTATTTTTGGGTTTTTAGAAACTAATGGTTTTACAGGTAATGGTAAAGAAATATTTGAATCTGAAAACTTTATAAATGAATCAAATTCTATACATTATACTTTAGAAGACGGATTAATTTCTAATCAAATTTACACTATAAATCAAGATAGTTTAGGATATATTTGGATTGCTACACACACGGGCTTAAGCCGCTATAATGGTAGTGAATTTTATAATTTTACCACAAATAACGGGTTGAAAATAAATGAAACTGTTGCTTTAGAAAAAACTGACAGCAAACGGATATGGATGCTTAATAATGGCCCAATGGGTTATATAGAAAATGGAACGTTAAATTATTTAGAGAACAACATAAAACAAAAAATGGATTGGAATTTTTCCGTTGAAGAAAATAGCGATTCAATTTGGGTAACATTTAGTAATGAATTTCTCCTAATATTTAAAAAATCAAATTCTTACAAAAAATTTAGCAACGGAGATTTTTGCAAAAACAGGCAATGCTTAATTTTTGGCCGATATAACAATCAACTAATTGCATGTTCATTAAATAAAATATACATATTTAAAAATGAACATTTGCAAAATACTATTGCATTAGATCATGATAATGCAATCAATCACAAAATCATTTTTGCAAAATATAAAGATGGAGTTTTTTTTCACATATGGAAAAATTAGTACATTTTGATTTTAAAACAAAAAAAATTAGAAAGTATAATATTAAAATTAACGATGCTGCGAGGTTTAAATGTTTTGATGATAAATTAGTAATAGTTTTTTTAAATGGCGGGTTACAATCTTTAAAGATAAGAAATAATTTAGATGTTGAATTGGGTAAGAAGGTAAATACAGACTTAATTTTTACAGATGTTTTTAGAGACAAAGATTTAAACTATTGGTTCGCTACCAGTTCGAAAGGTGTCTTTTTTATTCCCAAAAAATTAAATGAAATTACCAATAAACAACAAGTTGCTGATGTTGCTTTAAACGCTTTAAATTGTATGTTTTTAGATGGGGACTCAATTTGGATAGGTACAAACCAAGGAGAAATAATATTACTTTACAATAATGAAGCGACAAAGAAAAATTTGCCTTTCAGAAACCCTAATGCAGAAAATAGAGTGTTGGATATTTTAAAATTAGATAAAGATAATATACTAATAGCAGGCGATGGGGGGTTATTTATGCTTGTGGATAACGAGCTTAAACATCTAATTTATACAGCAGGAAAAAAAATAAGTGTTGTGAAAAACACCATCTATCTAAACACGTACAAAGGAATTTTTAAAGTTGATAAGGACTGTTTACTACATTTGATTTTAAACAACCAAGCTTTGGGTGATGATGTAGCATTCAACAAACAAGTACAAAAAAATAATATTTGCCTAAAGAAAGTGCACGCAATTAGAAGTTACCAAACCTGTTTTGTAAATGAAAATGATGTTTTTGTTTACGAACCTGCTAATGGACTACTAAATTATACTATTGAAGGGGATACGTTTATTAATAAAAAGATCATAAAAACAAACATAGATATAACTGACTTGCTGCATTATAAAAATAATATTTTTGTTGCTACTGCAGGTAACGGAATTTTAAATTATAACTTAGCTGAAGATGAAATTACTTCTTTCAACACCATTAATAATTCAATAATTCATTCTTTAGATTTCGATATCAAAACCAATACGCTATATGCCGCTTCCAATAAAGGTTTATATTTAATAAAGCTTAATGAAGAAGGTTTTGAAGATGAAATAATAACAATTACAAAAAACAAAGGTTTATTGAGTAACGAAATTGCCGAGGTTATTTTATCTGATACCAGCATAGTTGCCATATCAAATAATGGAATTAATTTTATTGAAAAAAAAATTAACACTAATTTTGGACTGCCCAGCTTTGCAATGGAACAATTGTTTGTTAATGAGAATAATATACCTTTAAAAAATAATTATGAATTTGAAGCTAATCAAAATAATCTATCAATTAGTTACAATAAAATTGATTTAAATAATATAATTAATACGAAATTTGCATATAAACAAAATGATGAACCTTGGCACTATAGAAAAAAGAACTCTTTGGATCTTTTAGACTTAAAACACGGTTACCACAAATTAAAATTTGGTTTAGTTACCAACAAAAATGAGAAACCTCAAAAATACGAGGAGTTTAATTTTTATATAAAACCTATGTTTTCTCAAACAAAGTGGGCAAAATTTATTTTCTGCCTATTTTTTCTGCTATTGGTTCTTTTATCATCTAATTATTTTTTTACTCAAAAAAATTTAAGAATATTAGAGAAACAAGTTGAAAAACGTACCAAACAATTGCAAACTAAAATGCAAGAACTGGATGAGGTTAACAGTAAATTAAAAACTAAAAATGAAAGCCTTAACAGTTATACTTATTTGGTTTCTCACGATTTAAAAGCACCATTATATAATATTTCGAGCTTTTTAAATATAATATTTAAAAAAAATAAAGACAAGTTTGACAAGCAAGATGAAGAATATTTTGGGTTTATAAATGAAGGTTTACAAAGTATGATTGATAAAGTAAACGATCTATTAAAGTATTCAAAAGTAAGGTCAGATATTGATTTACGTACCTTAAAACAAATAAACCTAAATGATGTTGTTGCCGAAGTTAAAAGAGATTTTAAGTTTGAAATTGAAAAGAAAAATATAAAATTTTTAATTGAACCCAATTTGCCTAAAGTTAAGTTAGAAAAAACAAGCGCACAGTTATTGTTTCAAAACCTAATATCAAATTCAATTAAGTACAATATATCAAATAAACCTCTTATTGAAATTTATTCAAAAATAAACAACAACAATACTACCATATTTGTAAAAGATAATGGCATAGGAATAAGTGAAAACTATCAACATGAGGCGTTTAAGATATTTAGTAGAGGCCATAATAATGAACAATATGATGGAACAGGAATTGGATTAGCCATCTGTAAAAAAATAATGGATGCGCATAGCGGCTTTATAAATTTAAGTTCTGAAAAAAATAAAGGATGTATTTTTTCAATTATCTTTCCTAATGTAACCTAAGATTAATTCTTTTGCGAATCAATGCAATTTATAAATATAAAATATGTTAAATTAATTGAAATTATATTTGCTATTGGAGCCAGTATTAGAGGATCTGATTTAGGCATTGATGCATTAGAAATAACAGCGATCAACAAAAAAAATGGCTTTCATAATATTATTATTACGGTTTTAAAAAATAGCCCTAATGCTCGCATTACCAGTATGAGTAACTGGCAGCTCGCCTAACTTTCTGCCATTGTAATTAATGCTAAAGTTAATGCCTTTGTTTAAATTTCGGTTATAGCGTAAAGTCCAACGATAGTTATTGCCTGTCCGTAACGATTCTAACATTGTGTAGGCCAACGAAGTGGTTTCATCTCCTGTAAATGTAATTTCGTTAAAAGTAAAATTTGCCTGAATACTACCTTTACCAGCTTGGTTAAAACGGGTATCAAAAACTAGTTCATTAAGGTTTAACTGTTCATTATTGCCAAACGCTTCATTAGTATTTGTAGCAGTTTTATATCTATAAGCGAGGCTTAGTCTTAAAGTATTGTTTAGTATAGCAGATACACTTGGGTTTATATCAAGCAACTCAATATTGAAATTTCTATTGGTAAAACTGTTAGAACTATTAATAATGTGGCCTTGCTTAACTATGTTTTCGAAGCTTAACGTTTTTAAAATGTTCCACCTTAATTTAACACCAATGTGGCCCGTATTTCTTTCATCAAAACCACTGTTGAGTAAAATTTTGTTACTATTCATATTTTGAAAAAATTCGGCATTAAACTTAGTAGATGATTTATTGTAATTAAGCTTATTGTACATTTGAGTTGTTCCGTTTACCAAACTACTATCTAATCTACTTTGGTAATAAGGGTTGTATAAATTGAAAAAAGCACTATCGGTTTGCGAGTGTTTATCTAAAGTGTAAGTGCTGCTCAACTGTAACTTCTTAATAAAATTACTAAACTTATTTTTAGCAGAAATAACTTTTTTAAAATCAATTTGAGCGGTTTGATTAAATTCTAACCTATTCGTTTTTACATACAAATCGGTTGGAATGGTGAGCCGTATAAAACGAGCAGAATCGGCAAAGGCTGCCAATTCAAATTCGTTTTCTTCTTTAATGCTATTATTATTATAATCTACCCAACTAAAATTACCTTGGCCTACTTGTACTTCTGCAAAGGTATATTCTACCTTTTGCTGCTGCCCAACACTAATTTTATAAAAGCTATTGCTCTTAAAAAAACCTTTAAACAAATGTAACTTGTAATCTATATTTGCGAGCAAAGTGTTTTCTCCTGCCCTTGTTTCAAATGCTTTATTAAATTGTAGGCTTCTATAAGTTACACCATATTTTATACCATTCTTTTTATTATCTGCCTCAAGTAAACCTTTTAAAGTGCCATATACCGCTTGCGATTTTTTAGTCATTTCGTTGGTCTTAATTTCAAAATCATCTCTAAAACCTAAGCTTAATAAAAGTTGTCTTTTTTTATTTTTTACTGCGGTAGCGATATTCAAACCATACTCATCAAACCTAAAACTGTTGTTTTTAAATTCTTCCGTTTTTGAATTTCTGCTATTTAATATTTCTTGCAAAAATGTTGCGCCTGTTGAAAATTGTTTAAATTTCTTCTTAAAAACATAGTTGTTTCTTAAGTAGCTACTTTGGCTAAGGTTTTCTTTTGATAGCAATATATCGCTTGTAGCATTACTTGTTATTGAACCATTATCATAAGAAAATGAAAAACCTACATTGTCACCGCCATAATAATTTTCACTATTTAAGCGATTATAAAATGGAGTAAATGTTCCATTAGTAAAAGATAAATTACTTTTTGCTCGTAGCCAACTTTCGGTAACTGTGTCGCTACTATAAGCAGTATTCCAATTTCGCTTAAATTCAATTGCTCTATAACGTTCTATTGTGTTAAAGTTGGCTGGCTTGTATTCATAATCAATGGTGTTGGTTAGTTTTATTTTTTTTTGATTGCCAATTGGTATTTCACCAGCATAACTAATAGAAGTGGCCAACGCAATATTAGTGCTATCACCAATGGCAGAAATAGTATTGAAATCACTATTGCTTAAGGCTACTTCAGTTTGCAGTTGATGATTTTTGTTAATTGCATAACCTGCATTTAAAGTGCTTAATTGCTGCCGTTTTGGAGTAACCAATTGTACAATGGCATCAAAATTTCCGTTCAACATTTGGGTAGTTGAGTCTGGCGCTACCCATTGGTAAGTGCGGTTGTTGTTTAAAGCAGCAGAAATAATATAATTACCATTGCCAAAACCTACATTAGAAAAATTAACGGAGAACAAAATTTTAGTACTGTCGCTACTTAGTTCAAAAACATTATTATAAACCAAGCCGTTTATAGTTGTATCTTTTACAACATATAGGTTTTGTTCTGGTTGATATTGCGCCAATGAATAACCTGGTAAAACTGCCTTAGTAACATCATTACCAGCATTGGTTAATACGGTTAATTGTTCATTAGAAAAAGGGCCACCGATGGGTTGATTTTTACCGTCTTGCTCAGAAAAAAAGTTGATGCCTAACTGCCATTTGCCCATTTCTGCTTGATGGTAAGCACGTGCCAATGTTTTGGAATAATTTTGTTCGGCATATTCAAATTCAATGGCTATTCTTTTATCTTTTGTAATTAAAAAATTATTGGTAAAAATAACTTCCCCTAAATTATAATCAATTGTGTAATCTTTGTTAGCACCTCGTTGCAACAAACTTCCGTCAACAAAAACCCGTTCGGTACCGCTTAAAATAATTATGAATAGCTCGTTTTGTTCTCCTTTTAATTTGTAAGGGCCTTGGTTGGCTTCTTCACCCAAAAAAGTGTTTCTGGTAAACTTTCCTTTTGCTATTGCCAAGCTTGCACTGGTATTAAACTGCCAATCATTTTGGTTTTTAAAAGAAGTTTTTAAATCAACACCTTGTAATTTTTTTAGATATCTTAAAAAATAACCTTTTTGATTACGGACTAATAGATCGCCAAAAGTAAGTGAGTTGTTTTTGCGTTTAAATTCAATAAAAATCTTATCAAAATCTTGTAATTGTGCAGTATTACCTTCTGGTTGAATAGGAATGGTTTGATCGCTAATGGCTGCATTTACCGCCACATCATTAAGTAAAGTACCAGAAAATTGAAGGTTAAAGTTAGAATTGACCACCAAATCTTGCTGGTTGCCAATACTTAAAGCCCGCGAAAAAGAACCATTATAATTTAATTTACCAAAGTCAATATAACTATCGGTACCTCTATTATTTAATTCAAAAGTTTGCAAACGTTCATCGCCATAATTATCAATAATGCTACTGTCTCTATATTTATAGGTTTTTTCTAAATATAAAGGAAAAACCCGATAGCTAATTTGAATGGTATCTTTTAATAAACTTTTATTTAATTTTAGCGTTGCGTTAACAAAGTTAATAGCATAGTTTAGGCTGTCTAAAGGTACATTTTTTTTAAAAATTTTAAATGATTTTGGTATGATGGAAAGGCTGTCTAACTTAACTAATGTATCTGTTACATAAAGCTGTTGTTTACGTTGGTTATTTATAGATTGGGCATAACTGTTGCTTAAAAGAAAACAACAGCCAAATATACAAATA
>Ga0209303_1000452_pt1 | contig 32287 bp, 29 predicted proteins | sample SidtaG_3_FD_187449 | JGI IMG/M metagenome (GOLD analysis project Ga0209303, IMG submission 187449) | Marine algal microbial communities from Sidmouth, United Kingdom - Sidmouth_Asex1 metaG (SPAdes) (version 2) | ecosystem: Host-associated > Algae > Red algae > Unclassified | place: Sidmouth...
TCATCAGCACCACTATCATCATCGGCAGCACCACCATCATCGGCAGCACCATCATCCGTGCCAGCACCATCATCCGTGCCGCCATCATCCGTGCCGCCATCCGTGCCGCCATCATCCGTGCCGCCACCATCGTCACTTCCATCGCCATCGCCATCGCCATCACCATCGCCTCCAATAGCAATAGGTAAATACGTCGAAGAAACGCCGCTCAACATCTCAACCAAATCCGTCACGTCACCACCCTGAGCATTATACTCAGCCAAGCCACCATCATCCGGTACAGTAAAATCGTCATCCGTCGTCCCCTCTTCCAAAGACGGATACTCCTGCTCTCCTTCAGCCCCATCACCATTCGTCGGATCCCACGTACCAGTCGTCCCATCAGGACAAACAACCGTCCCATCATTCCGAAACTCACACATACTACTGTCATCTGGCGGATCATCCAGATTGCCCGGCGCACAGCGCCAGCCTCCAACACCCCCAAGCTCTGGATAATACGTACAAACATCAGCTCCACTCTGCTGACGAATCGGCGCTACTGGCTCATGCTGCAAATTTGGATCAGCATTCGGATGCTGCTGTGTACCCGACGAGCCATCAGTACAAATAAAAGACTTGTCACGCCGATCAACTGCATAAATATTCTCCACACCCTCAAAAACATAATAGCAAGAATGACCCGCAGCAGTCGTAGGCAACCCCGAAGGACTACCATTGCCCATTTCCCAATTACCCGAACTGCCATCCTCACAACTATACGTACCATCTTGATGATAAAAACAGCGCTGCTCAGTATATGAATTATCCAAATACCAGCCAGCCGTACCATCGGTACACGTATACGCACCATTGCTGTAAAAATAGCAAATACCATTACTCAAATCAACTGTCGTATCACTCCAGTCAATCAAATTCGCATCCATATAGTCAGACAGCGCAACCGCCGCACCATCATTAGACGGAAACATTGCCTCCCCAATCCGGTCACCCAAAAGATTCAGGCCCATGCCATTCTTGGCAGCCTGCAACATAACAAAAGACTCTTCACTATTCCACACACCAGAGCGACCATCAGGACACATATACGTACCGTCTGCATAAAAAAAGCACTCAGTCCCCGGTGGCGGATCACTCGCATTCATCGGTGTGTAATCACCAACCGTACCGTCAGTACATAAATACCGATTCGTATCAGGATCAAAAACACAAGAGACCACAGGCTCAGGCTCACCTGTCGGAAGCGTACCACCCGGTATCGTATCGCCACTATCAACATAATGCATACCCACCGGGCCAGAAGGTGGCACCTCCTCCAACTCACCTTCCTCATTCACCGCCACATGCACAGGAGGCGAATGCTCACCACTCAAACCATTCGGACAATAAAAAAACCAATCCGTCCTACCCTCGCCATTGCGCCAATCATACGTACAGCCATCAGCACGAAAATCATCCGCATTATCAAAACGCAAAACGCCTTCCCACGTGCCAGTCGTTCCATCCTCACACACAAATGTATTGTCATCATAGTACGTACACGCGCTCGGCTGCGGACTACCAGAATTTTGCGGGACAGCAGCACCAACTGGATCAGTAATAATAATCGGCAAATAGACCTGCGTAACGCCATTCGTATCAACAAATGTACCATTACTATCATAAACAGTGTTCGGATCGGTCGGAATATCATTCGCAAACAATGGAAACCAAACACCAAACGTATTGCTACTGCTATCGCTATACGTGCCATCCGCACTATACGTATTCGTATAATCTCCAACCTCAGTCACAGCCGAGCCAGTACCGCCTTGGCTCACCCCACCATTCGAACCAGCCCAGCCCGTTGGCCCAGACCAACCCCATACCCCATACGTACCATCAGGACAATTATATGTACCATCAGGCAAATACGTGCAGCTTGGCGTCGGAGCAGCAGGCGAACCACCCCCAGAACCACTCCCAGAATCATACGCATAGCCCACACTCCCATCGTCACAAATAAAACTCCCATTTGCCAGCGTCACACACTCAATATTCGGATTCACGCTCGGATTACTCCCAGCACCTGCAGCACCACTACTCGCACTACTCGCACTACCAAAGCTGCCGTCCGAACAAAGAAACGAACCATCCGACTGATAAACGCACGTCACCCCCGGCGACGTATTTGGTGGACCACCACCCGCCGCATTATCCACACTGCCCGAACTACCATCACTACAGGTATACGTCTCACCATCATCAGAAATCGTGCAAACCAAATCCGTATGCTGCGTTGGTGGCACAGTCCCATCAGCATGATTCCACGTACCCGTATCACCATCAGCCGTCACATACGTACCATCAGCTTTCCACTGAATATGCGGATCATCAAAATCAGGCTCAACACCCGTACTTGAGTCCCACACTCCATACGTACCACCATCACAATGATACGTCCCATCATCCGAAAAAACACACGACTCCGGCCCCTGCGGACCCGGCGTACAAATCAATGGCCGCCGTCTCAACGTCGGTGCAGGCTCAACAACACGCACATCACTCGTATCAGCCAAACCCCAAAACAACTCAGGCGCAATATTAGACATCGCAATCTGCCTAAATCGCTCCAGCGTCACGCAGCTACAATTCTCACCGCAGCCACACATACATTCATCCGTCGATAATCCCACTGCCATCAAATCACCTCTAAAAATTACGGTGTGCCACCATCATCCGTCGTGCCGTCATCATCGGCACCGCCATCATCCGTCGTACCACCATCCGTAGTGCCACCATCATCCGTTGTCCCATCATCCGTCGTGCCGTCATCCGTGCCACCATCGTCCGTCGTGCCGTCATCCGTTGTCCCATCGTCCGTTGTCCCATCGTCCGTTGTCCCATCGTCCGTCGTGCCATCGTCCGTCGTGCCATCGTCATCCGTCGTGCCATCGTCATCCGTCGTGCCATCATCATCCGTAGTGCCATCATCAATATCATCATCAGTCGGAGGCGAAATAACAGGCTCACCCGAAATAGCATCCGTAAAAATATCAACTATATAGTCACCCAAATCAGAAACAACCTCAGCACCAAAATCTCGCGGATTAAAAAATGTCGGGGCCGAAATCTCTTCCTCAAAAGGAGGCAACTCGCCATCAAAAGTATTGTCCGGATGATTGCCCCACTCTCTCTCGCTACCATCAGGACAAACAACGCGACCATCGCTCAAATACTCACAAGAATTCCTATCTTCAGGAGGCTCATCTACCGTACCCTCAGCACAACGCCAACCGCCACGTCCATCATTCAATTCTGGATAGTAAGTACAAACATTTTCACCAATCTGAAAACGAACCGGATCAGTCGGCTCATGTTGCAAAACCGGATCCAAAACAGGAGAGCTCTCCGTCCCGTAAGTACCATCCGTACAAAGAAAATCCTTATCGGCCCCTTCAGGGGCAGTAACATCAGAAAAAGTGTAGTAGCACGTATGCTCATAAGAAACAACAGGCAACCCCGACTCGCTACCATCACCATAATTCCACGTCCCCGTACTGCCATCATCGCAACTATACGTACCATCTTCATGGTAATAACAATAGCCACTCTCTTTGTAACCATTAAGATAAGACGGAGAGCTATCAGAACCAGAAAGCTCCGAAATATACCAACCACTCTCACCAGTCGTACAGCCATACATGCCGTTGCTGTAAAAATAACAATAGCCTAAATCGGGATCGTAATCCTCAGACAAAACATCAATATTTTGCTCCGCTAAAAAAGCCAACAAAGCATCCGAATTCGACTGAGCCTGATCAATAGTATTAATGCCAGCCAAATAATCCTCAAACAAAGTTTGCAATTGCTCCATCATATTTCCAGCTACGCCAATATCCGCATACGCACCCGGCGCAACCGCCAAAACACTCGGCCCAGAATCATTATTCCAAAATCCAGATCGGCCATCCCTGCACTCATACGTACCATCATCATAAAAATAACAATCCGCATCTGGGGCAGGCTCACCCGAGCCTGCTGGAGAATAATCACCCGTTGTCCCATCAGAGCAAATATATATCCTCTCATCCTCATTAAAAACACAGGTCGGTCGGCCAATAGACTCATTGTGCAACGCCAACAATCCATCACCCGGCACAGGCACAATCTCACCATCCGCGGTCAAAACAGAATGAGTCGGTGGCCTGTGCGTACCAATAAAACCATCACGGCAACGGAAAAAACGTTTCGTCTCACCAAGACGATTAACCGCCTCCCAAGTGCAGCCATCAGCACGAAAATTTGGATCCTCCACAGAAATAGAGTTACCAAACCACTCGCCTTTCGTTCCATCCTCACAAGCAAACGTACCATCCTCATAATAATGACAATACAACTTAGATGGAACCAATCCAGCATTGTTCGGAGCAGTCTGCATAGCAGGCACCGGACCAACACCAACACCAGCACCAGCACCAGCACCAGCACCAGCAAAATTCGAAAAAGAACGGATTCGAGCACGATCCAATGGAGACATTAAAACTTCCGGCTCTTTTTTTGAAAGAGCAGAAGACGCAGGCGCAACAGAAAAAGCAGGCGCAACAGAAGGAGACGGCGCAACAGAAGGAGACGGCACAGGAGAGGCAGAGCCTACAATAATAATCGGCAAATAGACCTGCGTAACGCCATTCGCATCAACAAATGTACCATTACTTAAATAGATCGTATTCGAATCAGTCGGAATATCATTCGCAAAAAGAGGAAACCAAACACCAACATTGCCAGCCACATCAATATATGTCCCATCCGCATAATATTGATTCGTATAAGGCCCAACCTCAGTTGTCGGTGAGCCAGTACCGCCTTGGCTCACCCCACCACCACTACTTACCCAGCCACTCTCTCCAGACCAACCCCATACCCCATACGTACCATCAGGGCAACTATATGTACCATCAGGCAAATACGTGCAGCTTGGCGTCGGAGCAGTAGACGAAGAAGAACCGCCAGCCTCATACGCATAGCCCACACTCCCATCATCACAACTAAAACTCCCATTCGCCAGCGTCGCGCACTCAATATTCGGATTCTGGCTCGGATTACTCCCACCACCACCACTAACTGGAGTAGACCAAGTACCGCTCGAACCATTCGTACACGTAAACGTACCGTCGACATTATATTCACACTCAACTTCCAATGATGAATTCGGAGGCCCAACCCCACCCGCATTATCCACACTACCCGAACTACCATCACTACAAGTATACGTCTCACCATCAGCAGAAATCGTGCAAACCAAATCCGTATGCTGCATCGGTGGCACAGTCCCATCAGCATGATTCCACGTACCCGTATCACCATCAGCCGTCACATACGTACCATCAGCATTCCACTGAATCGCAGAATCAAAATCAGGAGGGGATCCTGAACTTGAGTCCCAAGTCCCATACGTACCACCATCACAATGATACGTCCCATCATCCGAAAAAATACACGACTCAAACGACTGCGGACCCGGCGTACAAATCAATGGCGGCGAAGATGGATCAAAATTAGATTGAGGACGAACAACCGTCACCGCCCGTGTATCAGCCAAACCCCAAAATAATTCAGGCGCAATATTAGACATCGCAATCTGCCTAAATCGCTCCAGCGTCACGCAGCTACAATTCTCACCACAGCCACACATACATTCATCCGTCGATAATCCCACCGCCATCAAATCACCTCATACTACCTACTACTTACCATCTCTCTCTTTACCATCTCTCTCTTTGCCACCGCTCTTTGGCTTATATCCATACCCACTAGAATTGTAAACACAGCCATCTCGCCTCGTTGCACGCATAATCTCACCCATCGTTACAGGCAAAACCTGAGCAAACGCCTGCAAACATTTACGCATCGGACATTGCGCATCGCCACGCAAAACCATATACGTAGCAGAAGAGTTACCACCATCTGCCTTGATAATTGCAGCAATAATCTCAACACGAGCCGAACGCTCAGACTTCGTATCGCTCACCCGCTTCGAAACAGCCTTATCCAAATTCTTATTCAACAATGTCGACAAATTCGTTGCCATCTAATACCCCTTAATCAAATTATCAAATCTTGTCACACTCAGCTGGCATGGCCATAAACAAGACATCATTTTCTACGCAGCAATCCCTCATCTGTCATCTCGTAAAAATCAAAGCGCAGCTCACAAATCTTCATTATCTCCATCCACAACAAGCTGCGTAATGCAGGTTGCGGATTGCCGCAAGTTTTTGCAATCGCATCCAGCATAAACCACAGCCTGATATCCGAATCCAGATTCTCAAAAACAGCACCTCGAAGATCAACAAATTCCCAAGCAGAATCAGCGTCATAATCCGGATCACGTAGCGCCCTAGACTCGGCATATGCAATTGCGGCAGAAACAGTTTCAGCCACAAAATCACCGTCATTTTCTACAAGAGAGAGACCATACACCTCATTCTCCATATCGACATTCAGCCTAGCCTCACCCCGAGTTAGTTCAGCCATTTGGGTTCCATCATCCCCGCCAACTTCATACCAGCCAAGTTATCCTCAGCATAATGAAAAGCACCAAAAGTGCGGTACATGCTCCGATGATACACACTATCAAATATCTCGCGCCGAAGATACGTATCCAAATAAAATTCATCGTCCAAGGCCGAAGCAGATCCAGCCGCACCAGCGTGACCAGCGGGATACGTAGGGTGGCACGGACAACCCATAAACGAAGAAGTAAAAATGCCCCCCGGTACATCCAAAAATTCCTCAATCCGTGCAGCACCAAAATAGTACTTCGCTGCAAAAATTTTCTCCATGGTGCGCTTCAACATATCCGACAGATTCTCAGTCACATGAATATCGCTGCCCAAAAATTCGTCATGACCTTTAGAGTCATAACGCTTAATCTTTTTTCTCAATCCATTATTTAAAAGCCACTTCATACAGCCAAGCGGAACGTCCAGCGCGTGATCACCGACCACAGATTCAGCCGCCGCTTTCGCATCGAGTTCATCCTCTCTCAAATCAGCAATATACTGCAATGGACCCGGAATACGCTCAGGATCGAAGCCCGGTCGTGGATGATGTTTTGCCAAAAAATCACTCGGCCATTTATCACGAAAAACAGTCGTCCGCACTTCAATCACCTCACTCACCATCTCATTATATGCCGAGCCATCTTCTGGATAGGTTGGCGCGTCGATGTTGTGCGAATTGCCAATACGAGGCGAAACAAGACGGCTGAGTCCAATCCCGTCTGGCACCTCTAACAATGGAAATTGCAATGGCTCCGGACCCGACCAACCCTTCTGAAATCGAAACGGTACATTCTTAATCATATTCACAGCCTCCACACAAATAATTTTTATCGCTCAAAAGTGAGCCAAATACTCCACAAGAGAAAAAATCGCAACCAGCAAAAGCATTAACCAAATTTGATGATCCATCATACAAACTCACTCCTAAGCCTTACCAAAACGAGTCATCCGAATCAATATCCACATCCAAGCCCAACACATCAGGTGCAAGGCCAATAATTCAACAGGCAAAAAACCTACATCCAAAAACCACACTCCAAGCACCGCAACAGCAACAACGGATGGAGTCAGACATACGCCGCACGAAAGCAGCAAATCCAACTCCGAACCATCTGGCGCAAGCAGCCTTACCCGCTCAATTAGCCTGTACGGTCCACGCTCCCAAGAAAGCAGAGTCACCGGACCATACAACACAAGCGCCAGCCCAAACGCTAGCCCCACATTATCAGCCATAAATCGCAAAAACAATTCACTCATAAAAATTCCCCTAAAATAACCAAGTCGTCCAATCATCTACCAAGACGAAGCAACAAAGCCAAAGCCCCCCCTGCTGGCAAAGCACCCGTTCGCCGTCAATGTAGCACAGGTTTTTTTTGCGTCGGCTGTCGTTCGTCCGCAGCTTTAAAAAGCCAAATCTTGCGGGCGCTCCACAGCGGCCTTAACCTGCGGTGGCCCCTTTCGCCATCTTAATCTGCCTTCGGCAACAGGCTTCAGGCTCTGCAAAATAAAACCTGCGCAAAACACATTGCGTCGGGTGCGTTGCCCGGCAGGGGGGGCTTCGGCCCTTGGTTTTTTTCCGTCTCGGTCTCTTGGCCGTGCTTTCTTTTTTCTCAGGGGGTTTTCTCATGGTTTCTATTTCTTCTCTTCCTACTTTGGCTGCTGCTGCTGGTTCTGCTGGTTACTTCTCAGGCGTTCGTGTTGTTCCTCGGTCCGGTGGCTTGTCTGCTTCTGCTGTCTTCGTTTTCCGCACTCAGGCCAAGGCTGCTAAGTTTGCTCTCCTTGCTGCCCAGTCCATTTCTCGCCCTGGCTTTGCTCCCACCTTTTCGGTGCAGCCTTCGTCCGGTCCTCGCAAGTCGTTCGGTGTTGTGTTGCCGCTCTCGGGTGCAGTGGCTCCTGCTCAGTCGCAGTGGTTTGCTTGTTTCTCTTCTGGCCGTCCTGCTGCGGTTGGTGCGTTGGCTGCCAAGGCTGTTCGGCCTGCCTCGGTTCCTGCCACGGCTCCCTCATGGGCTCAGTTTTCTCAAGCTCTCTCGGCCCTTCAGGCGTTGGTTCCTCCCCAAGCTGCTTCTTAGTTTGGGTGTTGTTTCTCCGGGTGGGGGCTTCGGCTCCCACCCTTTTTACGAATCTTCTTCTTCTCTCCTTTTTCAGAAATATAATGCGCAAGCTCTTCAACCAAATCAGCCGTAACGGTCCTTGGCTTACCTAGCACAGCCGCCAACTTATCAGCACCTGCAGCAAGAAAATCCGCACTGCTATAAATCTCTGCTTGTAACAGATCATCCTCCATCATTGGCGTCACGCCATGCAACATCGCAAAATCAAAAACCTCTACCTTACCCGTAGTCGAATCCACAGCAGGCAAATTCGAAGAAACCACAACAACACTGTTCCCAAATCCAACTTCTTTACGCAAAGACAAAATCCAATTCTTCACAGCCTCTTCGCTTATAGACAACGTCTCAGCCAACTTAACCGGATCAGCACCAATAATGTCCCCAGCACGCTCACAATCTTGCAGCCGCAAAGCCCGATCCGTAATGCCCAATGGCACGATGCTCACAATCGAAGTCGCTGGCTGAAGCAGTGCATTCAAATTCACATGATTAGATGCACCAAGCAACGTAAAATCGCGACCATACAAATGCTCAAAATTCAACACATCAGACACATCCACATTAACAAATCGACTACGACCCATCCGTCCAGCCTGATAGCGCATTTGATTAACTTTATATTCCATCGCGCCCTGACGAGAGCCATAATACAAATACCACTGACCCGTCGCATCCTCAGAGACATTCTCAATCCCCAGCGCCTGTCCCTGCAACGTAGTCGCTGAACTCAAATCCTGATCCGCCCACCAATAATTGTGCGTCGTTTGACTACAGCATCCCATGTTTTCAAATCTCTCCTTAAAAAAAAACAAGTTGGCTCCGGGTAACCACCCAGAGCCAACTCAATATCACAACAAACAACTACTTCTTACCAGCCGCCTTTGGCTTAGTCGACCGACTAGAGCCAGCCGCCTTTGGCTTAGTCGAACGAACAGAGCCAGCCGCCTTTGGCTTAGTCGAACGAACAGACCGAACAGGTGGATGAACAGTAGGTGACGGAGTTGGAGACATACCACCATCATCACCACCACCACGATCATCATCACCACCATCATCACCACCACCATCAGCAGCACCATCATCGGCAGCACCATCATCAGCAGCACCGTCATCGGCAGCACCATCATCAGCAGCACCATCATCAGCAGCACCATCATCGGCAGCACCATCATCAGCATCATCAGCACCATCATCAGCCACTAATACCGGACACTCACCCTCGACAACATCACATCCACTCGTGCCAACAATCGAGCCCGATCCATCCATCTCAGTATTATATGTGTCATCTTCCATCAAATAAGCCTGAATCGGATCACCTACATGCGGATTAACACAATATGCAGTCGGCACATAAACGACCGGACACGCACCCTCGCACATTGTCCCAGCGCCTGTGTCTACAACTTCACCACTGCCATCCGTCTCAGTGTTATATGTGCCATCTTCTTGCAGCCAAACCTCCATGCTGGCACCCGACCACGGATTAAAGCACCATTGCGTCGACTCAAATGGCAATACGCACGCACCCGCCTCTGGACAAGCATCCCCAACATTAATCTCTCGACCACTCTTGTCAAGGTAACATCCATTCGGCTGCAAATACAACGTAGTCGGTGTCGCCACGCCATCCACCTTAATCGTCAAACAATGTGGCTTCGTCATATCCATCACCGTCACCGTCGCACCCGTACCATTAACAATCAAATCACCACCTGCACTCGGAACACCAATGCAAGGCTCAGGAGAAAGACCTTCAGTACGGCCTTGGCCGAAATTACGTGGTGGAGTAAATGTACAGCACGTAATGTCAGTCAATTGGAAAGCCAAAAACGGAGCATGGTGGGCCAAGCGCCGCTTCGTTGTACCAGCAATCTGCAAACACAGATTCTGCGGTGGCTTCTTAAAGAGCAACCACGCACCATTAGGCGATTCTTCAGGCATAAAGTAGCCCTGTGGTGCCCAATTTTGCAACGCCTTCGTAATCTCAGCCGTATTCCACGGTCGAAATTGCTGATAGAAAACCGGAATCGTGCCATTCATCACCGTAATCGGCGTGAAGAACAACCGACCAGTACGCTCACCAGTCGCCCGATCATACGAACTATACGTATCCGAATCATCTACAATCCACGGCACCGCCATACCGTCAACAACAATATAGCTACCCGACATCATATCGTCGCGCATCTGTGTCGCCTCGGTACTAATGGTCGTAATCTGCTGACCACCCATACCGCCCATCTCTTCACCACAACAGGTGCAGCCACCATAGCCACAAGCCCACATCCGAATAATACAGTCACGCATCCACGATGGACCGATAAAGACACCATCAATAATGCCCAGACCCATATCAAAAGAAAGCTGCTTCGAATTGCTCACCAACTGGCTCACCAAATTCACAAAGCCACTAGCATTCTGACAAGCTTTATCCACGCCAAGATGATCCTTGGCCGACATCACAATACTATCAGCCGCAGGACACGGCTGACCCGAAATAGCATCTACATAACCCGTATTAATAATGCTAGCCAAACCCTTAAACGGTCGATGCACGCCCGTCACACCAGCAGGATTACCATTAAAATATTGCGGAGCCATATCTCGCTGGAACGTAGCAGCCAACTCGAACATAGCCTTATCATACGAGCTATTCAAGATGTTGCCTTCATTGATAATCATCTGCGAAGGATGACCACCCAAACCATTATTCATCATGCCTGGCTGCGCTGCATACCGCGAGTTACCACGGCCACCAGCCTGCGCCATCGCATTGCGACGCTGATCCAATACACCGCCAACCACTTCCATCGGCATATCACAATAGCTATCATCCTCACACAAAGAATAAATACGACTCTGACGACCAAAAACACCCCACGGCGAACACCACTCACACATAGTAAGTAGACCCGCCTGCGGATAATCGTCACAACAACCCTGTGGCTCAACCACTGGCAAACTACCATCAGGATTCGTCGTCTCCGTCAGACCAGTGATAATGCCAATATTCAAATGACCCTTAGTCGAAGGATACAATGGCAGAGACTGCATCAATCCCTGCCGAGACAACATCATCGCATTAAGCACCAGCGACTCACGACCGCCAGATGCCAACCCGCCCGGCCCTTGAGGAGGGATGACCGGACTACAATACTTTGTATGCTTATTCGCTGTTAATTCCATTTCAAAAACCTTATCCTTTAAATCTTATTTATGGCTAGCAAAGCCTAATAATTAAATAAGATAGCCCTCCGCAATCTTATTTAATTAAGCTTCGCTAGCCAACGCCCGTACAAAACTTCTTACCAACTATTCGCAAATCCAAAAGTATCGCCCACCAAAGGACTAACAAACTTTTCGTCAAGTTCTGGCGTCGAGCCAGACGGACCACCATCACCAGATTGACCAGAGCCGCCAGCACTTTTATTACTCATGCGCAAACCCTCAACACTTGCCATGCGCGGCATAGCCCGATCAATAGAACCAAACTGAGACTGCAAATCAGCCACCGCAGACTTCACCGAATCCAACTGTTGCACACTAGCATCAGACTGCGCACGCACACTCTCATCTATCGCAACAACCTTATCGGCCAAAACGCTCATCAACTCCAAAACATTCACCATCTGCTCATTAACCTGAGATGCTACCGCTCCACCCGCAGCCTTAGCCGCCTCGCGCGTAGTCACGGCCACAAAATCATCTATGCTCATGCTCTCATTACTCAGACTCTCATTACCCAGACTCTCATTACCCAGACCACCTTCACCTTGATCAGACTCAAGCGGAAAACCACCATCCTGATAATCAAAGCTAGGCGAAGCCCCATCATTTAGAGCATCCAACGTTAAACTATCTGAATCAACAGCTGGAGCATCCTTAGCAACTGGAACACCCTCAGCCACTGGAGCACCCTCAGCCACTGGAGCCGCTTCCTTATTCATCAGCCAATCACCCTTATTTGTAGAAGCCGAAACACCATCAGACTTCAATTTCATATACAGCGCATCAACTATCGCACGCGCCTGCGCACCAATCCCGCCAGCCTCACCAGAAACAGCATTACCAACAACAGCACCATCAACAGCACCATCAACATCAGCACCATCAGCTTGCGTCGCAGATTTCAACTTCACGCCAAGACGCTTCGCCAAATCGCTCTGCGTCTGCATATGCTGTCCAATCTGCATCAGCACATCATGGCCCACATCCGGTGTATCAAATTTATTCGTAAATTCATCATACTTCTCGCGTGAAAATGTATTACTCATCGCAACCCCTTAATATCTATCAAATCTCTATACAACATCTATCAAAAAATGACTACCAATCAAAAGCAGGTGGCCGCTCCTCGCCTTTGCTCAGCGCAAGCGAGTCCACACGCAGCCACTTCCCATACTTCTCCAACTTTATCGTTGTGTTACGCAGCCGAATGCCCGCCTCAGCATTTCCGTGCAAATAAAAACTAGCAGCATCTGCACGCGCGCCAAGCGCCAAATCAACATATTTCTCATACTCTATCGAGTACTCATTGTGCGGTACAAGCTGTGCCGAATCCTGCGGCTCAGGCAACTGATCGTCAGGCAAAATTACGCCATAACCTAAATCAGAATGTGCATCGTCATTATTATCAACCATCTTGAAAATCTCCTTATTCTAAATAAATCAACCTATTTCTTTTCAGCCTTAACCTTTTCAGCCTCGACCTTTTCAGCCTTAACCTTTTCATCAAAACCTACAGCCAAAGTCGCAGATTGCTTACCAAACAAAACCTTCGCCTGATTAATAGCACTCGCAGCTTCAACCATATCAACACCAGTAATTTCCACCAGTTGACTAACATGCATCTTAGACATATCCCGAAAAGTATGCACCCCAACCCTCGCCATATCCGCAGATTCAGCCTCAGTAAAAGGCGAGCCAACTTCACACAAATCATCAACCTTATCTCGCGAATCACACCCAAATGCACGCTCGACCGCAGCCGCCCAAATGCGCGTCGCTCGATGATCCTTCACACCCGGCACAGCCTTAATCGCATCCACGCCAGCCATCGCAACCGACATAAAAGTAGGAAGGCCACGCTCCTTCAATCGCTGCTCAATCTTCTCACCCACATGAGGTAAATCGCTCAGCCTATCCTGATTCACTGGCTGAAAACATTTAATCATCTACTCCCTCCCGCACAAACAAATTCGTAAATAAATTCGCCTCTTTTTGTCGCGGCACAATGCTGCGCTCTCTTCGTCGAATACGATGATAAGTCAAATCATCATCTACATCATTTTCCTCATACGTAAACTTAATCGAAAGCGTTAATTCGTGCGCGTGCTCCATCATCGCCTTAGCCACCAACTCATTAACAAATGTACCGCTCTCTAACAAAAATTGATTCTCAGGACCAGCCATTGAATTAAAATCACAATGACCTAGAACCAAAGCCTGATACAAAAGATGCTGACCACTCTCACTATCCTTCCAAATCGGACTATACACATGCCACCACACCAAAGGACCATAATCACCATCTCGATCCGCACGAGCCACATCTTCAGCAAGAGCCGCTCGCGTAATAAGCTCCCCATCTACGTCACGATACCCACTAGAAGAAATCGCCACCCAGCGCCATAACTTCACATTCTTCGAAGGTGGATGAATCAAAAAATCCATCTCCACCTCTTCAACACCATCATTCCCCGCCGAAGAATCCGCAGGAGCAATATCCTCTACCGGAGAAAGACCCGGTATAATATGCTTCATCTCATCTGCCATCGGACCATCTTCAGCCCGACCGCGACCACGCCCATAGTCCACGCCACCCCGACCACGGCCACGACCACGGCCATAACCCATGCCACCCAGACCGCGACCATAGTCCATGCCACCCAGACCGCGACCATGACCATAGTCCATGCCATCCAAACTACCATGACCATAATCCATGCCACCGCGACCATGGCCGCCACGACCGCCACCGCGACCGCCACCACGACCGCCACCACGAGGAGAATAACGACCCGTCTCTATCCCATACTCACGACTCGACCACTCTTCATCCGTAAATGGACCACGCCGACCAGAAAAATCACCAGAAAAATCACCAGAAAAATCGCCACCAGAAAACGAATCATCATGCCCAAATTCATCATGCCCCTCATCCGTAAGAGCATCTCCCTCAAACTGCGGCTGCTGATACTCATTGGCAAAGCCATCCATTGATATCTCGCCAGCTTCCAGCAACCCAGTCGCAATGCCAGCCGCCGACAGGCCCGTAGACGTTAGTACCCAAGTACCATAGCGCCGAGATATTAATCCATTGCGCAACATCGCACGCATCGCCGACCAATGCAGCTGATAACCACGCTGCACCGCCAATGCATACCGAACCAACTCAACTGGCAGCATCTCCGCAGCCGACATCTTCGATACAGACAATTCATCTTCATTATTCAAACGTAGCATAAAATCCTCTTACAAACTCCACATCTATTACCACTGGCTTACCACGTCGATACTGCCAATAAATCGAACCCGTCTGCTTACAAATCCGGAAAATCAGCCGATTCGTATTGGGACATCGAACATCCACAAATAACTCATCACTCACAAGAACAGGCGCATCAGGCGCATCAGGCGCATCAGAAGCCTTAACATCATTTAGCATCGTCTTGCACCTTCTTCTTATTCTTGCCAAAATTCCGAATACGAGACAAGATGCCGTCATCTTCATCATCTTCATCAACTTCCGATCTCGCTACAGCAGTACTCTGAGGCTGACCCTCATCTTCCGTAAAATCTACACCATCATCGCCAACCAAACTCTGCGTCGCCACATTGTACGGCAACCTCTCGGTTGGTTCTTCCGTCTCATGCAAAAGAGTAGACCTATCACCACGACGTAATACCTGCGGACCACGAGAATTATCTTGCCGCACAATAAACTCATCAGGCACAACACCCAGATCAATACCAACTTGCAGACCTTGGTCCGGCGTCAAAATAAAGCTCTCCGTCAACTTCTTCGCAGCAGTGGAATAGGTATTAAGCGCATTCGCCTTCGATGTCAACTCACTCGCATCAGTCAAATCAGAAAAGTGAAATCGAGTACTCGTATCCAACATATACAAGCTCACCGAATCCATCCAATCCTCATCCCAGCCAAACAAAACAGTACGCCGACTCTTCCAATCCAAAACGCGAGACTGACTAGCAGAACCAACCGAATTACTGTCCAATGGAGCCAAATCCTGCGGATCCATATCCAAGGCCAATGCATACCGATTCCTCGCTATCTCATAATCTCGCTGCCGCTCATAATCTGGCTCAACGCCAGCCAGCTTGATCGCCACATGGCTCAGCGGAATATCGCCCGGTATAGCCGAAAGAATATGACCCATATAATAGGTATAGCCCTTCTGATCAGCCTTCATCTCCGCACCGCTGATAATATCGTCAATCTGCGCTTGCGTCATGCCGCCAATAAAATCCAAGGTGTCCGCAGAACGACCTGCAATTCGCTCCCAAAATTTGCGCTGAATCACCGAATGGATACGAATCTCGTCATACGCACGCTCAGCTGCACACATCCCACAACCACGCTCATCTATCGACTCACTACTGAAATCAGTCAAAGCAAAAACAGTGTGGTGCGGCATCTCAATCTTTTCGCCAGTCGTCGCTGTGTAAATCACAGGAAATTCTGGATCATTCGTGCGGAAACAGCGATACGGATCCAGATGCACAAAACCAACCACGCGCGAGCCGTCATAAACCACTTCTGTAAATGCACCATTACCAGTCAACAGATACGCACGTAAATGCTGATTAAGATAGGTATTCCAACCACTGCCCCAAGCAACGCCCCGCCGATCAAAGCCTTTCGTATTCGCCGCCAAAAAAAGCTCATGCGCCTCACGAACCATATCCGCACTATCACCCCGAACCTCCCAAGCCGCAGCCGCCGCCTGCGCAATGCCTTTGCGCACAGAGCTTGCCCAAAACCTATCCCAGTGAATCGTAGAACGTAATATCCGATCACGTTCATGGCTCCAACCTGGACTCAAATCAGGCATACTCAAACATGAGTCGTCCTCTTGAAACACAAATTGGAAAAGAGTAGGGCCACTATCCTTGGCCGTCACACTCTTCGCTAAAACAGACGCATCTACGCTCATGTACCTCCACCCATCCCTAAAACAAATCCAACTACATCACACGTAAAGCCCAAACCAAGCTACGCAAACAGTCCGGACCATGATCAAATTCTTTCACAGGCTTATCTTTCACTGGATCCCATGTATAGCTACTCATCTCACCCCTTAAAAAAGTGCAACGAGGATGTACAGCCACGCGCGTAAAGCCATTCTTGTCAGAAGACAACCATTCCCGCACAACCTTCACACTCTCATCAACACGCGGCGGCGAATTTCTCGTATAAAACTGCCAACTCAAATCGCCCCACTCACCTACATGCAGCTCACCCTTAAGAGCCGCTGCGCTCCGATCCACAACAACAAATTCCGGATCGGGATACCCCATCTCAACCACACCCGCAATCTGCCGAGCTGCTTTCGCCTCAATCCGATACGACTCAGCAAAAATATTCAGCTTGCCGCTCCGCATCTGGGACAACAAAAACACGCGCGGGTGAGACCCTGCTTTAAACATGCCCGACCGCTCATCTATCTCCCCAACGTACCCATCATCAACCCCCCAATATACGGAACCAACCCCTGCAATATAATCCGCATTTTCAGTGACGTGGCTCTCAGGGCCTCCATCACGCCACATATCGTAGGTAAGTTGCCCACCTTTGGCCCATTGACCCTCAAAAAGACGCTTACGCTCCACACCAGTGGATTGCTCCATCGTCTCCCGATAGTCAGTTGGATTATAAAAATTGTCGTCGAAACGAGACTCATAAAGCGTTGCCCCCCTACCCAAAATAAGGCGCAAGTTAATCCAGTGCAGCGGACCATCTGGATTAGTCGACAATATAATCTGTCGCCAAGGGGCAGCACGACCACGCAACCGAAACAGCAATTCGTCATAATCACTCTCATCAAACTGAGTAGCCTCTTCCATCCAAACAATGTCAAGACCACCAGCAGAGCCAACACCACGAATGGATTCTCGCTGCTGTTCTGTATACATGCCACCATAAGCCAGCACGCTACCATTCGGGTATTCGAACCGATGATCGCTCTTGTTGTGCTTGACACCAGCCTGCAAGCCAATCACTTCGTTCTGCAAAAACAATAGCGTCGAGTTCTTCATACTCGCAAAAGTCTTGCGCACGACCAGCGCTGTCGCGCCCGGGTACTTCTGCAAGTAGCCGTGGATCTTCTCTGCCGCTACCCTGCTCTTCCCCCCACCCGCAGCGCCTGCAAGTAAAATCACCCGGCTGTTTGTATCCGTCCAAACCGGAATCTGCCAATCTAGTGGTTTGTAATGCATCCTCAATCATTCCAAATTCCTCTCCTATTCAGATTATTCTGCAACGTCCCACATATCAGGAGAAACAGTAATGTACGTCTTCGGCGCAACCGCTTCGCCTTTTACCTCAACCGATTGTCGCGGTTTGCCCAACACTCTATCCAAAATCTCCGAAGCCGCCGCCTGTTGCGTCGAATCTTCGTTCGAGCCAAGCAAGCCTTCGACTTTAATCAAAGCCGCTCTCAATGCATACCGATTTAGTACCTCCTTCGAAGCCGTAATCGCGTCAATCAGATAAGCGCGTTGAATCACAGCAATCGCTTTCTTCGTCTGCCGTGACCAGCCGTATACAGTTTTCGGGGAAATGTTCAAAGACTCGGCTGTCTCTTTATCGTTAGAGAAGTTCACACGCGCTGCGGCGAACATAAGTTGACTGGTTGTCAGACCAGCCATCGCCTCAGAAACGTCTAGATCGTCGCTCAAATGTCGCAAAACCCAGTTTATTGTAAAGTTGACTACTAAGAACTATCACACCATAAAACAAAATCAAGCACTAAAAGTCACTAAAACTGAGCAAAACGCAAACGAATTAGATACGATCAGGAAAATGTAGAGCAAAAAACAACAACTACATATTGGCTGTGCTGCGCACGCTTTATTGATCGGGGGGATGTTCATCTTGGGCGATAACTCTTAATCACCAATAGGTGAATTCTCCCCCCCAACGCAGTTGCCTTCTGTTGCTCTTTTTACATCTTTAGCAGCAACAGGTAGGCAAATGCTCCCCCCAAGTCACCCCCCCCACAGTGCTTCAAAGTATACACAGATGGCGGTCTTCTTTCGGATCAGGTCACGCGCGTGAAGGGGATCTACATCGAAGAACAAAACAGGGGTACTCGATTGCGAGGTGTCGCAATTTTTCAAGGCTATGGGCAGTCATCAACGTGGGGTGCAGTGCAAATCATAAGAATCCAGACACGTGGGTTCGCTATCAATGGATCTCCGTTGTCGGATCAAATCTCGCTTTGGCGTTCGGCCAGTCCACTGCCACCAAGCTGCTTTATATTTTCTTAGGCTAGCTTGATTCAGCGGAACCTGTCTGGCCTCTCTCCACGGTGTCAATGCCCGTACGGGCCTATTGCCACCTTGTTGCAATTGCTCCAGCCGCCACTGTGTATGTATCGCACATGTTGGTGGGGGTGTTTCGCTCTTGCCGTGTTCGTTTCGTTGTCGTCTCTTCTTTTTTTCTCTTTGGGGGTTCTTGTGTCTTCTTCGTCTGCTGTTTCGTCTGCTGTTTCTTCTTCGTTCTCTGTTGGGCCTCGGGCCTTGCCCGGTGCTGTTGTTGGCTTCGCTGGTGTTCGCTCTCTCGCTCCGTCGGCTGCGCCGCTCGTTGCGTCGCTCGTTGGGTCGGTGCTGGCTGGTGGTCGGTCGGTTGTCTCTGGCTGCGCCGTGGGCGCTGACGCCGCTGCGGTGTCTGCTGCTCTTTCGGCGGGCGCTGGCGCTCGCCTCGGTGTGCTCTGCGCCTTCGGGCCTTCGGGCGCTGGTCGCTTCGGTCGCTCGTCCGCTCCTGCCGCTTCGCTGCTGCCTGTCGTTGCTGCTGGCGGGCGTGTGTCGTTCTGGGCTGGTGGCGGCCCGTCCGTCCCCGGCCGTGCTCGGCTCGTTCGTCGCTCTCTCGCGTTCGTCTCGGCTGTTGCCGCTTCGGGCTCTGGCCGTGGGTTGGTGGCGTTCGTCGGCGCTCCACCGCCCTCTGCCTTCGGCGCTCCGGGTTCGTCCGGCTGGCCGTCCTGTGGCTCGGGGTCGTGGGGGTCGGTCGGTGCTGCTGCGCTGCGTGGTGTTCCGGTCGTGCTCTTCCCGCTCGCTGGCTGGCCCGCTGGCTCGTCGCTGCCTCTCCTGCCCGGCCCTGCTGGGTCGTGGGTGCCTGCCGCTTCGTCTGGCGTTTGGTCGGGCGGCTGGCGCTGGTCCGTTGGTGGCTAGCGGCTGGTGTCCACCTGGCGTCCACCTGTATCAACTTATTTTATCGCAAAAAAAAAAGGCTCACGTGAATCATCACGAGAGCCTTTTCTTTCTTCTCAGCGGGGCATCAACCTGCTGTGAAACTATCAGTAAATTAATCAATATCAAACATGGAGGTCCAAAAATGATTAGCGTTGTATTCACCGATAACAAGAGCAGTTTAGTACGCCACGAAGTTAATGTCAAGGTCGATGGAAAACTGATTGACCGCTGTCGCTTCAGCAATCAATTCTGGCTCGTAGATTTTACAGAGTCCTTTGAGCGCACAGCCTCAGAAGCATCAGCACTCTATCTACTCTGGCTAGCCGAGCAGATTTCAGACAATCCACAAGGTCCAGTTGCCACACAGTTCAAAACGCTGGTTCATGCATATCTCAATCACTCCGAGATTGAAATAATCGTCGCTCCAAACTCAGAGCATGGCACAGTGCTACGCAATTTCATCGTCAACCACGCAGCCGAGAAAGGCTGGGCAAAGCCAGTTGAATCATCATTGCTCTACTCACAGAGTATGCCAAAGGTCGAGTACGCCAAACGAGATAATCTCAGCTGCGAACCAGATGATGAAACTATCTGGACAACTGAGTATCTAAAACACGAACGCATCGTTCGCATCATCGGCAACAAGCAAGTTATGCTCGGTGTCATGATTTCAGAATCAGAAGCACTTGTACCCGGCCACGATTTAGTTACGCTCAAAAAAGATAAATGGTTCTACGATGGCGCAGCGGCCAGCAAAGAAGAGAAGGTGCAGCTGCAAGCAGCACTTACACTCTTCTTTCATGAAGAGTGGAGCAACGAGCGTGAGGTCGGTCGGCCAGAAACACGCTTCGAAGAAAAGCACGAAGCGTTCTTCCTCGATGCTGGTCTAGCACTCGATGATGAAGATTTACTCATGCTAGAGCTAGATAAAGATCAACAGGCCGCCGAGCGCACAATCATCAGTTGGTATCATCAAAGAGATTTACACAACACATCAAATTATTACAGCTTAGGCTTGAAAAATCCAACTATATAGCAAGAAGCGTGCTGCTCTACCAAATGGTAGAGCCAGCACGCTTTTTTTGTGTAGCCACGTTGATTCACAGAAATATACACAACCACACGGAATCAAAAAAACAAACACAATTTACACAGAAAATAGCTACCGATATTTTAATGTTATCGGTAGACATCGTAAAAAAACGATAAGAGTATTACTTACAGTGCTACTTACAGTGCTACCCTCAATTCAAGCAAACAGAAATGACCGGATAAAGGTGCAGCGGCTCAGCACAACGTATCGGCCTCAAGCACTCCCTCAAAATCACCCAATGCTGATCGGTTGCATTCTCGTGATGCTGCAATACGAATGTATATATCCCCCCAATTTCAAAATCAGGTATTTCCTCACCGCGCAATAAAGCATATGACTTCATCAAATAAAATTTGGTTAGAAAAGGCAAAAATGCACATTGCAAACGACTCGGGTAATCAGTCGGATAGGATTCTGGTCTCTTTGCTTTCAGTGGTAAATGTACTCGCTTCTTCTTATTCATAGAGAAATTATAAAACAAACTCAAAAAACCAATCGAATACAAATCTTGTTTCTACCGGCTGCGCCAGTATGAAACAAGAAAAGAACGGAGCTGCACCGTGCGAAAATTCCGCACCGTGCAGCACATCATCATTCCACCTCATCCCCGACCGCCGCCCCACGAACAGCACAACTACAACTACTTAACCCCATGAATAATATCCCTTAATCAAACACCTACTCCCTTGGCAGAATCACGAGCGTTCGGCACGCGCAATCCCCTGATTTTTTTACTTATTTATCTGGCAAGGCTACGCCGCCAGATAAGATTGTTCAAATCTGGGGATGCACTACTCACTTATCGTGATGTGTCTTGGGTGTTGTTTTAAAGTAATTCAAATACATTTATTTCTATTCAGCTTCTAAGGAGCACCACATGAATAAAGTTATTCTCACAGGCAATGTAGGTCAAATGCCACAACTTCGCTACACCAATACAGGTATTCCAGTTGCAGATTTTTCTCTCGCCGTCAACGAACGTTGGACGGGCAGCAATGGACAAGCCAATGAGCGCACCACGTGGATCAAAGTCACAGTATGGCGTGGACTAGCCGAGACAGTTGCGGAGTATCTCACCAAAGGTCGCCTTGTAGCAGTCGAAGGCAAACTCGGAGAGCTAAAACCGTGGACCGATCGCAATGGCAAACTGCGCTGCGATCATGAAGTCACAGCCAGTAGCGTTGAGTTCCTCGGCTCAAACAATGAAATGAGCAATGACCCTCACCCCTATGAGGCCGAAACGGCCACAGGCGCACAACAGCAATTAAGCCAAAACAGTGGAGACAACGACAATCTGGAGACGAATCATGCGAATCACAACGACAACAGCCCAAACAGCGGAGGCGAGGCCGCCGCTGCACCAAGAACTACTGCTGGCAACAACAACCCGCAACATGAAACAAAATCGAATCCAGAAGATGAACCCACACCGCAAACCACCAACAAAAACAGAGATGAATCGCAAGCTGCGCCGCAAAACAAAAATGCAGCTCACAATAATCGCCAAGATAGTACAGTCGAACTAGAACCGTCACGGCCACGCCTCAGTGCCGACGACATCCGCAAGGCCGCCGCCGAAGAAAAAGACTACGAAGAAGAAGACTACGCCGAAGAAGACTACGAAGAAGACTACGCCGAAGAAGACTACGAAGAAGAAGAAGACGCCAAAGAAGAAGACGCCAAAGAAGAGATGGTAGAGATGACAATTGAAGAGATCATCCAACATGATGTAAATGCTCTGGCCAGTCAAGGGGCAGAAATTATTTACATTCAGGGCGACAACAACGACGACAACAATGGCGACGACGGCGACGACAACAACAACGACGACGGTGATGTAAAACCACCGCCAGTGCGCAGAGCCAAGAGCAAAGTCACGCCCATGGGCAGTGACGCGATTGCAATGATTTCAAATCCCAATGGCAATGGTCCACACGATGACGATAGTGAAGATGATGACGATCTGCCATTTTAAGTAGCATCTATATAAAGTAGCATCTATATAAAGTAGCATCTATATAAAGTAGCATCTATATAAAGTAGCATCTATATAAAGTAGAACAGGCCAAGAGCAATTGCTCTTGGCCTTTTTATTACCGTTGCATTTACTATCAAAAAAAGGGCATCAATCCTATGAAATACAATCAAAACATGATGATTTACATGCCAAAAGAAAGCGAACTAACAAACGCATGTAATCTGTTACAACTCAATGAGGCAATGACCTATAAAGCCAAGCACATCATCAAAGGTCGCTTTCTCGACCTCGATCAAAACGGCAATGCAATCGCCATTAGCTCCAGCAACGAAACCAAAACCTATCGCATCACCAATCTGAAAGAATGCGAATGCCCAGCCTTCCAACATAGCCCTAAGAAAATCCGCTGCAAGCACATCGAAGCTCTGCGCGTCTACCGCTCGATCATGCGCAAGCATCTCAACAATCGCATTCACGGCAGCTTCAAATTCAAATCCGATCAAATACACAATCGCCACCACTTCAATACCTATCTGCTAATCGACCAAAACAAAACGCTCTCTTACATACAGAGCAAAGACCGCATCCCAACACACGTCTGCAATATCCGCGTGCGCAAACACAACTTCTACGATTTCAGCAACAATCAAAACATGTTCGCATTCTCTATCTGGCTCAACAAAGCCCGAACACAAAACCTAGTCGACCAAGAGCCTCACAAACAAGAAACCGGAATATTCTACGACGAAGTCGGCGAAGTAATCAGCCCCACAGAATCCAGTGGCTGGGAGAACAAACAAGTAGAATACGAACACTTTGACGATTATATCTACAGGTAATTAAAGGAGACCGATAATGCCATCAATTCACGATATATATCCAGATGTATATATGTCCCCCACCGACCTCGATAGAAAAGAGAAAATCTTTGTAATCGAGAGAGCGGCATTGAAAAAAGTCTTCAATTTCGCACTCGTAAAGAAGAACAGAAAATCGTTCTATACTTCGAAGACGAAGAAGCAATCATGGTCCTCAACAAAACGCAGGCCACCGCTCTCGCCCGATATCTCAAATCCGACGACTACACAACGTGGGCTGGCTGCAAAGTAAAGCTAGAACCCGGTCAAGCGCACAACAAAAAAGCCACCATCGTCATCAAGGCAGCGCAGCGAACCCAGCCAGCCAAAAAGCAACAGCCAGCGCAGCCGCAAAACGGCTCCAAACCACCAACATTGCACCCAGCCTGAATAGCCGCCACATCAAAAAAATTTACCGAATGGCTTAAATCACTTCCAGAGGAATAGTTAATCAAGGAATAGTTAATCTATGTCAAATCAAGAAATCCAAAAAGCAGTCAATCGAGCAATCTCCAATTATCCAGCCAAATCCCCACTGCGTTTGCTAGCCCAAATGCATTTGTGGGCCAGCATATCAATCTTCAACCATATATGGGGCGAAGGTCTCGGCCAACACTTCTATCGAAAATTCATCATCGAACGCAAAGGCGATGTGCAGAAATTCGTCCCAGAGCTTGATGAAAAAAACGAGAAAGCCCTTTTTAACTTTCTAACCGAACAATGCAACATCCAAGAAAATGCCAATCAGGGGCAGACAAAAAAGCCGCAGAAAACCTTTATGGTCTTCTACCGACGCAATCATGCTGGTATAGAAACAATGTTTCACTCCAACTCTCTGATATCAATAACGCATGAATTTATCTGCAACATCAAAGCACGCAACGTCTTCGAGGCCATGCTGAAAATGAACCCCGATTCGTGGGACACAAGCCACGATGCACGCACAAACAATTCAACTCACCAGATTCACAATCATCCTGAGATATCTATCGGCGATGTCCTCATCGAATATACAAAGCGTGGAGCCACCGATCTATACGTCATCGTCAAAGATAAAAGCAGCATAGATGGACAAAGACCCCAGCTTATGCCACCGTGGAAAACTCAAAAATAGTAACAATCTTGTTTGACCAGGCGTCACCGGCGAAGAACAAGATAAAGGAATCATAATGCCAAAAATTATCTTCGAAACCCAAAGCCCTGAGCGTACAGTCGAACTACTCAAAGAAGCCAAAATCATAAAGGAGTAACCATGCCAGAGCCAGAAAAGTTTGCTCTATTCAACAACATGCAAACGCAAACAGCAGCACTCGGCGTTGCAGTGGATCTAGAGAAGGAATATATCTACTATCTATCCACCGCTGGACCAAGCATATCCGTGAAATCCATTTGGGCCACGCTCTGCGATAACAACAAAAAAAATCGAGTCTACATCGAACCATGGTTCGATGTCTCCGAAAGTTTCGACAGTCCAGTCGGTATCGGCGTCGCCTACGCCGACATACTCGGATCCAGCTACAAACACATGGCTTGTAGATACAAAAATCCAAACCTCTTGCTCATCACCGACAAAAAAGGATTGCAGTATCCTCATCTACTAAAAGACAAAGAGCAGCGCAAAGCTATCCGTCTCGAATATCTGCCACAAGTACTCTACTGGTTCACCGAATACATCAACGCCTACACCATTGTCCCCGCACTTCCACAGTGGTCTCGCGCCATCTGGCGTGCTGGCTACGAGGCCAAAGCAATCAAAAGCCTCGAATGCTATGGCGACTGCGTCGGAGCATGGATCATAGATATAAGTTTCGACTGGCTAGAGCTTGTTCAGGATCTCATCAAAACCAATGAAATCATCTTCGAATATGAAATGATAGAAGATGAACAATCCTAAAACCTCCAACTACTAACGCTTTCCCAAAGAGCTACTTGCACATGTTGTGCAGTCAGCTCTTTTTATTTACCTGCTTTTAAATATATTTACTATCTTCTCAGGAGCATCTAATGCGTTTACAAGGCATATCAAAAATGGGCTACTATCCCTGCCCACCTCAAACACTCAACTCTATTGTAGAGTTGCTCAGCGTTCGAACAACAGGAACCAAGATAAGGCTACTCGATCCCTGCTGCGGCAATGGTGAAGCAATCAGCCGCATCGCCGAAGAACTCAAAAATCGTGGGGCCAATGTCCACACCATCGGCGTCGAGCTATCGCCACAGCGCGCACTCACCAGCCAAGGTGATCCACATATCGACCTAGCAATCTCGGCAGACTGGAAAGAAGTAGCAATCAGCAATATATCGTGCTCATTGCTCTATCTCAATCCACCCTACGATACCGAAGTAGGAAACACTGGTGATGGCAAGCCCCGCGCTCGGCTAGAATATCAATTTCTGCGCAACACCGTCCGCACGCTGCAGCACGATGGCGTGCTCGTCTACATCGTACCCGAGCGTATCCTAGCCGATCCCAAAGTGGCCCGCTATCTCACCAGCAACTTCTCCAACATCAGCACACATCGCCTACCCGAAGACGAATTCGAAACATTCAAACAAATCGTCCTTTTCGGTCGTAAGAAAGCCAGAGCAATGGCAGAAAACGACCTAATGGAAGAGATGATACTCAATGCACAAAGCGGCGGCTTCCGCGCCATCGACGGCATGATAAATGCCAATCTCGTTTCCCCCTATCATCTGCCACGCATGAATGTGTCAGATGAAAAATTCACCATCAAGAAAACGTCGCTCAGCACTAACGAGATTATTCAAGCCATGCAAACGCAAAAAAATGCGCTCGATAGCGGACCGTGGGCCGACCTGCAACCCAAATACAACAGCGCAGAATTCCATCCCATCATTCCGCTGCGCACTGGTCATGTCGGATCACTCATCGCATCCGGTCAAATGCGGACGGTCGATCTCGGCGACCGTGTGGCAAAGGGAAAGGCCATCAAAGAAACACGAGCCTATGATGCAGGAGGCAACCAAGTGCCGCTAGATGACTATGAAGCGGCAGTCATGAAAGAAGTCTTCAACACCACCGTCACAACCCTCAACGAATCTGGAGAAAGCAAAACAATCAGCAACGTTATGGAGCTGCAACGCTTCCTCGAAATCTATGCGCAAGATATCGCATCAATCATAGAGCACCACTTCTCGCCCGTCTATGAAAAGCCAACGGATCAAGAGTGGCTTGCGCTCGAACATCTAATGAAAAGCAAAAAGCTACCCGGGCGTGCAAAAGCAGGACTATTGCCCGTGCAGAAACATGTCGCTATCGCTGCCACTCGCTGTGCAAAAAAGTATGGCTGGTCCGACATCGTAGGCGAAATGGGCGTCGGCAAAACGTGCATCAGTCTAGCCGCGCTCGACCTAATAAACAGCTATCCAGCCATCGTCATGTGTCCATCGCATCTTGTAAAGAAGTGGGCCAGCGAGGTCGATGAAGTCTCCGGTGCCACATCCAAAATCATAGAAAGCATCAGCGACCTACTCCAATTCCAAAATGATTATAAGAGCGGCAAACTAGGCAAAAAAGCAGTCGCTATCATCTCCAAAGAACGAGCCAAACTAGGGAGCGGGTGGGAGCCAGTCACAAACACCACATGGGCCACAGTTCTTGTAGAGAAGGAGTTTCACATAGGCAACGACTTGCCACCAATCAAGAAAAAAGTCCCCAAACGTGTGCGTGTGCCAGCCTGCCCAAAGTGTGGGCGCTATCAGAAAAACAAAGACGGTACGCCCAAGCGCACTCTTGGTAAAAAACGAAAATTCTGCAACCGAGACACAAAAGTATGGGTAGGCGAACCAGACGACAACACGCAGGGTGAATTCAAAATTATACAGTGCAACGAGCCACTCTATTCTTTCGGATCAACCTTCAAACGCTGGCCCATCGCTCACTACATTCGCATCAAAATGCCAAACTTTTTCAAAGCATTGCTTGCCGATGAATTCCATCACTACAAAGGCAAATCATCGGATCAAGCGCAAGCCTATCACAATCTCGTTATGGCTACGCACTATCAATTCAACCTCACTGGCACAATCTTTGGTGGCAAATCAACCGATCTATTTTGGCTGCGCTATCGTATCGATCCAGAAGTGCGGCGAGACTACGGCTTCGATGACGAACATCGCTGGGCGAAAGACTATGGTCGACTACAATATTCGCTGAGCAATACCGAAGATGACCACGGCGTCTACAGTGGCAAGCGTCGTGTGCCAAATAGCATCAAAGAAGTGCCCGGCATATCACCCAGCATCTTCTCCCGCCTGCTCAAAACCTGCATCTTCGTCCGCATCACCGATCTAGGCATCACGCTGCCAGACTACGAAGAAGAGATCATCCGCATTCCAATGGCCGAAAATCAAGAAGAGCAATGTACATGGCTTTACAATAGTCTGCTTGAACGCATTCAAACTGCACGACAAAACAGAGACATGAAAGGTGCAGCGAAACTACTATCGGTTTGGCTTCAAAATTCACTCGGTCGACCAAACTCATGCTTCCGCAGCGAAATGGTCATGTGGAAGGGAGATGCAGAAATGCTAGAAGACAACATGAATGCGCCCGAACGCACACCCTACGCCGTGAAATATTTCCCTGTTCCAGAGAAATTCGAAGAACCAATAGAACGCTGGCCGCTGCCAGAGCCAAACGAAGATGAGCAGCCCTTCGATCAGGAAAGCAACGACAACCTGTTCCGAGAAGAGTATAGGGAATGGCTCAGATTCATGAAGAACAATCCTGAAATCTACTCGGAAAAAGCAAAACCAATGGCAATGCCAAGAGTAGTCGACGAAGACATGTTATTGCCCAAAGAACGCTGGCTAATTCACACGGTCCTAAAAGAACGCGCCCAGAACCGTAAAGTAATCTTGTACGTGCGCCAAACTGGAACACGAGATATCCAGCCTCGGCTAGAGCGCATCCTGCGTCGCTATGGCATCCGCGCTGTCACCCTGCCCAAAGGCGTCAAGCCAATCAATCGAGAAAAGTGGATAGCCAAGCGCACATCAGATATCGACGTGTTGATCACCAATCCACGCAAAGTCGAAACAGGGCTCGATCTCATTCAGTATCACACCTGCATCTTCTACGAAACTGAATACAGCCTCTTCACCTTGTGGCAAGCCATGCGCAGAGTTTGGCGGCTCGGCCAAATCAAACCAGTCAAGGTGCTATTCCCCTTGTACATCGGCACACTCGAAGAGCAAGCTATGCAGCTCATCGCTCAGAAAATGAAAGCCTCATTGTTGCTCTACGGCGACAACGCAAGCTCGGCCGTAGCAGACGAATCAAGCGACCCCGCAGGCGATTTCCTTACAGAATTAGCCAATATGGTGCTAGAAAATAAAGACCTTGACATAAACGATGGGTTTAATGGTATTATGAAAGAAGCAGTCCCACCATCCACAAATCTGGACAACCCCCTTTGGCAAGAGCATCAAATCGCCCAAGATACAACGCCAGATTCTTTCACAAATCCAGATCCAAAAACAACTCCACCTTACCCACAACCAATCACTGTAGCCGTTACCGCGCCAAAAACCAGCCCCCAACAAGAGCCCGAACAAACACAGCCTTCGCTATTATTATTCGAGGCCACTTCGCCTATTCAGGAACGCCAAAAGCAAGCCCAAAAGGAAGAGGTAGTCAATGCATGATCAGTAGTCAATGCATGATCAGTAGTCAATGCATGATCAACAGAATAAAAACTAAGAGCCAGCAAAGTTGCTGGCTCTTGGGCCTCAATCTACAAAATATCAACCCGTACCACAAACAGGAGTAATCTTATGACAAAAAAATACAACCTAAACATCACCATCGAAATGCAACATGAAGACGATCCCGAAGAGACACGAGAAGCCTCCATGCCCATAACAATCACATCAGAGAACGAATCCCTTGATGGCTTTTGTGGCGAAGTCGCCATGACCATGGCAATGATGTGGCAATCATTCAAAAATGGCATCATGCCAGGCGAACAAAATCCGAACCAAGACCCTAAACAAAAAGCATCGCATCGAAACAAAAAATCAAACCAGCATATGCATTAATCAGCATATATACATACATATATATATACATATATATTAAGGAGCATCATCAATGCACGGACAAAAGTGGAAAGTCGATCTGCACAAATTCCTAAAAGATGCAGTCAACACACAAGGACCACCCGAAAGCATCCAACTCGCCGATCCAGCAATGTCTATCGCAGCAATCATGCTAGAGCTAGCCGAACGCTGCGTACAACTCAATGACCCTAAGTTAAATGCACTCATGTGTCGGCTCATACTCTACCAAATAGCCGACCCAAACCATCCAGAGTACGATCCAGAACTCTGCGAAACAATCTACAAAAAAGCCTACTCAAACTATGGAGCCACAGAATCTCTCAATGCAAATCCTCGTCATATCACACCCTCATGACCATACGCCCAAAAAGGCAATAATCATGCACATCAGTTGCCACACCACTGTGCAAAAAGCGCAAGAAGCGGCAAACAACTATTTTTTGAATTACCGACCTTGGTCGGCCATGATGCACCAAAAAGAAAGAGTGGAAGAGACCTTCCACTCTTTCCTCAAATACGCCAAAGAAAGCAACACCTTTGACATCGCAATCAAAGAAGTAAATGGCGTAATCATTGTTGATCAAAAGGAAGAACCATGAACTTACTAATATTCGACCTTGACGGAACCTTAGCAGTCAAATACACCGATGAAATCCTACCCGGCGTGTATGAAAAATTCAAAGAACTCGGCTACGACCCAAAGCAAGGTGCCATCGCGCACCCTATGCCCAATCCCTACAACATCACGCGCGCAGTAGCGCAGCCCGAAGGGATCAGAACCTGTATCGCCACAAATCAAGGTGGCGTCGGGCTGCGTGAAATCATCGAAGCAAGAGGTAAGCCAAACCAATCAAAACTAACTCTCCCCACCGTCGAGCTCGTTTACGAAAGACTAAAAACAATCTCATATATGCTCACCGGAAGCTACCACGAAATGCAGGTGCAAGCTGCATTTAATTTGGTCGACAGAAAAACCGGAAAGTGGGCAAAACCATATATCCACGGCGATGACCTCGAACAGTGGAACCCAGAATTCCGCAAGCCGAATCCCGGGATGCTCAACTATTTCCTCAACTACTTCCAGCCAGAAACAGCAACCTACATCGGCGACCGACCAGAAGACAAACAGGCCGCCGCCGCCGCAGAAATAGAATTCATCCACGCCGACACATACTTTAACAGAAGATAAATCCACCATTAAGAATCGTTGTTTTATTAAATTCAAAAGCCTGACCACACATCACGTGTGGTCAGGCTTTTTTTATATCTTGTTTTTCAGCTCAGCTGAGAGCCTCAACAAGATATACCGCACTATTCCGTGCAACTTAAATTTAATTTCCTACCTACCAAAACGGAGCATCAAATGTCAACCAGCACAATAAAAGACACAATAGTTAGCGCATTGCCTATACAGCTACAGCCTCAAGTAAGAATGAAAGATGTAGGCCAAACCGGAATCAGCGACATAGAAATTCTGGCCCTCATACTGCGAACAGGCGGAGACGGAGAAAGCGCGCTACAACTCGCCGAGCGAATCTTGATCCACTACGGCAACATGAAGCAACTCGCTCTGGCCTCATTCGAAGACCTATGTTCAATCCACAATATCGGGACAGCCAAGGCCGCAGCAATCAAAGCCGCTTTCGAAATCCGTCTACGTATTCCACCCATTGATAAAAATGCGCGCCTCATGTCGCCAAACGATATAGCCAGCCTATTCTTGATGGAGATGGGATTACTCGAAAAAGAGGAATTACGAGTCTGCATCGTAGATAGTAGAAACCAATTAATGAAAATCGACACAGTTTACATTGGTACCGTCAACACAGTTGTGATTCGAGTTGGGGAAGTATTCAGAGAGGCAATACGGATCAACGGTAGTTCTATCGCAATAATCCACAATCATCCGAGCGGTGATCCAAAACCGAGCGCAAACGACATTTGTTTCACTGAGGAAATAGTCAGAACAGGCAGACTACTCGACATAGAAGTTCTTGATCATATAATCATCGGCGACCGCTGCTATACCAGCATGAAAGAAAAAGGATTAGGGGGGTTCTAATTGTGTACGAACAAATATCGTTCGCCCAAATTGATCCAAACGAAGACAGAGGGAAATTCTCCACCAGCACCCCATTCAAAGGCAGCGCAGCCTACAACGCACAAAAAGAACTAGCCAAGCT
>Ga0209303_1000456_pt1 | contig 32206 bp, 25 predicted proteins | sample SidtaG_3_FD_187449 | JGI IMG/M metagenome (GOLD analysis project Ga0209303, IMG submission 187449) | Marine algal microbial communities from Sidmouth, United Kingdom - Sidmouth_Asex1 metaG (SPAdes) (version 2) | ecosystem: Host-associated > Algae > Red algae > Unclassified | place: Sidmouth...
TCTTATTATTCAATTCATCTTTTTTGTCAACAGATTGTTTTGTTTGCCCCACAATAAACAAAGGCAAAAAGGATATACCGATTAGTAATAAAATATTCTTCATTAGTCATAAAAATTAATTCGATTATAATTTATTGAATTAGGCATATAATTTCCCAAGGTAAATTACGTTTTATTTTTAATGGAAAAGAAGTTTGAAAGTTTAAGTTTATTTGAATTTCAAGACAAGTTCAAAACTGATGCAGATTGTTATCAGTATTTGTTTGACATAAAGTGGAAAGATAAAGCTTATCAATGTAGAAGGTGCGGCAACAGTAATGCTTGTGTTGATTCTCAAAATAAATATACTAAAAAATGCACAAAATGCCAGAGTAAGGAAAGCAGTACGGCTCATACACTATTTCACAAGTTGAAATTCCCCATTCTTAAAGCCTTTTGGATTATTTACCTAGTTGCTACCAATAAAAAAGGGATAAGTAGTTGTGAGCTAAGTCGCAAACTTAGTTTAAGACAAAAGACTTGTTGGTCTTTTAAGCGAAAAGTAATGGAGGCTATGAAATCAAGTGGTAACTATTTGATAACTAAAGATGTAGAGGTTGATGAAACTCATGTTGGGGGAAAAGAAGAAGGCAAACCAGGTAGATCAAATGGTAAAAAGCAAAAGGTAGTAGTAGCCATTGAAAAAAGTGGAGCATATGGAGTTAAGAGAATGTATGCAAAAGTAATTACCAAGTTCAGTAAAGATCAAATTGGCGGTTTTATGCAAAGTTGTATTGAGCCAACTGCGAATGTAAAAACAGATGGTTGGCAGGCTTATAAAGGATTAAAAGACACCTTCAAAAACTTAGTAATAGAAAAAAGTGAGAAAGGCAAAAATTATCCAACTATGCATCGCTGTATTATGATGTTAAAAGCTTGGCTACGGGGAACCCACCATAGTGTAAAAAATTTACAGCCCTATTTAGATGAATATACCTATAGACTTAATAGACACTTTATGAAAAAGGGGCTATTTGAAAATTTAGTCCTAAGAATGATGAACACAAAACCTCTTTATCAGATAAATTACAATAGGAATATAAATGCCTAATTCTATAAAATTAATTGAATAATAATAGTTTGAAGGCTTCTACAAATTTGTTAAATTGGTTGACAGTATAGAGGTTTCAATTAGTAGGATTGTCTCGGTCGAAAAAGTCTCAACGAGAAAAGCTGTTTCCAAATTAGCCCCGACAGGAGTGGTTATACCATTTTGGGGTTGGCTTTTGTGCGTTGGCAAAATGGTATTTGAACGGATGGCGGGAACAGAGTTTCTGACGAGGTAAACCGTTTCGCTTCAAAAAAAATGAAAGTTGCTTTTATTTATTGGTTAAGCTTGCCTAGGCTACAATAAAATACAAATATCGGTTTCAGTTATTGTTTCATTTACTCAAAATTACGTACATTCACACAAAAAATATTATGCGAAACATTAAGCTGCTCTGGTCATTTTTAATATTAACATTTTGTATAATTAGTTTAACTACTATTGCTCAAACACCTTCTACCGATGAGGAAGATGAAGAAGCGGTGCGTTCTATTTTTGATGAATCTTTAATTAATGGCCAATGTTACGAACGGTTAAGGGTTTTGTGTAAAGATATTGGCCCACGGTTAAGCGGCTCTGTTGGGGCAGATAAAGCAGTAGCTTGGGCCGTAAAAGAAATGCAAAATTTGGGTTTTGATACCGTTTACAAACAAGCTTGTATGGTGCCACATTGGGAGCGAGGCGAAAAAGAGTTTGTTGCCGTTTATACCAAAAACAATAAAGAAGCGATAGAACTAAAGGCTTGTGCTTTGGGGTATTCGATGGGTACAGCGCCCGAAGGCATAAAAGGGAAAATAGTAAAAGTAGATGGTATTGAAGATATTGAAGCGATGGAAGCCAATGCCTTGGAAGGTAAAATTGTGTATTACAGCCGCCCAATGGATCCTACCCATATTGAAACTTTTCACGCCTATGGCGGTTGTGTAGATCAGCGGTCGCGAGGTGCCATTACGGCACAGCGAAAAGGCGCAATTGGGGCAATAGTACGTTCAATGGGTTTGCGTATTGATGATTATCCGCATACTGGCACTATGGATTATAGCAGCGAATTGCCTGACATACCAAGTTGCGCCATCAGTACCAAAGCATCAGAAGATTTAAATAAAATGTTGTTAGAAGATGCTGATTTGGAAATTGAAATGAAGATGAGTTGTCAGCGTTTTCCAGATAAATTGAGTTACAACGTAATTGGTGAAAAGTGGGGCAGCGAGTTTAAAGATGAATACATTGTAGTTGGTGGCCATTTAGATTGTTGGGATAATGGTGAAGGCGCACACGACGATGGTGCAGGTACAGTACAATCAATTGAAGTGTTGAATTTGTTTAAAACCTTAAACCTAAACAATCGGCACACTTTAAGGGCGGTGTTGTTTATGAATGAAGAAAACGGCACCCGAGGCGCACGCAAATATGCAGAAGAAGCAAAATTGAAAAATGAAAAACACCTTATTGCTATTGAGTCAGATTCTGGTGGTTTTGTACCAAGAGGTTTTAATATTGATGGCACAGAAGAAACCATACCAAAAACATTAAAGCAAATTGGTGGCTGGGAAGCATTGTTAGAACCTTATAATTTGCACCGTTACAAAAAGGGTTTTGGCGGAGTTGACATTAATTTCTTAAAAGATCAACAAATACCATTAATGGGCTTTTATCCAGATCCGCAACGTTATTTTGATATTCACCATACCGAGTTAGATGTTTTTGAACAAGTAAACCGCAGAGAGTTAGTACTTGGGGCAGCATCAATTGCATCATTGGTATATTTAATTGATAAGTATGGTTTAGGTTTTACGCCACATTATAAAGTAACCGAATTAAACAAACCAAAAGGTTAATTCATTTTTAGTAATTTCACACCATTGTATCTGTCAAATTTAAATATAGTTATGAAAATTAATATACTATTTGTCGTTTTGTTTATAGTAAGCCTGCAACTTTGCTTAGGGCAACCCACACCGGCCGAAAAACAAGCGCAACCAATTTTGTTGTTAAATGGTGTAGCACATTTAGGTACCGGTAAAGTGATTAAAAATAGTGCGATTACCTTTGAAGAGGGCATTATAAAAACGGTTGCAGATGCTTCGGTTAGTAATTTTGAGCTCGAAAATTTTAAAGTTATTGAATTGGATGGTGCGCATGTTTATCCTGGCTTAATTGCCCCAAATACTAATTTGGGTTTAATAGAAGTTGAAGCGGTTAGAGCTACCGACGATACCCGTGAAGTCGGTATTTTCAATCCTAATGTACGATCAATAATTGCGTATAATGCAGATTCGGAAATAAGCCCAACCGTGCGTAGTAATGGTATTTTAATGGCGCAAGTTGTACCTTCTGGTGGGCGAATAATGGGCACCTCTTCTATTGTACAGTTAGATGCCTGGAACTATGAAGATGCCATTGTTAAAGAAGATGATGGCGTTTGGATGAACTGGCCTGCCCGTTGGCGATACAAAGGTTTTTGGGAAGGTGGAGGAACTGCCGAAAATAAAAAGTATGAAAAACAGATCACAAGCTTAACTCAATTTATGGATGAAGCCCAAGCCTATTGCAAAGGTGGAACGCCTAAAACCACTAACTTAAAGTTTAAAGCAATGTGTTCTTGTTTTGATAAAAGCAGCAACACTTACATTAAAGCTAATAATGTAAAAGATATAATTGCAGTATTAGATTTTGCAACAACATACAATTTAAAATTAGTTTTAGTTGGTGGCAATGATGCTCACATGATTACCGATTTATTGGTTAAGAATAAAATTTCTTTAATATTAAACCCTGTTAATCGGCTGCCTTCAAAACAAGATGATGCTATTGACTTGCCTTTTAAATTACCTTCAATATTAGCAAAAGCTGGCCTATTGTTTACCTTTACTACACCTAATTTTTCAGGCGATGTTCGTAACCTTACTTTTCATGCAGGTAATGCAGTTGCTTATGGTTTAGATGCTGAAATAGCCATACAAGCGATGACGTTAAATGCTGCTAAAATATTTGGTATTGATGAAAAAGTGGGCTCGTTAGAAGCAGGCAAAGCCGCCACGTTATTTGTTTCAAGTGGTGATATTTTAGATGTAAAAACCCATAATGTTACCCACGCTTTTATTGACGGTCGTCAAATTGATTTAAGCAACAAGCAAAGCAAGTTGAGCGATAAGTTTATGAAGAAGTATGGGTTGGAGTAAGAGTGTTTTATTTTAGTTGTAACGGAAGCAGCAACCAAAAATTTGGACTTAATGTGTTTTGAACAAATTTATAAACGTAACAAAACTAAATAGTTTTATAGTTAGATATACAGTAAAAATTAATTTCTGCAAATAAAAATTTGCAGAAAAAAATCGCAAATTTTTATTTGCAGACTTCGGTTTAAAAAATTAGACATCAATCAAAACAGTGTTAATAATACCATTTTGTAATTTCTTAAAAGAACTACCCCGGCAAACTCAAATCTGGCGTAGGGCCAAAATCTGGTGTTTTCGGTTTTTCGGTTTTAATGCGATCAAGGGTAACTTCAATCGCTTTGTCTAACTGTACATCTTTATTAGTTTTGTAATCTTGCGGGCTAATGTCCACAAATATATCAGGATCGGTACCATAGTTTTCTATGCCAAAACCGACATCATTAAACCAAAAACTAAACTCGGGTTGGGTAGTGTAACTACCATCTATTAAACCATGGCGTGGCCAAATACCAACTACGCCACCCCAAGTTCGGCGGCCAACCAATGGGCCAATATTCATCATTTTAAAAGCGTGCGAAAAAATATCGCCATCACTTCCTGCATCTTCATTAGTTAACGCTATAATTGGGCCCAATACAGCATGCGATGGATAGGAGTGCAACACTTTATCCCACCTTGCGATATTATAGCCTAAACGTTTGCGAGCCAGTTTTTCAATTATCAATTGCGATACGTGGCCGCCACCATTAAAACGAACATCAACAATAAGCCCTGTTTTATTAGCTTCGGTAGTATAATAGCGATGAAATTCTGAATAACCTTCGGGTCCCATATTGGGTATGTGAACATAGCCAACCTTGCCTTTTGTTTTTTTATGTACATAAGCCATATTGGTATTTACCCAATTACGATAACGTAGCTTTTGCTCATTGCCAAGGGTTTTTACGCTAACAGTTTTTTGTTTTTTTGTTTTAGCATCTTTAATATGAAGGATAACTATTTTGTTGGCAAAATTTACCAATGCTTGATATGGGCTGTAATTTTCGGTAAGTTTTTTGTTATTTATTGAAGTAATAAAATCGCCAACTTTTACATTAGCACCAGGGCTTAACAATGGGCTTTGGTAACCACTAAACCAATTGTCGCCTTCGGCAATATTGGTAATTTGATAAGCCTTTTCTTTTTTATTAAAAATAAAATCACAACCTAAAAAACCGATGTTGTAAATTTTAGCTTTGCGATAATCTCCTCCAATTTCGTAAGCATGCGAGGTACCTAATTCGCCTTGCATTTCCCAGGCCAAGTCAGAAAATTCTGACCTTGCTCCTAAACGTTCTAACAATGGTAAGTAGCGTTTATAAATTTTATCCCAGTTAATGTCACTCATACTTTCTAACCAAAAATGTTGCTTTTGCAAACGCCACATTTCAGTATACATCTGCTTCCATTCTTGCTTAGGTTGCACTTCAACTTGTATACGGCTTAAATCTATCCAACCTGTTTTACGGTTGGTAGTTTCAGCTTTTTCCAATTTAAAATCGGTTTCAAAAGGCAGCACTCGTAATTTTTTTCCACTTCTTACCGCAATAGCATTACTTTTAAAAGACAATTTAAAATCACTTACTCCATTTAACAAAGTTTTTTCTTCATTCCCCATAAAATCCCAAAACTTCAACGCTCCGTTATCAGGTTCGGCACTTCTCGCAACATCTAAAGAACCAGTAATTGGCTTTTTAATATACAATACACTTTCGGGCGTACAGCACAAGTTATGATAAATACCTTCTTTAATGGGCATTGCTATAATGCGTTGCTCAATTCCGTCTAAATTTATATTGGTAGCATTTATTGCTTTGTAAGTGCCATTTATTTTCTTTTCTTCAAAAGATTTTTTTTGTGGAATAAATGGGTTGATTGCTGTTTTATTTAAAACCACACAAAATGGTTTTTGCGATTGCGGAAAGTTTAAATCGAAATAAACGCTATCGTAAACCGGGTTAAATATTCGGTTAGATAAAAAGTATAAATAGTTGCCACAGTAAGAAAAACAAGGTTCAGTATCTAAAAAAGTGCCTTCTGTTATTTTTGTAGTTTTTTTATTGCTTAGCGCATATAATTGTATACTCCCATTATAAGAATCATCTTCAATTCCAAAAGCTAACCACTTACTATCGCGCGACCAATTAAAGCCTCCTAACCTGCCAACAGCAGTTTTTGCAACAAGTATTTTAGTTTGTTTTGCAATATCAACAATAATTAATGCTCCTCTATGATTTTCTAAGGCAATTATTTTATCGTTAGGAGAAATTTTTAGGTTGGTTGGCCGGCCAATATCTAAGGTTTTAAACTTAGTTATTTTGTTTTTTTTAAGATCGTATAATTCTATATGTTCACTTTTATTGCTATCGTTATCAGCTATATAAGCCACCATTTCTTTATTATTGAAATAGGTTAGCAAGCGTTGCCGTAAACAATCTTCACTTTCTATTGTATTAACTGGGCCTTCCCAATTAGCCATTTCAAAACCTTTCCCTCTGGCATTTAACACTAAGCTATGGCCTTCCGGATGTATGTTGTAGCCTTGCAAATAATCGGCCCCTTTTACAAACTTACGTTGTTGTTGCATACTTGCCGAAACAAAATCAATTTTTACTTGTTGGCTTTTATTAGTTTTTACATCTAATTGATAAATATCTGCACCATTAGCATATACAATAGTTTCACCATCGGTAGTGGCTTGTTTACAAAAATACATATTGTGTTTGGTGTGTTGTTTAACATCATCGCCATTAGGTTTTATACTATAAATATTGCCAAAACCTTGGTGATCGCTAATAAAATAAATGCGTTCCTCAATCCACATTGGGCAATTAATGTTGCCGCCAAGGCCTGCCCATTCTTTAAAATTTCCTTTACCTTTGTCATCAATCCAAATTACACCAGCAGTACCGCCTTTGTATCTTTTCCAACGGTCAATTCTATCTGTATTTCTGCCTATAACACAGCGGTTTTTGGTAGCATAATTAATATGATAGCCATGACCTAAATTTAAATTTTCGGGCAAGCCTCCATTTTTGTGAATTTTATAAAACATATTGTTTCTATAAAAAGGTTGCTGAAAGCTGCTGCAATAAATAATATAATTACCATCGGCACTCCAACCACATAGGTGTGTTCGCAAATTAAAAGAGTAGGTTAAGCGTTTTGCTGGGCCACCTTCGGCAGGCATTATATAAACTTCTAATTGCCCTTCATCTCTTCCTAAAAAAGCAATTGATTTTCCATTAGGCGAAAAATGTGGATTTAAGTTACATTCTAAACTATTGGTTAGGCGTTCTGCTTTATATCCAGTTAAGTTGGTTAGCCAAATATCATCTTCACAAGTAAATGCTAACTTGTTTTTGTAAACCGTAGGGTATCGGTAGTAACCGTTTTTCATATCTATTTATTTACTGTAGCAAATTACAGTTTTGTTGTTTTACTACGATGCTAAAATAAGTATTTAAATTTATAATCTTATGTTAAACTCGGATATGTTTATTTTTTTATTACAAAACTGATATTCATCTGCCCTATTAGAGGCTACTATTATTAACCGATTGTTTGAAAATTGTTGAACAAGTTGATGATACCATTGCACTCCTTTATCATCTAAATTAGTTACTGGTTCATCTAATAAAATAATACTGCTTTGGGTAAGAAATGCAAAAATTAGTTTTACTCGTTGTTTCATACCAGAACTAAATTGATATAAAAACTTATTCTTTACGTTTGCTAATTCTAATATATTAAACAATGTTTTTTGTGTGATGCCTGGAATTATATCTTTAAAACTAAAATGAAAATTGAGTAGCTCTTGCAAAGTAAAATCTTCAATTAATTGAATGTATGGTGCTATAAAATTTACATATTTATACTGTTGGTCTTTTTCAATTTTTTGCTCATTAATTATTAAAGATGTATGGCCTTCACTTGGTGTTAAATAACCCGAAAGTATTTTTAATAAGGTTGATTTTCCGCTGCCATTATGCCCAAGTACAGCATAAGTAGAAGTGCTTTCAAATGTATAGTTGAAATTTTTTATGATTGTTTGGTAGTTAAACCGCTTGGTAAGTTCAGTTGCTTGTAGCGTTACCATTCAAAGCATTAAAACCTTTCATTAATCCGTTTTCCGAGTTTTTTATAAAATCTAATATTTCATTTTTAATTGCAGTTGCAGGGTATTGGGTTTCAATAATTTCTATTGCTTTAGTTATGGAGTATCCTTTTACATAGAGCTCTCGGTATATGTTTTGTATTTCTTCAACTGAAGAAACATCAAAACCTCTGCGTTCTAAACCAACTTTATTTACCCCAATATAAGAAAGAGGCTCGCGTGCAGCTTTAACATAAGGGGGCACATTTTTACGTACTAACGAAGCACCTGCAATAAAAGAGTGCGCCCCAACTTTAACAAACTGTTGTACAGCTACCAAACCTTCAAAAATAACATAATCACCTACTTCCACATGGCCCGCTAAATTTACATTATTAGCTAAAATGATGTTATTGCCCAATACGCAATCGTGGGCAATGTGCGCATAGGCCATTATTAAACAATTGTTTCCAATTACGGTTTTTTTATTGGCTATTGTGCCTCTATTTAAAGTAGCACATTCTCTAATAGTTACATTGTTTCCAATTATTAATTCTGTGGCTTCGCCGTTATATTTCAAATCTTGTGGTGCTGCACCAATTACTGCGCCAGGAAAAATTTTACAATTTTCACCAATGGTAGTGCCTTCCATAATAGTTGAGTTAGGGCCAACCCAAGTGCCTGCACCAATTTTAACATTATCACAAACCGTTGCAAAAGGGGCAATGGTTACATTTGCAGCAATTTCTGCTTTTGGAGATACGTTTACCATTTTGTTTGTGTTAAATTCCATTTATTTTACTTTGGCAATTTGCGCCATCAATATGGCTTCGGTAACAATATTATTACCCACATAAGCCGTTCCTTTCATTTCACAAATGCCTCTTCTAATTGGTTGCATTAAGTTTAAATTAAAAACTAAAGTATCGCCAGGCACTACCATACTTTTAAACCGAGCCTTTTCAATTTTCATAAAATAGGTTTCGTAGTTATTCGGCTCATCTACCGTATTAAGCGCTAATATACCACCTGCTTGCGCCATGGCTTCAATAATCAACACGCCTGGCATTATTGGGTTGCTAGGAAAATGGCCTCTAAAAAACGGTTCGTTGTAAGTTACATTTTTTATGGCAACTACTTTAGTGTCGGTTAATTCAATTATTTTATCAACCAACAACATTGGGGATGCGTGTGGCAAAATATTCATTATATCTTTAGTGGCGTATAAAGGCTTTTTATTTGGATCGTAGCTTGGTGGAGCATTTTTTTTCTTTTGCTCTTTTATATGCGCCTTTATTTTTTTGGCAAATGCAACATTGGTTTTATGTCCTGGCCGTGAGGCAATAATTTTAGCTTTTAAAGGGGTGCCAATTAAGGCTAAATCGCCAACAATATCTAACAACTTATGGCGGGCAGGTTCATTAGCATATCTTAACTCAATATTATTTAAAATGCCTTCTTGTTTTACCTCAATGTTTTCTTTATTAAACATTTTGGCTAAGCGTTTTAATTCATCGGGCTTTACCACTTTGTCAACTACTACAATAGCATTATTTAAATCACCACCTTTTATAAGATCGTTTTTTAGTAGATACTCTAGCTCGTGCAAAAAACAAAAGGTACGAGCGTCAGCAAACTCTGTACTAAATTCAGATATATGTTCGAAACTGGCGTGTTGACTACCCAATACTTTCGAGTTGAAATCAATCATTGAAGTAATTTGATATTCTTCTGAAGGTATGGCCAACATTTTCACCTTCTTTTCTTCATCGTAAAACTCAATGTTTTCTGTAAGTGTAAAATATTCTTTTATTTCATTTTGTTGATGAATGCCTGCTTCTTTTAGTGCAGCAACAAAGGGTTTGGCACTACCATCTAATATTGGTATTTCGGCAGCACTTACTTTAATTATTATATTGTCAATTTCTAAGCCTGCAACAGCTGCTAATATATGTTCAACGGTAGCAATTTTAGTTGTTCCTTTTTCAATGGTGGTGCTGCGTTCAACATCGGTTACCAAATCGCAATCTGCATAAATTTTGTTATCATCGCCTGGTAAGTCACTTCTTTCAAATTGAATGCCGTGTTTAGGTGGCGCTGGGCAAAAAACAACTGTTGAAGTTAAGCCGGTATGTAAACCAACACCCTCAAGGCTAATTTCACTTTTAATCGTTTGTTGATACTGTATCATACCTTTAGCCCTTTTTTAGGCGCTCAATTTCTTTTTCTAATTCGTCAATTCGTTTTAACATAGCGGGTAATTTTTTATAAATTACTTGTGAGCGAAGTGCTGCGCCGTATTCAAAAGCTGGTGTATCGTTCCAAGCTTTATTAGGTTCTTTAATACTTTTAGCCACACCACTTTGTGCTTGTATTTTAGTACCAGCCGCAATTTCTATATGCCCAACAATACCCACTTGGCCGCCTATCATACAATTTTCTTTTATTGTAGTGCTACCTGCAATACCAGTTTGTGCTGCTATTACGGTGTTATCTTTAATTATAACATTATGTGCAATTTGAATAAGATTATCTAACTTAACACCATTGCCAATTTTAGTAGAACCCATTGTGGCCCTGTCAATAGTTACGTTAGCACCAATTTCTGCATCATTACCAATTATTACATTACCTATTTGAGGAATTTTTTTGTAGCTACCATCTGCTTGAGGAGCAAAGCCAAACCCATCAGCTCCTATAACAGCGCCACTTTGTATAATGCAGTTGTTGCCAATTACACAATCGTGATAAATAGTTACATTAGGGTGAATAATACAATGTTTACCAATTCGCACATTTTTACCTACAAAACAATTAGGGGCAATACTAACTGTGGGGTCCACTTTTGCTGTTGGATGTAAGTAAAATGTATGGGTGTTATATTGTTCTACATCGGCATTATACAATTCAAGTAGCTTACTAAAAGCTGAATAAGCATCACTTACCCAAATTAAAGTAGGTTTTACCTGTTGGCTTAAATTTATGCTTTTATCAATAACTACTATCGAAGCATCACTATTGTAAATAAAATCAACATATTTTTTGTTCGATAGAAAACAGATGCTACCTTCTTTTCCTTCTTCTATTTTTGAGGGATAGGTGGCAATTGCCCTGCTGTCGCCTTCAATCTGTCCATCTAAAATTGAAGCTAATGCTTCTGCAGTAACAGATTTATTAAGTAATTCAGTCAACATTTTTAGTTTAGAACACAAAAATAAGGATTAATATTTTCATAACACTAAAATGATTATCAAATATAACTAAGGAAAAGAGACTTTTTTTCATTTTTAATGAGTTTTCGGGAACTTTTTAGTAGCCAGTATAGTTTTCAAATTAACGAATACAGTAGTATTAAGTTGCATTTACTAAAAAAATAAAATTTAAATATATGATAGTAGTAAAAAATAGTATAATAAACAGGAGTAACCGTTTGCGGCATAAAAATCATTTTTAACTATGAATCATCATAATATTAAAATATTTAAAAGCCGTAAGTCAATTGTACTTACGGCTTTTTTTGTGCCTAATATTCACCTTATTTTAAAAAAAACAAAAAATCCAAACCCAGAAAAAAAGGCTGTAAGCGCAACCTTTTATAAAAAATGAACTAAAAAAAATGAGAAAAAGAAAACAATTAAACTCTAAACTAACTGTATATTTTACTAAACCTACTTCATTTTTGAATAAAGTAAATAGCATTGGTTTTTATGTTTTAAAAGAATCAAAAAAAATATAAAACATCAACTTATTTTAGCAAAAAATTTAAGGTAAACAAATTAATACAACTACTAAAAAACATATTAGTTATTATGAATAGCTACAAGAATTTAAAACGAATTTTCGGCATATTAAATAAGTGGAAAGCTAACTATATACTAGCGGCAACTTTACTAATTGGTTCTATGTTTTTGCGAATGATGGAGCCTAAAATATTACAGGTTACCGTTGATGGTGTAGTAAAGTTTTTTATTGATAAAAAATTAGATTTAGCAATATATGAAGACCCGGTAGCGAATGCCATTTATAATGTATTGCCTAATTTAAGTTTAGATAATTTAACTTGGGTTTTAATTTGTATTGGTTTAATTTATTTAGTAGTTGCCGTGTTTAGATCGGGTAGCCAAGTAAGTAGCGCTGCTTTAATTGCTTCGTCAACCGAAAAAGCGGTAAAACGCTTACGCGATTATTTGTTTAAACACATACAACGATTACCCATTAGCTTTATAAATAAAACCAATACTGGCGAGTTAATACAACGCTGCACCGGCGATGTTGAAACCATACGTAAATTTATTTTGAACCAAGTGGTAGAGGTAATTCGCTTGGCAGCCATATTTATTTTTGCTTTTGTAATGATGTTTGTAGTACACAAAACCTATGCCTTGGTAGCCGTAGCCAGCAGTCCACTAATTATATTTACTGCTTTTTTCTTTTTTAAAAAAGAAGGTAAAGTTTGGGCAGAACACGAAGATGAGGCCGACAAACTTACCTCATTAGTAAACGAAAATTTAAATGGCATAAGGGTTGTTAAAGCTTTTGCTAACGAACAGTTTGAAATTGATCGGTTTGATAAACAGAATTTTGCAAAACGAAAAGTAGGCTTAAAGCAGGCTAAATTGCATGCTATTTTTTGGCCCATATCCGATTTGTTTATTCATACCCAAATAGCAATATCTATTTTTTTTGGTGGCTATTTAACCTTGAGTAATGCTATTACCGTTGGGGAGTTTACCAGCTTTTTTGCTTACGGTATTATGGTAACTTGGCCTATGCGTCAAATTGGTAGAATTGTTTCGCAAATGGGAATGGCCATAGTAGCAATGGATCGCCTTTCCATAATATTAGATGCGCCAGAAGAAGATTATAGTGGTAAAGAATTGAGCGATACTTTTAAGGGAAACATCACTTTTAACCAAGTAACTTTTACTTATCCTAATGCTATCGAACCAGCGCTCAAAAATGTTTCCTTTACTATTAATGCGGGTGAACAAGTAGCCATTATTGGGCCAACAGGTGCTGGTAAATCAACCATTATTACTTTAATAATGCGCCTTTACGAACCCGATGAAGGAGCTATTTTATTAGATGGTGTTTCGATAATCGAACTTTCGAAAAGTTATATAAGAAGTAAAATTGGGGCGGTTTTGCAAAAGCCATTTTTGTTTTCTACTACCATTGAAAATAATATACGTTATGCTAAACCCAATGAAGAAGAAGCCATAGTAAATAAAGCAGCTGCTATTGCAGGCATTGACGATATTGTACACATCTTCCCAGAAAAATATAAAACTTTAGTTGGAGAAAAAGGGGTTACGCTTTCGGGTGGGCAAAAGCAACGTATTACTTTGGCTCGTACTTTATTAGAAAGCCCTGAAATATTAATTTTAGATGATGCTACTTCGGCGGTGGATACTGAAACAGAATATAAAATTCAAAATGCATTAGGCCAGCAGCTAAAAGATAAAACCGTTGTTGTAATTGCGCACAGAGTAACTTCTATACAAAATGCACAAAAAATAATTGTGTTAAATAAAGGGGAAGTGGTGCAAATAGGTTCACCTGAAATTTTGGCTTTACAAGCTGGTTTTTACAAAACTATGGTTGATGCGCAGGGTAATTTAGAATTAAATTTAGAAACATCTTACTAATATTAAGTACACTTAAAAATGGAACAACAAACATACCTATCTGATAAAAAATTTGAAGGCCAAGCCGCATTGTGGCCTTTTTTAAAACGTATTTTTGGCTATAGCTTTAGATATAAAAAAAACACTTATGCCTTTATTGTTGCAGTAATAGCAGTAGGTTTAAGTGATGCTATTTGGCCCGTTATCTGGATGTATTTTTTAGATGACGTAATAGTGCCCATGGTAAAAGAATATCAACAATTAGTACAGCAAGGTTTGCCCTATTCCGTCAGCTTTAGTGGTTTGTGGCAGTATTTTGCTTACTTTTTTGGCAATGGCCTTTTTCAAGTAATTGGTGTTTTGGTGTTTGTTTGGTTTGGTGGTAAAATACAAGAATATGTATTGTTTGATTTGCGGGCAGAAATGTTTCGCAAGCTGCAAAAACTGTCGTATTCTTTTTATGATAAATCGGCTTTGGGTTGGTTACTATCACGCTTAACATCCGATGCTGATAAGGTGGCAGAACTAATTAGTTGGGGCTTTTTAGAATGTATTTGGGGCATCACTATGATTATTCTAACCCTAATTATTATGTTTTTTTATAGTTGGAAATTAGCCATAGTAGTTACCCTTAGTTTACCCTTGTTGTTTTTTCTATCCATAAAAATACGGCAATTAATTTTAGTGTATTCGCGCGCATCTCGAAAAATAAATTCAGAAATTACGGCCAGTTTTACCGAGCAAATTAATGGTGTTGAAGTAAACAAAATTACGGCACAAGAAACACGGGTAAGTAATGATTTTAAAGTGCTGAGTAAAAATATGCAGCAAAAAACTTTTAAAGCTACATTTTACACGGCTATGTATATGCCTATTGTAATTTTTGTTGGTGCTATAACTGCTATTTTTGTAATTAACATTGGTGGCAATATGGCATTGGCCTTACCAGCGGGTATTACATTAGGTGTTTTGGCCGCTTTTTTTGGTTTTGCAACCCGCATATTCGAACCTATTTTAGATATTACCCGCTTTTATGCCAATGCTCAAAATTGTATTTCGGCAGGCGAACGTATTTTTGGTTTAATTGATGAAGAGCCAACCATAAAAGATGATGTAAATGCTGTAGCAGTAAACGCTATTAAAGGAGCTATTGATTTTAAAAATGTCGATTTTGAATATGTAGCAAGCAAATCTGTTTTAAGTAACTTTAATTTAAATATTAAAGCAGGCACTTCTGTTGCTTTAGTTGGTGCTACTGGCGATGGTAAAACTACCATTACCAATTTAATAGGTCGGTTTTACCAACCTACAAAGGGTAGCATTTTAATTGATGGTATTGATTACAAAAAAATTAAACTCAACAGCTTACGCCAACAAATGGGCATTGTATTGCAAACGCCACATTTGTTTAAAGGTACGGTTTGGGAAAACATTATTTATGCCAAACAAAATTCAACCAAAAAAGAGGTAATTTTAACGCTAAAAAAATTAGGTGCAGCACAATTTATTGACCGCTTAGAAGAACAGGTAGGCGAAAATGGAGATAATTTGTCGTTGGGTGAAAAACAATTAATTTCATTTGCCAGAGCAACTTTGGCTAACCCTTCAATTTTAATTATGGATGAGGCTACTTCATCTATTGACACACAAACCGAACAAAAAATTCAACTGGGAATAAAGGAGTTGATTAGCAACAGAACTTCCATTATTGTAGCGCACCGTTTAAGTACCATTAAAAATTGTGATAGAATTTTGGTGATTAAAAAAGGAGAAATTGTTGAAGATGGCAACCACAATAAATTAATTGAAAAGAGAGGCCTGTATTATAATTTGTATACGAAGCAATTTGCTTAAAAATGATGAGAAAATAAATTGACCAACTACGATAAAACCATTTTTTGATAGACGAGTTTAAAAACACAGGATTGATGGGGCTAAGACAAGGCTTTTCAACGAAGTATGTCGAAAAATGGTGAAGTTAGATGGTCAATTTATTTTTTTCTCGTTTTTTAAAAAATGATAAGTGGCAGTACAAAGCATACAGGTTATCTTTGTACCACCATTATCAAAATAAAAAAATTTAAAACGTGGGATGAATATGAAATTAATAATTCTACTTAATTATATATTTAATAGTTTTTACGCAAAAACCTTGTTAAAGTTTTAAAAAGTACAAAATTTGTAGCTTATACATTACAAAGTGGCTAATTATTAGTACAATTTTTGATGTATTTTTAAATATTTATTTAAGGAAAGAAAACATATTTTAGTATACGTATAGGTGCATCTTTAACTCAATAAATATAAATGCAATTGTAAAGGTTGTTGTTTTGCAACAGCTCTAAAAAAAGGACATTCTTTAGTTATTTAGTGTCCTAAAAAATATTCGTTTCTGTTTTTTAAAGAAAAAATTTTTCTAATAGCAATTTTTTATGGTCTCATAAAAAAATATTAGTAGAAAACTTACAAGCATAAAAGCCAAATGTAATTTGGTAGTGGTATTATTATAAAACATTACCTATACCTAATACTCTTTACAAAAGCATCGTAAAAAAAATAAAATGAATACAAAAGGCCGTAATTTCTCATGTTTCATTTTTATTTAATTAAAATCAGTTCGGTAAATAATTTGAAATAACTGAAAACAAAAGACTAATAGTATTTACGCTTAAAACAAAGATGTGTTCACTTTTTTATAAGTAGCTTTAAATTAAATTTAGAAATACAATACTAAACTCAAATGGATTAGGTTATTTATTTCATTTTACTCAACACTAAAACTTATATTTGACCGATGCATAAAACAATTGATCCTAAAGAAATAAAAACTGCCGAGCTACATCAAATTTTGTTGAGTACTGTTGCCCCACGACCAATAGCATTTGTAAGTTCAATAAACGAAAACGGGGTTTATAATTTAGCACCCTATAGTTTTTTTAATTGTTTTTCTTCTAAGCCACCTATCTTGGTTTTTTCATCTAACCGAAAAGTAAAAGATAACAGTACCAAGCACACGCTTTTAAATGCAAAGCTACATAAAGAGTTGGTTATTAATATAGTTAGTTACAACATTGTTAGGCAAATGGCCCTTACCAGTATTGAGTACGACGAAACGGTTAGCGAATTTGATAAAGCAGGTTTAACGCCCCTAAAATCGCAACTTGTAAAGGCACCAAGAGTGGCCGAATCAATAGTTAATTACGAGTGTAAAGTAAACGATATTATTGCTTTGGGCGAAGAAGGCGGCGCAGGCCATTTAATAATTTGCGAAGTGCAACTGATACATATTAATAAAGATATTTTTGATGCCGAGGGCAAAATCGACCCACAAAAAACACAATTGGTAGCCCGTATGGGAAGGGCATTTTACTGCAAAGCTTATGGCGAAAATGTTTTTCCTATAGTGCAGCCAGTAAATGAGCAAGCCATCGGTTGGGGTGCCTTGCCACAAAATATTAAGACCAGCGAAATACTTAGTGCCAACGATTTGGCCAAGTTAGCTGGCGTAAAAACTTTACCCGAAAAAAATATCAAAACAACACCCTTTAAAGGAACAGTGATAGAAAAGCATCAGAAAATAAAAACATTGTTGGCAAAAGGTTTGGTAAATGAGGCTTGGCAACTATTAATATAGCAGCTTTATTTTTATTAGAAGCGAAACGGATTGGCCCGCATAAACGGTACTTCTGCCCATCGCTATAATCTTTTTGTGTTACATTTTATAGTTAATTTGGTATAAAAAATAACAAGTATTTTAAACCTTCGGTTTTTATCTTCAAATTTTTTTAAATATATAATAAGCCATATCGAATAAACATTTATAAACACTCAAAAACATCCAAAATGTTTACCTTTGCACAACATAAAATCTTATAAAAATTACAAACATACAATGCAGTTATCTGAACAAGAAGTTGTAAGGCGAGAAGCACTCCAAAAAATAATTGAAATGGGCATTAACCCATATCCGGCAGAAACATTTGCCGTTAATTGTACCTCGGCAGAAGTAGTTGAAAATTTTGACGCAGACGAAAACAACTACCAAGAGGTACAAATTGCTGGGCGTTTAATGATGAAGCGAATTATGGGTAAAGCCAGTTTTGCCGAATTGTTAGATGCACACGGAAAAATTCAATTATACGTTTCTCGTGATGAAATTTGCCCTGAAGAAAACAAAGCCTTGTACAACGATCTATTTAAAAAATTGTTAGACATTGGTGATATAATTGGAGTAAAAGGCCGTGCCTTTGTTACTAAAACTGGGCAAACTTCTATACACGTAACAGAGCTGAAATTGTTAAGCAAATCGTTAAAACCGTTACCCATTGTAAAAGAAAAAGATGGCGAAGTGTATGATGCTTTTACGGATCCGGAGTTGCGTTATCGGCAACGTTATGTAGATTTAATTGTAAACCCCGAAGTGCGCAAAGTATTTGAAATGCGCAGTAAACTCACTAACGCTATGCGCCGTTTTATGATGGACAGCGGTTATTTAGAAGTGGAAACGCCCGTTTTGCAACCTATTTATGGCGGCGCAGCTGCACGACCTTTTACCACACATCATAATACTTTAGATCAAAAATTTTACCTGCGTATTGCCAATGAGCTGTATTTAAAACGATTAATTGTTGGCGGCTTTGATGGCGTTTTTGAATTTGCCAAAGATTTTAGAAATGAAGGGATGAGCCGTTTTCATAACCCCGAATTTACGATGATGGAATTGTACGTAGCCTACAAAGACATTTATTGGATGATGGATTATTTTGAAGAAATGGTAGAATATGTTGCGCAAGCCATTAGTGGTTCAACAGAAATACAAGTAGGCGAAAATTTAATCAACTTTAAACGCCCTTGGAAACGCTATACTATGTATGGTGCGATTAAAGAATTTACAGGTGAAGATGTTTCTGCATTAGACGAAGCTGGTATGCGGGCCGTCGCCAAAAAACTGCATGTACCCATTGAAGAAAGTATGGGCCGTGGAAAATTGATTGATGAGATTTTTGGAGAGAAGGTAGAATCTTTATTAATTCAACCCACTTTTATAACGGATTATCCTATTGAAATGTCGCCACTTGCCAAAAAGCACAGAAGTGAACCCGGGTTAGTAGAACGCTTTGAAGTAATTTGCAATGCCAAAGAAATTAGCAATGCCTTTAGCGAATTAAACGATCCAATTGACCAACGCGAACGTTTTGAAAAACAAATAGAACTTGGCAAGCGAGGCGATGAAGAAGCCATGGTTTTAGATGAAGATTTTTTAAACGCCTTAACTTATGGTATGCCGCCAACGGCAGGTATTGGTGTAGGTATTGATAGATTAGCGATGATTATGTTGAATCAGAACTCGATACAAGATGTGTTGTTTTTTCCGCAAATGAGGACGGTGTAAACAAAGGTGACACCTTTTGAAGAAGAATTAATGAATGTATCATCTTTTAAACAGTTTTGGCTAAAACGGCAGTTTGGGCGCATAGCCCATATTGCCGTTTTAGCCTTTGTTACAGGCTGGCTTATCTTCTATCTGGTTTTCTTGAGGTTTTTTTCATTCTGTTTAGAAAATCAAAGTGCTGTTCTATAAAGTATCTTTCACTTGGAATTTCGACAATATCAAGGACTAAATTTAAATCTCTTTCAGCCTCTCCCAACAATTCTCTACACATTTCCCACGCCCTTGCTTTCGTTCGTTGAGAACTATTTCGATTTCTTCCTGTGTTTATGCACTTTTTCGCTAAATCCATTTTTGAAGTTGCTCTTTTTTCTAAAAGAGTAGGGTTGTTAGATAATTTCGGATATTTGTTCATAGCTTCGCTAATAAACTTAATTACTTCATCAGGAGTACCTAACTTTTTTAAGCTTATTGCAGCCTTTACAATTTGCCCTTCTTCTAATCTGCCTGATAATGCAATGTCTAAAGTTCTATTTGAGAATTCTTGGATTGTTCTATCTCTCCTTTCAAGCGATAAAGCTTCCGATATATTCAATAAAGTATTGGAATTTATGGCATATAAATCAATTTTATTACTTGTAAGGAAAGTATAAAGCACTTTTACATCTCTAAGTTTTGTAACAACTTCAACTAATAAATCTAATGCTCTAAAATTATATGGGTCTTTCTCAAGTAATACTATCAGCTTATTTTTTGCATCTTGATAATTTTCGAGAATAATTCTGTCTTGGATTTCTTGAAGTTCCCTAATTATTTGATGTCTTGGGTGAGCTGGAAAAATACAGGTCACACTTTCTGTTTCTAACTCAAAAATAGGTTCAGGACATCCTTCTTCTTTCATTGTTCTAATTATAGTTGGAATACCTTGTCCTTCTGATTGTGCCAATTGAATTTTATTAAATAAATATGCAAAACTTTGATTCCTCCACTTTGGGCTTGACTTACCTTCTTTAAACTTTTCTTTATTCACTGCCCAATGCAAAGCACCTGGAGACCTTACTTCAATTCTATCAACAAATACTGTTATTCTATTTGGCTCTGCAATTTCATAGTCTCTATGGACTATTGCATTAATAACAGCTTCTTGAAGTGCTCTAATAGGGTATTTTACTTGATTAGGTTTATCATTTAGCTTGTCAAAAGCAACATAAGCTTCTGCATTTAATAATTCAATTGATTTTTTAGCTTGCTCAATCAATGTTCCTGTCAGTAGATGCCGTTCAGCAGTAGGTTCACTTCTATCCTTTCCTCGATAAATTGACAATATTGTATATGCTTCGGGATAAAGTCGTGTAATACTTGTCTTTTTTCCGAATGTTAGTAATGTGAAATTTTTGGGCTTCAGACTATTGTCTAAACCTACTCTATCAAATAGTGGAGGAACAAATTCTGCTATCTGTTCTCTTTCAGAAAAATAGTCTTCAAGTGATTTATCAGGAGAAAGTAGCCCCATTTCTTGCATATAATCTCTAAATAACAAAACGTCAATATCAGCGTCAGAGGCTTTGGAATTAATGCGTTTATCAAAATATTCAATTTTTTGCTTCTTTATCAATAATTGGGTTAGAATCCCGTTTCTGGCTTCTTTAGTATTACTTGCAATTCTAACATAATACAATGACTTTTCTCCGTCTCTATACGTATGTGCATCAGGACTTGCTATTATAGTAAATACTAAAATTCGTGTCGCTGCGTCTTCTGGATTTTCTATTTCTGTAACTAATGGATTTATTGAGGGGCTAACATTATCTCTACACTGCTGAGTTATCTTACCTGTAATTTCTTTTAGTTTGTTTGCTGTTAACCCTGTATAAAATACTTTAGGAAAGCCATATTCATCTTTTCCTTCTTTAGCTCCACAAACAACATATCCGCCCCCAACATTTGCAATGTCATTTGCAAATGCAGAAATCGTCTTAACGATACTTCTAACAACATCTTTATCATCACCGTTTTCTTTCCATTCAACTCTTTCACTTTCTCGAATTGATAATTCTTTTAAATCAATATTCATTTTCATTATCTTTTAATCTTAGTAATAATGCAAAATTACTCAATTTTTGAATTGTGTTGTTTTTCTTTTTTTGCTTGCCTGCAACAGTTCAATATCTGTAAGAATTTTTTGCCTATTCTGTTAAAGACTTTGCTGTTTGTTGCCAAGTTCAACAATTATTTTATCTAATTTTTTATTAACAAGCCTTTGCTCGTTACCAGTAGCAATACCTTCTAACAAAGTCTGTCAACTCAAACAGCTCATTGGGCAATTCGGTTAAACCGCAGTTGCCCAAGTTTAATACTTTGGCATTGTTACGTTTGGCTTCGGCTATTAGTTGTAAGGCTAATTGGCTCATTGGTGTTGTGTATTTTTGGTGTTAACATAAGCGTTTTGGATTGTAATTTATAGGTTTATTTTGATTAATTGGATTTACTTTTGTTCCCTTATTATCTGAACTGTGATTTTTATAATTAAATGATTGACGTGAATTTTAAATTATTTTTTCGCAGATCAACAATGTAAAGGCTTAGTTTTTCTAAGTATTATAAGGTAGATAAAATTGCTACTCCAAAACCAGCGGCCGTTCAATGTTTTCTTTTAACGAAATTAAGGTTTCGGTGCGCTGCACACCTTCTATACTTTGTATTTTGCTATGCAGTACATCCATTAAATGTAAGGTATCTTTACAAACAATTTTGGCAAACATACTATAAGCCCCAGTTGTGTAATGCAGGCTCAATACCTCTTTAATGGTTTTTAGTTGTTGGGCTACTTCATCGTACTTTAAACTACTGGTTAAGTAAATACCTAAAAAGGCCTCAATATCATAACCCAGTTTTTTATAGGCTACCTTTAATTCTTGCTTTTTAATAATGCCTTCTTTTTCCATTTTTTTCATCCGTACGTGAACCGTGCCTGCCGAACAAAACAATTGTTTGCCAATTTCGGCATAAGAAAGCTTACCATCTGCCTGCAAAAGGTTTAAAATAGACTTGTCCAAATTGTCGATCATCAAATTGACCCTTTCTTTTTCAATCATTAATTAAATTTAATCTAACAAAAGTAGTTTATTTTAAATGAAATTTAAAAATTAGTTTAAATGCTTGAATTATTTGTAATAAAAGTAATGTCGTTTTATATTTGCACCAGTTCTTTAAGTAATATATTGTAAGGTGACGAAATTGGCAGCCGTGCCCTCCTGTCTCGGGGGTGGAGCGTGTGGGACAAATCGACGGGGGTCAGGTAAGTTTTTATTTACCTGACCTTCGTTTGACTAACTTCTCCTTGAAGGTTCGAATCCTTCCCTTACAGCTTTTGGCAGTTTTTATTTTTCTGCATAACAAAAAAATAACTTGTTAATAACATATTGTAAGGTGACGAAATTGGCAGCCGTGCCCTCCTGTCTCGGGGGTGAAGATTATGGAATAAAGCAAAAAAAAGTCAGGTAGTTTATGCTGCCTGACTTTTAATTGCCTAACTGCTTTTTGAAGGTTCGAATCCTTCCCTTACAGCGCTTTAAGTTTTTATTGTTTCAAAAATTCCATATCTCAGTTTTGAGGTATGGGGTTTTTATTTTAAGAGCTTTTATAATAGCTTTAAATCTGTTTTATGTTTTTGGTTTCGTAAAATAAAAAATTATAATTGTTTTTATGAAATACTGCACCTCTAAAATTACTAAGCTATGTAATGGAAATAGATTGCAGTATAACCATGCAGTTGAGAGGGTTAACACGGCAGTACGCAGTTGGAAAAATAGCCTCGACAGAAGTGGTTATACCATTTTGTATTGGGTGTTTGAATTTAGTTTCTAAAGCTATAACAAAATGGTATTTGAACGGATGGCGAGACCAAAATTTTTGCAACCGACTACTGTTTCGCTTCTAAAAACTAAATGCTAATAGTTTCAATAATTTATTTTCTTAAGATTTTTTTTTATGCGAATACATTGGTTTGGTGGTAATAAAGTTGGTGGTAATTATTTTGAGTTGCTCAACCGTCTTGGTTCGTTCAATTCCCACACATAAGTGTAGTAATCTACTTTGCTGTTTGCATCAATATTTCGTGAACGATATTTATTAATAAACGAAATTACATCCTTTGAGTCTGCTTCAAAATGCTGGCGGTACCATTTAAATATTTCTGAAAGAAAAACAGTATCACCCGTTTGTCTAATAAAATTACCATTGTTTAAGGTTTTGCGGGTTTGCATTTCTAACTGCTTGTCTAACATATTGGCTTGGTAAACCATACTTGATAGCTTTGGGCAACCTGTTGCTGCACATACCAATGCAAAATGCAACTTAGCGTCAGGGTGGTTTTTAAACAAAAATTCTTTTTCTAGGTAGTCTAAAGTCATCAATTCACCACCAACGTTGTATTTTTGTTCCTTAAAAAATCCTTTTACTTCTAATGGTGAGTTTATTGGGTAAGCATTAACCACGCCTTTTATCACTAAAACATTGTAGGCATTAATTAAGGCTGCTTTTTGCTCATTACCTTGTAAGTTTTTAAACTTTATGTTGCTAATTAAGTTGGTTAGGGCTTCTAATTGGGCTGGTTGCTGTTGTATTGCTTTGTAGTTTACAAAGCCTTGGCTAACGTACTGTTTTAAAAAAGCATTAGTTTGGGTGGTAAAGTTTTCTACTTGTGCATAGGTGTAAAAAATGCTTGTAAATAAAAGGGCAGTAAGTATTATTAAACGGGTCAATTTACTCATTTTACTAAATTTAAATACTTTGATGTGTTAAATATACTACAGTTTAAAGGTAAATTTTTCTTTTTATAAATCAGAAATGCTTTTTTGCTTTGATTTACTATTAAATATTGCAATAAAATTACTTCTCAACCATGCATTTAGCGTTACAATCAATAACTTTGCGGGTAATGAGAAAATTGGGCATCTTAATAATATTGGTACTTACTTTAATTGCTATTATTTTGTTTTATACTAAGCAAACTAAAAGTACTTTAAACCAAGTAGAAAGCAATTTTGCGGTAGCTGATACTGCTTCAATTGAAAAGATATTTATTGTGGATAAAGGCGAAAAAGAAGTATTGCTGCAACGAAAAACAGGCAATGAATGGATTGTAAATGATAAATACAAGGTTAAAAAAGGGGCAATTGATTTGCTACTTGAAACTATTAAACGCATTAGGCCAAAACATCCGGTAGCTAATGCGGGGCATAATAATGTGGTTCGCAATATGGCTGGCAATGCTAAAAAGGTAGAAATTTACCTAAAAGGTAATGATGAGCCAGTAAAAACTTATTATATAGGTGGCACTAACTTAGAAAAAAATGCCAATTATATGGTGTTAGAAGGTGCGGAGCAACCTTATGCAGTTCATATTCCTGGGTTTACGGGTTATATTTCGGGTAGATATATTTTAAAAGAAATAGATTGGCGCGATAGAACACTTTTTGCCCTTCGTCCTGAAAAAATTAAAAGTATTAATTTGCAATTTCCTTCGGAACCCAAAAATGGTTTTCAGTTAAATGTAGTGAATAAACAAAACTATGCCTTACAAGCTTTGGCAGGAAATACTAAACCAATTCCATTAAAGCCTGCTAATGCCTTAAATTATTTACAAGCTTTTAGGTTTTTAGCTTGTGAAGCATATCTTAATGACTATACCAGAACGGATTCGTTATTAAAACAAACCCCAAAAAATATTTTAACTGTTGAGTTAGAAGATGGCACTAAGCAACAATTAACTATATTTTATATGCCTGTAAATAAAAGAAGTAAAACTCAATTTGACCAAGCTGGCGAAAGGGTATTGTATGATGTGGATAGATATTATGCGACTTCCGATAATACAAAAGAGGTGGTTTTAATACAAGAATATGTTTTTGGCAAAGTGTTAAATACTTTTGAGGAAATGAAACAACTGGCCAACAATAAACCAAAAAATAATAAGACCAAACCAAAAGGTAATAAAAACGCAAACTCAAAAGGAGCAACTAATCAAACTAAAAATAATAAGGCGAATTTGGGTAAGAAAGCTAATCCAGAATTGAAGATAAAGTCAACTCCACCTGCTAAAACAAATCAATCGGATTCTTTAACAAAGACAAAACAAAAAGCAAATCAAATAAAAAATAATAAATTAAATTTGGGTAAGAAAGTTAATCCAGAAGCAAAAATAAAACCAACTTCGCCAACTAAAACAAATCAATCGGATTCTTTAACAAAGCCAAAACAAAAAACAAATCAAATAAAAAATAATAAAATAAATTTGGGTAAGAAAGCTAATCCAGAAGCAAAACCAAAATTGATTCCGCCTGCTAAACTTAATCCGTTGGATTCAATACCAAACCCAAATTAGAAACAAAATAATAATAAAATATGAAACGAGTAACTGGCATTGGAGGCGTGTTTTTTAAAAGTGAAAATCCTGAAAGATTAAAAGAATGGTATAGCAAACATTTGGGGTTAAAAACTGATGCGTATGGTACTAATTTTGTATGGCATCAAGGAGAAGACGCTACTAAAAAAGGACATACCCAATGGACGCCTTTTAAAACAGACACTAAAAGTTTTCATCCTTCTGAAAAGCCATTTATGATAAATTATAGGGTTGAAGATTTGGAAAAATTAGTGGCTATTTTAAAAGAAGAAGGTGTTACCGTTTTAGATAAAATTGAAACTTTTGAATACGGCAAGTTTGTACATTTGTTAGATGGTGAAGGCAACAAAATAGAATTGTGGGAACCCTTTGATGAGGCGTACGACAAATTAGTAGATGGCAGAACTTTTTAATAGTTAATGAACAATTCGCTTAAAATAAAGGCTTACGGTAATTACGATGTTTTGGTTACACAAAGTTTAGAAGCTTTTAATAAGTATTTGAAAACCGCCAATTACAGCAAATATTTTGTTTTAGTAGATGAAAATACGGCTGCACATTGCTTGCCAATTTTACAAAATCAAGTTAACGATATTGAGCTAAACATTGTACAAATAAAAAGTGGTGAGCAACACAAAAACTTTAAAACCTTACAACAAATTATACAACAACTTATTAGCCACCAAGCTGATAGAAAGGCTTTATTAATAAATTTAGGCGGTGGCGTAATTTGCGATATGGGCGCATTTGCTGCCAGCATTTACAAACGTGGTATCAATTTTATACAACTACCAACCACTTTATTGGCCATGGTAGATGCTTCTGTTGGTGGAAAAACAGGCATTAATTTCGACGGCTTTAAAAACCAAGTAGGCACTTTTACTAATCCGCAGTTGGTATTTGCTAATACTCAGTTTTTAAAAACTTTGCCTATTCGACATCGAAAAAATGGTTTTGCTGAAATGCTGAAGCACGGCTTTTTATCGGGCAGTTTATTAAGTGCCGAGATGAGAAACGACGTATTAGAACTAACAGGAAATTTACAACAACACATATATCAATCAGTAAATTATAAAAACAATATTGTTACTGCCGACTTTAACGAAAAGGCGGATCGGAAACAACTCAACTTTGGCCACACCATTGGGCACGCTATAGAAAGTTTTTCGTTAAAAAATGATGGAGCGAAAGCCTTGTTACATGGTGAAGCAATATCAATAGGTTTTGTAATAGAGGCGATTTTAGGTGAGTTAAAATTTGGGTCAGATAGTAACTTGGTGGCACAAATTTATACCAATAGTTTAATGATTAGAGATCATTTTAAAATTTTAGAAAATAAATTTGATGCCTTAATTAATTTAATGAAGAATGATAAAAAGAACGAGGCTGGCCACATTAAATTTGCGCTGTTAAAAAATTTTGGCCAACCGGTATGGGATGTTTCTGTTACCGAAATTGAAATTAAAAAAGCGTTCACTATTTATAATAATCTTACCTAAAATGCAATATAAAATAACGCATCATACCAAAACAATAAATGCTACTATTGATTTGCCTACTTCAAAAAGTATTAGCAATCGTTTGTTAATAATACGTGCATTATGCCAGCAAAATTTTACCATACATAAGTTAGCAACTGCCGATGATAGCCAATTACTTTTAAAAGCACTTAACTTTAATGAAGCTAAAATTGATGTTGGTGCTGCCGGAACATCAAGCCGATTTTTAACTGCTTTGCTTGCAATAACCAAAGGCAATTGGTACTTGTGTGGAACGGAAAGATTGCATAAACGCCCGATAGAAACTTTAGTGAACGCTTTAATAAATTTGGGGGCAGATATTACTTATGCAAAAAAAGAAGGTTACCTGCCATTAAACATAAATGGTAAAATGCTTGAAGGAGGAAAAATAAATATAGCAGGAACTATTAGCAGTCAATTTATTTCGGCTTTATTAATGATAGCGCCTACCTTAAAAAAAGGTTTACAACTAAACATTAAAGGCAATTTGGTTTCTACGCCTTATGTTCAAATGACTTTAAAGTTAATGCAAAATTTTGGTATTGTGCATACTTGGGAAGATCATCAAATTACAATTGCGCCACAACAATACAAAGCAAAAGATTATACCGTTGAAGCAGATTGGAGTGCCGCTTCTTATTTTTTTACTATTGCTGCATTGGCCAAACAATCGAAATTGTTGTTAAATGGGTTGTTTGAAAATTCTGTTCAAGGCGATCAGCAGATACAGCAAATTACAGATCAGTTGGGCATCAAATCATTTTTTATGAAACCTTATTTGCATCTTATAAAAGCAAGCCCCAGCAATAATAAATTTATTTTTGATTTTACCGAATGTCCAGATTTAGCACAAACGGTAGCCGTTTATTGTGCTGCACTTGGTATAGGTGCTCAATTTACGGGGCTTCAAACTTTGCGCCGAAAAGAAACAGATCGAATAGCTGCCCTGCAAAACGAACTCGCAAAAATTGGCGTTTCTTTTACCAGCACCGATGAGATACATTTTGAATTAAGTGGCAAAGCAGATCTTAACTTACCAACACCAACTTTCGAAACTTATGAAGATCATCGAATGGCAATGGCAATTGCGCCACTTGCTTTAATACTGCCCGAAATAATAATTGAAGATCCAATGGTGGTTAGTAAATCCTATCCTAACTTTTATAAAGATTTGAAAAAATTGGGTTTTGAAGTAGCGGAAATAAGTTAAAATTTACTGGCAACCTAAGGTTGTAAATCTGTAGGTTTTTTCACTTTCAGACCTTTCATTATTGTTACAGAAAGACAACAGCTTACATTCAATAGTTGTGCAAGCAGGCAAATCAAACAATATTAAGCTGCTAATTTCACCATCGTATTGATACCATTTTGATCCATTAAAACGATAACGCATTTTGTAAGAAACGGAATTGCGAATGGTTTCCCAATTTAGATAAACCGAATTTTCTGTAATGTTTTTGGCTTTAATATTTGTTACATTAGAACAGCCGTTGCAGCTTTCAGAATTGTAAGGTTTAATTTGGCCATACGAGCTACAGTTAACTGCCGAAGCACTTTCGCTCATTACCTGCAAACCTCCATCAACATCATTATTGGTTGGTTCAACTTTAAGTAAGCCATTTCTTAAGGAAGGATACATTATATCAGCCTTATTTACTACGTGACTCAACATAAAGGCATGCCCTAATTCGTGTAATAAAACTGACTGAAAATGAAATTGACCGCTGGTTATATTATCGTTAAAGCCCCAACTTAAATTTGAGTTAAAGGTAATGTCTGCATCTATTTGATCTGCCACATTATAAGCACTACAGCTGCGTGATACTACTTTGGTAATGGCCAAATTAAAAGTAGGAATGGTTGAATCGTAACATATTACATTTATTTCATCATATTCTTTACAAACATTATCAACAATGCCCCCGTAAACAAAATTTGAGCCTGCTGCACAGTTCCAAATTTCTAAGGCACTTTTAACCGCAGGCAACGCCCCATCATTAATTAACCTTCGCTCTACATAAAAGGGAATTGCTCCGTTTTGGTTTTTACCTCTTAACCTAACTGAAGTTCCTTTAAAAACTTTTCTGTTAAAGCTTATTTCAACTGTTTTTGATGAAGTAGTAACTAAGCCAGCGCTATTGGTTACCTTTATTTTGCCGCTGGCTACCCCCGCAAAATTGGAAGTAATTTCATCACCAGGCACCTCAAATTGTATTTTGGTATCGGTCCAGTTTTTTATGTTAGTTTTATCAATATCTATAAATGCCGATGCGCTTAAACTACCAGCACTTCGCATAGCTATTTTGGCACTTCCTGTTAAAGTGCCAAACCCGCTTCCTGTAATAGTTAAAACTTTGTTGCTACCACCTCCAATAATTTTTGGGTTGATGTTACTTATTGTAGCTTGTTCTAATTTGTAAGATTTTTCTTTTTTATTAGTAAAAGAAAAAACAACTTTATGTTTTTGGGTTAATAGCTTATTAAAATTATCAATTGTAATAATTGAATTACTGTTTTCAATTTTATTTGTTGTTGCATTATAATTACCTACATCTACTAAATTATAATAATTGTTGTTGGTGTTATTTGTAATGGTATTATAATTTTTATTTAGAAAAAAAACACCTTCGCTTTGTAAAGTTAAATTAGGTAAGCCAAAAATTTCGAAAGTGAGATCGTCGACAGTGCCACCTTCTGTTAAAACAGCAACTTTATTAGCATTAAACTTTGTGGCCTGTTCAATTTCAATAATATGTTCTGTATAAATGTTGGTTTTGGTATCATTCCAAAAACTATGTTTTTTTATTACCTTACCAATAACAATTAGCTCTGTTTCATATACCAGTTCATTTAATTGTAGATTAGTAGCACCGCATACCTGAGCTTTTAAAACATTTGCACATAGCATTACTACAGCAGTAAACAAAATCAGTTTTGTTTTTCCCATCATTAAAAATAAATTTGAAGGGTGAATTGTGAAATAGATTAAATTAAAATGCTTTGAAAATGGTTGTGAAGTATTTTGTAGAAATCTGTTTGTAGTTAGTTAGTACTCTCTATGTTAATAAGATATGATGTTAATAGAGCGGAATACTTGGTAATATTACTTAACTGACTTGAAGCACAAATATAGTTACATTACAAAATGTTTAAAAATAAAATTGTGCTTATTTTTAGAAGAAAATGTGAGTTTTGTCTTTAAGGGTACAATTGGGTTTTAAAAAAATGTTTTTATAAATTGATTAACTTTGCAAAAACAGTAATATGATTGACCATCTACACATCAAAAATTTTATGTGTTTTAAAGAGTTGGAAATACCAACCTTAAAGCGGGTGAATTTAATTGCTGGTAAAAACAATTCTGGAAAGACTACGCTATTGGATGCGATTAGGATATTGAGATCGAATGGAGAAAGTGCTGTTGTTAATCATATTCTTCATTCAAGAAAAGTTTTTGAAAAAGGATCAATTGAAAGTTATTTTAATCTTAGATCTTACAATTCAGAAAGTTCTTATAGTGTTGTAATCAATAGATATAGAATCGAATACGATGGTGACGAAGATGGACTATATGTAATTCAGTATCCTTATAGTAAATCATATAGGGAAGAACCTGAGCGTACAGAAAAATTTGACCCAAATATTTTTATTGACAAGCCGCGCGAAAACTTAGTATATGTTCCTTTTTATTCGGATTATGACAGATTAAGTACACTTTGGGAGGAGGTTGCACTATCAGATCATGAGGAAGATGTCTATAAAATATTAAGGGAAACTATACAACAAAATTTAGTAAAACTGAATGTTGGCAGAGAAATGGTAAAAGTTAGATTAGAAAATACTGATAAACCAGTTCCACTAAGCACCTTAGGTGATGGTGTAAACCGAATTCTACTAATTGCCCTAAGCTTAGTAAACGCAAAAGACAGTATTCTATTAATAGATGAATTAGAATTAGGCTTACATTATTCTGCCTTAGAAAAGTTGTGGAATATGATTTTTAAATATGCGCAAAAATGGAACATACAAGTTTTTGCAACAACTCATAGCCAAGATGTGCTGCGGACTTTTCACTATGTTTCAGATGATGAAAAGTATATTGATGATGCTCAATATATTCGCTTACAAATAAACCGTGATGGTGATAATGAAGCCATTATTTATGATGGAGAACGATTAAGAGAAACTTTAGAACTTCAATTAGAAATTCGATAGTAAATGCAGCAAAGATTGATTGTTGAAGGTAAGGATGCTATTGTGTTGACTTCCATTCGTATGAAAAAAGGAAGTGCCTCTCCCAAAGGTTATAGTAATTCATACAAATACAGAAATGAATTTGTAAAAGTTGCAGAAGGAGATACAAATATTAAAACTGCTTTAAAAGAACAATTACAATCACCAGATGTTGAACACATAGGCATTATAATAGATGCTGATGATAAAGGTACAGAAATTTCTAAGTATTGAAACGCCTTCCATAGAAAACTTTATTGAATGGTTTCAAAATACTTTTGAATTAGAAGAGATATAAAACCCCCCTCATTCCACACTAACCATCCAATTCACACCAAATTTATCAACTAAAGTGCCAAAGTAAGCATTCCAAAAAGTATCGGCCATTGGGGTAGTAACTTTTCCACCCTCGCTTAATGCTTTAAAAATACGTTCGCCTTCGGCTTTATCTTCTAAGTTAATGGAAACACTAAAGTTATTACCCATTTTATGTGGCGGGCCATAACCAGGCATACTATCGCTACCCATTAAAAGGCTATTTTCCCCAATTGGTATCGAAACATGCATTACTCTACCCTTATGTTCTTCTGCAATATTATTGTTATCGGGCATATCTTTAAAGTGGCTTAT
>Ga0209303_1000458_pt1 | contig 32084 bp, 13 predicted proteins | sample SidtaG_3_FD_187449 | JGI IMG/M metagenome (GOLD analysis project Ga0209303, IMG submission 187449) | Marine algal microbial communities from Sidmouth, United Kingdom - Sidmouth_Asex1 metaG (SPAdes) (version 2) | ecosystem: Host-associated > Algae > Red algae > Unclassified | place: Sidmouth...
AAGAAAATAAATAACTTGCCCCATTATGCTTGTTCTTTTCCCTTCTAAAAAACACAAAAAATAGTTCCGTAGCTATGGCTATGCAACGATTTTTTGAATTCTTTAGAAGAAAAAATTACGGCGCATTTTGGAACAATTTATTTAATTTCTTTCACTAAATTTTCCTTACGTAGCCCAGCTATGCGCGTCAAATTTAGCCAAACATATAAAAAAAATAACGACTTCATTTGGGGTAGATTATTTTCTTCCTCTTCCTCTTCCCTTATATGCCATTCAGCCTGATTACCTGATTTCTCAGCTACTAACTTCCAACAATTAGGAATGAAAAAAATTTTAAAAAACAGCTAAAACCTTAAACTTTTCAGTAAGACCATACGTTATAATAGTAAACAAACTTAAAAAGATAGTTTTACTTACTTTTTAAGAATTAATCACTTTAACAAAAAGTTTACTTATGAGAGTTATCATTAGAAATAATACCGACCTTCCTCAAAGATATGCAAGATTTATCAAGCAGAAAATCGCACAGGTAAAAAAGAAATTCTCACACTTACTGTATGCTGAAGTATATCTCAGCCAGGAAGGAAAGTCCAACTCTGTCTACAAAACAGTCGTGAAATTGGGCGTAGCCGGGCAAGATATAGTGCTGACAAATAGTTCTGAAAGCCTTACTGTACTGTGGCGCGAAACCTTTGGAGATGTGCGAAGATATTTGAGGAAATACAAAGAGCGAAATCGTAGACAGAGAGTTGCGGTAGGCATCTAATCATCTTTCAAATCTGAATTTGTGAGACATATTGAAGAATAACTTTTTTATTATATATAGCGAATAGTCCTGATGACTATATTGTTAACAAGTTTCTAAATTACTGATTATCAACAAACACAAACGATAACATTACGTTTCTAAGATTTTTCTTTCTCAATTATGCTTTAATATGTGTGCGGCAAGAACCAAGTTTCTTATAATATATTCAAATTTCTCAATAATTAATTTATAGATGGCTCTTAGATGGTTCTTTGCCGTACACTATTCATATTTGATATTACTCCAAAAATGAAGAACATAGTTTTATAGGGTGAAAGCTCCTGCGATGCCAGCCGTAAGGCTTCTTTTTAAATAAAAAGCCCATTTCAACGAAAAATCGTCGAAATGGGCTTTTTTATTTCATACAGACCGGGAGGTCTATGTTACTGCGTAAGAGAAAAACGAATCGTCACCCCACCCTGTGTGTTGGTAATCGGGAAGGAAGCCGAGGTTTTCGGTATCGTGCGGCTGCGGTCGAAAAATAAGCGAACGTTCACAAATTTGTTGACAGCATAATCAATCGACGGGGAAATACGAATGACTCTCGAACCACGCGTTGGTACGGTTTGCTCTTGGTCGAGGAGATGATTAATGGTCACATCATCGCGAAATGAAACGTCCAATTTGAAATTCAAATCATTCTCCATGACATTTGTTTTCTTTTTTGTGCCTGGCATACTCATCAGTTTGAAAGGCAATTTGAAACCTTTCACGCGGTAGCCCATACCGATGGTAAATTCTTCACTATTCGTTTCTGAAAGTTGATAATCCGTAAAACTCATCTGCAAATTACGCGATTTGTTCCAATCAAAACGTGCTGTGAGGTCGTTTTTCATACGTATATCAATTCCAATTAATGGGCTAAATCGCTCATTAATCACCAAATCCGGTATTTCGTAGGTCGAATAGAAATTTTGTGTTTGGTCGTTTACTAAGCGATTTTGGAAATCCAAATCAGTCGCAAACGAGTTGATACTCAAGGTAGAAGAATAACCGTGCGAAATATTGACACTACTAAAGATATTTTTAAACGCCTCGATTTTACTCAAACCGTTATAAGTTACTTTCCAGTTGGGTCGTGGCAATACATCAAATATACGTAATGGAAATTCCCCTGCATCCTTGCCCGTATAGGCAGAAAGGAAGGCAGGAACCAATACATCTTGCTGATAGCGTCCGTAACCTTCGCTATAATCGCCAAACTCTGTATCCAGTTCGTGGGCGTCATTGGAGCGAATATCAAGCGCAGCAAGGCGCTCTGAAATAATCTCGCGGTTTGCCTCAAAAGTATCAAATTTATCAATTAATTCGGAGGTCGAAGAACCAAACAAAGTACGCATCGTGAAGTAAGTCATACTCAAACTACCTCTGTCAAGTTCGTTGAGATGTTCCAATCCGCCACCTATTTCTTGTACCTTAAAAAATTGACTGTGATTTTTTGTGTACGAGCGATTTGCCCCCACATCAATACGAAAATCATTGAATGGTTCGATGGTCAATTTGGCATCATAAGTCTGCGTATAGTTGACCAAAACCTGCTGATTGAGGAAGCGATTGCTGACAATATTTCCATCTTGTATACCCGTTTCGTCGAGCCAAGTTGTGAAGTCTGACAACTTCCAATCCAAACCATAATTAGTACCAAATGCGTAACCCCAACCCGGCGAATTAAAGCCATTATCTTGTCCGAGTAAACGTGTTTCCGGCACAAATCCGGGAACGACCGAAGAAAAATCTTCCGTATAACTCACCCGCGCTTTGCGAACCATCATCAAAGTACGCAACAACACTCGCTCCACCGCGCTCGGTTCGCGTTCTCCTTTTTCTTTTTTGCCGAGCGAATCATCGTCTGCGTCATCCATGCCTTTTTTCTTCGCATCTCTACGCTTCTTTCTATTCTTTCTATTCTTTCTACCCTTGCCTTTATCGTCTTCTATGATGTCGTCCACCTCTTCGACTACGACCTCTTGTATGAGCGTCGGGTCTTTGAATTTGATGTCCTTTTTGCCTTTTGGCTTTTCAGGTTCGCCCTTTTTAGGTCGTTCCACCTTACGTGGGTCTTTCTTTTTCGACTTTCTTTTTTTCGAATTAATTTTTTTCAAATAATCCGACTTATTATACAATTTTGTCAAATCCAAATCCCCTGTAAGGCTTCGCGTCTGTCCGTTTTGAATGATATTACCCAATGTATCAGTGTTGAGACTGGCTCTACTCCAATCATAATTGGATTGATACTGCGCCTTGATTTGTGTCCACGCTAAAAATGGAATTTGCTTAGTCGGTAAGGTATAACTGACATTCAAGCCATGATTATAATGCTTATTTCGACCACCGGTACGCAAACCGTGCATTATCGTATCTTTTTTCGCTTCATTCGTTGGGCGTATCGGCTCCCCTGTTGTTTGATTTACCAATGGAAAACCGTTTTCGTCGTAAGTATATTCTTCAAACTCATCGATCACCGAACTGTTGACGGCATTGAAGCCCACGGTGAGTCCTTTCGATAGGTTCCATTGCAAGCCATAAGCTCTATCCCAAGTAAATCGCTTGTCATAATAAGTACTTTTCAATTCATCCGCAAAACGATATTTCACCAAACCATAATGGCGGTTTAAATCATTCCTTACGCTGATAGAATTTGGTACAGGATTAAAATTAAAATCACGAATCAAGCCCAACCACGGCGATTTATTTTTCATGTTTTTAAATGGTGCAATAGGACGCAACTGACTCGCATAATTATAGTCTACCGAACCGCGGTAGCGTTTGATTTCCTCATTTTCTATCGTTGGGTCGTGCTTGATAGTTCGGTCAAATGCGTAGGTCAAACTCAGATTTTCAACATCCCAGGGCATCGGTTTGCGTTCGCGATTCATGCGTTCTTTTCTTACGTTCGTAAAATTGAAACCACGTATAGACGTATAATCCACCGCCAAACTGCGAATAGAATCTCGCTCTGCTTTGGTCGGCAATTCATCCAATACATCTTCCTTCAAACGCAAATCCAATTGGTAGGGGTCAAATTCCGGTGTTTCTACCGTAGTAGAATATTGAGCGTAAAAAGGAATACGCAAGCCTGATTTTTCCGGTAGCAATTTACCCAACTCCAAATTGGTCGCTACATCGTACTGCGTAATGGCTTCTTTGGCACGTTCGTTCACTTTCTGCTCTATCTGTCCCCAACCCAATCCGGTGTGGCTCACAGAAGTCGTAACACTGCCAAAATCTGCCAATTGAACATCCAATCGTGCCAATCCTGCTACACCACCTCGCTCATCCAAGCCACTGAGTCGCAACTCATTGACCCATACTTCAGCACAAATATCACTGGCATCCGTTGTATTTCTCAAACCAATCATCACACCTTTTACGTACCCCAAATCAGGATTACCAACGATGCGTACCATATTTTCGGGCTTCTCCGGGTCGATACCATTATAAATTGACGTAACCTCTTGTCCGGTAGCATTACGCGCTTTTTTCGTTTCTCTGAACAACGCCAATGGAAAATCAAAACGATTTTCCTCTCGCCATACTTTCTCTATTTGCTCATTCAATTCATCGGTATCAAATACCTCATCACTCGGTGTGAGTGGTATTTCATATTCATAAAAATTGTCTTCAAAATCGCTACCCAATCGCATAAAGATGGAAAGTTGACCGGGTTCGAACTCATCAATATCACCTGTATTCTGCGATTCTGCGTGTACAAACATTTTAAGTCGTTCGTATCGCCGCATATCCAAATTAATGGTCTTAAAAATCGCCCGTGCGTCACCTGCTCCGAGGTCGCAAACGTTCATTGATAGGGATTGCTCATTTTGCAGTGCATTCGGAAATGCGCCCAAAGATTGCTCACGCTCAATGCCTGGAGGCAATACATAAGGGAAAGGCTGTCCGCCGCCATTTTCCTCAATATTTACCGAAGCCACCTCAAAAAGTGTCGGGTCACTTGGGTCAGTAATCGGTCCGATGCCTGTACCTGTCAATGGTCGGCGGTAGCGTCTCCATTGGTTACGCACCAATTGTAGGCGAGCAAAACGCATCACTGTGCGCTCCTCAAATTCGGACGCATACATACGCATAAAGCGAATTGAACGAAAATCCTGAATGTTACCAAATTTATCATTAAATTCATCGACAGGAATACGGAATTGATACCATTTCACACCACTATTTTCATTCACCTCTACTTCATCTACGATAAAATTATTACCATCTCTTTCGATACCACCTTCTCCATCGGAGGTAAGCGGAATATTATACTCAAAATAGGCTTCTTTTTCGTTCAATGTATTATCACGGTTAATATCCTCGGTATCGGGGACGTTGGTTGCCGAGGCATTTTCGCCCAGCGAGTTTCCTTGCGGATTATTGAAACTTTTGTATCTATCAATGATGGGTGTTGAGTTCGGGTCATCTACTGCACCATAAGAAGCATCTCTGTGATAGAGATAGTTATCGCCTGATGGGTCTTCTGCTACTTGTGGGAAGCCCAAAGCTGTCATTTGACTTACATACTCACTAAAGAAGTCATTTTCGCCCAAATCATCAATACCATCCAATCCCAAATCTTGCGCCTCGCGTGCTACCGGATCATTATCGAAGGCATTGGTAATCGCCTGCCCGCGTGGTATACGCGACCATTCGGTTGTATCTGTTCGTACTTCGGAGTTGGGAGATGGCAGTCCGTTTTCAAAGAATTTACGTGAATCACGCATGATGTCCTCCGAAATTGTACCAAGGTTGAGCGATAATTTTCCGCCCTCCCCTTGCATAGCAGGATTTGGATTAGAAGCACTTGCGATAAATGGACTCAACATCCAAAATTCGACATATTCGACGTTTGCCGCCTCAAAATCATTGGTTTGAATAGCACGCATGATGCCACCCCAACGAGTTTCAGGGTCTTTCAAATCACCTGTAACGGGGTCAATACCTTTTGAAATACCAGGTTCGCCATCGACTGTTGATTCAAAATTATAAGGTCCGCGCTCCTTGGGAAAGTAAGCCATGTCGAAGGTAAATAGTCCGACGTTATTCAAACCCGTTTGATTATCTTGTTTATTTGGAAAAATATCTTGCTCCGTAAATTGCGCTACATAAGGGTCGTCGCCACCACCTTGCTGACGCAATACAGGATCAATTCTGTACCAAGTCATTTTCGCACGATTATAACCGTAGGCGAGGTCGTTGATAAGTTCAGCTTCGGGAAAGCTTGATGGCGTACTCGCCAAGAGCCAAGCCGTTGTCGGTATACGCAAGTCATAATTGGTCGAACTACCCTCAAAGTCGTCAATATAAACTGTACCTCCTCTGTCTTCGCTTTGGTCTACCCTATTGAGTGCCCGCGAGTGTCCTGGGCGCAAGGCTGCGCCTTCTGCGGTAAACGAGATTTGCGATTTTTCTTTTGTTTGTAATAAAGGTAATTTATCTAAAAAGCGCGTCAAGCCGGGTGCTTCGCGATTATAAGTCACATCCAAACCATAGACACTATTCGAAACTGGGTCGTCGCCGATATTTACTTTCTGTGTAAATGGTCGCTCGGCTACGTGCATAAATGTACCCCCGATATTGAAATTTTTACTCACTTCATAATCCAAACGTGTACCGTATAAGGTTTTTGTTTGGAAACCAAATAAGGTATTATCTTCATAAGAAACATTGACAGGCAAACCTGAGTTGAGGTAGGCATCGTTGAGTATCGTGACTTGTCCTGTGTTGTAATCTACATCGTAATCACGTCCTTCAGAAAGTTGTTGACCACCTGCTGTGACTGTGACCGAACCACGCGGAATATTGAAGGCACCGAGTGAAATACGACTCGAAACGCTTGATTTGTACGAACCACGAATGACGTAGCGATTGAGTTCGGGAAATTCGCGAGCGACAAAAACGGTATTGTCATATAATTGATTGTAAATGAATCCGTCAGGATTATCCTCATCTCCAAATCTCTTTTCTAAAGAAGAACCGAAGGGTTCGAGAACAGGGAAAATAATGCGTCCGTTTTTCGGTGTAATGGTAATACCGGGTACGAAATCGAACACGCCATCCGCGAATGGGTCGCCTGTACTGTTGAGGTTGTCCAAATTGAGCAGTGAAATCAAATTACACTTACTTACCACCTTTCCTGCTCTTTCCGGTAAATTACGGATAAAGCCTATTCCCGGATCCTGATAAAATACATCCAATTTAAAATCTTGTGGATTGACCTGATAAGCACCAATGGAGTAGATGTTTTTCATCATCAAATCCCACATTGGCAGTTCCACGTTGAGGACTGCACTTTTGAGCATTTTGACGTATAATACGTTCAGGTTTTCGGGGTCAATAGGGTAATCGTTTGTAAATTCGCCAACTTGGTGTACTTCTCCGTTGTAGGTATATTCGTAAGCTACACCGAGTACTTCATCGGGTTGCAACGTAAGGTTGAGCGAGATAAAACCGAGTTCGGGGTGATAGCTAAATTCAGTAGGTGAGAGTAGTCTGGCACGCACTTTTTCAAAGTCTTCGCTCTGACTCAAACCTTTCATTTGAAGGGCATTTACTGCACCATCGAGACTACGTGCTTCTGGGTCGTTGAGGACAGATTCGAGTAGTCGGTTGGCATCATTTGCAGGTAGTCCATTGCCATATAAATCACGGTAAACAGGCGTAGTTGGTGGCGCGAAATTTGGATTTATTGCTACATTTTCTCCTACCTTATCTTGGTTGGGTTCGCCGACATCCATCAAACCTACGATGTCACGGGCATTTTCGGTCGCATTACGGGTATTTGTCACCCAAACTTCCATTTTTGTGATACGGAAAAGTGTGGTAATTTGTGGTAGATTTTTAAGCGAAGGCTCGTAGGCGTTGCGGTTGAAATGCGAGAGGAAGAAGTGACGGTTTTGGTCGTATTGGTCGGCGGTCACCTCAAAATCCTGCAATTGTGTACCGCCCTGTACTTGTACATTTTCGCGTTTTGATTTTTTTTGCGAAGCAATCGCAGAAATGCTCAAACGCCCAAATCGCAAATCGGTTTTAATACCAAATAAGCTCTGACTACCTTGTATCAGACTGCTTCGTAGCGGCAAACTCACATTACCGGCTTCTACTTTTTGGATAATTTCATCTTCTGTACCGGCGTACTCCAAGTTCATTTGGTTGTCAAAATTGAAGGTCGCTTGTGTATTATAATTCGTAGCGAGGTTGAGTTTATCACCGATTTTACCAATGACGTTCATTTGGATTGCCATATCAAAATCGAAACCACCTTGACGGCGTTGACGCTCGGTGAGTATCGGGTTTTCGACATTTTGATAATCAACACCAAATGTAAGGTCGATATTTCCCTGCGGACGAATATCAATCATCTTTTTTGGGTCAAGGTCAGCACCACCGAAAAGCCTGTTTATCAAAGAGGTACGTATGGCTTCTTTGTATCGACTCACGGGGTCTTCTACGGCTTCTCCAGTAAGCGAAAGCCTATCGGAAAGCTGCCCGAAGTAGCTACGTGTATCGTTTTCGGCACTCCATTCCATGTACTCTTCAAAAGTCATGTAAGTAGGCGGACGGTAGTTGGTATCACCGATTTTTTCGGTGATAATGTAATAACCGCTTTCGGGATCGTATGTCACCTCCTTCACAACGGCAGGTGGGTCATCCAGATCAAAAGGGTTTTCGGGCGTATCGTTATTGATAGCGTCCGAGTCACGGTCTTGTAGCGGTATGGTATCCGCTTGTATCAAGTTCGTATTTTGAAAAGTCAATAGAGGGTCGTTGTGACCCGGACCAAAGTTTGCCCACGCGGTGATGCTTGTGAGTAGGGCAGCCAGTAGGAAAATTCCTTTATTCGTCATGGTTTGCTACGAAAGTTTAGCTTGTATTTAATGCTGTAATGCGATAGTGCTACAATGCGATAATGTTTTGAATGAATGTCCCGATAGCTATCGGGATGAGTGAGTGAGTGAATTTTTGAGGGATTTGATTCATTCATTCACAATTCATAACTCATTCATTAATATTATCGCATTAAGGCATTTAAGCATTGTAGCATTATTTTCAGTAAATACAAAAAAATCACAGTCTCAATAGTTTTAAAATTATAAACCATTGAAAATGTGAAGACTATTATACTATTTTTTTTATAATACAATGTAAAGTTTTATCCCATACTTCATTTTTTAGTTGGTGGATTGAGTAATTGGTTGATTAGTCTATAGTTTTGCGCAGCGTAGTCTTTTTTATCCCAATTACCTAATTAACCATACATTCGTTAACTAATTTTGACATTCAGCAGACATTTTTAACAGTCTTCTAACACTAACAAGTTCGACGGGGAACTTATTGTATTTGTACGTAGATTAAATGTTAAAGTTCCACGTTGCACGTTTATTAAATTCAAGTTCAAGCGTCAGTAATGATTCGCTTTCAGCCAACACAAATATCGCTAAGATAATGCTTTGAGTGCTAACTTAATTAAAGTTTCGGAGTTGGGTACTTTGGGGTTGTCTACCAATACTTTATTAAGTGTTTTTTGCACTCGTATTCGGTTGAAACCCAATGTAGTCAACGCAGATAATGCTTCCTCACGCAGTTGGTTGCCAGCTGCTGTGGGGAAGGTATTTTCTCCTTCGCCTGAATCTTTAAGTAACTTGTCTTTGAGTTCTATAATGAGGCGTTTAGCTGTTTTTGGTCCTATCCCTTTAACGGCATTGAGCGTGCGAACGTCTTCAGAAATAATGGCAGTACGGGCTTCTTGGGGGGTCATAGAGGATAGCAAAATTCGCGCCGCATTCGGTCCTACTCCAGATACAGATGTTAGCTTTACAAACATATCGCGCTCCAATTCATCAATAAAACCATATAAATCCTGTCCACCTTCTCTCATGTTATAGTTAGTATGGGTCAATAACTGAACGGTAACATTGGTCTCAATCTGGGCATGGGTGTATAGGCTAATGTTGATGTGGTAACCAATACCTCCAGCTTCTACGATGACGTAGGTAGGTGTTTTTTTGGTAATCGGACCTTTGACGTATGCTATCATTGTTGTTTGTTTTCGTGATTCGTTTATTCGCTTGTGGTTCTTGTGGTTCTTATGGTTCGATGGGCTGACACTCATCGCTGTTGTATTTCGCCCTTTCAGGGCTTTTAATTGGGGACAAAGACAAAGTTAGGAAATTATCTCATAAAATATAAATAGCAGGCATTTTGAAAGTTCGATGGGCTCACACCCATCGCTGTTGTATTTCGCCCTTTCAAGGCTTTTAATTGGGGACAAAGACAAAGTTAGGAAATTATCTCATAAAATATAAATAGCAGGCATTTTGAAAATTTGATGGGCTCACACCCATCGCTGTTGTGTTTCGCCCTTTTAGGGCTTTTAATTGGGGACGAAGACAAAGTTAGGAATATTATCTCATAAAAATATAAATAGTAGGCATTTTGAAAGTTCGACGGGCTGACACCCATCGCTGTTGTATTTCGCCCTTTCAGGGCTTTTAATTGAGAACAAAGTTAGGAATATTATCTCATAAAATATAAATAGCAGGCATTTTGAAAGTTCGATGGGCTGACACCCATCGCTATTGTATTTCGCCCTTTCAGGGCTTTTAATTGAGAACAAAGTTAGGAATATTATCTCATAAAATATAAATAGCAGGCATTTTGAAAATGCCTGCTATTTTTTTCAAAAAATTAACTTCGTAAATTATTGTCAGAACGTGTTTAAAAAATTTAAACATATTCTCCTTAATTTTTTCTAAAACGCATCAATATCAATCCGGTAATTGGTTGAATTTACCATTATTGGGTTCCCAGATGATTCTGTCGGCACCGTTGATGTCACCATCTAATGAGAAGTCTCTGCTGTTGTATACGCCAAAATTACCGTTTTTACTACTCCATTGCAATTTGTCGTCGCCGTTGATATCCTCTCTGGGGTCGAGTATGTTATCGGTGGCATTTCCGACATGTACTGCGTAAACGCCGGGTGCTACTTGGGGCAGAGGATAACTTGGATAATTCGCATCTGGTGACTGTGTAAAGTCATAAATAACAGCAGACCTTCCAAAGAATGGCGCATTTTCTGATACGACAGAAAAGTGGTTTCGATGTCTTATGGCAATGTAGTATTCGTCTTCTGGTACATTGTCAAATTTGACGGCATCGCTACCGTCAAGTGCCACAACATCACCATCTCTTTGTAAAAATGCGGTTTGTCTTGCTATGAGTTTGACCGTGTTTTTATCTCTCAATTCGACTGCTACCCAATCTACAACAATATCGTTGGGATCTAGTGCGAGAAAGGCATTAACACTTACAGATTCTCCTGTTCCGTAGGGCGAAATCAAGGGTAAAAAGTCTCTAAGTTGTAAATCGCCTCGCATAAGACCTGTCGCAGGGTCGAATGCTCCTTGAAGGATGACTTTTGGTTTGACACGGAGTCTTCCTGATACTACGATATTTTCGATTTTCTGACAACCGACCTCATTGGTAATCGTCACGGTATAAGTTCCGGCTCGAAGTCCGGCTACGTTGGCGTCGGTTTGTCCTGTACTCCATTCGTAAGTAAAGTTGTTTGAACCGGAAGGCGATAGGCTAATGCTGCCATTTTCGCTGTTATTGATTTCAGCCGTTACATCATAGTCGAGGAAGATGCCTGTATGGTCTTCAATGTATGCCATACCTACGATTTCTTCTCCTGCCGCATCTGTCACTGTAAGATAGTGTAATCCAGGTGAAAGGTCGGTCAGGGTTGGCGTGTCTGCTCCATTGTCCCACTCGTAAGTAAAGGGTGCTGTTCCACTGTGTACAGTGATTTCGGCAGTGCCTTCGCCATAGCAAGTGGCTGCTCGCCCTTTGACGGATAGCGCGATTGGTGCTGTATTGCCGTTTTCTGAACCTGCATGTGAGATGACTAAGGTATGCCCTTGTGTGGGAATAGTATTGTCATCTTTATCCGTAAGGGTGATGTTCTCTATGCTGTATATGGTGAGGTTTTCTATGCTAGTTGATTCTCCTGACGGAAAATCTTCCAAAATAAGTATCTCCGAAACGACTCCACCACCAATAACATTTGCCTGGTCTTCGCGTGATTGTGCTATATCCAATCGCCCGGGTGCATTTTGTTCGAAGATAAGGAGTTCGTCAGGCGTTCCATTAGCACCTAACCATGCCTCAGAAAAATCTGTGCTTGCTATATCTCCATCATGTTTTATGGTGTAAGCGATACCATAGCACTCAAGCGAAATGCCGCTTTTTTCCGTTAATTCAACATTGAAGACAATATCATTATCTACATTGAATAGAGAATTTTCGTCAGGTACTAGACATAAGTAGGCATCCGGCGGTGTATCGGCAACATAGCCGGAAGCACTAAAGCCGCTGCCCGGCGCGGTGGCTGAACTCAAGCCCAAGCCTTCTGCGCCGTGCGTTTGTCCATAGTTGTCATATACGATTTGTAAATCCATTGAATCTACAGTGCCATCGCCATTGGCATCAGCATAGGCAAGGTCTTCGTCAGCCCAATCCGGGTTGGCTTGTCCGTCCCATATTCCTGCATCGGTACGAGCAGGTCCGGTACTTCCAAATGCCTGTCCGATAGGTAAGACGTCTACGGCTGTTACTTTGCCATCGTTGTTGGTATCGCCTGGCCAAATACATCTTTCAGAAAGCCCGACAGTAAGGGTATCTGCACTCCAATTGTCGCACCAGTCTTGTACTTCGATGATGTAAATTCCTGATTGTAGGGCGGCATGTTGGCGGGTATTACTGAGCATTTCACCGTTTTTGTACCAACGATAGGTTTGCATGTTTTTGACATTGGATTCTAATAGTGCAATATTATCACAGATATTAATACTCGGTTCGAGGTCAATATCTTCCGCACGATTTCCTATTGTAATTTCCTCTATGAATGTCGCGGTACAGTTCTCATCATTCGTTGTGACGAGTTTGACTTCATAAGTACCCATTTCCTCAAATTCATGGGTATAATTCGGGTCAGACGATAGATATACTCCATTGATATACCAGCTTTGGTCCAATGCACCTGTTGAGGAATTGCGCATAGGAATGGTCATGGTGTTGCAAAGTGTTTGTTTGTCGTAGGTAAATGAAGAAGTCAATGCAGAAAGTATGCTCAACCCTCCCGAAGTTCCTATCCAAAAACAGCCTTGATTGTCTTGTTGTATGATTTGTACATCGTCATTGGGCAAGGGCGAATTTGTTACATTGTATACGGTACAACTATAACCATCATATTTGCAGAAACCTTCTTGGGTGGAGAGCCATTTGCTGCCGTATCCATCTATCAAAAGCCCTTGAATGCCTTCGGGTAAGTCGGGTATATTCTGGTTTGTCCATGTACTTTGCCCTATGGTGATATGCGCCAAATCATTGGAGGTACTTACCCATATTGTTCCATCATCATCAATCGCAACCCCTGTCGCTGTATTGTCTGAACCTGCACTTCTGTACACGTTCCAATTGACTTCATCGGTACTGACTACACCATCATCGGTAGCTATCCAAATTTCTCCTCCTGCCGTGGCATCGGAAACGAGTGATTTGATCGTATTGTCCGGTAGATCTGAATTGTTTTTGTTATAATTCGTCCAGTTATTTCCATCAAAAACGGCTATACCGTTTTGTGCTGTACCTATCCATATTCTTCCGCTTTGGTCGGATATGATGTTATTGGTCACATCATTGACAGGTGTGTGTGAAATGATATTTGACGGATCGTTTTCTATATCAATTTCGCTTACACTTGTGTTTGTTCCTACCCATATTTTTCCATTATTGAAATGTAGGGCATGAACCTCAATGTTTTGAAAATCAGGATGTTCTATCCATTCTTCTCCAATAACCTGAACTAATCCGCCGCTTGTACCTATCCACATATCACCATTACCATCTTCTGTGAAAGTATTGATAATGTTGGCGGAGAGTGGAGAATTGAGTTGGTTGAAAGCAGACCATTGTCCCGCTTCAAGTTTTTTGAGGGAGTTGTTTGTCCCAAACCATTTTTGACCATTTTCGGTGCTTATGATGGCATTAATTTTTGGGCTGCCTTCATCTCCTAAATTACTGTAATTGGGTTGCCACAACTCATTTAAAAAATAGTAACTGCCAGATGTTGTACCTACCCATGATTTTCCTGTAGCATCTATATCAATAGACAATACCGGATTTCCACCCAAGCCCAGATTTACGGCTTGCCATGTATTGCCATCGTATTTGGCGACTCCGCCGTCGGTAGCTGCCCATAGGTAGCCTGTTGTAGGATCTATATTTAGGTCGTTGACGGTATTATATTCAGATGAAATGCTACCTATACCTAAGTCTACAAAACCATTGGAGTTTAGTTTCAACACGCCATTATCGGGTGTAGCTACGTACAATTTGGCTTGGTCGTCCAGTATCAAATCGTTCGCATCATTATTGGGCAACATGGCATTACTGTCCTCTAGTGTTATCCAGTTGCTTTGCCCGTTAAATAATGCGACGCCACCGCCGATGGTAGCTATCCAGATTTGACCAGTTGATCCAATGGCTACATTTTGCACATTATTGGAGCGAAGCCCCGAATTTTGTGTTGTGTAGGTCGTCCAGTTTGTACCGTCAAATTTGACTAAGCCACCTTTTGTACCTATCCATTTTGTGCCATTGGCATCAATTGTAATCGAATTGATTCTATTGTGTGGTAAGCCTGAATTATTATTGGTAAAAAAGATATTTGTGTCGTCTATTCGATTGATTTTTGCCAATCCGCCTTTACCTCCTGCCCAGATATAATCGCCTTCTTCGGCGAGTGAGAGTATGTGGTCACCGCTGGTAAATTGTTGCCATTCGGGCATACAGTCCGGTAGGATGTTGTCGATATTAATTGAGATATTTTGGCAAGTAGTATTAGAGCCGCAAGCATTTGAAACGGTGAGGCAAACGATATAATTGTCTGCTTCTTCGTATTCGTGTTCGGCTTCTTCGTCATCAGTTTCTCCGTCTGAATTGTCTCCGAAATCCCACTCATATGTTAGGTTATCGTCCTCGTTTTCGGCAGAAAATTCTACTTCTAAGCCGTCTGCTGCATAGGTAAATTCAGCATCGGGACGCATGATTTCCTGTAAAAATTGATGGGTACTTAGTACGGATAAGCCTTTATTATTGGGCGTATTAAGCGGTGTTGCGGTATTGATCAGGTGATTCTTTATCTGTGCAGGTGTGCTATTATCGCAGGCTGAAAGTGCCAGAGCGACTGCACCTGTGACGTGTGGGGCTGCCATGGATGTACCTGAGTACCACCCATAAAAATTGCCGGGCAAGGTACTATAAATGTCCCCACCCGGCGCTCCGATATCCACAGATGTCTCTCCGTAATTGGAGAATATTGTCAGACTATTGTGGCGATTGACCGCCGCAACAGCTATTATATTTTCAAAGTCATAACTTGCCGGATAAACAGGAAGAATATCATTATTTCTGTTATTATTTCCCGCAGCAGCTACGACAATTTGGTCGTTATTATTGGCGGTTTCAAAAGCTTCGCGCATAGTTTGCGAAACTTGAGAAGTACCCCAACTTACATTTGTAATATCTACACCCATTTCGAGGGCATAGTCCACTGCTTCTTTTACAGTAGCAGTGTAACCGGTACCTGCCAAATCAAATATTTTGAGTGGCATGAGTCGGACATTTTGGGCAACTCCGGTAATACCTTTTCCGTTGTTACCGCGTGCGCCTATAGTGCCGGATACGTGTGTTCCATGACCGTTATCGTCGTATGGGTTATTGTCATTATTGACAAAATCCCAACCGATAAGGTCGTCAGTGTAGCCATTTCCGTCATCGTCTTGTCCGTTCAAATCTCCGGGGTCTAGTACCCATTGATTGCCGTTCCATTCTATGACGTGACCGTCTCCGTCTGCATCTTCGGCAAGGTTTTGCCAAATATTTTCGACTAGGTCTTCATGTGTCCAGTCAATCCCTGTATCCAACACACCAACAGTGATGTTTGAGCTTCCCGTAGAGATTTCCCAAGCCTGCAAGATGCTTATGTCCGCACCGGATAAACCTGCAAGTTGTCCTGTATTTTGTAAGCCCCATAATCTGTTAAAGAATGGGTCGTTTGGTGCGCTGAAAATCGCTATGGAATGATTCGGCTCTATGTATTGAATACCGGGTTGACTTTTCACAAAATCGGAAATAGTATGCAGACCTTTAAAGGTCTGCCCGTTTATTTCTACTATTAAAGGAATCCTCCAGAGTTCCGTATCCGTATTTTCAAATTTTTTAATTAATACAGCTTGTACCTTGTCAGTAATTTCTCGCTTCTTACTCTGTGTAATGCGGTCTGTAAACTTTACAATTACCTCTTTCGTCTCGTTGTCAGTGTTAGTGTTTTGTTGGGCGCATACTATGGGTGCTGCAAATAGCAGTAGACCAAGTATGAGTAGTTTGGGTAGTGGATAAAAGCTTACCATGGGAAAATTAGGTTTGGGTAAAGCCGTATGTGCCTTTGCACGATTCAAAAGTACATCGACTTATGGATAAAAAAAAACGTTTAATGCCTTTTTACTGAATTAAATAAATATTTAATTTAATAACTAAAATATCTGTATTTCTCTGCAATGAACTACTTAATGATATTTTCTTTTTAATTTTAAACTATTTTTTTTAATTTTGCCTCATTGATTTCATCACATAAAATGTTAATAAAAATGCACAAAAACCGCTTTGTAAGGCTAATGAATACTTTTTCGGATTATGATATGAAGCAATTTGAGCGTTTTATACATTCTCCTTATCATAATCGTAGTCAACAATGCGTTGACGTATTTAATTCTCTTAAATACTACCTTTTTGAAGTACCGGGAATAAATTTCACAAAAGCTGAACTTTGCGTAAGTGTATTCAAAGATACGAAAAAAATAAATACTTTAGAGGTTATTTTAAGTAAACTTACTAAATTAGCAGAGGGTTTTATTGCAATAGAGCGGCTAAACAGGCAACCTTATATGAAACAACATCTGTTATTAGAAGAGTTGTTGGAGCGTCAAAATTTAGAGTATTGTGGTGGTGTGATTAAGCAAGTGACCAATCAACACAAAAAAATACAAAAACGAGGAGAGGAGTTTTATTTTGAAAAGTATCTGATAGCCAATGATACATATAAGTATACTTTTTTGAATAGCAAAAAAAGTTCGTGGGATGATTTAAATAAAAGAATCCAGACACTTGATGAATTTTATTTGATTGAGCGTCTGCAACTCTTGTGTGATGCTGAAAATTATAAAAGTTTATATCTAACAGAATACGGTAAGTATGAGACAAATATTTTAACGCCTTTATTAGAATTGGATAATAGAAAAGAAAATCCTATGATAATATTGTGGCGCACTATATTATTAACCATTAGAGACGAACAAGAATTATATTTTAATCAATTACTAAATTTGATAGACAAGTATTATCTGAATATTCCTAAAAACGAATTATTGAGCATATATACGACGATTACAAATTTTTGTGTGAGAAAAGTTATAAGTGGATATACAGAATACTCTCAAACACTTTTTACTATATATAAGAAACAGGCTGAACAGGGAGTACTTTCTCATGGGAGATATATTCCTGCCCAGTTAATCAAAAACATTGTTTCTTTAAGTGCAACAATTGGGGAGTTTCAATGGGCAGAGGATTTTTTAGAATCTCATATTAATGATGTAAAACCAGATATAAATGAAAGTGTCTACTATTATAACAAAGCCATATTAGCCTTCTACCAAAAAGATTTTAAAACTGCGATGGAACACCTCAATCAAACCGAAAAAATTGATTTATCCTTTGAATTGGGACGTAAAACGGTGCTTCTACGCACTTATTACGAACTTAAAGAGGGACTTGCCTTCGATGCTTTGTGCAAGTCGTTTAGAGAGTACGTTCATTCTCAGAACGGTATGCCTACCCGACTAAAAAAAGCTTATGTCAATTTCACGACCGTTATTCGAAAAATCGAACGTATCCGACAGCAAGGCGAGCATGGTAAAATTTTACCCCTAATAGAAAAAATAAATAATTACGAATTTCTCACCAATAAGCCTTGGCTGATAGAAAAACTAAAAGAATTGCCAGCCTATAAACGGGCGTTGGCAGAGGAGACGGTAGACGATTGATAGGATAAAGATAAAAAAGGCGTTCTGAAAATTCAGAACGCCTTTTTTATCTTTACTTTTAGTAAGTAGTAACTGGACTTTGGAGATTAGGTAACTGGGTAATCAGGCTAACGAAAGCATAATTCGCTGATTATCAGAATAATAAGAATTTAAATAAAGTTAATTTAAGATAAAATGCAAATTAAGGGAAGAGGAAGAAAATAATCTACCCCAAATGAAGAAGTTATTTTTTTTATATGTTTGGCTAAATTTGACGCACATAGCCGAGCTACGTAAGGAAGATTTAGTGAAACATATAAGAAAAAGAACAATTCAGAAGGGTAGATTATTTTTTTCGTCTTCCCTAACGTAAATTATTGATAATGAGCAATTTACCTAATTACCCAGTTCCCTAATTACCCGAAGTCCAAAGTCCAGTAAAAGAATTTACTGATTAAAAAACCAGTTAATAATTAGTTCCTGCATTTCCCGGATAAGAAATTCCAGGACCGCCACAGCAGCTATTTCCTACATCAGAAGTAGCCGGAATGTAAGTATCTGTTGGAGTAGTGGTCGTGAATCCTCCCATGTAAATTACATTCGGATCGCCTGCACCTGCTCCATAATCTGTTGTAGATGTACTTGTTCCGTAAGAAGTTACGCTAGCGGTATTACCCGTTGGGTAAGTAGTAGCTGGACCTTGACAACAACTACGTGAAGGATAAAATGTACCCGAAGATGCATATTCACCTGTGTAAGTTGAGCCAGTGTAAGTAGTAGAAGGCGCACTGTACGTGCTTCCCATAGAGATGACATTTGGGTCACCTACATAAGAGATTGAAGTACTACTTGTAGTGGTAGTACTAACGCTGGGAGTATACGAGATGGTCGTTGCACCATTTGGATAGGAAATGCCCTGTCCGGTACAGCAAGCCTGCTGTGCGTATATCCCAAAACTGAATGCTGCTACGAATAGCATCATTAAGGTTACTTTTAATTTCATAATTAAAGCGCTTTAAATTAAAAATTTGTTTGTCGACAAAATCTTTATCCTTGAGATAAAAGCAAATTTATAGGATTAATTGCAACTACGCAATCTTTTTGCCAAAAAATCAATAGGTAGAGAGAAAAAATGAGTGCATTTCTCCTTTTTATGTTTTCTTTATTTAGGTCTCTCTATTACAAGACTCTCTTTAACGAGTCTAGTAACACTTTTGTGACATCAAATTTGATTTTTTATACGAAAACAATTCTAAAATTTTACTTATACATAATTACGGCTCAGTACTTACGCCTGTATTTTTGTTGGTTTCCAATTCATAATTTCGACTGAACGCCTCTTGCAACATCGAAAAAAAATCAGCGAATTTGACAACCAACTCTTTGCTGATACTAAGGGAAGACGAAAAAAATAACCTACCCGTCTGAATTGTTCTTTTTCCTATATGTTTCACTAAATCTTCCTTAGTGAAAGAAAATAAATAACTTGCCCCATTATGCTTGTTCTTTTCCCTTCTAAAAAACACAAAAAATAGTTCCGTAGCTATGGCTATGCAACGATTTTTTGAATTCTTTGGAAGAAAAAATTACGGCGCATTATGGAACAATTTATTTAATTTCTTTCACTAATGAAAGAAAATGTTTTTTTTAATAGTATGCAAATTGCGTACTATTTAATTTGAGTGTATAAAACATTAGGGGCAATTATATATAAAAGGTGCAGCGCACCGTCCCCGTTTGTAGCAAGAAAGCTCCTCCCAAACTCATAAGGTGCGTTAGCACTGACTCCGTTTATATGCGCTAACGGGGTCGGTACTAACGTACCTCTAATGCCACGAACTTATGATACATTCAAACAAATTAAAGTTCCCCTAATATTTTACACACTCATTTAATTTGGAGAATAGACTGTATTCTAAAATAATTGAAAAAACGATGCTATATTAGACTTTATTTAGAAAAATTTTGTGTGCAGCTAACTTTGTCTTTTTCCGATACTCTTCCCCTATTTTTCGCCCCGTACCGTAGGGTATGCAGCTCAAAATGAGGCTCGATTATCGAAAAAAATACAAAAGTTCCATGCATACAAAATATTCCTAAATAAAGTCTATTACATCTCCTCCACCATTTCCATCCATTCCAATTCTTTTCCTTCGATTTGCTCTTTGATTTGCTCCAATTCTTTAGCCAATGTAGGAATGTCATTAGGGTTAAGATTTGGGTCGGCAAACTTGGCGGAAAGTTCGTTTTTTTGGTTTTCCAATTTCTTGATTTGATTTTCTACCTTGTTGACGGCTTTGCGTTGCTCGCGAGAGATTTGGTGTTCTTTTTTAGGGGTATTGGGTACTGTTTTTTTACTTTTTTCTTCGGCACTTTCTGCGGCTGCAAGGGCTTCCGCTTCTTGTTTGTCGCGGTACTGCGTGTAGTTGCCGGGAAAATCACGAATCACGCCATCGCCCTCAAATGCGAAGGTGTGTTCTACCAATTTATCCATAAAATACCTGTCGTGCGATACGATGACAAGGCAGCCCTTAAAGTTCATCAAAAACTCTTCTAACACATTGAGCGTCAATATATCGAGGTCATTCGTAGGCTCATCCAAAACCAGAAAATTCGGATTTTGCATCAGTATCGTTAGCAAGTACAGGCGGCGGCGTTCGCCCCCACTGAGTTTGCTAACAAAGTTGTAATGTTGTTCCTTCGGAAAAAGAAAATGTTCCAATAGAGTCGATGCGGTAATATTGCGCCCTTTGCCCTCTATTGGAATATATTCGGCTATGTCGCGCACGACTTCTATGACTTTTTTCTGCTCCGAAAGCTGCATCCCATCCTGCGAATAATAGCCAAATTGCACCGTCTCCCCTTTCACAACTTTTCCAGTGTCAGGCGTATCAAATTGCAGTAATAAATTGAGCAGTGTGGATTTGCCCGTACCATTTTTTCCGATGATACCCACGCGGTCTTTTTTCTTAAATTTATAATCAAACTTCTCTATCAATTTCAAGTCGCCGTAACCCTTCGATATATTATGCAATTCAAGAATTTTGCTACCCAATCGCGTGGTTTTGATGTTCATTTGAACGTTTTCCTCATTGATGTTTTGGTTGGCACGCCCCTCCAATTGGTAGAACGCATCAATACGGGCTTTGCCTTTTGTGCCGCGTGCTTTGGGTTGTTTTCGCATCCAATCCAACTCGGTACGCATGAGGCTGCGTGCCCGTGTCACTTCACGTATTTTATTTTCTTCTCGTTCTTGTTTTTTTATGAGAAAATGCGAATAATTTCCGCGATAGCGGTACATCTGCCCGCCGTCCAATTCCAAAATAGTATCACACACATTCTCCAAAAAATACCTGTCGTGTGTCACCATCAGCAAGGTCAATTTTGACTTACTCAGATACACCTCCAGCCACTCAATCATTTCTAAGTCAAGATGGTTGGTAGGCTCATCCAATATCAAAAAATCCGGCTCGTCGATGAGTGCTTTTGCCAATGCAACACGCTTCTGTTGCCCACCCGACATAGTGCCAACAACCTGCCCTAAGTCATTGACATTGAGTTTATAGAGTATTTGCTTGATTTGCACCTCAAAGTCCCATGCTTCGAGTTCGTCCATTTTGGCGAGGGCTTTTTGTAGGGCTTCTTCCTCGGTGGGGCGTAGTAAGCACATTTCGTAGTCACGAATGGCGTTGAGCATTTCATTTTCGGTATCAAAAACAGCTTCGAGTACCGTTTGATTGGTATCAAATTCGGGTGCTTGGTCGAGGTACGCCAACCGAATACCTTTATATAACATCACTTTAGGTCTCTCACCCTCCGGGCTTTCTTCTCCCATAATGATTTTCAGCAAAGTGGATTTTCCTGTTCCATTTCGTGCCACAAATGCGACCTTTTGACCACTTTCAATATGAAAGGAAAGATTCTCGAAAAGAATATTTTCGCCAAAGGATTTACTGATATTTTCGACTGTAAGGTAGTTCACGAGTTATTGAGTTGATGAATTGACGAGTTATTGGGTTGATGAATTGACGAGTTATTGAGTTGACGAGTTGTTGGGTTGATGAATTTCATTATGACAACTCATCAATTCAATAACTCATCAACTCGTCATTATTCATCACAAAAAATAGGGCTTGGGACTGTTTCTTGATCGTATTCACCGACGCTTGAAGGGTCGGCATCGGGTATAAATTGATTTTCAAAAACGCATCTGTCGGATTCTTTGATGCAGGCATCGGCGGGGTCAGGTATAGAACAAATTTGTCCGAATAGCTGCCGAAGTTCGCCGTCATTGGTCTCAATATCAATGATGTAACCATATATTCCTCTTTCTATACTGCCATCAACTTTGCCGTCCCATCCTTCATTTTCTGCAGTAAATAGGGTTTCATCTTCTAAGACGACGGTAAGGGTATACTGATTGACCCCGACGGCAATGGGAATAAGTAAATCGTTGACGCCATCTCCATTGGGCGTAAATGCGTTTGGAATGGTAACGTAGCCACCTTCAAAAACGACAAAACCACCAGGCTCCACGCAGCAGTTTCGGTTATAAACCGCTTTTTTACAAGCAGTTATGCTAAATAATACGAGTAAAACGGGAATTATTTTTTTCATAAAAATTTAATTGACGGTAAAGATAAGTATGAATGGATGAGTAAATGATAAAATGAGTAAATGTTTTCACGATAGTATTCATAAAAGTGTGTCACGCAGAGGGCGAAAAGTTTGCAGAACCCTGATAATCAACTCTCTGCGAACTTTGTATTCTCCGCATGACGCAGAAAATTGAACAATTCTGTTTTCACTCATTAATCATTGAAATATGTTTAGTGAGGACGAAGAAAGTAAGCTACCCAAAATGCAGCAGTTATTTTTTTCATATGTTTGGCTAAGTGAAAGAAATTAAATAAATTGTTCCATAATGCGCCGTAATTTTTTCTTCTAAGGTTCTGCTGAAATAAGGATATTTTTAAATTATTTTATAATAAAAAATATTTATAAATAATTCATTTTTAATAATAAATAAATTACAAAATAATTTTAATTAATTAAAAAATGGCTATATTTCAGTGCGACCTTCTAAGGAATTCAAAAAATCGTTGCATAGCCATAGCTACGGAACTATTTTTTTCCTCTTCCCTTATCCCGAATCAAGTACGGGACAGGCTGTAGCGTAGGCTATGTGCGGTTTTTGTAAGAAAAAATATCGAAAAAATAACCACGTCAAAATTGTAAGCCTATTTTTGTCCCACTACTTATTACACTGTTTTATAAATTTATTTACATTTTTTGACGTTTATTTTGAAATGAATCGAATCAAAAATGACGCGAATACTCACTGTATTTAAGGATTTTTTGGTGAAGAGTCATTTTAAAAGAAATACTCAAAAAAGTAAATAAATTTGTGAAACAGTGTACTTATTCTTTTAAAATATAAATCAAGTAAGCAATCAAAATTCCTGCAAAGGGTCCCATGGGTAAATCTGCATTGGTCATTTCGTAGCCGAAAAAAACAATACCGACAATTAGTAATATTGCCATTGCCAACCAGACTTTGAGGGTGAGATTGATGAGTTCTGTTTTATCAAACGGAAAGTTTAATCCCAAAATTTGAAAGCTGGTTATTTCTTCTTTTTTCTTCTTATCGCTCATAATTAAAGGTTTTGTGAGAAGTGGTCGATTTCATTTTAAATAAAAAGGAGTTTTGGCATCGCCAAAACTCCTGTAAAATTAATAAAAAATTTTTAAAGTCTTAAAAACAGTTTAAAACTTCGATTATCTTTTCATCCCTAACGGAACATTTTGAACGTAAGGGAAGAGGCATAAATAAATTAAGTTTTTTGACTGACTACTTAGCTCCAAACTTCGTTTTCTTCTTCCATACGTTGTCGGATGCTTACCATAGACATGATGGACATCAATAGACCAAGTATGATGAGTCCCCATTCGCTTACTGTTGGGATATTCTCAATAGGTCCCATAAAGTTGAACCCATCGGGTGTATCGTCACCGTCAATTATAAATTCTCTTGGTCCTACATCACCGCCTCCATTTGTATAACAAGCCGGTGCATTTACTATCTCTGCGGTATAGGTTCCACATGCGAACGGTCCTGCAAGCGAGTAGTTGCCCATTGCATCAACTGCCACCGGAGCTCCTGCAATCAAAGCACCGCTTGCATCGAATATATTGATCGTAGCACTTGAGAAGTCACAGTCTGCTAAGGTGATTGAGCCTGCTATCGCACCTTCGCACACGACAGAACAAGTAGCGGGCGCAGCAGCCATCATCATGGCTGTACAACCTGCTTGGTCTGTATCCGTGAAATTAACGGTGATATTGCCACCACTAATCGGGTATGGTCCGTAAGATACGGTTGTACCGTAGGCGATACCTGCATTACTTTGATCATCGCTAAAGGTATTCGTTGCACCGGGGAAAGTGTTACTACCATTTACAGTAATATCGAATGTATAGGTATCATCAGTCGGGTCATTATCTGTCCCGTTGTCATTACAAACGATGTTGGTCGCTACAGTGGGTGTAATCATACAAGTCGCGCCCGAACAGGTCATTGGGGCAGTAGCCATCATCATGCCTGTACAAGTCGCTTCGTCTGCATCTGTAAAATTAACTGTCACGTTGCCACCACTAATCATAAATGGTCCGTAAGATACTGTTGTACCGTAGGCGATACCTGCATTGCCTCGATCGTCGTTGAAAGTATTGGTCGCGCCGGGGAAAGTGTTATTACCATTTACAGTAATATCGAATGTATAAGTATCGTCAGTGTCATCGGCTGGTGTGCCATTGTCGTCACATAAGATGTTAGTAGCTGCTTCTGGTGTAATCATACAAGTCGCGCCCGAACAGGTCATTGGGGCAGTAGCCATCATCATGCCTGTACAAGTCGCTTCGTCTGCATCTGTAAAATTAACTGTCACGTTGCCACCACTAATCATAAATGGTCCGTAAGATACTGTTGTACCGTAGGCGATACCTGCATTGCCTCGATCGTCGTTGAAAGTATTGGTCGCGCCGGGGAAAGTGTTATTACCATCTACAGTAATATCGAATGTATAAGTATCGTCAGTGTCATCACCGGGCGTACCATTGTCATCACATAAGATGTTGGTAGCTGCTTCTGGTGTAATCATACAAGTCGCGCCCGAACAGGTCATTGGGGCAGTAGCCATCATCATGCCTGTACAAGTGGCTTCGTCTGCATCTGTAAAATTAACTGTCACGTTGCCACCACTAATCATAAATGGTCCGTAAGATACTGTTGTACCGTAGGCAATACCTGCATTGCCTCGATCGTCGTTGAAAGTATTGGTCGCGCCGGGGAAAGTGCTATTACCATCTACAGTAATATCGAATGTATAAGTATCGTCAGTGTCATCACCGGGCGTACCATTGTCATCACATAAGATGTTGGTAGCTGCTTCCGGTGTAATCATACAAGTCGCGCCCGAACAAGTTGCAGGTGGATTTGCCATCATTGTAGCTGTACATGCTGCCGCAACGGGTGCATCAGCATCAGTGAAAATTACTGTGATAGGACCTCCTGCAATCGGGAATGATCCGTAAGAAACTACTGTACCGTATGCTATACCTGTATTGCCTTGATTATCTGTAAAGGTATCACTTGCCGCAGGGTCGGTATTGTCACCATTCACTAAAATATCGAATGTGAAAGTATCGTCAGTATCGTCGGCAGGTGTGCCATTATCATCACAAACAATATTGGTCGCTACATCGGGTGTGATTGAACACATTGCATTAGAACAAGTAGCAGGAGCGGCAGCCGTCATCATACCTGTGCAACTTGCCTCGTCTACATCTGTGTACATCACAGTAATGTCACCGCCACTGATTGAGAATGGTCCGTAAGAAACTACTGTACCGTATGCTATACCTGTATTGCCTCGATTATCTGTAAAGGTATCACTTGCCGCAGGGTCGGTATTGTCACCATTCACTAAAATATCAAAAGTAAAGGTATCGTCAGTATCGTCAAATGGTGTTCCTGCATCATCACAAACGATGTTTGATGCTGCATCGGGTGTGATTGAACACATTGCATTAGAACAAGTAGCAGGAGCGGCAGCCGTCATCATACCTGTACAACTTGCCTCGTCTGCATCTGTGTACATCACAGTAATGTCACCGCCACTGATTGAGAATGGTCCGTAAGAAACTACTGTACCGTATGCTATACCTGTATTGCCTCGATTATCTGTAAAGGTATCACTTGCCGCAGGGTCGGTATTGTCACCGTTGACTGAAATATCAAAAGTAAAGGTATCGTCAGTATCGTCAAATGGCGTTCCTGCATCATTACAAACGATGTTTGATGCTGCATCGGGTGTGATTGAACACATTGCATCAGAGCAAGTAGCAGGAGGTGTTGCCATCGTAGTAGCTGTACAGTTTATATCGTCTACATCCGTGAATGTAATCGTAGCTGCTCCATCACTAATTAGGAATGGTCCATAAGTTACTGATGTTCCGTAAGCAATACCTGCTCCGCCTTGATCATCGTTGAAAGTATCGGTGCCATCTGTATTTTCACCATTGACCAATACATCGAATGAGAAAGTATCGTCAGAAGGGTCAAAGGGCGTACCTGCATCGTCACAAACGATATTGGTGGCAGGGTCGGGTGTGATGGCGCATGCAGATTCGAAAGGTTGAACTCCCAACCCGATAGCTGTAAGAGTGCAACTACCATCTGCCGCGTCCATAACGTCATCCGCTGTACCAAATATACCGTCTGCCCCTTGAAACATAGTTGTGCCAAAAGCAGTTCCACAAACTATATAGGTTGCTCCCGGCGTAAGTCCGGTGACTCCTGCGGCTGTCGGGTTTGTTGAAATTACATTGCAAGCTGCATCATATACTATTAGGTTGGCAATTCCTATACCACAGTCATTTTCGCCGTTACCATCACCATTATTATCACCATTTGAATCTAAGAATTCGCTCGGCCCAGCTGCTATTCCAATGTATGCTCCAGTTTCATTTCCCGATACATTGGGTTGTACATAAGTAGCACAAACCTCTATGTTTTCTGTAAGTCCAGATGTATTTACACCACTCAACATCATTCCTGTACTCGCGCCACCTGCAATATCACATACTGCGTAAGAGGTAACACCTGACGGGAACGCCGGAGGTGTGGTATTGTTGGTAATAGTAGGCGAAAGTGCTATGGTTGGATTCATAGCAGCACTAGAACAGCCTGTACCGTTGATGGTCGGATTGGTAGTGGCTATCGCTGTACCTGCTCCGGTGCTTCCTGATGCTAGATCATTCATATCTATGGGGAGTGTTCCTGTGAAAATATTTCCCGCTGTGCCAGTAGCCTCATTAATATTTCCACCATCTGCAACAAGTTCATCTTCTTGTGTACACCCAAGCTGAATAAAGAAAGGTGGGTTTACACGTATTCCATCACCAAAAGCATCTACGTAATCAACGCTCACGCTCACACCTTCAGGAAAGCATCCGTCCACTACCGCTGTCTGCACGCCATCCGGAGGCGTTCCTACATAAACAACTGCTCCATTCACCGTAACCGTAATCACAGTACCATCACTTGAAAAGTAAGGGTCAGCATTAACAAGTACGAGCAAATAAGTTTCTGCCGGGGCACATCCTGCATACGCACGAAGGCTAAATAATGCAGTCAATATCAACGCGCTAAAAAAGTATAAAATATTTTTTTTCATAATTTACGAAATTGTCTTTGTGTTTAGTATTTGATAAAATTAATCTCGTCCCGGTCTAATAGTTAGTCGCGGCTTGGGAAGGGCAGTACCCACATTCATATCCAACATCATCACACTAGGTACTATCAAGACAGTTTTACCTTTATAATTATAGGTTTTCATTTGTGCGGTAGCACGTTTTGTTTGTTGAGTATTTTGAGATTGTATTGTTTTCTGAGTGTTCACTTTTTTCACTGCCTGTTGTGCAGTCGCATCATTCACGCAAAACAGTAGCCCAAGTGCTAGTGCCGCAACAAGCGTTAATTTAATCCTTTTCATAATAAATAAGAAAGTTTAATAATTAAAAAATGTTCTATTAAAATAGTAAGTTCTTTGACAAATCCAGTGAAGTAAATGAAAATTTGGGCGTATCCCCCTCCTTATCAGTCGGGGGTCGGGCTATCCGGCACTCTCTCCACTCCGCTATCGCTGCGTTACGTTCAAACAACACCTACTATCCCTTACGCAAGGGACGAACAATCGCGAGGCAGAAAAACGAACAATCACGGGATTTGTCAAAGAACCAAATAGTAATAACCAAGTAAATTGTAGGTCTTGATAATCAACCTATTGCGGTATTACTGAAACTGACTTGTTTAAAAAGGGAAGTTTCCTTTGGATTTGTGGAACTAAAGATTTGGCACAACAAATCTAATACTTTTTTAACGATTTTGAATATTATTGAAATGTATTTTTTTAATAAAACTAAAAAAGGCGTTCCGAAATTCGGAACGCCTTCTATCATATCAGGAAAATCATTTGTTTTCCATTCTTCATTTGAATAATTAGGAACGACGCAAAAATAAATTCAGATTTCGACGAGGTTATTTTGTGCTTAGTTTTTCTATTGAAGACAGGCGTTTATCTGGATAAATAACTGTTTTCAAGGGGAAAAATAAGCGCAAAAGAAACCGTCCAAATCGTGAACTTATTGTTTTATTGTTACTTAGGCAGTTACTTCTTCTTCTCTGCGCTGACGAATACCGACGATAGCCGTGATAGACATCAATAAGCCGAGCATGATTAAGCCCCACTCTCCTACAGTTGGTATATTGGAGATATCAATACATTGTGGGCAGGAGTTTTCGATAAAAAGTTCGGTAATTACTCCGTCAATATCTACACTCACCGTAAGGGTATAGCCTACATCCGGTGCATGAAAGAAATCGGCTGTCCACTCCTCGAAGCCGTCCCCATTGGTATCTCCGTTGTTGGTGAATACTGCGTTTGAGGGAGCACCTGATGCGTCAAAGATGCCTGTATTGCCTGCATCCGTAACTCCGACGACTGTTCCGCCTACGGGTACATCTATAGTGACTATTTCTGCAAAGAAAGCAACGCTTGCCGTCACATCATTAGGGTCTTCATTTGAATCTTCTAGAATATTGTTTGGATTTCCGCAAGCACATGGGTCTGATAGTTCAGGATTGATCACCGGAGGTATACAGGCTGCACTAAGGCTGGTGGCTTCGCCTACTGCAATACAAGAGGCTGCTGCACTTCCGGCAGTAGTTGCTGTTTCAATAGAGCACTGCTGGTAGCCAGAACCAGAACAAGTGACTGACCCGTCTGCACCATAAGTAAGTGATACCCAACCATTGTAAGTTTCACCTCCTGATTCAAATTGTACTGCTACTTGAGTAATCGGATTATCAGATAACATCGCAGTATTTTGATAGGAAGCCGGACCTGCAAGTAAGTATGGACCTGCATTAGTAACATCAGGCACGGGTGCTAACGTAGCTGTAGCAATAGTTGAAATTGTAAATTGTATTCCCGGGGCGATACCTCCCATAGTGGTAGTACAAGATGGTGCAGGACCATAGGCAAAAGTAGCCACATTCATTGCAGTTGCAGAAACTGAAGGAAAGTCGTATTGCACACCACCTAAAGCTCCTCTAATACTATTGTAAAAAATAGTCGCACTGTACCCTACAAGGCTAGATGTCCCCGTACCTGATACACCTGAAGCAGAATCAATGAGTGTGCAAACTCCCGAACCTGTCGCAGAGAGTCCTACGATTTGGTTGGCACCCGCTGCTGTGACAAAAGCATAATTGACATTGATATTAGTAGTAAAATTCGTCTGGTAAAAAGCGTTTGTGTAGTTTACAACACCCGTAGCAACAGCAGTTGCGGTAGCTGTAAAAGATGGTATAATCAATGTAGCGGGTCCTGCTAACGCTCCTGTTCCTAAACTGAATAAATAGCAACCATTATAAGGGAATCCGGGAATATTCGTAGCTGTAAACATAGCAGTTGCCATGGTGGTAACTTGTACGGTTCCTACTGATGCAACATTTCCTATAGGGGTGGTTTGCGTTCTTGCGCCAAGAGGATATGAGGTATTCCCTGCACGGATTAATACGTCATCTACACCATCACCATCAATGTCTAATCCAATGGATTCGCCAATCATAGCAGACTCGCCAGTACATTGTGCATTCGCATCAGGTCCGCTTACTACAAAGGCTGTAGCCATAGCAGAGTAAGATAGTAGTTTGGCAGACAAACCATCTATCTTTATATCTTGTAAATATTTGTTGATTGTCTTCATGATTTCTTATTGATTTTGTTTCTTAATTTTTGATTTCAAAGCATTAATGTCTATTTTTTTGGCATTGGCACGTCTTTTAGCAATACGTTGATCTCTTGTAGTAGTATCGAAAGTAAATTTTTTACCTTTTATAATACGGCTTCCCTGTCCACTTTTCTTCGTTGTTTTTATGGATGATAACGAAGCAGGTTGTTTAGCTAAATTGAGTTTTTTATTACCAGTTGTAGTGGATTTTGATTTGATGGTTGGTTTTTGAGTAGAGGAAGTAGGTGTAGCTTTTTTAAGTTGAATTAAATTGCCATCTGCCTTTTTCATCGTCTGTAGCTTGTTGGATGCTTTTTTGTTGACGTGCTTGCCCGTTCGGGCTTGTTGAGCCGATAGGTTGGTGCTTAGTAATGTTACAGTACTAAATGCCAAACAAGCAAAAATTAGAAATTTCATTTTTTTCATAGTCAAAACTTTTGAGTAATCAATTTGCGGATTTCTTTGAAAAACAACCTTTATATGCAAAGTTTATTTCTCGTTAGTGATCCTTTGGAACGACGCAAAAATAAATTCAGATTTTGACTTGTTCTTTTCTCCTTTTTCTTCGTTATGAAAATCCTTGCGTAGCTTGGCTATGCGCGGTTTTCATGCCTCGAAAAAGAAAAAATAACGGCGTCAAAAAACTTAATTTATTTATACCTCGTTCCTTAGTACACTGTTTCACAAATTTATTTACTTTTTTGAGTATTTCTTTTAAAATGACTCTTCACCAAAAAATCCTTAAATACAGTGAGTATTCACGTCATTTTTGATTCGATTCATTTCAAAATAAACGTCAAAAAATATAAATAAATTTATAAAACAGTGTACTTAGTGAAAGAAAATAAATAACTTGCCCCATTATGGAACAATTTATTTAATTTCTTTCACTTAGTTATGGTTTTTAAAAATTTAAGAGAATATTTTTTCTTCAGAAAAATATATGCAGAAATAAGTAATAAGTGAGTTCAAGTTCGATAATTAATTCGTTTTCAACGAATTATCAAACAAAAAAATGTTGTTTAGTTTCGTCTTCTTACTTATAAGCACTTAATTTTCGTTGTTTTATCTATATTTGTTGCGACAAATCTAACATTTTTTTAGAAAAATCAAAAAAATATACGGCTTATTTTATTTGGTTCTTTGACAAATGTAGTGATTATTCGTTTTTTGTCTGTTCGTTTGTGAAAGAAATTAAATAAGATGTGCCATAATGCGAAGTATTTTTTTTGTTTAAGGATTTTTTGAAAGCCGCACATAGCCTTAGCTACAGCCTGTCCCGAACCCCGATTCGGGATAAGGATTTCAAAGGATTCTTAGACGGAAAAAAGACGAGTATAATGGCACATGTTATTTAATTTCTTTCACTTTGTCTTTTTTGCGTAAGGGATAGGAGGTGTTGTTTGAACGAAATGTAGCGATAGCGGAATGAAGAGAGTGCCGGATAGCCCGACCCCCGACTGATAAGGAGGGGGATACGCCCTAAGTACACTGTTTCACAAATTTATTTACTTTTTTGAGTATTTCTTTTAAAATGACTCTTCACCAAAAAATCCTTAAATACAGTGAGTATTCGCGTCATTTTTGATTCGATTCATTTCAAAATAAACGTCAAAAAATGTAAATAAATTTATAAAACAGTGTACTTAGTACCGTGTTTCAAAAGTTTATTTATATTTATCTTTGCGTTCAAAAGAGGACATATTATGAAAAAGCAACACGTTAACTTGACAGAAGCCGATAAAAATTTCTTAGCGGATTTTTTATCAAAAGGC
>Ga0209303_1000465_pt1 | contig 31875 bp, 25 predicted proteins | sample SidtaG_3_FD_187449 | JGI IMG/M metagenome (GOLD analysis project Ga0209303, IMG submission 187449) | Marine algal microbial communities from Sidmouth, United Kingdom - Sidmouth_Asex1 metaG (SPAdes) (version 2) | ecosystem: Host-associated > Algae > Red algae > Unclassified | place: Sidmouth...
CCATCGCCGCGCGCTCGCGTGCCCGCTCTCCGGCCGCGATCTCCAGCACCTTGCCCTCGAACCGGCCGGATGACGGCGCCAGTGGACTCAGCGCATCGACGATGGCGCGCTCGAACACCTCGGGCCGGTGTCCGAATTGGGTGAAGGCGAGGGCGAGGGCGGAGGCGTCCACCGGGGCGAGATCGTTGCGCTCGCGCTCGATGTACCGGGTGACGAAGTCGATGAAGCCCTCGCCGAGCGGAGGCAGGTCCCGGATGGCGCTGCCCAGGAAGGGGGAGGCGTGGGTGTTGACCAGGCGCAGCAGTTTGTCACGGTCCGAGCCCGTCATGACCAGCAGCAGGTTCGCCTCCCCCGGCGCGTTCAGCGTGTCGCGCGCCGACTTCAGCGCCGCCATCGTGTTCTCCCCTCGTGGCGTGGTGAGCGCGTGCTGCGCCTCGTCGACCATCAGCACGACGGGGCCGACCGCGACGGCGCGCAGCCCGCGCAGCGCCTCGGTGAGGGTCGAGCCATCGTGCCGGCCGATCCTCGTGGTGTCGATCTTCATGACCCCGGCGATGTCGAGCGCCTCGATGCCCGCCGCCCGGGTCGCCTTCGCCACGACTCCGAGCCGCGCTCCGATCGCGCGACCGATCGCCTCGTCGATCAACTCGGCAGGGTCGCGGGAGCGGTCCGACCAAAGGTCCACGTAGACGATCTCGTGGCCCCGAACGGTGAGTTCAGGGGCGAGATCGTGCTGCAGGAAGGTCGACTTGCCGGTCCGCCGAGGCGCGGCGAGAAACACGCCTCCGCGGCCCTGGTCGAACAACCCCCGGCCTTCGACGAGGTCGCTGATCTGCCGGGCGAGGTCGCTGCGAGGGTAGCGTTCCATTCCCTGACTTCCTGGAAGATACGGTATCTTACTGCAGATACCCATGGATACCCGGCGCGGAGACCAGACGTGCCGACGATACGTCGCCGACGTCGAGACCCGGATCGAGACCCGGGTGCGGAACGTGAACCTCGCGCACCGGCTCGAGCATGGCTTCGAGCCGGCACGGTCCCCGGTGCGCGAGTTCGGAGGGTGCCGAGGATGAGCGTGATGGGCGTCCAGGCCCGGACGCGTAGGGCAGCGTGCATCGTCGCCGCATCGATGGCGATGCTCGGCGCCGCGTTCGTGGCGATCGCCGCGCGGGCGGACGACGGCGTCGAGACGATCCTCGCCGAGCTGGCGGACGGGGGCGAGGTCGTCTACTTCCGCCGCGCCGCGACGACCTGGTCGGGCGTGGATCGGATCGAGTGGCCGCGCGAGCGGCAGCGCCTGCTGTCCGAGCGCGGGATCGAGGACTCGATACGCATCGGTGCGGCCTTTCGCAAGCGTGGCCTCCCCGTCGGCGAGGTGCTCGCGAGCCCGTTCGCGCGCTGCCGCGACATGGCGGAGCTGGCGTTCGACCGCGTCGAGGAGCGTGCGGCTGGCCGAGGGCGAGGCGGTGGTCGTGAGGCCTGACGGCGACGGTTTCGAGGTGCTCGGCACGGTGTCGCCGCACGAGTGGTAGCACTGTCGCCGTCGGATGCGCCGGCGCCGCCCGCGCACGTCGCGGGATCACCCCGAGCTCGCGCCCCGTCCCGGCGCAGGCGAGTGGCGTCCGTCGAGCGCGGTCATGCCCCGCTTCCCGGAGCCGGCCCGTACCGCACCGCCTCGCTCCAGCCGGACGCGGTGTGCTTGCGCCAGTAGAGATCGGTCAGCGTGCGGGTGATCGGCCCGACCCGACCGTCGCCGACGGGCTGCCCGTCGATCCGGCTGACCGGCATGATGCCGCCGGCGGTCGACGTGATGAAGACCTCGTCGGCGCCGCGGACCTCGTCGGGGGAGAGCGTGCGTGCCGCAGCCGCGAGGCAGAGCTCCTCGCAGAGCTCCAGGACCGAGCGGCGCGTGATCCCGGGCAGGACGCCCGACGCCGGCGTCGCCAGGGCCCCCCGGCGCACGACGAAGACGTTGAAGCCCGGACCCTCGGCGACGTGGCCGTGCTCGTCGAGCACCAGCGCCGTCTCCGCGCCGGCATCGTAGGCCTGATAGAGCCCGCGCACGAGATCGAGCCAGTGGTAGTTCTTGATGCCCGGGTCGACGGAGCTGGCCGGAATCCGGACGACGTCGCTGAACGCGAGGTGGAGACCGCGCCGCATCTGCTCGGCATCGGCCACCGAGCCGTAGGGCACGGCGAAGGCCATGAACCGGTTCGTGCACTCGCGCGGATCGCGGCTGAAGGTCGGTGACGTGCCGCGGGTGCAGATCATCTCCACGTAGGCCCGGCGGTGGCCCGAGAGCGCCACGCAGCGATGCAGGACGGTTCGCACCGCCTCGCGATCGTGCGGTATCGACATCCGCAGCCGATCCAGGCCGCCGAAGAAGCGATCGAGGTGCAGATCGAGACGGAAGAACGATCCGTCCCAGACATGGACGGTGTCGTAGGTGGCGTCCGAGTGCAGGAACCCCCAGTCGAGCACGGAGAGCTTCGCCTCGGACATGGGCAGGTACTGGTCGTCCATGAAGGCGACGCCGTGCGGGTAGGTGCGAGGGTCGACGTGACGCGCGGAGAGATTCGGGAGCATGGGAAGGTCCTCGTGTGCCGTGTGCCGATCATCTTGACGAGGTGCCACGACGCGCTTGGCCCGGATTCGGCGGTAGGCTGGGCACGTGCGCCCGATATCGAGGCGACGAGGAACCGGAATGCCCATCGATCTCGATCCGCTGGACCGCCGCCTCCTCGACGCCTTCCAGCGCGACGCCACGCAGTCGAACGAGGCGCTGGCGGATCGGCTGGGCACCTCGCGATCGGTGATCCAGCGCCGGATGAAGCGCCTGCCCAAGGCGGGCCTCGTCCACTCGGAGATCGCGGTGCTCGCCGCCGGGAAGCTGCGGGGCGCCATGACCTTCATCGTCGAGGTGGAGCTCGTCCACGAGCGCGTGGACCTGCTCGACGCGTTCCGTCGCCGCGTGCTCGCGATCGACGAGGTGCAGCAGTGCTACTACGTCACCGGACGGGGCGACTTCGTGCTCGTCGTCACGGCCGCGGACATGAACGCCTTCCAGGCGCTGGCACGTCGCCTGTTCACCAAGGACCCGAACGTGAGGAGGTTCGAGACCAACGTCGTGGTGGACGCGGTGAAGGTGGGCCTCTTCCGGCCCGTGGGCGAGGCGTCGCCGGACTGAGCACACGTTCGTCCGACCTGGATCCGCGCCCGGCACGATCCCGCACCGGGCACGAGCCGTGCCGAACGTCTCACTCGCTCCGACGCCCGGATCGCACCGTCCTCGGTTCGGGCCTGTTCGCGCCCCCCGGCGCCCGGGATGCCCGCCGGGTCGGCGGGGCCCGTCACCGGCCCAGCCTCAGCGCAGGTAGTTCGGCCGCATCTTCATCGGCGCCTTCTTCGAGGGGGCCAGGTGCGCGGTCAGGCGCCGGTAGATCAGCGCCGAGATCGCGAACAGCACCGTCGATATCACCAGGAAGTACAACCCTGCTACCGAGTAGTGCAGGAACACGTTGTAGTCGCGCTCGAACAGCTCGCCGGCCTTGTTCATCAGGTCTTTCTGCTCGTCGATCACCGGCAGCGTGAAATACACCAGGGCGGTGGCGTGGAACAGGAACACCACCTCGTTGGTATAGGCCGGCCAGGCCAGGCGGATCAGGTTCGGCCAGGTCACGGTCCGGAACACCTGCCAGGGACTCATGCCGATCGCACGGGCGGCTTCGAGTTGTCCGGAGGGCACCGACTTCAGCGCACCGTGGAAGATCTCGCCGGCGTAGGCACTGGTGTTCAGCACCAGCACCAGCGGTCCGAGAAACAGCGGGTGCAGCACGATGTGGTCGATGCCCATCGGACGCCAATAGTCCAGGTTGAACGCCAGCATCACCGAGTAGATCATGAAGAACTGGATGAACAGCGGCGAGCCGCGAAAGGCGTACAGGTAGCCGCTGCACAGGCTCGACAGGATGCGGTTGTCGCTCGCCTTGCCCAGCGCCAGCAGCACCGCGAACGGGAACCCGAACGGGATCGAGGCGAGCGCGAAGTACAGGTTGAACAGCGCCGGGCGCGCCAGCGTGACCACATCGCTCAGGAAGGCGTCCATCAGCCGATCGCCAGGCCGCGAGAGGCGCGCCTCTGCAGCCGCCGGAACACGTGTTCCGAGAGCAGCGTGAGCAGGATGTAGAACACGAACAGGGCCAGGTAGTAGCGCCAGCGCCAGTCGCCGTGCACCGCACCCACCCGCGGAATGTAGTTCGGCGCCCCGATGCGGTTGGCCCACAGCACCATGTCCTGGATCTGCAGCAGCGACAGCAGGGAGGTGGCCTTGAGCAGCAGCATCCACACGTTCGACAGCCCCGGCAGCGCGTACACCCACATCTGGCGCACCTGGAATCCCCAGAACACCTGCCGGCGCGAGAATCCGTAGGCCGAGGCGGCCTCGAGCTGTCCGCGCGGCACCGCGCTCATGGCGCCGTTGATCACGTTGGCGGCGAACGCCCCGTAGACGATGCCCAGCGTGACGCAGGCCAGCACCAGGTAGTCGGTCGTGGTCAGGAACCACTGCGCGGCCTGGCAAGGCGGCCATCGGCCGCCCTCGGCGAACGCGTCGGGTGGGCAAACCTGCTGTGCCATGACCCATTCCACGCTCTGCTCGAACGCCAGCGGCAGGAACAGGAAGAACAGCACGTCCGGCACGCCGCGCACGATGGTGGTGTAGCCGGTGCCGATCCAGCGCAGCGGCGCGACGCGCGAGCGCAGGGCCGCCGCCCCGAGCAGTCCGCAGACCACCGCTACCGCTGCGCCTGCGAACGCGGCGATCAGCGTGAAGCGCACGCTGGCGTAGAACGTCAGGTGCTTGCCGTTGGTCAGGTAGGCCAGCGTGCCCGCCGGACCTTCACCGAAGGTACCGGCGGTCCACGCGATCAGTGCGTCGAGCACCGGTGCTTCGCAGCAGCGCGCGACGCGTGCGCGATCAGTCGGCGAAGAACGGGCCGGCGTCGAAGTAGTCCTTGATCAGCGCATCGACGGTACCGTCCGCCTTGAGCTCCTCCAGGGCGGCACCCATCGAGGCGGCCAGCTCGTCATCGCCCTTGCGAAGCCCCATGCCGACGCCGTTGCCGATCATCACGTCGGGTCCGGTGAATTCCATCGCACCGTTGCTGCCCTCGACGATCGGTTTCAGGTAGGAGCCGTCGGCGATGACCAGGTCGAGGTTGCCGGCCATCAGGTCGGCGATCGACTGGTCGGGGGTCTCGAAGGTCAGGATGGTGTTGTCCTGGCTGAAGTTCTCCTCGGCGTAGGCGGCCTGGATGGTGGCACCCTGTGCGCCGATCCGCTTGCCTTCCAGGTTGTCGATGTCGATCTCGTTGCCGGCCGTGGTGATGTAGGCGGACGGGTCCGGCGGGTAGTAGGCGGCGCTGAAGTCGATCGTCTCCATGCGTTCGTCGGTGATCGACATGCCCGCCATGATCGCGTCGTAGTTGCCGGCCTGCAGGTTGGGAATGATCGAATCCCATTCGTTCTGCACCCACTCGCATTCCACGCCCGCCCTCTCGCACAGCGCGTTGCCCAGGTCGATCTCGAACCCTGCCAGCTGGCCGCTGTCATCGAGATAGTTCCACGGCGCGTACGCGCCTTCGGTGGCGATGCGCACATCGGCGGCGTGAACGGTGGCGGCGGCACTGCCCAGGACGAGGGCCAGGGCGGGGACGAGCAATCGGACGGTGTTCATGTGAGTTCCGGATACGGTTGGGGAAGAGATCGATGAACGCGACGGGCACCGCGTGCGCCCGGCGCTCACCCTAGTCAAACGTGCTGTTTCAAAGTGCGCATGATCACGCATTTTACGAAAGCTAACCTTCTTCACGGACGCTCGGGGGAATTCGTGCTGGTTAGAGCACGCTGGCCAGGAACCGGCGGCACCGTTCGGATTCCGGATGGCCGAACACGTCCGCCGGCGCACCCTGTTCCTCGATGCGTCCATCGTGCAGGAACACCACCCGTTGCGACACTTCCCGGGCGAAGCCCATCTCGTGGGTGACCACGATCATGGTGCGCCCCTCGGCGGCCAGATCGCCCATCACGCGCAGCACCTCGCCCACCAGCTCCGGATCCAGCGCCGAGGTCGGTTCGTCGAACAGCAGTACGCGCGGTCGCATGGCCAGCGCGCGCGCGATGGCGACCCGCTGCTGCTGCCCGCCGGACAGGTCGGCCGGATAGCTGTCGTGCTTCTGGGCGATGCCGACCCGCTCCAGCAGCGCCATGGCCTCGTCCTGCACCTGCGCCTTCGATCGTCCCTGAACCTTGAGCGGACCGGCCATGACGTTCTGCAGCACCGACAGGTGCGACCACAGGTTGAAGCCCTGGAACACCATGCCGAGCTGGCTGCGCATGCGCTGCACCCGTCGCTTGTCGGCCGCACCGAGGGTGCCCGCATGGCCTGCCGGCAGGTGGATGGATTCCTCACCCAGCGTCACGGTGCCGCTGGTGGGGATCTCCAGGAAGTTCAGGCAGCGCAGGAACGTGCTCTTGCCCGAACCCGAACTGCCGATCACCGAGATCACTTCACCTTCGGCGGCGCTGAGCGAGATGCCGCGCAGCACCTCGAGTTCGCCGAAGCGCTTGTGGATATCGTCGGCGACCAGGGCGGCACTCATGGCGACAGTCTAACCGCGCGACGCCGCGGGCGCACCGGCGGCGGTGGCGCCACCCGACGGCACGCAGGCATCGACGTCGTCCGCCAGGGCGTCCGTCGTCGCGGCGGGCGTCCGGGCGACCAGGCCGCCGTGCCGCACGATGAAATCCACCACCTCGGCCACGCCGCTGCCGCTGCGCAGGTCGGTGAACAGCGTGGTGCGGCCCGGCCGCGCCGCGTCCGCATCGCGGCGCATCGTGGCCAGGTCCACGTCCACGTGCGGGGCCAGTTCGGTCTTGTTGATCACCAGCAGATCCGAGCGGGTGATCGCCGGACCGCCCTTTCGTGGAATGTCCTCGCCCTGGCAGACCGAGACGACGTACACGGTCAGATCGGCCAGTTCGGGCGAGAAGGTGGCGGCCAGGTTGTCGCCACCGGACTCGATCAGCACCAGGTCCAGGTCCGGTACGCGTTCGAGCAGCTGCTCGATGGCGCGCAGGTTGATCGAGGCGTCCTCGCGGATGGCGGTGTGCGGGCAGCCGCCGGTCTCCACCCCGACGATGCGTTCCGAGGGCAGTGCCTGCAGGCGTACCAGGGCCTCGGCATCCTCGCGGGTGTAGATGTCGTTGGTGACGACACCGATCGAGCAGCGATCGCGCAGCGCCTCGCACAGCCGGGCGGTCAGCGTCGTCTTGCCGGTGCCGACCGGCCCGCCGATGCCCACGCGCAGCGGGCCGTTGATCGGGGGGATGTGGCCGCAGGGGTTCAGGTCAGGCATACGCGAGTGTGCAGGGTTTCGTGACGTAGCGATCCCAGGTCGGCCAGCATCGTGCTGCCGCCCAGATCGTCCAGGTTCGACTCGATCGCCAGGCGGGCCACCCGCTGCACGGGCGACTCCAGCGCGGCGAGGATGCGCAGCGTGGCGTTCTGGCCCAGCGGCAGCAGGCGGGCGGCGATCCAGGCCAGGTTGCCGACGAATGCCTGCAGGGCCGCGACCAGCGTGGCGGCCAGCGGCAGCGAATGCTGCGCGCTCACGACACCGATCACCACCGGCAGGCTCAGCTGGCGCAGTGCGGACGGCGCCGGCGACGCCCTGGTTGGCGGCTGCCAGGCCGCGACCGCATCGGCGAAGGCGCGCCCCTGCGACAACGTCTCCCTGGACCGTTCGGCACCGGCGCACAGCGCACGCGCGAGATCGTCGATGTCGGTCAGCGTCGGCGCGCTTGTCCGCTCACCGGTGTCGGCCTCCCGGCCACCGGCGGGAGAACCGGTCACCGAACGCCAGGCGGCCGCCGTCAGGATCGCATCGTTGCGCCCGGCGCCCCGCGCCAGCACGCCGGCCAGCCAGCGTTGCAACGACTGCGCATCGTGAATGTCGCCATCGGCGATCGCCGACTCGATGCCGTGCCCGTGGCTGAACGCGCCGGTCGGCATGGCGGGCGAGAACCACAGTTGCAGCCGCTGGGCGGCCTGCGCAGCGCTCGGGCAGGGCGGGCTCACAGCCTGCGTGCCCGCGAGCGACTGCCGCCGGGCTTGCGGCGGGGGGCGGCCGGAAGCGCCTCGGGCCGCGAACCGGGGTCGGCACCGTGTGCCGGTTCCGCGGCGAATCCGGGATCGTGCGCGTGTTCGTGTTGGCCGGCATAGGCGCCGCCTTCGGGGTCGAACCCCGCCCGCACCTCGCTGACACGGGCTCCCAGTTGCAGCAACATGGCACGGATCACCGGATCGGCGCGGATGCGCACGTGATCGTCGCGCACCTCGGTCGGCAGGTGGCGATTGCCGATGTGCCACACCAGCGTGAGCATGGCGCGGTCGTCGCTGCCACGCACCTCGTACAGCGCCTCGCCCTGGGCGGCGACGCGCACCAGTCGGCCATCGTCCAGGGCCAGCAGGTCGCCGTCGCGCAGCAATCGCACCGCGGGCAGGTCCAGCATGATCTCGATGCCGCCATCGCTGGTCAGCAACAGACGCCGGCGCCGGCGATCGGTCTCGTCGAGTGTGATGGTGTCGACAGATTCCTGGTCGGCGCCGGCGGCCGCCTCGATGACGTGCGTGCAGGTGGGCATGTCGGTTTCGCGGGTGAGTGAGGGTGAAGTGCGCCTATCGGCGCAGAGCCGCCGAGTTGCAGCCGCCGAGGTGGAGGATCAGAACAGGAAGTAGCGTTGTGCCATCGGCAGCACGTCGGCCGGTTCGCAGACCAGCAATTCGCCATCGGCCCGCACGTCGTAGGATTCCGGATCGACCTCGATGTGCGGCATGGCATCGTTGAGCACCATGTCGCGCTTGCCGATGCCTGCGCGGGTATTGCCCACGGCCAGCAGCTGCCGTTGCAGCCCGAGCCGCTCGCCCAGGCCCTCGTCGAGCGCGGCCGGCGAGACGAAGGTCGCCGCACTGGCGTCCAGCGCCCGTCCCAGGGAGGCGAACATCGGACGCAGGTGCGCCGGCTGGGGCGTGGGAATGGAGGCGTTCGGATCGCCCATGGCGGCGGCGACGATGCTGCCGCCCAGCAGCACCATCTCCGGCTTCACGCCGAAGAAGGCCGGGTGCCACAGGCACAGGTCGGCGCGCTTGCCGACCTCGATCGAGCCGATGTGCGCGCTCATGCCGTGCGCGATGGCCGGGTTGATCGTGTACTTGGCGATGTAGCGGCGCACGCGCAGGTTGTCGTTGTCGCCGGTCTCGCCCTTCAGGCGGCCGCGCTGGCGCTTCATCTTGTCGGCGGTCTGCCAGGTGCGGATCAGCACCTCGCCCACCCGGCCCATCGCCTGGCTGTCCGAGGCGATGATCGAGAACGCGCCCAGGTCGTGCAGGATGTCCTCGGCGGCGATGGTCTCCTTCCTGATGCGGCTCTCGGCGAAGGCGATGTCCTCGGGAATGCCGGCGTCCAGGTGGTGGCACACCATCAGCATGTCCAGGTGCTCGTCGATGGTGTTGACCGTGTAGGGCCGTGTCGGGTTGGTGGAGGAGGGCAGCACGTTCGGCTGCGAGCACACCGTGATGATGTCCGGTGCGTGCCCGCCGCCGGCGCCTTCGGTATGAAAGGCGTGGATGGTGCGCCCGTCGATCGCGGCCACGGTGGACTCGACGAAACCGGACTCGTTCAGCGTGTCGGTATGGATCATCACCTGCACGTCCATGGCGTCCGCCACCTTCAGGCAGCAATCGATCGCCGCCGGCGTGGTGCCCCAGTCCTCGTGCAGCTTCAGCGCGCAGGCGCCGGCCTTGACCATCTCTTCCAGCGCCGCCGGCCGCGAGGCGTTGCCCTTGCCCGAGAAGGCCAGGTTCATCGGCAGCGACTCGGCTGCCTGCAGCATGCGCTCCAGGTGCCAGGGGCCGGGCGTGCAGGTGGTCGCCAGCGTGCCGTGCGCCGGACCCGTGCCGCCGCCCAGCATGGTGGTCACGCCGGACATCAGCGCATGCTCGACCTGCTGCGGGCAGATCCAGTGGATGTGACTGTCGAACGCGCCGGCGGTGAGGATCCGGCCCTCGCCGGCGATGACCTCGGTGCCCGGCCCGATGACGAGGGTGACGCCCGGCTGCACGTCGGGATTGCCGGCCTTGCCGATCGCGTCGATGCGCCCGTCGCGAAGCCCCACGTCGGCCTTGTAGATACCGGTGTGATCGACGATCAGCGCGTTGGTGATCACCGTATCGACCGCGCCCTCGGCACGGCTGGCCTGCGACTGGCCCATGCCGTCGCGGATGACCTTGCCGCCGCCGAACTTGACCTCTTCACCGTAGGTGGTCAGATCGCGCTCCACCTCGATGAACAGTTCGGTGTCGGCCAGGCGTACCCGGTCGCCGGTGGTCGGGCCGTACATGTCGGCGTAGGCGCGACGGGTGATGCGCACGCTCATGCGCCCGGCGCCTCGAGTTCCGCCATCACCTCGCCGCGAAAGCCGATCACGCGACGCGCGCCGGCGTACGGGATCAGCTGCACGTCGCGCCCCTGGCCCGGTTCGAAGCGCACCGCGGTGCCGGCGGCGATGTCCAGCCGGTGCCCGCGCGCCGCCGTGCGATCGAACGCCAGACCGGGATTGCTTTCCGCGAAGTGGTAGTGGCTGCCGACCTGCACCGGCCGGTCGCCGGTGTTCCGCACGTGCAGGGTCAGCGTCTCGCGGTTCGCGTTCAGCTCGATGTCGCCGTCGGCGACCAGGATCTCGCCAGGTGTCATGATTGCATTCTTGGTGAAGTGAGCGCAGGGCGGGGGCAGCGAGCGCGGTTCAACGGATCGGTCGATGCACCGTGACCAGCTTGGTGCCGTCGGGAAAGGTCGCCTCGATCTGGATCTCGGGGACCATCTCGGCGATGCCGTCCATCACCTGGTCGCGACCGACCACGCCGGCACCGCTGCTCATCAGCTCGCTGACCGCACGCCCGTCGCGCGCACCCTCGACCACGAAGTCGCTGATCAGCGCGATCGCCTCGGGATGGTTGAGCTTCACGCCCCGCGCCAGCCGCTTGCGGGCGACCTCGGCCGCCATCGCGACCAGCAGCTTGTCCTTCTCGCGCGGTGTGAGTTGCATCGTGAGGTCCGGAACGGTTTCCCTGCGAGCCTACCAAAGGACGGGCCTGACCGCGCGTGAGCGGGCATGCACCGAACTGGTGCGTGCCCGCCTGCGCGGAGGCCGTGCGGCGCGACGCCGAGGACTCGTCGTTGCGGGTGTGACACGCCTCGAATTATCGGTGCGGCACCGAACGGCACGGCTGGAAAAGAGGGTCAAGCTTGTTTATCAGGTGCCGATAACACCACCGGTGTCAGGAGGATTTCCTTGGAGTGGACGGCCTTTCAGCGAACCGGTACGTCGGCGCGGGTCGCATCGGGACGTCTGCGGGCGGAAATCCACCGTGCCGCCGGATTCACACTGCTCGAACTGATCATCGCCCTGCTGGTGCTCGCGGTGCTGCTGTCGATCGGCGCGCCGAGCTTTTCCAACCTGCTGGCCGAGTCCCGGCTGCGCGAGCAGCACCGCGGCCTGATCTCGACGCTCCGGCTGGCGCGCACGGAAGCCGAACAGCGTGGCGTGCGGGTGGTGGTATGCGCTCGCGCGTCCGATACCGCCTGCGGCAGCGACTGGCGTGCTGGCTGGATCGCCTTCGTCGACGAGCTCGCCGGCACCCCGAACGCGCTGGACGCCGGAGAAAGCGTGCTGCGACGGCAGTCGCCGACACCGCACCGGCGGGTCTTCCTCGTGGCCCGGCAGCGGGCGGCCTGGGCCACGCAGACGCTGACCACGACGTTCATAGCGGTCGAGCCGCGGGCGCGCGGTGCCACGACCCACGTGGTGTTCTGCGATGCCCGGGGCGCGGAACGGGCCCTGGCGCTCGTCATCGATCCCTCGGGCGCGATCAGGACGTCGCTGGGCCACGACGCCAACGGGGACCGGCTGGACCCGTGGTCGTCGCCCCTGGAGTGTCCTTCAGGATGATGCGTCTCGATCGCGCTCGCCGGCAGGGGCGGCCATCCGGGCTCCAGGCGGGTCACGAGCCGGACCGCCGACCCGGTCGCAGATCGGTTCACCGGGCAGGTCGCCAGCGCGGCACCGGCATGATCGAGGTGCTGATCGCGACGGTGATCCTCTCGCTCGGGCTGCTGGCGTCGGCCTTCATGCAGACCTACAGCCTGCGTACCACGCAGGACAATCATTTCCGTGTCCAGGCGGGCCAGTTGCTCGAAGCGATGGTGGACCGCATCCTCAGCAATCCGGAGGGCATGATCGGCGGACACTACGCGGGCAGGACGACCGCGGCCGAGCGTGCCCCGTCCTGCCTGCCGACGGCGTGTTCCGCCGAACAGCTCGCCGACGCCGATCTGGCGATCTGGCGAGCCAGCCTGGTGCCGCCCGCCGGTGTGCTGCCGAGTCTGCCGGCCCGTCTGGACGGCTCGGCCGCCCTGGGCGAGATCGCGCGCGACGTCGATGGCGTCTACACGCTGTCCCTGTCGTGGAGTTCGCTGATAGACGGCGAGCCGACCGACCGTTCGCTCAGCACGAGCTTTCACCCATGAGCGCCTGTGCGCTCGCTCGCGAGCGGACGGCGGGATTCTCGCTCATCGAGCTCATGCTCTCCATGGTGCTCGGCCTGATGCTGATCGGTGGAGCGGCGAGCCTCTTCCACGGGCAGGCGCGATCGGCCGAGCTGGGGCAGAGCATCGCCGAGCTGCAGAGCCGGGCGCGCTTCGTGTTCGACGAACTCTCATCGGCGGTGCGCGCCGCCGGGTACGTGGGCTGTGCCGGTATCAACGGCACGATCCCGACGCTGCCCGAGAGCATCGGAGCAACGGCCACCCCGCGTAACGCCTGGCGTCCGGTGGACGGTTTCGAGGTCGGCTCCGGCGGCTGGTTGCCGGATGATCCCGAGGGCTACGGGCCGGGCGGCTACCAGCCGCCCGACAGTGGCGCCACCATGCCGATTCCCGGCTCCGGTGCACTGCTGATCGAAGGCGGAACCGGCCAGGGCAGCCCGATCGCCGGCGTACCCGATGCCACCACGATCCAGCTGGCGCACCACGTGCCGGCATTGGCGCGCAGCACGATGGGCCTGGTGACCGATTGCAGCCATGCCGAGGCGTTCTTCGTCGCCTCGCAGGTCATCGGTGCCGATGGCACGGTCTCCCTCGACACGTTCAGGCCGCGCGCCATTGCACGCGCGCCCAACCCGGCCTTTCCGTTCGGAGGCCGTGTCATTCCGTACCGGCGGGCGCTCTATTTCGTCGGCGACACGGGCCGGGTGACCGCGCAGGGCGAGCCGATCCGCGCCCTGTACGAACACCTGCATCCGTTCGATGAGACCACGCCGCATGAACTGGCCAACGGTGTCGAGGTACTGGTGCTGCGTTACCGCCAGCTCGGTAGTGACGGCTCGGTGAAGGAGGTGGGCGCCGACGACGCGGATTTCGATCCCGAGCGGGTGCTGGCGGTGCGCATGGGCCTGCTCATGAGCAGCGACGGCTACCGGTTGCCCGCCGACGAAGCGGCGAGTTCGATGCTGGCGGGCATCAGCGTGAGCACCGACGGTCCCGGTCCTGCGCATCCGGATGATTCGCGCCTGCGTCGCGCGTTCGAACGTTCGGCCGGCGTGCGCGCCCGCAGCGAGGCGTTGCTACCGTGAAGTCCCGGCCGATTCCTTCCCCGATCTCGCCGCCTGCCGGCGCCCGCAAGCAAGGCGGCGTCGCGCTGGTGGTGGCGCTGGCGCTCGTGCTGTTCAGCACCTTGCTGGGCGTGACGGCGCTGCAGGTCGGTACCGACGACCTGCGCAGCGTCACCAGCGAGGAGCGGGGGCGACGTGCCTTCCACGTCGCGGAGGCGGCTGCCAACCAGGCGTTCAAGACCCTTGCCCCCGGCGCCCTCGACAGAACCGCACAGACGCCGGTGCAGACGATCAGCATGGATTCGGGCATCGATGTCGTGGTTCTCGCCCGCAGCGAAGGGCTGGTTCCGGTGGTCAACTCGTCGCTGCGCCTGGTGGCAAGGAACGTCTACGCGATCCAGGGCACGGCCAGCTCGACCGATGGCGCGACGTCCCGCACGGTCGTGCTGGGAGCCGCTCAACGGGTACCGATGGGCCGCTGATGACATCTGATCGCTCCCGCTCATCGCCCGGAGGTTCCCTCATGCCGTCCCCGTTCGCCCGGCTCGCCGGCTCGCTTCGCGCCGTGCTGACCGGCATCGCCCTGGCCGTCTGCCTGCCGCCGGTCGTCGCCTTCGGTGATGACCTGGATGTCTATGCGCCGCGTTTCGATACCGACTTCAAGCCGACCCTGCTCTTCATGATCGATACCTCCGCCTCGACCCGCTTTCGCGAAGGCGGCGGCGGAAGCCCCTGGAGGCGGGACCGGCTGCTGGATCCGATGATCGATTTCCTGAGCACCACGCAGGGGATCCGGGTCGGCCTGTCGGCGTTCAACGGCCAGCAGCGAGGGGGTGCGATCCTGCACGCGGCCCGGGACCTGGACCAGGACCTGTGCGAGTTGCAGGATTGTTCGTCGATCTCCGTCCGCGTTCCGGTCGCGCGCGGCAGCGACGACGGCACCGAGGATCTTGCCGACGGCCGCATGAGTCTGAGGTCGCACACCGGTCATGTCGTGGGCAAGATCGACACCCTGTTCAAGCGGGACAGCTACTTTCTCGAATCGCTCGATCAGGTCGCCGTCGAGACCGGCACCCTCGGCTTTCACCGGCCCGAGGTGCTGTCCTTGTTCCACGACGACAAGGGTGACACCACGCGCATCGCGCTGCGTTGGCCACAGGTCAGCGTGCCCGCCGGTGCCACCCTGGAGAACGTGAGGCTCAGGTTCGAATGGGCCGGCAACGAGCACCTGGACCCGGACGAGGGCGAGGGCAGTGGCCCGATCAGCAGCAGAATCTGGCTGGACAGCCGCGCGGACTCTCCGGTGCTGGCCGATGCCGCCGGTCAGGGGGTCGGCGACCGCCCACGCACCACGGCCGGTGTGGACTGGACCCTGTCCAGGGCGTCGAACTGGGAGAATGGCGACAGAACGTTCTCCCACACCACCTCCAACCTGCTGCCCGCCTTCGAGCAGGTGCGCCCGGCCGGCTCCAGCGGTCCGGTGACGTTCATCATCGAACCGGACGCAGGCTTCCCGACGGATGCGATTCACGCGATCAACCTGCTGGGGGTGCACACCCGGGACGCGCGCCACCTGGTCCCGCGGCTGGACATCGCCTATCGGCTGGGCGACACGCCCGATCTGGAGCCTCGCATCAGCGGCTTTCGCTTCGATGGGCTGAACGTTCCGCCCGGCTCGAGGATCACGTCGGCCCACCTGGAGATCGCTCCGGCCAACTGGCTGGACGAGACCGACGAGCAGGCGCACTGGCAGGTGCGGGCGGAGAACAGCGGCGATGCCCCGCGCTTCGAGACCACGAAACACAACCTGAGCGCACGCGGCCTGATCGGTGAGCAGGTCGACTGGCAGCCCGCCAGCTTCTACCGGACCAGCGAGGCGCGCACGCGTTCGCCGGACCTGAGTTCGCTGGTCCAGGCGGTGGTGTCACGAGGTGACTGGTGCGCCGGCAACGCGCTGGCGCTGCAGGTGCACGGGACCGGTGGCCGGCACCTGTTCTGGCGCGACTCCGCGAACCTGCGTGCGCCATCGCTGCACGTCACCTACGAGCCGCTGCCGGCCGGCTCGTTCGACAACTGCCGCCAGCAGCCGCGCCATGCCGGCCTGCTGCTCGCCTCGGAAGGGGACGTGCGCGAAACCTGGGCAGGCGGGCTGGCGCCTGCCGGCCCGGTGTTCGATACCGATGGGAGCGGCGACAGACGTCTCGGGCTGCGCTTTCCCGGTGTCGACCTGGAAGCGGGTGCCCGGATCGGCGAGGCGGTGCTCTCGCTGTCGACCGTCGGCGCGGTGAGGTGGCGGACCGTGTTGCAGGTCTCGATCGACAGCGATACCCCGAATGCCCCTTTCGATCCCCAGGAAGGCCTGGCGGGGCGATTGCGGGACGAGCCGGTGATCGAATGGAGCAGCGACCTCATCGCCGAGGGCGACCGGATCGATTCGGTCGACCTGGCACCGTTGATCCAGCGCGCCGTCGATTCGCCGGGCTGGCAGCGGGGCGGCGATCTGGTGCTGAGCTTCAAGCGATCGCGCGACCAGCAATTCGCGTTCGCCACGTCGGACTCGAACGAACATCGCGGCCCGACGTTGCGCATCAGCGAGCGCCTGAGCGGAGACGCTGCCGACGCGATTCCGCTGCTGAGTGCCAGGGATGTACTGATCGAGCAACTGCAGAGCCTGCCCGCCGTGGGTGAAACGCCGTTGGTGGACGCGTTCCACGAGTCGGCCAGGTACTTGCTGGGCGAATCGGTCGAGCACGGTCGACAGCGCGGCGAGCAGTGGTCGAGCAACACCCGGTTCCGCCTGTCGAACCCCGACACCTGGGCCGGTGGATCGATCGTGCGCTCGATCGACTGCGACCCGCAGGACCTGGATTCCGAACACTGCGTCGACGAGGTCATCCAGGGTGCGGACGCCGCCTATCTCGCACCGCCGGTCGGCGAATGCCTGGCGAATCAGATCGTGCTGGTCACGGATGGCGAGCCGACCTCGATCACCAGCGATACGCCCGCCTCCATCCGGTCGATGATCGGCGTCGACAGCTGCGAGCAGGCGCCGGATTCGCAGACCTGCGCAACCGACCTGGCGCGCTGGCTCGCCGCGGGCGCGCAGGATCGGGCGCCGATCAAGGTCAACACCATCGGCTTCGACGTCGAGTCGGGCTTCCTGCAGCGCGTGGCCGTCGCCGGTGGCGGGCGTGCCTTCCAGGCCAACTCCACCGACGAGCTGAGCCGCTCGCTGGCGCTGATCAGCGACTCGGCGGTTCACCAGGCCAGCACCTTCGCCGCGCCGACGGTGGCCGTGTCGCGCCACAACCGGGCGGCGCACCGCGACGAGGCCTACCTGGGGCTGTTCCAGCCGGACGCTTCCGGCACGCTGTGGCCGGGCAACCTGAAGCGCTACGGCATCGGCGCGCTGGAGGACGGATCGATCGGGTTGCTCGACGCCGACGGCGATGCCGCCATCGATCCGGAAACCGGCAGCTTCACGGCCACCGCCCGCTCGTACTGGAGCATCACCGATGACGGCGCCCAGGTCGTCCGGGGCGGTGCGGCCTCCCGCCTGTCGAGCGCGCGCAAGCTGCTGACCTGGCCGCAGGCTTCGAACGGCGAGCACTCGGGCGTGCGTACGCTGGTGCCGTTCCACGAGGACGAGCCTGCGATCACCGCCGCCGATCTGGGCGTCCAGCCGGCCCGTCGACGCGAAGCGATACGCTGGGCACGCGGTCTGGACGCGCTCGACGAGGACGCGGACGGCCAGTTCGACGAGGCGCGTGCCGCCATGGGCGCCGCGATCCACACCACGCCGACCGTGCTCGACTACCTCTCGGCCGATTCGGTCGACACCTCGGTGCTGTTCGCCGGTACGCAGGAGGGACTGCTGCACGCCATCGACACCCGGACCGGGCGGGAGCGGTTCGCGTTCCTGCCGTTCGAGCTCTTCGGCCACATCGGTGCGTACACCGGATCGGCCTCGACCGGGCGGCGCTACGGACTGGACGGCCCGCTCGGGACCTGGCTGAGCGACGAGAACCGCAACGGCGCGGTCGATCCGGGCGAGACCGCGTTGGTCATCGCCGGCATGCGCCGCGGCGGCGTGCATTACTACGCCCTGGACGTCAGCGACCCGGACGCACCCTTCATCGCCTGGACGATCGATCCGAGCCGCGATGGCTTCGCCGCGCTGGGCCAGAGCTGGTCCGCCATGCAACCGGCATACCTGCCGGCCGATCCGGCAGCGGGCGAAGGGACCGCGCCCCGGGCGGTGCTGGTGTTCGGCAACGGCTACGACAGCGTGAACGATTCGCGTGATCCGACGCTTGCGCTTCAGGACCGCGGCGCAGTGTTCATGGTGGATCCGCGAACCGGCGAACTGATCCAGCGGATCGATGCGGACGACGACAGTCGCCTGGTGCATTCGATACCCGCCGACCTGGCCGTCGTGGATCTGGACTTCGACGGGGTGACCGACCTGTTGCTCGCCGCGGACGTGGGCGGCAACCTGTGGCGGATCGACATCGATTCGGCCACGCAGGCATCGCTGTCCCACAGCGCACGGCTCGCTCACCGTCCGAACGTCGCGATCGATCCGTCCTCGCCGGCCTCGGCCGACGGGGATCGCCGTTTCTTCCATTCACCGGACGTGGCACTGCTGCAGGGCTCGACGGGCCCGGCCGCGCTGGGCGTCACGATCGGTTCCGGGCGGCGCGATCACCCGCTGGGCAAGGCGATCACCGACCGGCTCCACCTGCTGCTGCTGGACCCTGTCAGTGCCGCGCCGTTGCCCATCACCGAACTGGACCTGTTCGATGCCACCGACGAGCCGGCCGTGCTGCAAGCTCACCACCGCGGCTGGTACATCGACCTGGAGCGTCCGGGCGAGAAGATTCTCGGCACACCGGCGGTGATGGACGGACGCCTGCTGGTGACCAGCTTCGCTCCTCCTGAAACGCTCGGCAACGCCTGCGCGCCGAACCTGGGAACCAGTTACCTGTACGCGCTGGACGTGTTCTCGGCACGCCCGGCGTTGGCCCCCGACACACTTGACGAGGATCCGGAACGCTCGATCGAGCTCGATATCCGCGGCATCCCGCCGCCGGTATCGATCGTCTTCGACGAGACGCGTCCCGGCAACCCGTCCGTCTTTGCCGGCACGGAGTCGGTCGATGTGCTGGAGGCGCGAAAGTCGCGCGAACGAGTCTACTGGGTGTCCGATTGATACCGGTCCGCACGAGGCGAACGGCCCTGCCGAGGCGAGACGTGCCTGACGTTAAGCGTGGCTATTCGCAGCGAGTAGAAAAGCTCGTTTGAACCGAGGTGGCCGCGTACCGATACTTGATCTCGAAGCGGTTGCGCGTGGTGCGCGACCCGTCAAGTGGAGAGATTCCATGCACCGGTCCGGACAACCCCTGCTCGGCAAGCTGCGCGCGGCACTGCGGCGCGGCGCAAGCGCGCTGTTGAACGCGAACGTTCGCTACACCCGCATCGTGCACGGCGACCGTGCGCTGGCGGACGGCCGCAGGCCGCGGCGCCCGGTTCGCTGACAGCGGGCGGTCGCCGTCGGTTCACTCGCCCAGCGCCAGCGTCATGGCGCGCAGCCGGGCGGTCAGCAATTGGTCCCGCGCCTGTGCGGCCCGTTTCGGGCTGTCCGCTGCCACGGCGCCCGACACCGATTCACCATCGGCTTGCGGTGTCTCCAGCTCCTGGAGCGACAGTGAGCGCCCGAACCGCAGTCCGATCGTGCTGCCGATCCGGCGCGTGGTCTCGCGCACGTACAGCGCGCGGCGGGCGGTGTAGCCCAGGTGCGAGGCGGCGTGGAACAGGCGCGAGTTGTGCGTATCCACGAACACCGGTTGCATCGGCACGTCGGCAGCGCGTGCCAGGTGCAGGGCAAGCGATGTCCAGGGTGCCTCTTCGGGGGCGGCGAACGGATGCCGGGTGATCTCGGCCGCCCCGGCCGGGAACAGCAGCACCGCGCCGCCGGCGCCCAGGTGCGCGATGGCCTCGCGTCGCACGCGCACGTTCTGGCGCCGGGCACGCACGGAGTCGTCGCTCAGGTCCATCGGCAGGAAGTGCGGGCGCGCGTGCGGCGGGATATCGATGGTGTCCCATATCATCGTCCGGACATCCTGTCGAAGGTGCTCGATGCTGGCGGCGATCGCCAGGCCGTCCAGCGGCCCCATCGGATGGTTGGAGACGATCAGCAGACCCCCGTGCGCCGGCACCGGCGCCTGGAAGTGCGGCTGCAGCGTCAGCCGCAATGCCGTGGTCGCCCGGGTGTTGAACGGTTGCACGTCGTGCGGATCGTGGCGCGAGCGTTCGTAACGGGCATGAGCGCGGCCGAGCGCGCTGCCCCCGGTCACCCGCTCGATGCCGCGCACCAGCACGCGGCCGCCGGCCGACAGGTCAGGACCGGCATAGCTGAGGATCATTCGGACGATTGCACGCGCAGGGACCGGCCAAGGTTACAGGGCCAGTCCCTACACATGCCAGACTCGCGGCAGTTCGCCCTCGGCCATCAGCCGCAGGGCCGGCATCGTGCCACGCCTCAGGCGATGGCCGTCGGGCGCCATGGCCCGCACGATCAGGCGATGCGGCAGCACGCTGGCGCCGGCGCGGAGCCCCGGTGCGTGCAGCGATCGTGACACGCGATCGTGCAATCGCTCCGCTTCGCGCGTATCCGGCAGGCACAACACCGCGGTCAACAGGGCAGGCCGTGTGTCGGCCGCGCTGCCGAACCCGGCCGGCGAGCCGTCGGCAAGATCGATGGCGGCGTCGATATCGAGCGCCTCGGCGTGCAGCAACCGGTCGCCGCGACGGATGCGCCATCGATCGCGCAGCCGGCCGCGCAGCACCCGCTCGCCCATCGCCTGACGGCCGAAAAGCAGCGACTCCACCGCCAGCAGCGTGCCGCCCTCGTCCAGATCCACGTCCAGGCGACGCTGGAGGCGGGCGCCGTCGAACACGATGGTCTCCTGCGGCAGCCAGTCCAGCCGCGCCTCTGCGCCGATGCGCAGCCGTGTCGTCTGGCACGCGTCGCCCTCGTCGCTGCGATACAGCTTCTCGGACGCCGCCGTCGTCACCGACAGCCGCGTGCCGGCCATCGCTTCGGCCTGCCAGTCGATACGGTCCCCGCCGGTCAGCCCGCCGGCGGTATTGATCAGCACCGCCTCGAGCGCGATACCCGAAGGGCGCGGCAGCCGGATCTTCGCCCCGCCGCGCTGATCGAGGCGGTGCAGCGCACTGCCGCCGTCCGCCGCCCGGCGTGAACCCACCGCCGCGGCCGAATCGATGCGTTGACGGCGTTGTGCTGCAGACATCAGCCGCGCTTGTGCCGGTCCCGCTGAAGGCTGCGAAGATCCGCGGTGTGCGGGTACTCGCGCGAGGCGCTGATCGGCTCGAACACCGGTGCGGTCTCGGAGGCATCGATGTCCTGGAACCGGGTGCCGCCGCTGGTCGGTGCCACCGGTACCGCGATGGTGGTTTCCGGCACGAAGTGATGATCCGGTTCGAAGCGGCTCAGGCGGCGCGCCTCGGCCACGTTGGCGTTGACCGGCACGTCCTCGTAGCTGCGCCCGCCCGGGTCGGACACGTGGTAGGCGCAGCCGCCCAGGCTGCGATCGTTCCAGGTGTCGACGATGTCGAACAGCAGCGGCACATCCACCGGCAGGTCCGGATGCAGGGAGAACGGCGGCGCCCAGGCGCGGTAGCGCACCCCGACCACGTACTCGCCGTGCGTGCCGGTCGGGCGCAGCGGCAGCGCGCGACCGTTGCAGGTGATCACGTGCCGCGAGTCGGTCAGCCCGGTGGCCTTGATCTGCAGGCGTTCCATCGACGAGTCGACGTAGCGCGACATGCCGCCGGCGGTGGCCTCCTCGCCGAGCACGTGCCACGGCTCGATCGCGGCACGCACCTCCAGCGTGATGCCGTCGACCACGCGGGTGCCGTACACCGGGAAGCGGAACTCCCAGAACGCGTCCAGCCAGTCGGCCTCGAATGGCATTCCGTGGCGGCGCAGGTCGTCGATCACCTCGACGATGTCGGCCCACAGGAAGTGCGGCAGCATGAAGCGATCGTGCAACTCCGTCCCCCAGCGGATCAGCGGTGCCGAGTAGGGCTCGTCCGCGAAACGGGCGATCAGGCAGCGCACCAGCAGTGCCTGCACGATCGCCATGCGCGCGTGCGGCGGCATCTCGAAGGCGCGCAGCTCCACGATGCCGAGTCGTCCGGTCGCACCGGTCGGCGAGTACAGCTTGTCGATGCAGATCTCGGCGCGGTGGGTGTTGCCGGTCAGATCGATCAGCAGGTTCCTGAGCAGGCGGTCGACCAGCCAGGGCCGGTCTTGCTCGCCCGAGGGCAACCGCGCCAGCGCCATCTCCAGCTCGTACAGCGACTCCACCCGGGCCTCGTCGATGCGCGGCGCCTGGCTGGTCGGGCCGACGAACAGGCCCGAGAACAGGTAGGACAGGCTGGGGTGGTGCTGCCACCAGGTGATCAGGCTGCCGAGCAGTTCCGGGCGCTTCAGGAACGGGCTCTGGCCCGGCGTCGGCCCGCCCATGGTGACGTGGTTGCCACCACCGGTACCGGTGTGACGACCGTCCACCATGAACTTCTCGGCCGTCAGCTTGCAGTGACGGGCCGCCTCGTACAGCGTCTCGGTGCGCTCCACCAGCTCGTCGAACGAGTGGCTGGGGTGGATGTTGACCTCGATGACGCCCGGGTCCGGGGTCAGCCGGAACGAGCGCAGCCGCATGTCGTGCGGCGGCTCGTACCCTTCGAGCACGATGCGCACGCCGGCCTGGTTCGCCGCCCGCTCCAGGCAGCCGATCAGTTCCACCCACGCGCTCGCGGTGCGCAGCGGCGGCATGAACACGTACAGGGATCCGTCGCGCGGCTCGATCACCAGCGCGGTGCGCACCAGATGGTTCGCCATCTCGGCGTCGGCGGCCACCCGATCGCTGCCGGCATCGGGCAGCGGGGTGTCCGGATCGAAGCTGTCGGCCTGCAGCGAACGCGCCTCGGCGTCCACCGCGTCGTCCTTGGGCAGCGAGTCCAGCGGCAGGCGCAATCCGGCCGGCGAGTCCCCGGGCGCCAGGAACACCTCGGCGCGCCGCAGCGGCCACGTACCGCTCTGCCAGCGATCCGCATCGTGCTCCAACGGCAAGAGAAAGCCGACCGGCTGGTCGATGCCGCGCTCCAGCCGTTTCACCAGGGCGGCCCGCGAGCGGCTGTCGGACAGGTCCAGGTCGGCAAGCGTCGCCGAATCCGGCAGCAGGCTCTCCAGGTGCAGCGAATCCAGCGGATCCTCGTACAGCCCGCGCAGTCCCTGATCGCCCACGCCCAGGTTCTCGATCAGGGAACGCATCATGCGCTCGGCATCGCTCACGTCGTGGCTGGCCTCGCCCGGCAGCACGAACGGGGCTTGGGTGCCGGTCAGCGGCTGGCCGTCGTCGCGCCAGTGACACACCAGCGCCCAGCGCGGTGTCGGCTCGCCCGGATACCACTTGCCTTGCGCAAAGCTGACCAGGCCACCGGGCGCGAAGGCCTCCACCAGCCGGGCGTGCAGCGCCACCGCGCGCTCCAGCTTGTGCGGCCCCAGCGCGGCATCGTTCCATTCCGGCGATTCGAAGTCCTCGCTGGACACGAAGGTCGGCTCGCCGCCCATGGTCAGGGCGAGGCCGTGGCCCACGATGCGTTGGTCGACCGCCTGGCCGAGCGTCAGCACGCGCTGCCAGGTGGCTTCGTCGTACGGCAGCGTGACGCGCGGGCGCTCGTCGATGCGCATGACCCGATTGTGGAAGTGGAAATCGCTGGCCGGTGCGCTGGCCATGCCGGCGATGGGGGCGGCGCTGCCCGGCTGCGGCGTGCAGGCCAGCGGGATGTGCCCTTCGCCGGCGAACAGCCCGGAGGTCGGGTCCAGCCCGACCCAGCCGGCGCCGGGCAGGTAGACCTCGGCCCAGGCGTGCAGGTCGGTGAAGTCCTCGAGCGTGCCGACCGGGCCGTCCACCGACTTGATGTCGGGCACCAGCTGTACCAGATAGCCGGATACGAAGCGCGCCGCCAGACCGTAGTGCCGAAGGATCTCCACCAGCAGCCAGCCCGAATCGCGGCACGAGCCCGAGGCCAGCGTCAGCGTGTCCTCGCTGCTCTGCACCCCGGGCTCCATGCGTACCCGGTAGTGGATGTCCTGCTGCAGCGCCTGGTTGATCGCCACCAGCGCATCGATGATCTTCATGCCGTCCGGGCGATGCGCCTTCAGCCAGGACTGCAGGCGATCGCCCGCTGGCGGCACGGAAAGGTAGGGGGCCAGCTCGGTGCGCGTGTTGGCATCGTAGTCGAACGGAAATCGCTCGGCCGATTCCTCCACGAAGAAGTCGAACGGGTTGATCACCGTCAGGTCGCAGACCAGATCGACCGCGATGCTGAGCTCCTTCACCGGCTCCGGGAACACCAGCCGGGCCAGCCAGTTGCCGAACGGGTCCTGCTGCCAGTTGATGAAGTGGTTGGCCGGAGAGACGTTCAGCGAGTAGCTGACGATCGGCGTGCGGCAGTGCGCCGCCGGACGCAGCCGCACCACGTGCGGGGTCAGCATGACCGGCCGGTCGTAGACGTAGCGGGTGGTGTGGTCGAGCGCGACGCGGATACTCATGCGTGGGGGCCGTTGTCGGTGTCTTCGTCATCGCCCGGCACGGGGTCGGCCGGCGGGAAATAAGTGGTGGCGATCGCATCGCCCAGCGATGACAGGGCGATCTGCAGCTCGTCGATGAATCCGTGCAGGGCGGGCAGATCGCGCGCCAGCGCGGGCATGTCGGCCCGATCGATCTTGTCGACCAGCGTCTGCAGGGCCTGCAGGGGCATCTCGTTGCGGCCCAGCTTGCCCAGGCAGAACTGCAGGCGTTCCAGGCAGTAGCGATAGGCGCGCGGCAGGTCCTCGTCCAGCATCAGGTAGGACAGCACGTCGCTGCCGCGCACCGGACGGTTCACGTGCTGGCGGTACATGCGGAACGCGACCAGGGAGCGCAGCACCGATACCCATTCGCGTTCGGCCAGCGCGGCCGCATCGGCCTGCTCGACCGAGGCCGGCAGGCTCTGTGCCCGCACGTCGAGCACGCGGGACGTCATGTCGGCACGCTCCAGGTGATAGCCCATGCGCATCACCAGCCAGGCCCGGTCGCGGCTCATGCTGCCGTCGATCATGCCGGCGATGGCCAGCAGCTGGTGTTCGACGCGCGACAGGAAATCGCTGCGGCGCCGCGAATCGACGCTGTTCGGCGCCTCGGCGCGCAGCATCAGGCACAACTCGTTGATGCGCTCGTACAAGGCAGCCGGCACGGTGTCGCGCACCGCCCGGAGGTTGAAGTGGATCGCCTCGGCCATGCCGAGCAGCGAACCGGCGTGCTCGCGCGAGGCGATCAGGAAATGGCACACGCGGCGCTCGTCGGTACCATCGTGCAGCTCGTCGTAGCGTGCCTCGCTGCCACCGATCGCCATCAGCGAGCGCCAGCCGCTGGAGCGGCTGTCCTTGGGCAGGTCCATCAGCAGCCGACCGTGGATGTCGATCAGCCGGGCGGTGCTCTCGGCCCGCTCCAGGTAGCGGCCCAGCCAGTAGATGTTCTCGGCGGTGCGCGAGAGCATCAGCTGCGAGGGCGGAACGTGATCGATCGTCTGGCTCATGCCCTGTGCCGAGGACCCACTGTCCATGGACTGGGTCATCCGGCCACCGGGACCGTCCATGGACTGCCTCATCGGTTGCATCGTGGACCGCTGCCGGATGCGGGCGTTGCGCGCGCGTCGCGGCATCGTGCGCACCGGCTGTGCCTCGACGTCCTCGCTGTCGTCATCGAGCGAATCGCCCGGCTCGTCGCTGTCGTCGCTGTCGACGATCCAGGTGTCCTTGCTGCCGCCGCCCTGCGACGAATTGACCACCAGCGAGCCCTTGACCAGTGCCACGCGGGTCAGGCCACCGGTGGTCACGTGCAGGTCCTCGCCCTGCAGGATGAACGGGCGCAGGTCGACGTGCCGGGCCTCGATGCCCTCGTCGGTCAGCGTGGGTGCGGTGGAGATCGACAGCGTCGGCTGGGCGATCCAGTTGCGCGGGTCGGCCTCGATGCTCTCGCGCATGGCCGCCTGCTGCTCGATCGTGCTGTGCGGGCCGATCAGCATGCCGTAGCCGCCCGATTCGTTGGCCGGCTTCACCACCAGGTCCCCCAGGTGGGCGAGCACGTGCTGGCGGTGTTCGGGGTCCTCGCAGCGAAAGGTCGGCACGTTGGCGATCTTCGGCTCCTCGTTCAGGTAGTAGCGGATCAGCTCCGGCACGTAGGAGTAGACGACCTTGTCATCGGCAACTCCGGCACCGGGCGCGTTGGCGATCGCGATGTTGCCCGCCTTCCAGGCACGCATCAACCCGGCCACGCCCAGCGTGGAGTCCTCGCGGAACACCTCGGGGTCGATGAAGGCATCGTCGACGCGCCGGTACAGCACGTCCAGGCGTTGCAGCCCGTCGACGTTCCTGACGTAGACGATGTCGTCCTCGACCACCAGGTCGCGGCCCTCGACCAGCTCGGCGCCGATCTGCTGGGCCAGGAAGGCGTGTTCGAAGTAGGCGCTGTTGTACATGCCGGGCGTGAGCACGCCGATGACCGGTTCGCGCCGCTGGCTGAGCGATTGCAGCATGCGCTGCAGCGCGCCCGGATAGCCGTCGATCGGGCGCACCCGGCAGGCGTCGAACACCTCGGGCAGGGTGCGTTTCATCAGCTCGCGGTTCTCGAGCATGTACGACACCCCGGACGGTACGCGCAGGTTGTCCTCCAGCACGTACAGCGTGCCGGCATCGTCGCGCACCAGGTCCGAGCCGCAGATGTGCGCCCACACGCCGTGCGGGGGCTTGACCCCGCGGCACTGCGGCAGGAAGTTCTTCGACGATTCGATCAGCTCGCGCGGCACGATGCCGTCGTCCAGCACCTGCTGGTCGTTGTACAGGTCGTCGATGAACAGGTTCAGCGCCTCCAGGCGCTGGGTCAGGCCACGTTCCACCTTGCGCCATTCGCGACCGTCTATCACGCGCGGGATGATGTCGAACGGCCATTCCCGGTCGATGTTGCCCTCGTCCGAATACACCGTGAAGGTGATGCCCATCTGCCGGATCGCGCGCTCGGCCGCGGCCCGTCGCTCGATCTGGCCCTCGGTGCCCAGGGCGGCGACGAAGTCGGTCAGCGCCCGCGCGCAGCGACGCGGCTTGCCATCCCCGTCCACCAGCTCGTCCCAGGTGACACTGCTGTATTTCGTCCAGTCGTTCATCGGGGGCTCTCGTGGAAGGGGGGCGGGCGGCGGTCGCGACCGGCCGGAACGGGCGCTTTCGCACGGGGGGCGACGAACGCGGTATTCGTCAAGGGCGGATCAGCGGATCACGACCGGCGGGGTTACCCGGTCGACGTCGACCTGGACATCCAGTTGGTGCTTGCCACCACCGTAGACCACTCCGCGCAGCGGCGCGACATCTCCGTAATCACGGCCCCAGGCCGTGGTGACGTACTGGCCGTCCGGACGCTTGTCGTTGGTCGGATCGAAGTCGAACCAGCGTCCGGCGCAATCGTAGACCGCGAACCAGGCGTGCGAGGCGTCGGCGCCGCGCAGCTTGGCGACGCCGGGCGGGGGCAGCGTTTCCAGGTATCCGCTGACGTAGCGTGCCGGGATGCCTGCGCGCCGGCAGGTCATGATCGCCAGGTGGGCGAAATCCTGGCACACCCCCTTGCGTGCGGCCATCACCTTCGACAGCGGTGTCGCCACGTTGGAGAACGACGGGTCGTAGTCGAAGGTTGCATGGATGTGATGCATCAGCGCTTCGGCATAGCCCAGCACGTCGTGGCCGGCCGGGGGCAGCTCGCTCAGCAGCGCATCGACCACCTCGCTGGACGGAATGTAGCGCGAGGCCAGCAGGCAGTCCTCGGCCAGCAACATCGGTTCACCGGTGGTGCGTGACAGCGTCCGGCGGGCGTCGCTGACCTGGATCGACGGAATCAGGGCGGGCGCCTCGTCGGCGGTGTCCAGCAACGAGACCGCCGTGATCACCGAGCGCGCGTGCGGCTTGCCGATGTCGAAGCGCACGATGACGTTGCCGAAGCGGTCCTCGGCCTGCTGCCGGGTGTCCGGGCGCGGCTCTATCTCGGCGCGCGATTGCAGGCAGGTCTGGGTATCGGTGTCGCGCGGGGTCAGGCACAGCTGGTTGATCGCCTGGCTGACCGGCCGTTCGTAGGTGAACGCGGTGCGGTGGGTGACGGCAAGTTTCATCGGACAGCTTTCATCGGCCGGCTTTCATCCATGACCTCACGCATCGGGCAGGCGGTCGGTCATCGGCGTCTTGTCCACTTCGCTGAGCGGTTCCACGTGCGTGAAGTAGCGCGCAGTCAACGAGGTGGCGAGTTCGTCCGGCAGACGTGCCAGCACCTCCAGGAAACGTGACAGCGATTGTCGGGCATTGGCTTTCGCCCCCATCAGGCCGGCCGCTTCGGCCAGCCGGACGCGGCTCAGGCCGGTCCCGGCCTTGCGCGCCAGCGGCCCGCTGTCGCGATGCCCGCGCACCCCGGGCAGGCCGGCCACCAGGTCGTCGATCTTCCTGCACTGGAAGGCGGCCGAGCGCGGATTGCTTTCGTCCAGCACCAGCAGATGCACCACCAGGCGAGAATCGATCCGGGTGCGGTAGCGGGCCCGGTAGGTCATCAGGCTGTCGAACAGGCGCAGCAGGCTTTCCAGCAACCGGCTGTCGTCCCGGTCGCGGCCGAGCATGGCGTTGATCGCGGTGGCGGTCAGCTTGGCGCGGGCGATGCGCCGGCCCAGCATCAGGAACGACCAGCCGTCGCCGTGGGTGAAATTCTCGTGGGTCAGGCCGGCGAAGGCTGCCAGCGAACCGAGCAGCGCGTCCAGGAATTCGGTGCGATCGATCAGCACGCCGGGGTGACGGGCCGCCTGCGGACGGCGGTCGGCCTCGCGCAACGTGTCCAGGTGCCCGGCCAGGTCGTTGAGCACCAGCAGCAGCTCCGGGGACACTCGGTCGCGCACCGCGTTGGCGCTGAACTGCAGGCTGACCAGCATGTTGGCCAGCGTGCCGACGCGCTCCTCCTCGTGAAACAGCGAGTGCAGTTCGCGATCGGGACGCACCAGCCGGCGGGCCGCACCGCGGCCGACGAAGCCGGGCCGGCAGCCGGTGGTGGACGAGGTGGCCCTCAGCAGGCCCGCCAGCGAGGCGGTGGCGCCGTCCTGATCCAGTGGCGAATCCTCGTCCTGCATCTCGCGGCACACCGCACGCAGCAGGCGCGCGATGGCCTCTACCCGTTCGGCGTTGCGGCCGAGCCAGAACAGGTTCTCGGCCACCCGGCTGGGCAGCTCGCCCTCCAGCATCGCGTAGTCGTAGGCGCCTTCCAGGCCGGGCAGCAGGCTGTCGTTGCCGACCGGCCGCTCCGACAGCACCCAGACATCCTTGCTGCCGTCCAGCTCGTCGAAGCGCTGGCGGCGGCCGCCGGCATCGTTGTCCAGCAGGCACAGTCCGCCGCTCATCACCTCGGGCGGGCGATCGCCACCCCGGTCCTGATTGCCGTTGGCCGCGTAGAGCCGCACCGTCACCTGACGCAGGATCTGCCCGTCGCGCGCCTGCACCGGCGCCACCGAGCGGTCGATGCGCTCCTGGGCCACCAGGCGCTCGGGTTCGCGATCGATCAGCATGTCCAGGCGCAGGCGCTCGGCGTTCGTCATCAGTTCGGGGTCCGCCAGCGCGCCGGGCTCGTCGATGTCCCGGAACAGCAGGCGCGGCAGCTTGCCCAGCACGTGTTCGCGCTGCCCGCGATCGCCCAGCCAGTAGGTGGGCGCGCCACGCAGTTCCAGCGGCTCGCCCAGCAGCGCCTGGCACAGGGCCGGCAGCCAGGCGTTCAGCGCCGGATTGTTCAGCACCCCCGCGCCCAGGGGATTGATCACCCTCACGCCGCCGGCGCGCACCGCCTGCAGCAGGCCGGGCAGGCCGGCGCCCGGCACGCTGTCGCTGATCAGCGGATCGATCGAGCCGTCGGCGATGAAGCGCAGGATGACGTTCACACGTTGCAGGCCCGACACCGTCTTCAGGTGCACCCGTTCGCCGCGCACGGTCAGGTCGCCGACGCCGACCAGCGTGTAGCCCAGGTACTTGGCCAGCCAGGCGACCTCGAAGTAGTGCGGGTGCTCCGGCCCGTGGCCGAGCAGCACGCAACGAGCGTCCGGTTCCAGCGTGTCGAAGACCAGCGACTGCATCGCCCGGAAATAGCGCGCCACGCGTTCCACGCGCGCGTCCCGGAACAGCTGCGGCAGCACGCGCGAGAGCACCATGCGGTTCTCCAGCGTGTAGCCCAGCCCTTCCTGGAACTGTGCCAGGTCGTCGGCCACGTACCACTCGCCGGACGGCGAGCGCGATACGTCGATGCCGTACAGCGGCAGCTCGCGCGCGGCATCCAGGCCGACCGCATCGCGCAGGTAGCCCGGGTGCGCGAACACCAGCGAGGGCGGCAGCACCCGCTCGGCCAGCAGGCGCTGCTCGCCGTAGATGTCCGACAGCAGCGCCTCCATCAGCCGGGCACGTTGCAGGAAACCGCGTCGCAGGCGCTGCCAGTCTTGCGTCTCGATGACCATCGGCACGATGTCCAGCGGCCAGGGCCTCGCGTCCAGCGGTCCGGCCGGTCGATCCGGACGCCCCGGGGTGAACCCGATGCCGTTGGCGCGCAGCTGCCGGTCGATCTCGTGGCGTCGCTGCGCCAAGGCCTCGTCCGGCAGGTCGGCCAGCCAGTCGAGCACGCCGTTCCAGCCCGGCCGCGGCGAGCCGTCGCGCGCACGCGTCTCGTCGAAGCGATCCAAGGGCCGAATTTCAGAGGCGCTCAGCGGCATCGGGCGGCACGGGTAGAATGGTACGGCGCACTATCCGCCCGGCCACACCGCTGGCCCTTGATCCGGCCGACCACTCGAACGGGTACCCGGATTCGAACCGAGATTCGCATCGCATGAGCACAGCCGCACGACTGACACCCGGTGCCACCGAACGTGGCGACACCGACTTCTTCCACGCCGAGCTGGCGCAGGTCGATCCGGCCATCTCGGCCGCGATCGACGACGAGCTGGGCCGTCAGCGCCACGAGATCGAACTGATCGCGTCGGAGAACATCGTCAGCAGGGCGGTGATGCAAGCGCAGGGTTCGGTGATGACCAACAAGTATGCGGAAGGGTACCCCGGCAAGCGGTACTACGGCGGATGCGAGCACGTCGATATCGCCGAATCGCTGGCCATCGAGCGTGCCTGCGACCTGTACGCCTGCTCGTACGCCAACGTGCAGCCGCACTCGGGCGCCCAGGCCAACCAGGCGGTGTTCCTGGCGCTGCTCAAGCCCGGCGACACCTTCATGGGCATGGACCTGGCGGCCGGTGGGCACCTGACCCACGGTTCGCCGGTGAACCTGTCCGGCAAGTGGTTCGACGCGGTCACCTACGGCGTCGATCGCGACACCCACCTGATCGACTACGACGCCCTGGCGGCCACCGCGCGCGAGTGCAGGCCGGCACTGATCATCGCCGGCGGTTCAGCCTATCCGCGCACCATCGACTTCGAGAAGTTCCGCGCCGTGGCCGACGAGGTGGGCGCGCTGTTGATGGTCGACATGGCGCACTTCTCCGGCCTGGTCGCCGGCGGCGTGCACCCGAACCCGCTGGATCATGCCCACGTGGTCACCACCACCACCCACAAGACGTTGCGAGGCCCGCGCGGCGGCATGATCCTGTCGCGTGACGAGGCGCTGGGCAAGAAGTTCAACTCGGCGGTGTTCCCGGGACTGCAGGGCGGACCGCTGATGCACGTCATCGCCGCCAAGGCGGTGGCGTTCGGCGAGGCGCAGTCGCCGGCCTTCCGTGCCTACGTCTCGCAGGTGGTCGCCAACGCGGCGACGCTGGCCGGAACGCTGGTGGACGGGGGACTGGACATCGTGTCCGGTGGTACCGACACGCACGTGGTGCTGGTCGACCTGCATCGCAAGGGCGTGACCGGCAAGGCGGCCGAGGCGGCGCTGGGGCGCGCGGGCATCACCTGCAACAAGAACGCGGTGCCGTTCGATCCGGCTTCGCCGTTCGTCACCTCGGGGGTGCGCCTGGGCACC
>Ga0209303_1000472_pt1 | contig 31429 bp, 27 predicted proteins | sample SidtaG_3_FD_187449 | JGI IMG/M metagenome (GOLD analysis project Ga0209303, IMG submission 187449) | Marine algal microbial communities from Sidmouth, United Kingdom - Sidmouth_Asex1 metaG (SPAdes) (version 2) | ecosystem: Host-associated > Algae > Red algae > Unclassified | place: Sidmouth...
GTACCTGTTTGAAATTTATACGTCGTTATCGTATGTTCGAGTAACTAGCTACACTTCACATACTCTGCCTTGTCTAAATATCAAACACCTTGCTGTAAAAATAACCTCGAAAGATCAACAGACCCTAGGCATCGTGATTGGGGTGTGGTGATCACCTATAAAATAACGATAACGCCGTAGAAATAACAAACTAATGCTGATCAAGCGACCTATTTACCACTTATTTAATGTGTAAATTGGGTATAATAACCGCTCGACTCTTTTTAAAATAAACATAGCGATTAAAAATTAAAAAATGAATCAACATATTTTACAGGTTAGTGAATTAACTAAAAAAGTTCGGTTTATATTAGAAAGCGAATTAAATACTGTGTGGTTATGTGGTGAGGTATCTAACTTTATTGCAGCAAGTTCAGGACATTGGTATCTTTCTCTAAAAGACAGTAAGTCACAAGTAAAATGTGCCATGTTTAAAGGAAATAACCGTAAAGTTCGACTAAGTTCGGGCTTACCTCGAAATGGTCAACAAGTATTGGTTCGGGCAAAAGTTTCTCTTTATGAACCCAGAGGTGATTTTCAACTCGTTATTGAACAGCTTGATGATGCCGGTGAAGGGCTTTTAAGACAACAATATGAGCAACTGAAGAACACACTCCTCGGCGAAGGCTTATTTGATGCTTCAATAAAAAAAACTATTCCAACAGGTATTAGCACAGTCGGTATTGTTACCTCCCCCACTGGCGCGGCAGTAAAAGATATTTTAACGGTACTAAAACGCCGCAACCCGTTATTAAACATTATTATTTACCCTGTATTAGTACAAGGAAATGAAGCTAAATTTGAAATTGAGCAAGCAATATCAACCGCTAACCTAAGACAAGAATGTGATGTACTTATTGTGGGCAGGGGTGGAGGTTCGTTAGAAGATTTATGGAGTTTTAATGAAGAAAATGTGGTACGTGCTATTTTTAAAAGTAAAATACCCATCATCAGTGCTGTTGGGCATGAAATAGATACTACTCTTGCCGATTATGCTGCTGATTTAAGAGCGGCTACACCCTCTGCTGCTGCTGAATTAATATCAGAAAACGTTGTAGAAAAACTGCATAAGATTGTTTCATTGAATCAAAGAATACAACAAGCTAATCAACGAAATTATATTAAATTTCAAACTAATCTTCAGCATATTCAACATAGATTATCTTTGGTGCATCCTGCACAGAAGCTCAATTTACAACAGCAAAAATTTGATGAATTAATCTTTAAACTTAATCATAATTTACACCAAACTATTTCACAATTAACAATAACGTCTAAGCAATTAAATAGCCGTTTATTAATACAGTCACCACTTAAAAAAATTCAATTACATCAAAATAAAAAAGCTGAATTAGAAAGCCGTTTAGCGAACGCTTTAATTATTAATTATAAAAATAAGCAGAATCAATTTAAGCATATAATTGAGCAGTTGCATTTGGTCAGTCCTTTAGCAACGATAGCACGTGGCTATAGCGTCACTAAAAATATTAAAAGAAAAGTTATCACGAGTGTAGCTCAGGCAACAATAGGTGATGATATTTCTATACAAATAGTAGACGGGGTTATTACTGCTGAAATAAAGAATATAGAAATACTGAAGAAATAAGTAATAAGAGTCAGGTGTTATGTTTACTCTATAACGTTGCAATTACAGCGTGCTGAACAACTTTCACAACCTCACTTTTACTCATTTTTGCAAATTTAACGCCCATGGAAATACCGTTAGTTTGAGGTTTTATATTACAAATGTTTGCCTCTAAATTGATATTAGTCATTCCTTGAAAGTCTTCAATAATAATATTGATATTTTTATCAGCAACTAACGCGAGTGTTTCTCCGTTATTCACATTTATTTGGCAACCTTGCGCTGATATATTTAAGATAACGGCTTTCCAATATTCATTATCCACTTTTATTTTAATATCAATATTCACATCAATGCGTAAAGACGAACGTAAACTTTGTAATGTCACTTTTTTAGGAAAATCAAGCACGATCATACGAGATGGTATTTGAATGGTTTGTTTTACTTTAGTAGCGAATGCAACAACAGACCCTTCATGCCCTTCAATTAAACCTCTTACAGTTATAGGCATACCTTGAATAATATATTTTGCTAACCCTCCCGATTTAGTCGTATCAGGATATTGAACTAGTGCATATTTTTTTGGAAGATAACCGATAAAAAGAGTGCGAAATTTTGTGCGTTGCCCTGCTGGAGTGGTTATATCAAGCGACACGTGTGTACCGGGTAAAAGCAAAGCTAAATGATTATTTAGTCTGTTAGATGTGTCTATTTCTTTGGCGGTCAAACGGTAAACTCGTCTTTAACATTCCATTATTTAATAACAGTAGCCAATAGCTTGGTTAAAAGCAATAAAGTTAAAAGCTATTGAGTTAATATAATAAACACTAAAGTTTAGATAGTTGATTCATATTTGATTGTTTAACTTCTTATACCAATTGAAATAATGAATTAGTATTATATATTGAGTTTAGGTATATGCAGAGGTATTTAAAAAATTAAAAAAGCAGCTAAAAATAGCTGCTTTTATAAAGTAAGGCAATATAATTAATGGCTCACCGATAGTAGTCAACAACCCCTAGTCTTTTTTATAACCTTGGGTTGCTCTAGCAAGTTTCTTTTGCTCGGTGTAAGTAAGCTTTTTCTTGCCCGCAAATGGATTGCTTGTTTCTCTAAATTCTATTCTTATTGGCGTACCCATTATTTTTAACGATTTACGATAGTAATTCATTAAATAGCGCTTATATGACGGAGGTAATTTTTTAGCTGAATTACCATGAATAACAATAATAGGTGGATTGTACCCCCCCGCATGCGCGTATTTTAGTTTTATACGGCGCCCTTGATGCAAAGGAGGCTGATGATCAAATACAGCCATATCTAATATTTTAGTGACCATTGAGGTTGAAATACGCTTGGTAGCCGAGATAAAGGCTTCTTCAACTGATTCGTATAAATGACCAACGCCGGTGCCGTGCAGCGCTGAAATGAAATGAATACGAGCAAAGTCGATAAATCCTAAACGTCGATCTAACTCTGTTTTTATACGATCTTTAACATGATCGTCTAAACCATCCCATTTGTTTACTGCTAATACCAATGAACGACCGGACTCCAGAATAAACCCAAGTAAACTTAAGTCTTGATCAGTAATACCTTCTTGCGCATCAATAATGAGTAAACATACGTTAGCATCTTCAATCGCTCTAAGGGTTTTAATCACGGAAAACTTTTCAACGATGTCGGTTACATTTTTACGGCGTCTGATTCCGGCGGTGTCAATAAGGGTATATTCACGACCGTTATGCTCCATTGGGATATAAACACTATCTCGCGTAGTACCTGGCATATCAAATACAACAACGCGTTCTTCACCTAAAATACGATTTGTTAAGGTTGATTTACCTACATTAGGCTTACCAATAATGGCTAATTTAATTTTGTCGTTTTCGGTAGGCGCTTGATCAATTTTTTCTTGATCGGATAATTCATTATCCATCTCGCCATCAAATTCATCATTTTGTTCAGATTTAGGAACAGACAAGGCTTCAATGTGCGGTGTTAGCGCCAAAGTTAATAACTGAGTAACACCTCTTCCATGCGCAGCAGCAATTTGGTGAACAGTATCGCCCAATCCTAAAGAATAAAAATCAGCGACCGCAGAGTCAGCATCTATGCCGTCAACTTTATTAGCGGCTATAAAAATTTTTTTATTTTGTTTACGTAAATAGCTTGCTATACCTAAATCGCCAGCGGTTAATCCAGCTCTCGCATCAACCATAAATAATACGGCATCAGCTTCAGCTATCGCCATCAAAGACTGTTCAGCCATTAGGGCATCTATGCCCTCTTCATTCCCTTGAATACCACCCGTATCAATAACAATAAAAGGATGTTCTTCTACTTCTGCCTTACCATATTGGCGATCACGGGTTAAACCTGGATAATCAGCCACAAGTGCATCTCGACTTCGAGTAAGACGATTAAATAGCGTTGATTTACCTACATTAGGACGACCAACAAGCGCTACAACTGGAAGCATGAGTACCTCGTATTAAAAAAATTGAAAGTTTCATAAAACATTAAAAAATCAATATCTTATGCTTTTATTAAAATAAACAACGGCTCCAACACGTTAGGTGAGGAGCCGTTATCTAATTCGTTTTTAAAGCTCTACATACTTAGAGCGTTTCGATATTAAGGTGTTTTGATAGCCTGAAGATCGCCATTACGCGCTTGTGAGTAAATAACGCCATCTTTAACAGTTGGTAAGACATGAATACCGCTCGAATCTAGGTGATGGCGAGCTAAGACTTCACCCGTACCAGTATCTAACCAATGTAAGTAACCTTCATAATCACCAACTACAATATAATTTCCTACTTCAACAGGACCGGTAACGTCACGATTAGTAAGTGAAAGCTGGCTCCATTTTTCAGTACCATTTAAGCGATCTACCGCGTAAACATGACCTTTAATATCAGTTAAATAAATGGTGTTGGTACTCACAAGTATATCGGAATATGAAGAATATTGACGTTCCCAAACAATTTGTCCGGTTCTTAATTCAAGAGCAACTAAGTTACCACGAGAGGATATGGTATAAACTTTATCGGTGAATATAACCGGAGATGAATCAACATCAATAACGCGTTCAAACTCTGTTGACCCCGTTGCTTCACCAACAATTGCAGACCAACCTTGTTGACCGTTTTCTAAAATATAAACCGATACATTACCGTCTGGTGTACCAACAAACACTCCGCCTGATGAAATAGCAGGAGCACTTATACCACGCAACGTTAATGCGGGTGTATCTTGTTCAATTTTCCAAATCTCTTCACCGGTTGAGGCATTATAGGCTTTCATTATGCCTGATGCACTGTTAACAACTAATACGCCAGCATCAATTGCAGGTGCTGATAGTACTTCACCCTTGATAGTTGACTGCCAGTCTAACTTGCCTGTTTCGGCATCAAGTGCATAAATTTTACCGTTTTCGCTACCTAAGAAAATTTTATCAATACCCGCAACAGGCCCACCACTCATTAGCGCGGGATTGTTACTGCTAAAAAATCCGCTTTTACCATCAAGGTCACTTAGGTTAACCGACCAAATTTCTTTGCCTGTATTCGGCTCAATAGCAGCAACAATGCCTTCACGACTGGTGGTGTATAGTTTGTCGTACGCGATAATTGGGGCTATGCGTGAAAAATAATCGCCAACACCATTACCAACACTTTCTTGCCATAAAACTTCAGGTTCAAATTGTTGAGTAATTTCTTCTAAATCAACGGGTAAACTTTCATCAATATCGTCGGTTGATGAACATGCAGACAACCCTAGCACGATTAAAAGAGCTACCGCTATTTTATTTCTTAAACTATTTTTATCAAAAATTAACACAGTAAGATCCACTTATTAGTCATTAAACATATTGAGTTTTAGTATCAGACAACCAAATAGATAAAAAAGTCACTCAAGATGTTATTTTTCGTATTATTTTAAAACATGACGTTATTTTAGAGCTAACGTTATTGTAAATTAATTATTTAAAGTAATGTTTTGAGCTAAATCATCTAACTTCATTCGAAGTGCAGGAGTCGCTTTACCAGAAGTCGCTTCAATAGCTTCTTGATATGAACTACGCGCTAGGTCTGTCTTACCTTGTAATAAATAAGCATCACCTTTAACTTCTTCAATTGAAGATTTAAAGGATGAAGGTAGCGATGCACTCAATGTGGTTAATGCCGCATCAAGAGTGTTAAGTTGAATTTGAACTCTCGCTAAACGAAGAGTAGCAATGGCTTTGATCCCTTCATCTTTAGATGTTTCGATAGCGGTGGTTAGATGCTTTTCCGCTTCAGCCCAGTTTTTGTCTGTGGTGGCTTTTTTTGCTAGCGTTAATGCGGTGAGTGTTGCATAGCTAGAATCTTTATTTTCAGCGATAAAACTTTCACCTGAAGCAACAAAATTATCAGGGTTTGTTTCTGCTGCCTCAACCAACGTTTGGTAAGCGTCAGATACCGCTAGCTCTTGCTCTAACTGTGCATCTTTATAAAAATTGAATCCGATAAAACCAGATAAACCAATAACTAATCCGGCAATAATAATATTGCCATTTTTTTGCCAGTAGCTTTTAATCGCGTCAACTTGTTGTTCTTCTGTTTCGTAAACTTCCACAATTTTCCCTTATATTAATTTTTTTAATAAGCTTGGTACTTCATCCAACAATACAGTTTGTTGCTGGTGTTGACCACGCAAATATTTAATGGTTATTTTTTGTTCTGCTAATTCGTCTTCACCCAATATAAGGGCAATTTGAGCGCCTGATTTATCAGCTCGCTTGATTTGTTTTTTCATATTACCACCACCGCAGTGGTTTTGTAATCGACATTCTGGAATCAAATCACGCCATTTTTCAGCTAGCTGAATGGCTGTTAACTCAACATTTTCACCTAACATAATAAGGTAAGCATCTACCTGAGCTCTAACATTGTTAGCCTTTTCTAGGCTGGTTAACATTAACACTAACCTTTCAATGCCTAAAGCAAATCCAAAACCTGGTGTAGCTTTGCCTCCTAACTGTTCAACTAAACCGTCATAACGACCGCCAGCACATACTGTGCCCTGTGCGCCTAAACTGGTTGTTACCCATTCAAATACCGTACGGTTGTAGTAATCTAGCCCACGAACTAACCGGTCGTTTATCACGTATTTGATACCCGCAGCCTCTAAACGGCGACATACTTCTGCAAAATGCGTTGTAGATTCTTCTGCAAAATAATCAGATAACTTGGGCGCACCTTTTAATGCTTCTTGAACTGCTGGGTTTTTACTGTCAAGTACGCGCAACGGATTGCTGTGCATTCTTCGTTTACTGTCTTCATCTAACTGATCTTCACGTTCAGTTAAAAAAACCACTAAAGCGTCTCGGTATTCTGCTCTTTCTTGGTTAGATCCTAAAGAGTTTATTTCTAGAGTTACATGATCGCTAATTCCTAGTTCACGCCACAAGCGCGATGAAAGAGTAATAACTTCAGCATCAATATCAGGTGTTGCTAAACCAAACGCTTCAATACCAAATTGATGGAACTGACGATAACGACCTTTTTGCGGACGCTCATGCCTAAACATTGGTCCCATATACCAAAAACGCTGTTCTTGGTTGTATAACAAGCCATGTTGGTTAGCCGCTCTTACGCATGAGGCTGTGCCTTCTGGTCTTAACGTTAAACTGTCACCATTTCGATCGTCAAAGGTGTACATTTCTTTTTCAACAATATCGGTAACTTCACCTATCGAACGTTTGAACAACGCTGTAGATTCTACAATTGGTATGCGTATCTCTGCAAAACCGTAGTTGCCAGCAACACGTCTTAAAACGGTTTCAACCATTTGCCATATATTGGTTTCAGCCGGTAGACAATCATTCATGCCTCGTACTGCTTGAATTGGTTTACTCACTAAAGTACTTCTCTCTACAAATCTGGTGGTTAAAATACTGCGCGCATTATATACCCAAACGACTCTAAGATGCGAATGTTGCGCTAGGTAAACCTTATGGAATAATTTGCTGTATTATTTAGATGTTGTTGATTTTTCGAGTGTGACTTTCATTTAATCTAAAAGCGTTTACATCACAGGCTTTACTTTCCAAACAAAAGCTCTGTGTCTGTGTCGATGCAGGCAAGTAGATAAAGGGTCATCTACTTGCTGAATTCTGCATCTTGAAGTGTAATGGGTGTATTAATCAATTTCTTTTATATTAATACTATATTCTTTATCAAGTAATTTAGCTTTAGCGCGGATCCTGCTCTCAAGCTGGTCCACTAAATTTGTATTATCAAAACGCTCTTTTTGTCTGATACCATCAAGATAATAGCCACTTTTTTTACTACTTCCGGTTAAACCTAAGTCAGAAACAATGGCTTCACCAGGTCCATTAACAATGCAGCCAATAATGGAAACATCCATGGGTGTCATAATATCTTCAATGCGCTGTTCAAGCGCGTTTACCGTTGCTATTACATCAAACTCTTGTCTTGAACAACTAGGACAAGCAATAAGGTTAATCCCTCGGCTACGTAATTTAAGTGATTTTAAAATATCAAAACCAACTTTGATTTCTTCAATAGGATCAGCAGCTAACGATACTCGTAAAGTGTCGCCTATTCCTTCGGACAACAATAACCCTAAACCTACTGAAGACTTTACCGAACCAGAACGTAATCCACCTGCCTCGGTAATACCTAAGTGCAATGGGTTATCAATTTGCTTTGCTAATAGTCGATAGGCACCAACGGCTAAAAACACATCAGACGCTTTAACACTGACTTTAAATTGGTCAAAATTTAATCGGTCTAATATATCTACATGTCGCATTGCTGATTCTAATAATGCTTCTGGCGTGGGCTCGCTATATCTTTCTTGAATGTCTTTTTCTAAAGAACCGCCATTTACGCCAATTCGAATAGGAATATTATGATCACGAGCTGACGAAACTACTGCCTTAACTCTATCTTCTCTACCGATATTACCCGGGTTTATTCGTAAGCAATCGGCACCATATTCAGCAACTTTTAGTGCAATACGATAATCGAAATGTATGTCTGTAACTAAGGGAACATCAACTTGCTTTTTTATTTCTCGAAATGCTTCCGCAGCATCCATAGTAGGAACACTTACCCTAACAATATCGGCTCCAACTGCTTCTAAAGCTTTTATTTGTTTGACTGTGCTTACAACGTCTGTTGTTAAAGTATTAGTCATTGATTGCACGGTAATGGGTGCATCACCGCCTACAGGAACATTTCCCACCATAATTTGGCGAGATTTACGTCGGATAATAGGAGATTCTTTAAACATAATGATGACTTCAGTTGTGAGTGACTATTTATGATTGAGGTGATAACGGTAAATTGAATTTAGCGATGTGCCCTTTAGGAAAATTTGACATATCAATATTTTTACCATCAAAATTAATTTTTACAAGCTCAGGTTTACCAACCGTTATTTTTAGTGGGGTTTTTGCCTCTATGGTCATAACATAACCCAGTTTTTTAATACCCCATGCGACTCTTTCACCCAATGCATCTTGAATATTTACCCAGCAGTCTCCTGAAAAAGTAAATATTACTTGTGTTAATTGGCTGACATCAGAAGCTACATCTTCTGATTTATTATTATCTAAAAGAGTATTTCCTAATGGCGCCTTCTCTAATAAAACGTTGTCTAATAAAGAGTTCTCCAAAAGACTAGACTCTGACAATTCAGGCTCCGTTAGTTGTGTATTATTTTTTAAGCTTTTTTGTAAATCACCATGTTTATTGGGCATTTGGTTAGCTTGTAATGTATCAGTATTTTCAGTATTAACTGGCTCCGCAACATTATCTTCTCTGGAGGCCACATCACCCTGAAGTAAATTATTTTCAGGTAATTGGTTATCTGTAGGATCAGGATCATTAGGTGAAGGTAACTCAATATTAACGATAGCACCGGTTTTGGTAGTACCGGTATTTAATTGATTAACTTCACTTGTTTGCTTATCTTCCTGCAACCACCAAATAACAGTAAATACAATAAAAGTAGTTAGAATTAGATAGGTTATCCACATTAATCGACTATTTTCAGCTTTTTTCATGGTGCCACGAGAAAAGCTTTGCATTTTAGTTGTATTACCTTCAAAGAAATTAAGCTGCTCGTAGTGTTTAATAACTTCACTTATCGGTAACTCAACCAATTTAGCATAATTTTTTATATAGCCACGGTTATAAGTATCAGGTAAATTTTTATCATAAATATCAGCTTCAATATTCTTAACAAGAGCCACTCTAAAATTTAATTTTTTAGCTACTTCATCAACACTTAAACCTTGCTTAATCCTTGCTTGTGCTAAAATTTCACCGGGCCCGGTGACTTCAATTTCAATATTTTCTAACTCGGGAGACTTTTTACTCATGTAAGTAAACTCACTAACGTTTGTTTGTTTGTTGGGGGTCAGCTAAATAAATAACGGCTCCCACATTTAATACGTCTGAACGTTTAATTTTATTCCAACGTTCAATTTGAGACATTTTAATATTATATTTTTTAGAGATAGTAAATAAACCTTCTCCTTTGACCACAATATGAGTAGGTGCAACTAAAGCATTGCTATTTTCACTCAGTGATTTGGCTGAAGAATTTTGGTTGTTTTGTATTTTTTTATTATCACTGGTTGGTATTTCTGCATTATTTTGTGCGTTACTTTCTACTTTGCTGTCAACTTTACCCACTAAACTACTCGCTATACTATTATCTCGTTTACGATCCAAATTGCTTTCCACTGTTTTCTCAGCAGAAGTCGTTTTTAAGGACTCAGTGAGTAAAGCCCTTCCAATAGTTTGAGTAGTTTTGTTTTTAACTGTGCTTTTTGTATCTGTAACCGTATCTTTATTATCAGTATTGTTGACTAACATTTTGTTTGCTATGTTTGTTTTATTTTTTAATAATTTATTTTTACTTTCTGGTTTAGCCGTTAATGAAATACCGGTTTTTTTATTCGGTGATAAGACCATTACACGCTTTTTAGATTCATTATTTTTAGGCGTATTAAGGTTAACGAATTGAACAGCCAAAGTATCCGCTTCAATTTGTTGCAAACCATTTAAAATATACTGTTGAGACTCGTATGAGTTAGGGAACATTTTTACCAACATAGCCGCATAGTTTCTGGCTATTTTTTGATTATTTATTTTTTGGTAGGCTTTAAATGCTAACGCTAATGCATTAGGGGTAAAGCGTCGTGTAGATTTTTCATAACGCTTTAGATATAACAATGCTTCATCATATTTCCCCATGGCATATTGTAAGCGCAACATTTGGAATAATGCCGATGAATTAGCGGGGCTATGAGCAATAGATTTAGCTAAATATAGCTCTGCTTTATCAAATCTTTTGTTCTCAAGCTGACATAAAGCCAAATTTTCGTAACTTTGAGAAACTTGAAGATAACTGGGTACCGCAATCGCTTTTAGCATGTACTTTTCTGACTCATCATAAGCCGCTTGTTTACACAGAAAAACACCGTAGTTATTTAAGGTGTCTGCATCGTCAGCGTCTAATGAAAGGGCTTTTTCAAAAGCAGTTATCGCTTGCTCTGGTTCTTCAACCATATCGTAATAATGAGCAAAAGCGGTATAAACTTTGGTTAAATGAGGAGCAAAACGCTTAGCTTTTTCTAAGTTTAGTTTCGCTTGTGTCGTATTCCCCATATTTAAATACCCCATCGCTAACGAAATACGAGTAAGTGCTATTTCATCATCACTTGAGCTTCGTTCGATAACGGGCTCTTCTGCATTGTTTTCGTAGTTTTGGGTAACACAAGCACAAAGTACAGATGACAATACACTTACTGCTATTATTTGGTAAATTTTAGGCATAGAAGTAAGTTCTCTTTAATGTAAAGTATTTGCACAAGCATCATAACTGTATCAGATAACTTTTATCGATATTCCGTCACTTTCATTTAGTTTTTTGTCGGCAATACTTGCCGTACGTTTAGTTCGGTCTAAAACATCACCAGCTAATTGCCCACAAGCCGCATCAATATCATCACCGCGAGTGCGTCGAGTAATAACGGTTAGACCGTAACTTTGCAATACTTTGTCGAAACGATCAATCCTTGAATTACTTGATCGTTTGTAAGGCGAACCGGGATAAGGATTAAATGGTATCAAGTTAATTTTACTTGGTAAGTCTTTCAAAGCAATAGCTAATTCGTGAGCTTGCTCGGTACTATCGTTAATATGATCAAGCATTACATATTCAATGGTAGCTTGTTTATTTGCTTTAGAGCCATCAATATATCTTCCTGCGGCAATTAAAAAGTCTTCAAGTGGGTATTTTTTATTAATAGGGACAAGTACATCGCGCAGTTTGTTGTTGGGCGCATGAATTGAAATTGCCAATGCACAATCAATTTTTTCTTTTAGCATATCTAAAGCGGGTACAACCCCTGAGGTACTTACGGTAACTCTGCGCTTTGATAAGCCATAACCTAAGTCGTTTAGCATGGTATCAAGTGCTGGGATTAGGTTTTTCATATTTAATAATGGTTCACCCATACCCATCATTACAATATTGGTTATGGGGCGTTTACCAGCAATGCGTGTTGCGCCTATGTCATTAGCTACACGCCATACTTGACCTATAATTTCAGCCATTGATAAATTACGATTAAATCCTTGTTGAGCAGTTGCACAAAAAGTACATTCAAGCGCACAACCAACCTGAGAAGAAACACACAAGGTAGCGCGATCGTTTTCAGGGATCCAAACGGTTTCTACTTCTTGACCGCCCTCAAGTCTTAATGAATACTTAATAGTGCCGTCTGTTGAAATTTGTTTTTCTGAAATTACCGGTGCAACAATTTCAGTATTGCGTTGTAGTTTCTCACGTAATTTTTTATTGATATTGGTCATTTTTTCTAGATCATCATAACCAAAATGATAAATCCACTTCATGAGTTGATCGGCTCTAAAAGGTTTTTCGCCCAACGACACGATATATTCACGCATTGATTGGTGGTCTAAATTAAGCAGATTGACCTTTTTAAACGACGTGGGTGATACTTCAACTACTTCACTCATGATACTAATCTCAAAAACACATTTTATAGGTAAGTAATCTTTATTAAAAAGATCTACTTAATTAGGGGCTGTTGATCTTTCAGGGTTAAATTTTAAATGAACCCAGAGGGCAGTACCTGTTTGAAATTTATACGTCGTTATCGTATGTTCGAGTAGCTAGCTACACTTCACATACTCTGCCTTGTCTAAATATCAAACACCTTACTGTAAAAATAACCTCGAAAGATCAACAGACCCTAGGCGTTAACATAATTATTAATGTTGATATCCTACATCTAAAGTAAATAAGACACTCAACATTAACTTTTAGCATAAATTGGTAAAACACTTTAAGGCGCATAAAACAAAAGGATCTTACCGAATATTCAGTAAAATCCTTTTAATAAACTTCATACTATGTGGTACTTAACGTAACTGCAAATATTAGCGTGTACGTGAACACACTTCATCGTCAGCAAAAAAGTAGGCTATTTCACGCGCAGCAGACTCTAGAGCATCAGAACCGTGACAAGCGTTTTCATCAATAGAATCCGCATAATCAGCACGTAAAGTACCAGCTAAGGCTTCAGATGGGTTAGTAGCTCCCATTATTTCACGGTTTTTCAATACTGCATTTTCACCTTCTAATACTTGAACCATCACTGGGCCAGAAGTCATAAATTCAACTAATGCATTAAAGAAAGGGCGTTCACTATGTTCAGCGTAAAAGCCTTGCGCTTTTTCTGTAGATAAATGAACCATTTTAGCAGCAACAATTTTTAAGCCTGCAGTTTCAAAGCGATTATAAATTTGACCAATAACATTTTTAGCTACTGCATCAGGTTTTACAATTGAAAAAGTACGTTCGATAGCCATGAGAGCCCTCTGTAATATATAAGTGAGTATAAATTTTGCGCGAGATTATAGACGAATTACATAAAAATAACTAATACTATCAAACAAGATAAAAACGTTATTTTTAATGTTTTTTGATGAATTGAATATTTATTAAAGTTATTTATATAGTTATTCATTTATAATTTACATTTTAATGGTTAATGTGAAGTAAACCAGCTCAATAGCTTATACATCTAAAATTTGTTTAATATCTGACGTTATTTGTTCAATATTATCAATATTTGCTGGTGCAATAAAAATAGTATCGTCGCCAGCTAATGTACCTAAAATACCAGCCGATTCGCCCATACTATCTAACATTCTTGAAATTAATGGCGCACCACCAATGCCTGTTTTTACAATAATTTGCATACCGTTATGCTTAACACTAATAACAACAGACTGTATAGCTTGTTTTGTACGCGGAACAGCTAATTCATCGGGCAATATGTAAACAACTTGGCTAGAAGCATTTCGCATTTTTACTGCGCCAAGTTTAGACAACAGACGAGAAATTTTAGCTTGCGACATATGATCAAAGCCATGTTTAGCTAAAGCATCCGCTAACTGACTTTGCGAACCATAACATTGATCTTTGAGCAAGCCTTTAAAAGCTTGAATTAATGCAGACTCATTTTTTTTTCGATTACTCAGCATATTTTCTCTAGGGGCTAATGTTGTATGTAAATAAGAGTTATAGCGATAAGGCGGTTTATTATAATGGTAAAATTTAATAATAGATATGTGATTTATCAACCTAAATGTAGCGTTAATTTACCTTGTACCTATTGAACAAAAACGTTTAAAAAACTCAACACTACAAATCTTTTCACACCACAAACAACTCTACATCATAAGATATGGCGGAGCAAAATACGGCAAGGCAAAATATGGAGGGCAAACTTTAGTTTATACCCATCACACTTTAAGATGCAGGTTCAGAGCTAAACGAGGAAATCAGATCAAGGCGCGTTACGCAGATAATGGTTATTCCCTTATTAAGTATCGCAACGCTGGACTGATGAACTCGATTAGCTCCCTACGGGCAAAGCGATAAAGGGTTATCTACGGCGTCTATTGATTTAAATGATTTGGAAAATAGAGTCACTATTTTCTAAATCAATACCTTGCACCTAACCCTTTATCACCTTGCTGAAATCTGCAACTTAAGGTGTAATGGGTATATTGTTTCCGTTAATGTCATAATACTTTTTCAGTAACGATTTACTTATTACTTATTGGTTTATAAAACGACTAACTCAATCACTTTAAAGACTAGATAATATGCCTGATAATATTAATCCTACGCTAGCAAACATTCTCCCACTCTATAACTGTACGTTAAATAATAGCCATGTTACTCGCATAGGTAATGGGTTAATTAATGATACTTTTTTGGTACAACCAAATAATGATAACGAGAAGGACAATTTTTTACCTTTTATTTTACAGCGTATTAATACCCAAGTATTTTCTAATCCGCAAGCCATTGTGAATAATGCCAAATTAATCCATCAACATTTACAGGTTAAAATAGATCAACAACTTTACTTATTTAACAGCATGGGTCACCTACCTAATATTTATCAAGATTACTTAAGTAATGTTGATAGCAGTACCAACAAAAATAAAACACACTGGCGCGCCCTTAATTACATTCCAAATTCATACAGCGTAGAAGTGATTAACACTACGATACAAGCTGAACTTGTAGCTAATGCTTTTGCACATTTTTCCCGTACGCTTAGTGATATAGAAACTCATAAGCTTAACGAAACCCTACCAAACTTCCATAATATTGATACTCGCTTAGCACAACTCTCTAGCTCTTTAAATACTAACTTTTTAGGCACTCACACTCGTAAAGAAAAACAAATTAAAATAACAAAAAATCAAACCTTGATTGATTTTGTTAACAATCAAAAAGCCTTCATAAGCCATGTAAACAGCTTAACTAAGCAACTGCCAATAAGAGTTACCCATAATGATACAAAAATTAATAATGTGTTGTTTTCAAAATTAACATTAAAGCCTATCGCGGTAATTGATTTAGATACTTGCATGCCCGGTTTTTTAATGAACGATTTTGGCGATTTAGTAAGAACATCCTGCCCTAATATTGATGAGAACAGTACAAATTTAACTGCTATGGAAATTCGGTTAGAAATATTTTTAGCTATTGCTCGTGGCTATATAAATGCTTTTAATGAGTCACTTTCACTTATCGAAAAAGAAAGTTTAGTTATAGGAGTACAGCTTATTCCTTTAATGTTGGGCATACGTTTTTTGACTGACTATTTTAATGGTGACGTTTATTTTAAAACCACCTATGCAGAACAAAATATTGACCGAGCTAAAAATCAGTTTCATTTATTTTCTTTATTGCAAAGTAAACATAACGAATTACTTAATATCGTTATTTCTATTTAATGGCTTATTGCTTTATATGAACTACTTTATATGAATTACTTTAAATGAAAGGCGTGTGATCCGTAATATTAGCTTTACCGTATTAGCGTATAAGAACATCAACTTTACCTGCTTAAGTGTTATATTATGAATACACCTTGGATAAATCATTCAGCGCCAGCTGAAGTTATATTAAAAAATTCACCAATACTAAGATATTCATCAATGGATTCAACCGAACAACAGCAATTAAAGGGTTGGCTATACGATATAGCCATAGACAGAAATAAAGATGCATTTACCGCTTTGTTTTCTTGGTTTGCCCCTAAAATCATTAGATTTGGCGTGCAAAAATTAAATACCGAGAGTGCTGCCAACGAGCTTTTACAAGAAACAATGAGCAACATCTGGCGCAAAGCTCACCTTTTTGATGGCGACAAAGGTCAAGCAACTACATGGGTTTATAGTATTATGCGTAATTTATCATTTGATATGTTGCGTAAAGTAAGATCAAACCGTGAAGATACTTTAAGCGAAGATATTTGGCCAATAGCCGAATCTAAGCTGGTTGAAGAAGATATTTTCGACGACCATTTAATGAGTTCACACATTTTAAAGCATATTAATACGTTACCAGCGGCTCAAAAAGAAGTGGTAAATGGCTTGTATTTTCAAGAAATGTCTCAAGAGCAACTCGCTACAAAATTAGGCATACCGCTGGGTACAGTTAAATCGAGACTGAGGTTAGCATTAGTTAAACTTAAACAACAAGTAGGAGAATCGCAATGATCTCTCATCACCCTAAACCCGAATTGCTTAACGCCTATGTTGAAGGTGTATTACCTGCTTCATTAAGTGCAGCTATTGCAGTTCATGCTGACTTGTGTGAAGTTTGCGCACAAAATATAAAGCATCTTACTGATAAATTAGCTGAAAATTTTTGTTCACCTGAATCTACTGCCTACAGTAGTTACTCAGGTAAAATTGCATCTGATCTGAAGCCGATAGAGCAGCTTTCATATACCGATATGATCGCCTCAATAACTCATGATGATTCAATCGTTGATAACCCTAACGAAGCTCCACTTGAAATTGAAATAAAAGGTTCTACGTATAAATTGCCTACGGCACTTCGGTCTATGTCAATGATGGGTTGGCAAAAAATGGGGAAATTAAGCCGCTCACGACTTAACCTTAACGAAGGGTCCTTACATTCAAGCTTATTACATATTGAAAAAGACGGTGGCGTTCCTCAACATACCCACAAAGGCTTCGAATTAACCTTATTATTGGAGGGGAGTTTTGAAGATGGCATGAACACTTACACTAAGGGCGATTTTGTTTGGTTAACTAACAACCACACACATACTCCTTACACTAAAGAAGGCTGTTTATGTTTGACTGTTGCAGACGATGCATTACAATTTACTCAAGGTTTTAGTAAGTTGTTAAATCCCATCGGTGCTTTTATTTATTAAACGCTTAAAACAATGCCAGTACTTTATAACTTTAATGTAAACTTGCTTTAAAAGCTTACAATATTCCCTTAGCCTATATTAATATTTTAACTTTTATACAGACGATATTTAGCAATATGATAATGTATACGTACAAATTTTATAATGTCTGAGTCGAAGGATTTATCATGAAAAACCCCCTTAATAAACCCATCTTAGGCATGAGCGCATGTGTGCATGGTGAAAAAGTTCGTTATGACACGGGTCATAAAAAATCTGATTTTTGTATGACCGAATTAAGTAAACATGTTGACTTTCAAACCTATTGTCCTGAAGTTGCTATTGGTTTACCCATCCCTAGACCAACCATTAGACAAGTAATTAAAGATGAAATCATCACCGTAAGTCAACCCGATGGATCCGGCGATGTCACTGAACCACTGAGAGAATACGGACAAAAAATTGCTAAACGTATTGAAAATTTAAGTGGTTTTATTTTTTGTCAAAAAAGTCCAAGCTGCGGCATGGAGCGTGTAAAAGTTTACTATGAGCATGGCAAAGGCTGTAAACATGATGGTGTAGGTTTTTTTGCTAAAGAGATAATGACAGCTAATCCTCTATTGCCTTGCGAAGAAAATGGTCGATTAAACGATATTCCTCTTCGTGAAAATTTTATTATTCGTATATTTACTTATCGACACTGGCAAGATCTTATCGCCTCTGGTCTTACTAAACACAAGTTAATCAAATTTCATAGCGAACATAAATATTTGGTGATGAGTCACCATATTGAAAGTTACAAAAAATTGGGGCAACTTTTAGCCAGAGCTGATTTACCGCTAAATGAACAAGCTGACTCATATATCGCTGGGCTGATGGTAGCTTTAAAAAAATTGTCTAACAGAAAAAGTCATACGAATACCTTAATGCATTTACAAGGTTACTTTAAAAAATATTTAGATAAATCTCAAAAACAAGAATTAGTAGAAAAAATTCAAGAATATCATGAAGGTGTTGCTCCTTTATTAGTTCCTCTTACTTTAATTAATCATTATTTAAGAGAACACTCTGAAGAATATTTATCAGCTCAAGTTTATTTGTCGCCATACCCTGATGACTTAAAGCTGAGATATGGCTTTTAAAAAAGAGGAACTTTATACCAATTAAATTAATGAATTGATCACTTAGCGATAATTTCAATTTGTATTACATATCGGTTATTATTTAAAATACAGGTTTAGGATCTGTTAATGTTTTTAGCCTGTTTTTTAAACAATAAGTTTTTTGTACTAGTTTTGTTATTGACGTGTGGTCATTCCAAATAAAATGACGATAACTCCACAAAAATACCAAGCTAATGCTGTCAAAAAATTCATTTAAAAATGAGGTTATCTACAAAGTATGAATGTTATTTGGTTTAGAAAAGACTTACGTATTAACGACAATCCAGCATTAGCTAAAGCCCTTGAAAATGGTCATTGTAAAGCAGTATATATATCAACGCCATTGCAATGGCAACAACACGATATGGCCCCAATACAAGCAGACTTTATAGAGCGGCACCTAAATTTATTATCGACTCAACTCGCTGAAATAGGTATTGAGCTAGAGCATATTGAATCAACCAATTATAAGCAGCAAGTTACACAGTTAATTAGCTATTGTGAAGTTAACGACATAGTTAATATTTACGCCAATAACGAAGTTGAAATCAACGAAAAAAATCGAGATAAAGAATTAAGTCTGGCTATTAAAAATAAGTCGATTGCATTTCACTTAACCGAGGCTGACGTTATTGTAAAAAAAGGTGATGTTTTAAATGGTGACGGTACAATGTATAAAGTGTTTACGCCATTTAAAAATGCATGGGTTAAACAATTAATTAAACAATCACTTACATTAAGCTATCTACCCAAAGACGTTAATCTAAGTTCAGTTCAAGTAAATAAATCTCATTCTTCTGATATTTTGCCTTCAAATACTTCCATCGTTTTAAATACGCCTAAAATTAGTTCAGAAAAATGGCCATTAGTTACAGAGGTAATTGATCAGGTTATTCCTAGTTTCATGCAAAATAAACATGATGGATACAAAGCTTATCGTGACTTTCCCGCGTTAAAAGGAACTTCTGGTTTATCGCCCTATTTAGCTATTGGTGCCATTAGTGCAAAAACACTACTTGCAAGTGTATTATTTAAATATCCTCATATTTTAGATAACCCTAAAGCTGAAATTTTTTGTTGGGTTAATGAGCTTGCTTGGCGAGATTTTTATAAGCATTTACTCTTTCACTTCCCTCGTTTATGTAAGCATGAGAATTTTCAACAAAAATATGACCATTTAACTTGGCGCAATACTCACAAACATTATCAAGCGTGGTGCGAGGGTAAAACAGGTTACCCCTTAGTTGATGCGGCAATGAAGCAACTTGTACAAACAGGATGGATGCATAATAGACTGCGTATGGTGGTTGCTAGCTTTTTAACTAAACATTTATTAATTGATTGGCGCTTAGGTGAAAAGTTCTTTATGGTGCATTTAATCGACGGAGACTATTCAGCAAATAATGGCGGGTGGCAATGGGCGGCAAGCACAGGTTGTGATGCTCAGCCATACTTTAGAATATTTAACCCAATCACACAAAGTGAGAGATTTGATCCTGATGGCAGTTTTATTAAAAAATATATAAAAGCTTTATCCGATGTACCTGCTAAGCAAATACATTTTCCTCACAAATACTTAGCGAGTATTGGTAAGTCAGCGTGTTATCCAGAGCCTATTGTAGATCATAAAACCGCTAGATTAGATGCATTAGCGTTTTATAAGTAAACGACCCTAAAGTTGAGAACAACTTTTAAATAAAAACACCTTAACAAGGAACTTTAAGGTGTTTTACCTCTTTCAGGTGAATTTAATAGGTTTGTAAGCTCAACCTTGGGGATAGGCTTGCTGAAATAAAAGCCTTGCAGCTCTTCACATTGATTAAGATTAAGAAACTTCTTCTGCATCAAGGTTTCTACCCCTTCTGCGATCACTGACATTCTTAATGAATGTGCCATCGATATAATGGCTAAAGTTATCTCTTTTGCATCAACACTAGTATCTAATTCGCTAACAAATGATTTGTCTATTTTAATTCTATCAATAGGGAATCTTTTTAAATAACTTAACGACGAATACCCAATACCAAAATCGTCTATAGAAAGCTTAACCCCCATGGCTTTAAGTTTATTAAGTGTATCAATTGCTTGTTCCATATCCTTCATTAAACAGCTTTCGGTTAACTCTAGTTCAAGGTAGTTAGCCTGTAATTGTGCATTATTAAGGGCATGAGATACTTGCTCGATCAAATTAGGTGTAGAAAATTGAATGGCCGACAAGTTAACCGCTAGTTTTAAATTTGTATGCCCGGCATCATGTAATGACTTGATGTCTTGACAGGAGGTTTCAAGGATCCACTGCCCTATGGGAATAATTAGACCTGTACTTTCTGCAATAGGGATAAAATCATCGGGCTGCATTAATCCACGTTGAGGATGGTTCCATCTTACAAGTGCTTCAACACCAATAATTTTATTATTATTAGCGGTGACTTGAGGCTGATAATAAATTTCAATTTCGTTTCTATTTAAGGCTTGATGAAGATCTTTGATGAGTTTATTTTTTTCAATAATATTAATTTTAATTGTCTCATCGTAATAGCAAATACCTCTGTCTATTTGCTTTTTGGCTTTTTGCATTGCACTTATAGCCGCATCAAATAGATTATCTATTTTTTTTGCATGTTCAGGGTAAAAGCTAGCGCCAATGCTGATGGGTAAGGTAAATTTTTCATTTTCTATTTGATACGTTTTACTAAGCAATTCGTACAACGCATCACAATACATGCTTAGTTGTTCTTTATTAGCAATATCTTTAAAAAATATTGTAAATTCGGGCCCATTATATCTAGCACACTCATGCTTATGCTCTATGCAGGTATTAATACGTGTTGAGGCAATATTTAATAAATGGTCACCGGCTTTAAACCCCAGTAGTTCGTTAACGTCTTTAAATTTACCTAAATTAATCACTACAATGGCAAAATGTAAATTACCGTTAGACTGCCTGAGCGCTTTTATAATGTGTTTTTTAAGTTGTTGTTGTGTAGGTAGTAATGTTACCGGATCATAGCCGATATGTTTTTCTAACACCGCGATGGTCTTATAACTTTTTTGAGTATTAATAAATGCGGCAATGCAGTAAATAAGTATTTGCGCAATAATTGTTAGCGCGGGTTCAAACCATACGTTAAAGCCAAAAAGCAAAAAGGCGCTTACACCAATTGTTAATAATATTTGTATAACTAAACTAGGAATTAACCATAATTTGGCAATAATATAGGTACATAATAAGCTTATTAAAATAATAAAAAACTTAATTACATGTCCCAGCCATGGCTCTATTTTAACCATGAGTTTATTGTTGATTAGTCCATTTACGATGTGGGCATTAATTTCAACTCCGGTCATATTTTGATGGTTTGAAGAAAAAGGAGTCGCAAACTTTTCACTTAACCCTGCGGCGGTAATACCTACAATAATGACTTTGTTTTTAAAGTTTTTTATGCTTACTTTTTTATTCAGTACATCAATATATGAGTACATTGGTACAGAGCCAAAGGTATTGACGTAAGGGATAAATATAGGTTGTCGTCTTGTCCAGTAATTACCTCTGGTGAGTGGCGTGTTTTCAAAGGTCATATCTGGTTTTGCTAATCTTGCTAAAGCAAGTGAAAAACTAGGCCATTTCGAGACTTTCCAACCGGCAAATAAATACATTTGTCTTACAAAGCCATCACTATCAACTTCTAAATCTACATGACCAAGGCTTGCACTTTTTTCAGCAAAAATTGAAATGGGCAATAATTCTGAGGTAATATTTTTTTGAAGCGCTAATGGCGCAATTGCTAAAACAACTCGATTATTTTTTTCAATAGCTTTAGCAAAATTGGTATCTCGATCGGGGTATTGTTTATCCGGATCGACAAAAAGTATATCAAAACCAATAGCTTTAGCTTTTGAAGTTTCTAAAGTATTAAGCAGAGTTGCATGAACATCTCTAGACCATGGCCAACGACCAATTTCTTTAATACTTTTCTCATCAATTGTAATAATTACGGCATTCTGCTCTATTACAGCAGGTGTTTTTGTTAATAACCAATCGTATATAAGGGTATCAACTTTATTAAATTCGTTGGTGAATACAACTAAAATACTCAATAAAAATATCGTAAAGTGCAACTTATTGTTACGCCATTTTGTTGGCGACTTAAAGGATTGAGAGCCAACAAAAAAATTCATATTAAGATGATTAACAACAGAAAACCAAATAAAGAAAAAATACCTTCATCAATTTCATCTACATGTAAAGTCTCACTCCACTGGCTTTCAATTGGAGAATTATTTAAGAAAAGTTTACATCTAACAAAGTGTTCATCTTTAAACGCTTGCTCAATGTTTGGTATTTTGGACGTTACACGGTAAGTATTAAGTGATTGAATAAATTTATTATCTTTTGCAACTTCAATGAGTAGGCTATGGTCTTTATTTAATAAGTCCCACGTTATGCTCACGTTATCAGCTACTCGGGTTGCATAACAGACTGGAGCTGCTATCTCAGTTTTATAGTTAAAATATAAAGGAGTGGATGCAGGCCCTTTCTCTTTATTATATATTGAAGACACTCTCCAAAAATGACCGCCATACAGTAAACTCTCAGGAATAATAAATTGGTTTTCATTAATAGCTTTACTGATTTCGAGCTGAGTAAAATCCTCATCTTTAGCAATTTCAATAAAATAACGTTCTGCTGACTCGAGTGATTTTTCCCATTTAAGTATTGGAACATTATTATCATTTGATAAATTAGACGTGTTAATTAATTTAGGAGCAATTGGGAAAAGATTGAATGTAATTTTTTTGTAAGCCGGAATACCCTCAAGACCTATTGCATCAAAGCCGGTAACTCTTAAAAAATAAGCGTTATTAGGTAGGTCAGGTAGTGTAATAGAAGTATTTGTAGTTGATTGATCGAAAATAATACTTTTAAAATTTTTGTGTGTTGATACTTTTACATTGTATTGCTTAGCACCATTAAGAGAATGCCATTGAATCACTGGCGTTTTTTCAAACAGTTCATTACTGGTTATAAGGCTTGGTGCTACCAACAAAGCAGTAGGTTTAGATGGCTCTTCACCTTGCTTAATACGAGTGCCTTGTTGTTTAGCAACATTAATTATATTATGAGATTTTTGACCAACTACAGCAACATTCCCTTCTAAAACTTCAACAGTAGAAATATTTTGAGATGTGTTTGCAACTCGATACATTGTACCTCTTACTGAGCTAATTGCAGAAGGGGTAGATATATCAAGACGAGAACCTGGGCCTTTATTTTTTTGTGCTTTTGTCTCAACTTTACCACTTATGACACTAACTCGAGTATCAACCATGCCTGTACTACCAAACGCAGATAAGTGATTAAAAATAACCGTCGTTTGTTTGAATAACACCATGATACTACCGTCAGCAAATTCAATAGTGGTACTGCCATTTGTACCCGTACGAATTTCGTCACCTAAGGTTAAAGTTGTTGTTGATGTAAGGGGGTATAATTTGTTTTCTCTAAAGAGTAGATTTTTACCTGTCAGGTAAGATATTTTTGCTGAGGCAGGCTCTTGCTTGATCCATTCCATTGGAATACGAATAAGACTACCGGGTCGCATTTTTTGGGGGTATTGGATGTTATTTAATTTTTGTAACTTCGTATAGTAGTTGATATTCGTTAAAAATTTAGCCGAAATATTCCAAAGACTATCGCCGTCAACCACCATATAAACCCAAGCTTTTTTTTCTGAGTTGGTGTATTTATCACCGGTATTACCGGTGTTTATAAAGCTTTTTTCCACATTTCTAGCTTCTAAATTTTCGGCATTAGCATTGCTAGGTAGAAAACAAATAAAAGTTAATATTATTACGTGTATTAAAAGAGTTTTCATCAGTATATTTACTACTACAGTATGTTACACAAACCATTACATTTCTCTAAAATATTCCCCCCTAAACAAGGAGAATAGTTCATTGAATTGCTGCGTGTGTATTTGCGTATTAGATAGAATGGCTTCAATAATACACTGAATCAAATTGTTTATAAAACATTTAACGTTAAAATCATGTAAAAAAAATGTAAACAAGATAAATTAGCTTTATGTTTTTTTACTGGAATATTTATCATTAAAGTTTTTCAATATAAATTATTATCTCCCCCACCTTAAGGCCAAACTTTTTAATATCTGTTTTATTAAATAATCTTTTATTATCAAGTAAATACATCCAATCATCTAAAGTAACTTGATATTCACTACCATCAACCGTAATGTTAAGTTGGTATTGCCAATAAAGAGCTGAACCACTAGTTTTTCCTTTAGCCGTTCCAATAACGTCGTTAGCGGTACCAATATAAGTATTATCTTCTTGTTTAGTTAATTGCCATATTCTTGTAGATTTTTCACCGTCATCAAACAAAAACCACTCGTTAATCGTGCCTTTATTGTTTTGCCACTCGGCTTTAAGGTCTACGCTAAATCGACGTGATAATTTTCCATTACGGTCAAGTACCATTCCGTAAGCTTTTAAATCACCATTAAAAAAATCTTCTAAAACTAAATTAGGCGTTGTATTTTTATAATCTTTTATTGACGGAGATGAGCATGAAGTTATGCCAAAAAAAAATAACAGTAGGAGTGATGTAGTTAATAAGTGTTTCATTATATTCTCTTTTTTAGTGACATGAAGTATTTTTAGTGTCATATAGTATTGAAATAACAATTTATTAGATAAAACGCTAAGAGGTGTACTAACTTTTATTTACATTAAGGTTGTTGCTCTTTTGTTCTAATATTTTAAAATTATACTTTTCAACAACCTCTTGTTAGTACTGACTTACTGACCGATGAGCTGTTTTCTAATTTTAGGTTCAGAGGTGTTTTTAGATAACCAAATTGAAAGGAAGTAATCGCCAAACTCAGGATCTAATATCGTACCAATAGATTGAAAGTTTTGCTGGTAGTGGTTTTTTTCGTTATCAAAAGATCTAAGATAAAATTTAGCCTGCTTATCTTTTGTTAAAATAAAAAGAATAATGTCTTTTTCTGTGATTGTCGGAAAAATATTTTTTAATTGGTTTAACCATTTTTCTTCTTGAGTTTCAGAGACTAGCCTCTCTTGATAATGACTATTTAATTGTGCCCACTGGTCTTTAGTAACATCAATAAACTCTTTTTTTTCAATGTCTCTGTGATAAGTTAATTTAAGCGCTTTAGGGTATTGTGTTTCACTATATTCTTCACCTGTTATGTAAAATTCTGCTTTATATACTTTCCAAAAAAGTACCTTTAATTCCCCTTCACCCGATTTATTAAGTGATAACAAAAGTGACTCTGAAGAATAACCTAATTCGCTAGTGCTATCGGTTTTGTTGTCTGTATTGTCACTAAAAGCAAATACTTGAAATGATAGAGTAAATGCAATAAGTGACGTGAGTAACAAGCAACGCATAATATTTTCCTCAATAAAGAATGTTGACGTTTCGTTGGGTTAAATTTTTAATGACTTAACCTATACACCCGTACAATTAATTATTTAAACATGCTTTTCAATAGCATTTTCTTTAATTACATAGCTATGCATTCGTACAAAAATAGGTAGTAATATTGACCATACCAATAACATAACAAGTGCGAAGTATATGGGAGATACCAAGCTACTAAATACTTCTAGTCTAAGTGCGGCGTAGTAACTTAATGCACCAAATACACCTCCCAAAACAGCAACTTTTGGCAACGCCAATTTAAGCAACCAATGTAAACTGTGATTAAAGCACCAAGCAAAACTACACCACAAAAATATTAACCATAAAGGAATAAATGACCATTGCTCCGAACTTTGAGTTAGTTGTATGATTTGTGAAATAATTAAAATTTGATCTACAAATATGCCGACTAAGGCAATTGACAATACTTTAATATCGGCTATTTTCTTAGGGCTAAGTAAGAAGTGAAACGTTAATATGGCACCTATTATTAATAAACCCTCTTGCTTATACGTAGCAGCAGTAAACCAGCAAAGCTGAAAAGAAATAAAATTAATAACTGAGAATAACTTCATCATTCGCATCTTTGTATTCAGGTTTACGTGCAACGATATGGTGGGTACTTATTACACGCTCTATAAAACCACCTTCGCAATAAGCAAAATAATAATGCCACAACCTTTTAAATTGCTCATCAAATCCAAAAGGTTGAATTTCTTCCCAATTTTTATCAAAGTTACTGCGCCAATCACTTAGTGTTCTAGCATAATGCAGCCCTATATCAGTAACATTATCTATCATCATATCGGTAGATTTTGCGACATGTTCGCTGATAACTGCGATTGAAGGTAAACAACCTCCTGGGAAAATATACTTTTGAATAAAATCGGTGTCTTTACGGTAGGTATCATAACGCTGATCTGCGATGGTAATTGCTTGTATCAACATTTTACCATTGGGTTTGAGTAAACTATTGCATTGTTTGAAAAAATCCCCCATAAAATCATGACCAACCGCTTCAATCATTTCAATTGAGACTAGTTTATCGAACTTTCCTTCAAGTAAACGGTAGTCCTTTGTTAGGAGCGTTATTTGGTTATTCAAACCCAGTTCACCAACGCGTTTATTAGCATATTCGTATTGAGCATCTGAAATGGTTGTTGTAGTTACTTTACATCCATAATTTGTTGCGGCAAAAATAGCGAGTCCGCCCCAACCGGTTCCAATCTCAACTAAATGGTCACTTGGTGTTAAATTTAATTGATCGCAAATGCTTTTTAATTTCAAGTTTTGTGCATCACTAAGTGAAATAGCTTGCTCTGAATACAGTGCACATGAATACATCATTTCGGGATCTAAAAAACGAGTGTAAAGATTATTGCCTAAATCATAGTGTGCAAGAATGTTTTTCTTTGCGCCGCCTAACGTATTAGAATTTTTTACATTTAATAACTTATTTTGTAGGGTATTTAACCAGCTGCTTTTATTTTCGACTGCATCTAATGCTTTTTGATTTCGAGCAAAAACACGCACTAAAGCTGTTAGATCAGTTGAAGTCCATTTTTGCGACAAATAACCTTCGGCTGCTGCGATACTGCCACCTTTTACAATATCGGCATAAATTGAAGCATCGTGAATATGCATATGAGCTTTTAATGTAGCATTGGCATCTCCGTAAACCTCACTATGGGAGTTTTCATGGATCTCAACACTTGCATCATTCATTTTTTCTAGAGTGTTTAAAATCAGTGTTCTACATTTTCGTTCAAACCAACTGAGTTTTTCACTTATTATTAGGTTGTTCGTTTGTTCCATAATTACCTCAAATTAAGCCTATGCTTTGTCTACGATAGGTATTTTTTTGATAAATAGTTTTAAAGCTTGCCAGTAAATTAAGGAAACAATTTTTACAACGGTAAAGGGCAAACTTAACCATGACTTTATCAATGTAAGGGACTTAAGCTGTTGTTTGCTTAAAGTCATATTGGCTTCAAATACTTTTTCGCCATTATTAGGGGTTGGTGTAGATGTAAAGTTTTGAATATTGATTAAAAAATTTTCTGGCGAATGCTTTATTAGCCATTGATAATTCATATTTAATTCCATAAAGGGGGAAACATGAAAGTCTTTTTTATTAATATATTTTTTATTAGTACAGTCCTGTTGTTCATCATTCATTTGGGTCGGAGCAACATGAACTAAATAGTAGTGCCTTTCGTTCCAAGGGGTATTGCTAACTTCTGCTAATACTAATGAGCACTGCCCTTTTTCATCAATACAGTAATAAAAATTAATAGGGCTGAAATAAATACCTAAGCATCGACATTGTACCAACATGAAAACTTTACACTCGTCCCATTTACCGCCCAATTCTTTAACTTTATTGGCTATACGTTGTTTTAAAGAGCCAAGTTCACTTTTTAAATAATCTTTTTCATTAAATTGCAGAGGGTTAAACCATTGAGTTCCCAACAATAAATGTTCAGCTGTTACTTGATCTAATTCTTCAAGTACGAAGCCTAACATTGATATTTTATAAGAAAATTGATGGGGCTTGGGTGAAAAACGCTTATGTGAAATAACACCTTTATAAATACCGCTTTGATAAAGTCCATTTGATCTTTTTTGAGATATCAGCATGTTTATAGGGTAACACCAAAGCGCTTAGCAACTAAAAGCGCACTAACCACGCCATCTTCATGAAAACCGTTGTGCCAATAAGCTCCTGCAAAGTGAGTGTTGTTATGCCCACAAATTTCGCTTCTTCTTGATTGAGCACGTAAACTTTGTTGATTAAATATGGGGTGGTGATAATGGTAGGTATCAATAATTTTTGTTGGGTCTATATTTTCAGTTTGGTTGAGAGTGACGCAAAAGGTTTCATCTGTGTCAGTTAACCCTTGCAAAATATTCATGTTGTAAGTGACACAAGATGGACGAGTAAGCTGTTCATCATTGCTCGTATTATCTAGTAAATAATTCCAACTTGCCCAAGCTAACTTACGCGTAGGTAATAAGTTAGTATCTGTGTGTAACACCACTTCGTTAGCACTGTAAGGAATATCACCTAAAATATCAATTTCGTTTGGCGTTGGAACTTTGAGCAAGCTTAATGCTTGATCAGAATGACATGCAAAAATAACATCATCAAAAGTTTGAATCACTCCATTTTCAAAAACAATTTCAATATGATTTTCATGTCTTTCCACGTAGCAAATTTTACTATTAAGCTCTATATTGTTGGCGACAGTTTCAGTTAACGGTTTAATATATTCTCTTGATCCACCAGGGATCACATACCACTGAGGTCGGTCAGTAATATTCAATAAACCATGATTATGAAAAAAACGTACAAAAAATTGTAACGGGAATGACTCCATTTCTATTAAACTGGTAGACCATATAGCAGCCCCCATAGGTAAAATATAATTTTGCTTAAAATATTCAGAAAAACCTTGCTCTGTTAAAAAATCTCCTAGGGTTTCTCTTTCTGAGAAATCATTTCCAACGTAAAGCTCCTTGCAACGTTTATTAAATTTAACTATTTGCTTAATTAACAACCAAAACTTAATGTTAAAAATATTACTGCGTTGAGTAAACAAACTATTGAGTGTATGACCGTTGTATTCAAGATTTGTTTTTTTATTAAATACACTAAAGCTCATTTCCGTTGGCTGTAACTTTACATTAATCTGTTTTAATAATTTAAGAAAATTAGGATAAGTTTTATTGTTACAGACTATAAATCCCGTATCTATAGCGTAGGTTTTACCATTAACAACAACATCTTTAGTGGCGGTATGTCCGCCAATATAATTGTTTTTTTCAAAAATAGTCACATTATGCTTTTTAGCTAATAAGTAAGCACAAGTTAGCCCAGAAATACCTGTACCAATAATGGCAATATTCTTCATGATGTTATTTCCCTTTCATCATTTTATTAGCAAGTTTTTTCCATATTGAAAATGGTAAAAAAGCAAGGAATTTCAACGTGTAAGTGAATCGTTTAGGAAAGTTTATTTCGGTACTCTTACTAGACAAACCTTTAAAGACATACTTTGCAGCAGCTTCTGATGTGATTATACAGGGCATATCAAAGGTGTTTTTGTCAGTTAATTGAGTTTTTACAAAACCGGGATGGATCACACTAACATTAATATTAGCGTCTGATAAATCAATAGCTAAAGATTTAGCTAGATAAGTTAAGGCAGCTTTCGATGCTCCATATGCTTCAGAGCGAGGTAAGGGTATAAAGCTTGCGCATGAACTTGTTATAGCTAACTGCCCATTAGGTTTTACTAACGTTAGCCACACGTCTAAACAATAGCCCACTGAGATGAGATTATCCGTTATGACACGTGCGAATAAATCTCCATCAAAATTTACAGCATCATCAATATATTCGCACCCACCAGCATTTAAAAGCAGTATATCAAGCGGGGGAAATTCTTGGTTTATATTTTTAATATTTTCTTTAGAAGTAAGATCGCAAGTAAATGTTTTTATGTTCTTATGCTTTGAGGATAAATCATCAAGTCGTTCTTGATTGCGACCGCCAGCGAAAACTGTAAAGTCATTTTGAGCATATAAAATCGCTATTTGTGCTCCTATTCCAGAAGAAGCACCCGTGATTAATATTGTTTTCATTGGTGAGTTCTTTTCTTTAAAAACTTTATAAGATTACCTAAAACTGCAATGTTTTCATATAGCATTTCACCTAAATCGTAGTAATCACGATGATAAATAATTTTATTATCTGTCGCCTTTAAATGTGAGTGACCCATAATTGAAATTTTCTCGCCAGATTTCAATTTAGGATGTTGAAAGTGCATGTTCCAATATACGGCAGCTTCAGTGGGAGTGCCGATAAAGTGATAAATTTCAAATTTACAGCTAGCCACATTTGAATAAACATCATCAAAGTAAGCAATAACATCTGCATACCCAACAACTTTGTGAATGGGATCTTCAAAACAAATATTGTCGTCATAAATCAGCCCTAAAGATTCCAAATTATGCTTTGTAAGGTTTTCATATACCTCTTTAAATTGAATTAGCCAAGGTGGGGATTCTTTATCACTTGATATATTTGTTGTTGTATCAGTCACGATCAACTCCGTTTTGAAAACTATTACCTTACTTTAATAATGGTCCTAAAAGTAAGATTGCTTTTAATTAAATAACAATTTGTATTATAGAATATATACGCGAGTCAGGTTTTTTAAGATCACATTTAAATTTACTTTGGAGTTACCTTAGGGTCTGTTGATCTTTCGAGGTTATTTTTACAGCAAGGTGTTTGATATTTAGACAAGGCAGAGTATGTGAAGTGTAGCTAGCTACTCGAACATACGATAACG
>Ga0209303_1000482_pt1 | contig 31076 bp, 21 predicted proteins | sample SidtaG_3_FD_187449 | JGI IMG/M metagenome (GOLD analysis project Ga0209303, IMG submission 187449) | Marine algal microbial communities from Sidmouth, United Kingdom - Sidmouth_Asex1 metaG (SPAdes) (version 2) | ecosystem: Host-associated > Algae > Red algae > Unclassified | place: Sidmouth...
CGTGCCGATTGTCACGGGGATGCCAGATGCCTGTACTGCGGCAACCGCTTCCATGACAGCAGGGGTAAAGTCGGCAGATTTGTATGGATCGAGGATGGTGCCGTCCAAGTCGAGGATGACCAGATCGAATGGTCTATTGACGCTATTCATAGGTTCACGTTTCTTTTGGGTAAAATAAAAATAGAGATAGCCGCAATTTCCAGCTATCTCTATTCTACAATCGTTCTCGGTTATCGGACCAAATGGGACAGACGCTACATCGCAATCATGACCAAGCGGTCTCGCCCATTGTGATCCTGGCGCAAAATGATCGAATTGGCTTGCGGAATAAGTTCTTGAGCTAGTTCGACTACGGCTGCACCTTGATCCGCACCAATCTCAAGCAGTATTAAGCCATCTGGTTCGATGCACGCTGGTGCCTGCTCTAGCAAACGTTGAATTTTGTCCAGCCCCTCTGGTCCAGCAGCTAAAGCAACCACCGGCTCATAATCACGCACATCTCGCTGTAGCTTAGGGTAGTCTTCGGTCGTGATATAGGGCAAATTTGCCACAATTACATTGACGCGTGGCAGATCAATTTTGTGTATCAACGGCATGAGCAGATTGCCTTCCAGCAGACTGACCTGACAACGCTTATCAAGCCCCTTGATATTCAGGCGAGCAATTTCTAATGCATCAGGACTTACGTCCGTTGCGTAAACATTCACCTTGGGCGAATTGACAGCCACAGCAATGGCAATCGCACCACTTCCGGTGCCAATATCTGCTACGCGTAATCGCTCGCCCGGTGATAGATCATGAGCCCGCATCTCGATATGATCCAAAACCGCATCGACCAATAGTTCGGTCTCGGGCCGCGGAATTAACACGCGCTCATCCACCATGAACTCTAATCCATAGAATTCTTTGCAGCCAACTAAATAAGCCACCGGTTCATGGTTTGTGCGTCGAGCAACAAGCTCTGAATATCGCTCTAGCTCATCGTCTGTCAAAACTTCGTCATGGTGTGCAAAGATCCAGCTACGATCTCGCCCTAATAAGCGGGCTAAGATAACTTGCGCATCTAGCTGTGCTGTTAAAGATTCAACGGAGCGAAGACGTTTGGTGGCGGAAGCAATTGCCTGCCCAACGGTTGTTCCGCTCATAAGTCTCCATATAATATGGTGGGATCGATCTGCTTGTCCTGTAGGTTGAAGTTGTTTGGTGGCCAGTTTCACACTCTTCGTCACGATAGACTGTTTCAGCGTGGTTCTGTTTGACACTCCGATGGATGATGCCCGAAAACTGGACTTGTGCAGTGAATTGTATTCAGGACGCGTCTCTACCCTATCTGCGGCTGCTGAATCACGTATATATCTAGCTGTTTCATCGGCTGTGCGAAGAGGTTGCCGCATGCTGCGCTTGCTACTCTCGTTGCATTTAGGTGAGCTAGATTCTGCTGGATCGTCGTAGTCTGATTCACAATTTTCAGCGATATGATCTTTTGATACTCTGCAATTCTCTGTCGCAGTATCTTCAGATGTGATGGGTTGGGGTGTATTGATAATTTGTTGGGAATTCAAAATCGACTCCTTCGATTATAGGCCGCTCTTGTTCAATAATAAGAACTATAGCTCTCCAGAAAAATTTTGTCCCGCTCGGCTGAGCTTGGTCGAGGCCACCTCATCTTAAAAGACGAGGTGAAGAACTTTTTTTGGTAAGTATATGTACGGAAAATGTCCGGATAATTTCTTTTTCGCCTGTGCTAAAGCTCTAGAATACCTAGCAACAATAAAAACAGATATTTCAGCCATTTTACCCTGTTTAGAGCGAGGGGAAACGCAGAAAAACCAAAATTTGTGGTAAATGCGCAATGAATACAATGCCGGTCGAAATCAGCCCATCCACACAAGACCAGCATATGGTTATTACAAAATATAGCTTTGTACGATTATAGTAGATATAAAACGAGTAGAATAAGCGGAACCGGCAGAGTGTATCCGGTTAAAACATCGTGTGGATTTAGGATGAAGCACTTCTTTGCAACCATTATAGTATAACAGAAAATATACGTTGCAAATAGGCGTTATCTTACAATAACTTATCAAAAAATTCTTTACCCTCTGCATAGACTACAACAACCTGACGAAAGAGAGTTTATTCGCCAATGGATTGAAGACGCTGCGCCTGTTCGTGTTGCGCTAGTTCTGAAATAAATTCGTCTAAATCGCCATCCATTACAGAATCGAGCTGATGAACAGTTTTGTTAATGCGGTGATCGGTCACTCGGCTCTGTGGGAAATTATATGTGCGAATTTTCTCGCTTCGATCTCCCGACCCGATTTGATTATTGCGGTCCGCACCAAGCTCCTCGTTTTGGCGTTGCAACTCTAAATCATAAAGCCGAGTACGCAGAATACGCATTGCTTTTAAGCGGTTTTGAAGCTGGCTCTTTTCATCTTGGCAGATAATAACTAGCCCACTGGGCACATGAGTTAACCGCACAGCAGAGTCAGTTGTATTGACACTCTGCCCGCCGGGGCCACTGCTGCGAAAAACATCGACCTTAACATCATTGGTGTGAATCTCAATTTCTACCTCGTCAGCTTCTGGCAAAACGGCCACTGTTGCAGCGCTTGTATGAACACGGCCTTGGCTTTCTGTGGCAGGTACACGCTGCACACGATGTACACCAGACTCATATTTAAGAAAGCTATATACGCTCTTGCCACGCACTGCTAGAATGGCTTCTTTGATACCGCCAACGCCTGTTTCGCTAATATTGAGGAGCTCGATTTTAAATCTGTGGTTCTCTGACCAACGAGTATACATCCGCAAAAGTTCCGCAGCAAAGAGCCCCGCTTCGTCACCCCCGGCCCCGGCGCGAATCTCCATAATCACATCGCGCTCGTCATTTGGATCTTTAGGCACGAGCAGCAATCTCATTGATGATTCTAGCTCTTGTCGCTCGTCTTCTAGCTCGGAGATCTCCATTTCGGCTAGTTCGGCCATCTCTGGATCATTAAGTAATGTTTGGCTACCTGTAATCTGCTCCTCGATCTCTTGGAAACGTCGATATGCCTGCACAAGCTCATCCATCTCGGTTCGTTCTTGAGCGAGTTTGTTAAAGTGATTATAGTCCGAAATAATTTCCGGATCAGCCATGAGCTGTTCGAGCTCATCATATCGATCCGCAATTTTTGAAAGTTGTTCTGTTAGCGTTGACATAGGTTTTGGCGTTAGAGCAGTTGTCGCATCGACAGGTTGATAATAGATGGCAAATAACTAACCGTTCAGCAATCTGCTGAAATCTGTATGATTTTTTTGCATGTGAACAAAATAAATGAAAAAAGCGAGGCCAGCCCGCTAGTTTTGACACAGCCAAACAGCGAGCTATTAACAGAGGCTAAGCTTTTTCTCATTTTTGTTCTTTTTTTCGATTAGCCCTAATCGGTAAAAATAGGCAAATGGCCCAACGAGATGATGTTTGTCCAATCGTCTGCGTTGCCCTCGGTAAAGACTGCCATTTCGCCCACAATTGTGGTTGAAGATTCTTTCATCAGCCCGTGCAGTCCGCGCAATGTGCTGCCCGTGCTGATTACATCATCCACAAGCACGGCATTCTTTCCTTCAGTTAACGCGCGATCTTTGCCATCTATATAAAGAGTTTGAGGCGTACCAGTTGTAATGCTAACCACTTCGGTTTCGATGCAATCGACCATATAGGGCTTGCGAACTTTACGTACAACCACATAGGGTAAACCACTCTTTACAGAAAGTGCGTGTCCAAGCGGCACTGCTTTTACTTCGGGCACAATCAATACGTCGGCATTGTCGGGCATTCTACGTCTTAACGCTTCTGCCGAAACTTCGACAATTTCGGTGTCACCCAGCATGTTGAAAATAGCGATTTTAACATCGGGGGCTACTTCAAATAATGGAAGATCTCGACGGCAGCCGCTAATCTCTACCACATGCACTCGTCCATCGTAACTCACGTTCGTTGCTCCTCTAATTCAATGCAAAACTCTCTACGCAGCCCGAACCGTTCACATCGATCCGCTTATGCAGAAAAGCGTATATTTATGCTAGATGAGATAAAATAGTACTTTGTGTACTAGTGCAAACTTTGTAATTTTACCACAGGAATCCCCAACCGAAAACAAAATTGTCGAATCATCTATCGTCTATCAACGCTTCAAAAGGAGGCCTAATGTTTTTTGAACTAAGACAGTATCGAATTCGCCCAGGCAAAAAAGAGTCGTGGGTAAAGTTTATGGACGAGATGGTGATCCCATTTCAGATATCAAAGGGAATGGTTGTACCTGCATCGTTTGTAACGACGGAAGAAGAGGAAGATTACTATGTGTGGCTGCGCCGTTTTGATAGCGAAGAGCAGCGAAAGAAGTTATATGCTGCGGCGTACGAAAATGAATACTGGACAGAAGAGTTGCTGCCAGTTGTGCTCGAACATATTTTTAGGGACGAGAACAAAGTGACACGAATCGAGCCAACACCCTCTTCGATTATTCGATGATAACATAACGAAGCTGCGTTTCAAACCGATAATGTCTGTTAAAGTCAACAGTCTATAATCACAGATCTGTAAACGCTCTAGAAAAATAAAGAGGGGATGGTGCTAGAATGCACCATCCCCTCTTTATTTTCTTGTACGCCCGGGAGGACTCGAACCTCCGACCTTCTGGACCGCAACCAGATGCTCTAATCCACTGAGCTACGGGCGCATACTAAATCTGTATTTGATACTCTACATATTATCTTCGCCTAGCGTTGCAAAGGCTAGGCAATTTCGCCCTCATTCTAAAAAATGTAATGGCAAAAAAGGCGGGGAGGGAGGGATTTGAACCCTCGAGAGACATCGCTGCCTCTACCCACTTAGCAGGCGGGCGCACTCGACCGGACTATGCGACCTCCCCAAGTTGAAACTTAACAGAGTACTACACTCTATCAATTTTAATAGAGTAACTCAGGCGGAGGGAGAGGGATTCGAACCCCCGGTGACATTACTGCCACAGTTGTTTTCAAGACAACCGCCTTCGTCCGCTCGGCCATCCCTCCAGAATTATAAGGGTTTCACCTGATGTCTATGAACTACGCTATTACAAAACAACTTTAATACAAAAATACAAAATAGTTTTGTGCGAAATAGACCCATCTATATAACTTTGTCGAAAAAGCAGTATACACGTGGGCCTATTTGTTTGTCAAATATTTATGGAAGATTTTGACGACTATTTTGCAATATCACCAGCCGCAGATTTTGTTTTATTCTCTTCTCGTTGCTTGAAGAAGCGAGAGATGACTAAACTAATAATAAATATGGCCACACCCACCGCTAAAATTCTGAAATCAAACTCTGGGGTGCTGCCATCAAATTCTGTCAACGAAGCGCCAAAGAGCGAAAAGGCAATTGTACCAGGTAAGGAACCTAAGGCGGTAGCAAGCAAGAATGGTTTCCAATCGATATTTAGGAAGGCTGCGATATAATTGACCAAGTCATATGGTAAAAAGGCCAACCGCATTGTTAGGATTGTAAAGAAGCTATTTTCGCGCATTCGGTCCGCGTAATTCTGAATAATTCCGGCAGAGGCATCATCGTCGAGCAAGTTACTTCCAAAGAAACGCCCGATCATATACGCGACCATTGCAGAGAGGTTGCTGGCGATGACAGTATAGATGATGCCCCACAGTGGGCCAAAAAGAAATCCGCCAGCCACAGATAGCAGCCCCGCCGAAAATAGAAAAATAGGACGTGTCGCATAGGCTAAAAGAAAAATCAGTGGACCCCACGCACTGTTTGTCATCAAATCGACAAGCTGAACGGTGACGCTTTTCAACGCTTCAAAAATGCCAAGGCCGTTGCCGATTGCATACCCGATAAACGCAACCAAAATGCTCACCCATAAGACAGCGGCAAATATCTTCTCTTTATGTCTTGCTAGAAATGATTGGTTTGGGATAGGTTTCTCCATGCCGCTGGACTTTTGTGCTGCTGACTTTGTTTCGTCTAACTTTTCTGCGTCAAGTGTGTGAGGTGACATATTGATAATCCTCGCGAGTGATGCAATTGGGCTAATCCAGAAAAATAATTATACGGATTTTATAGGTTTTTTTTAGGGTAGCTTGCGGCCATGCGACATATTTTATTTTTGGAATGGTCTTTCATATATGAAATTTGTGTTTCTGCTGAATATTATAGAATCCAACTGTATAAAATCCAACTGTATAAATCTATAGATATAAAAGCATCATCAAATCTTACCTGCAAATTTAGCTCGTATCGATATTTGGCTGAAATTGGCTCTGTTTTTTAAGGCCAAACGACACGGACGCCATCGCCGTCTACTGCTACAAATTATAGTATGCCCACCAAACGCGCTGCGCTGCTGTGATTAACACCAATATGGACATAGCTATAAATAGATGCGGAACATAGGCAGGGAACAAGATAAAGAGACAATAGAAAACAATGGTTTCTGCACCTTCAACGATTCCTGTAGGCATTTCCACACTGGTTAATCGATTTGCTGATTGCAAACTACGCTTCTCGATCAATGTAGACAGTGTTGTCCATGAGAGCAGATTTAATACATAGACCGCCAGCAGAATAATACCGGCCCACAGATTTGCTTGCGTAGGCTGCGCGAAGAGTAATGCAATCGGGATAGCCAAATAGACGATGAAATCAAGCACCAAATCTAAATAACCGCCAAAATCACTCTGCTTGTTGTGCGCTCGGGCAACCACCCCGTCCAACCCATCCAATATGCGATTGAATAGCCAAAGAATAAGGCCAGCCATATAGAATTGACCAGCAACTGCACCTGCTGCCAGTAACCCAACACCTAATGCTGTGATCGATAAAATATTAGGGTGTACCGCCCCAAAGAGCTGATCGGCCATTGGCATCATTAGCTTATCTTTCTGCTCGCGCAACATACTATCTCGCATTACTCACCTCTTTTATATTAATTGCCATGGTCTGGTATTCATGTCTATATTACCCATCTGGACTCATGCACTATTTACTCATTGATATAGACACAATCTGTAAGGTTTGGTACATAATCTTCTCGTCAAAACCCACATACGGCCATTGTTAATGTTTAGTTAATCTTTTGAGTAATGCATATGTGTGTTTCTTATACTTGCCCAGAAAATTTCCGTCCCATTTCTGCTTTTTGAAATGTGTTACGGAACTTTTCTGGGCAAGCTATATCAGTGTAGATTTATGGTGCTGTTGTAGATTATTGAATAGTGGTCATGCCGCCCATGTATGGACGCAAAACTTCAGGGATTACAACCGAGCCATTCGCCTGCTGATAATTTTCCAAAATTGCAATCACAATTCGTGGCAGCGCTAATCCGGACCCATTGAGCGTATGCACATATTCGGGGCGAGCGCCCTCCTCTGGGCGATAGCGAATGTTTGCGCGACGTGCTTGAAAGTCGCGGAAGTACGAGCAAGACGAAACTTCTAACCACTCCTCGCATCCGGCGGCCCACACTTCTAGATCATACTTGATGCAGGCCACAAACGAGAGATCGCCAGTGGCAATGGCTAATCGTCGATAGGGTAGCCCAAGCCGTTCGAGTAGGACCTCCGCATTTTTCGTAAGCGTCTCTAATTCATTGCGGCCGGTTTCAGGCTCGACAAACTTAACCATCTCTACTTTCTGAAATTGATGCACGCGCTTGATGCCACGTACATCTCGCCCTGCCGAAACTTTTTCGCGACGGAAGCATGGGGTCGATGCTGCATAGTAGAGCGGAAGCTGTCCCGGCTCGATAATCTCATCGCGATAAAGATTGGTCACCGGCACCTCAGCAGTTGGGATCAACCAATAATCTTCCTCTGCATCACGATAAAGAACATCCCCAAATTTTGGTAAATTTCCGGTGCCAACCATCGTCTCCGTTCGCACCATAAAGGGTGGGTAGATCTCTTCATAGCCATGTTCGTTAATATGCACATCTAGGAAAAAATTAGCAAGCGCTCGCTGAAGTCTGGCACCGGCTTTGCGCAAAAAATAGAATCGGCTGCCCGAAATTTTGGCCCCGCGTTCAATATCGATAATGCCTAGCTTCTCGCCTACATCCCAATGCGCTTCTGGCGTAAAGTCAAAGCTCGGTTTGTCGCCAACCTCCTTGAGTACGGAGTTGCCATCCTCACTGGGGGCAACGGGTACATCCGGTTCCGGCGGATTTGGGATCCGCAACATCGCGTCATTGTACTCTTCATCCAGTACGCGCAGCTTCTCATCAAAGGCCGCAATCTCGTCACCTACTTGAGACATGCGCTCTTTCAATTCACTGGCCTCGTCCATCTTTTTCTCTTTAAAGAGTTGACCAACTTGCTTCGAGCCGCTGTTGCGTTCGCCGCGCAGGGCTTCGACCTTGGTTAGAATCTCGCGGCGCTGCTCATCTAGCTCTAGCGCTCTTTCCCATGGTGCTTCTGCGTCGTTTAGATCGCACATGGCTTGCGCCAACGCTTCGCGATTTTCGCGCATCCATTTAATGTCTAGCATAATTTTCTCCTTATGTGTCTATATCTCAACGTGTCTATATCTCAACGTGTCTATATCTCAACGTGTCTATATCTCAACGTGTCTATATCTCAACGTGTCTATATCTCAACGTGTCTATATCTCAACGTGTCTATACCTTGCCTTGTAACAATTCACCTTGTAGCGGAAATATAGGTCTCGCTTCTACTCTTGCACTGAAATAAAATTGTCTGTAAAACAAAAAAATCCTCCTCATCCTGTACTGCTCAGGACGAAAAAGATTCCGTGGTGCCACCCGATTTTGTAGAGAAGAGCAACTTAAAACGCTGCTTCTTTACCTCGCTATGCGATAACGGTGCAACCGCCCAGCCATTTCCTGCCGAGAATTCAAAAGGGGCTAAGCTTGCATTTCCGTATTGTCTCGCACCAACCGACAACTCTCTGAAACGGCTCAAACAAACCTGTGGCCTTTCTCTATATTTTATAGGCTATATTTTCTTGGATGGTATCGTATCACAATGGCGCAAGCGTGTCAACCTGTGCATTTTGTGTCTTTGTGTAAAACCATATTTCGTATTGCAAAGATTTTCAAATAATTGGTACTAACAGACTAATTGACTCGCAGGGTAGCGCATGATACGATTTAGCGGTTTAAATTATGCTAGATAGAGCACACAAACATAGAGCGTACAAACATAGAGAATACAAAAACTTGAAGGTGCCAACCACGTGACAAAAAAAGAACTTTCCGATCGTGGCTTGACGATATTGTTTATCACACCATGGTATCCAACAGATACAAACAACATTGGTGGAATTTTTGTTCAGGAATATGCAAAAGCGGTTCAAAAGTTTGCTGACGTAAATGTTCTTCATTTTCAGGGATCAGATCCACATTTGGAGGCGTCTTGGCAACTGAAGCAGACAGGAAATGAGAAGTTGTGGAGGGGTATTCGCACCTACCATCTGGCTTATCGCAGGGCGTTTCTACCCAAAGTTTCGGTTTTAATGCGGGCATGGGCTCTTATTCAATGCTATAGGCAGATAAATCGAAATGGTTTTTCGCCCGATATTATTCATGCGCATGTGTTTCGAGTCGCCCTCCCCGTTTTGCTTTTGTCTAAACTGTTTCGGCTGCCGCTTATTATTAGTGAACATAGCTCTAACTTTCAGCGGAGAACGCTCTCTAAAAGCGAACAAATTGAAGTAAGGCTTGCTTATCGTCGTGCCGATTATGTGTTGCCGGTTAGTCGCGCGCTGCAAAAAGCAATTGAGGCATATAAAGTAAGGGCTACTTATCGCGTTGTCCCTAATGTTGTGGATACGACCGTATTCTATTATCGCGAACGTAGCAATATGCAAGTACAGCAAAAAAAGCGGTTTCTCTCTGTCGGCATAATGCACGATAACAAGATAAAAGGAATTGCTCTTCTAATTCATGCATTTGCTCAATTGAAGGGTAAGCAAAATGACTGCGAGCTTATCTTAATCGGGGATGGTCCGGCCAGAGAGAAATACAAAAATCTCGTTCACAAACTGGAAATTTCGCAAAATGTACACTTTCTTGGGGCGCAATCAAAGGTTGAAATTGCCCAAGAGATGCACATTGCAGATACCGTTGTGATTTCTAGCCTTTATGAGACATTTTCGGTGGTTGCGGCAGAAGCGCTTTGCTGTGGTACGCCGGTGTTGAGCACACGCTGCGGTGGACCAGAGAGCTTTGTCACAAATGAAGTGGGGCTACTTGTTGAGCGCGATGATATATTGGCCCTTCGTGATGGCCTCGATTTTATGGCGAATCATGCCGATACGTTTAATAGACGAAAAATTGCTACCTATGCATCATCCCTTTTCTCTCGCGAAGCTATTTCCCAACAGTTGAACGAAATTTATCACAGCGTATTATAATAGGGTATAGATGTCACACTCAACCAATGCTATAGCCCCGGCGCTATCGCCAATTTTTGAGAAGATACAGTTGCTGCGCTAAGTAATAGTGGACATAATGGCAATTGCTAATAACAGATAATGTGAGATAAACGATGAGAAGCACGAGATGGTAGAACCAAAATATAACGCAGCGGAATTTTGGGAAAAAAGATTAGGTGGCGGACCAACCCTAATGTCAGTTGGCCACTCTGGCTTGGGTCTGATCTATAATCAGTGGATGTATAAAGCAAGATTTCGTTCGTTAGAAAAAATTTTACAAAGAAATCATATTCCTGTAGCACAAAAACAGATCGTAGAAATTGGTGTGGGTAGTGGCGCTTATATACCATTCTGGAAGAAAAAGAGTGCTGAGCAGATCACCGGCATAGATATCACAGAGTCTAGTATTGTTGCACTGTCAGAAAAATATCCAGAATTAGAGTTTGTTCAGGCGGATATTGGCTCGGCAGACACTGCGATATCAAATATATATGATGTGGCTACTGCATTTGATATTCTGTTTCACATTACCGACGATGAAAAGTTCTCGAATGCAATATCAAACCTGTCGAAAATGTTGAAGTCAGGTGGTATTGTTGTGATAAGCGATAGCTTTTGTGCGGAACCATGGGGGCCTTTCTTCCATGAGTATCATCGAACATATGAGCACTTCGTTGCAGAATTGGAAAAAGCGAACTTATTCGTTGTAGACATCGAACCTATCTTCTTTACGATGACAACCGTACTTTGCACTGAAAGTAACTCGGCCAAAAGATTTTCGCGATTTGTCACAACCATGCACCGCCAGATTCAACGAATCGCTCGACGTAAAAGAGTCGAGAAGCTGAATCACCTTATCGGGTTTGCCCTATACGTTGTTGATGGCCTATTGGCCAAGGTCAATCGTGATGGACCCAGTTTAAAAATAATGGTCGCGCGCAAAAATGCATGAATCCCCAAAACACAGACTAGTTAATTATCTTTGTGGCCTAAATCGTGCTGAGTAATGATCTGCGAAAGTTGATAGCACGGCTGCAAAATCCAACCCAGTTTGTCAAAAATGTTGGAAACACGGCAGCCATACAAACTATTTCGCTTATTGTGTCGATTGGCAATGCCGTAATCATTGCTCGGTGGCTTGGTCCTGACGGAAAAGGTATTGTGCAATTAGCATTGCTTGCCCCCGCTATATTAGGGCTTTTTCTCAATGGTGGAATCGGCGTCGCAAATGTTTATTACACCGGCAATAAACAATATAACGTCGCCACGCTAACAGCAAACGCAAGTGCATTTACCTTAATCGGGACAGTGGGTGGATTAATATTCTTCGTGATTTTTCTCACGACGGGGGCCGCCGAGTCTGTTCTTCAAGGCGTTCCACTGTGGCTACTCTTTCTTGCATTGACCGGCTTCCCAATTGCCTTGTTGACTGGCTATCTCAGCACTATATTACAGGGCTTGCAGCAAATTTATCAACTTAACTGGATCCGGCTGGCTGGCTCGATTACGTTGTTCTTATTTACAGTGGTGACCATTGCCATGCTTGGGTTTGGCATCTATGCCGCTGTCGCTGCATCAATCGCAAGCACGCTGGTCACACTTTTGCTTTTGGCGCGCGAGCTAAAGAAACACGACGCCTCATTCAGGCCACAGTATAATCGCTCCGTCATGCGTAACACATTAAAGTTTGGGGTGCGTGGGTATGTTGGAAATGTTCTGCAATTCTTTAACTATCGGTTAGATGTTTTTATACTCAACTATTTTCTTGGTCCAGCCAGCGTTGGCATCTATAGCGTTTCGGTGCGATTGGCCGAGCTCGTATGGTATTTCCCCAATGCTGTAGGATTTGTCATCTTTCCCAAAGCAGCCTCCTCATCTCAAGAGGAGATGAAGCGATTTACGCCACAAGTTTTCCGGACGACGTTGATAATCAGCTTGGTTTTGGGGGCAGGCATAGCCATAGTCGGCAAACCTTTGATTCGACTGGTCTATACAGACGCTTTTATTACCGCATTTTTGCCTTTATTAGTTTTGCTTCCTGGCGCAATTTTGCTCGGCACAGCAAAGGTACTAACAAATGATATTGCAGGGCGTGGGTTTCCACAATACAATTCGATTAGTTCGGGGCTAAGCCTCGTGCTAACCGTAGTGTTTGATCTGTTGTTGATTCCAAAATTAGGCATTCTGGGGGCTGCACTCGCATCCTCGCTCTCTTATTTGCTAACATTTTGTACTGCCATATTTTTTTACTGGAAGACAAAGGATCTGCCCAACGGAACAGTGTAGATGAGTGATTTCAGACGCTCGATTTGTATCCTAGCGCTTTCTCCAATTGCCGAAGACGGACGAGTATTGCGCCAAATTCGCAGCCTTGGTTCCGAATATGCCCTAACAGTCATTGGATATGGCGAGCCACATCCCGAATGGCAAAACAATGAGAATATCCGATGGGTCTCTTTGGGTAAAGGCAAGCTAATTGTAACCGCGCCATCTATAGGTGCGGTTTGGGCCGATTTAAAAGATGGGCGATTTCAGAAACTACGTCAGCGAATTCCATTTGAAATTAGTCGCTTTGTCGAATCCATTGCGTTGTCCATCGGGCAACATTTGCCCATCATTTACGATTGCGAGTATGCGCTGCGTTGGCAAATGAATCGTTCACTGTCGCAGGCGCTGGCAATTCCGCATGATGCCTACCATGCCAATGACTGGGATACAGTTCCTTTTGCATACAAAGCGGCACAGAAACAAAATGCCGCGCTGATTGTCGATCTGCACGAGTACGCCCCGCGCCACTTTGAGCATCTTGCAGATTGGCCGTGGAAAAAGAGGCGTATCGTCTACTTTCTAGAAAAATATGTAGCTAACGCAGATTGGGTAACTACTGTTGCGCCGTCTCTTGCAGATGAATACGCTAAGGATTTTTTGTTCGAACCATCTGTGATTCTGAATACGCCGTATCAGATCTCAGTATCCAACCATGCCGTTAACCCCGAAGAGATACGGTTGATTCATCACGGTGTTGCTTCGGCACTGCGCAAGCCCGAGGTAATGATCGACGCTATTGCCCTGTGCCAAGAGCGCTATTCACTCCACTTTATGCTCATGCCCTCGCCATACGTTCGGGTTTTGCGCGACTATGCCAAGCGGGTAGCTCCTGGACGTGTATTTTTCCATGACTCTGTTTCCCCAGAAGCAATTGCCAAGCGGCTGGCTGAGTTTGACGTTGGATTTAACTATATCCCGCCCGCCACCTTTAACTATCTGCACTGTCTGCCAAATAAATTTTTCGAAGGAATCACAGCCGGACTAGCCATCTGCATTGGCCCGTCACCGTCGATGCAGGCAATTGTGGAGCAGTATAGATTGGGGTGTGTCGCGCCTTCGTTCGAACCGACAGCGTTGGCCGCAACCTTAAATGGGACGACGACCCAAGAATGGACGAGAATGCGTACCGCTGCGCACCAGGCAGCACAACATCTCAATGCCGAAGCAGAGATGCAAAAGATTAGAGACCTTTACGACACATTGCTCTCAGAGAAAGCGTAATCCAATGGCAGAATATTTTGTGCAGCGACCGCAATGTCCAGCCTGCTTAAGTAATGATAGCAGACAATTGTATCGCGCTGAGTTTAACGATGCTGGCATCCGGCATTATTTGGATCAAGCCTACGCACTTGTTGGCCCAGGGATTGAATACCATTATCTGCAAGGCGTGGAATACAAACTAAATAAGTGTGCCTCCTGCGGATTAATCTACCAAGAAAATATCCCAAATGACGAGTTGATGGAGATTCTCTACGAACGCTGGATCGATCCGCGAGTTGTATTCGAACGTCATGAAAAGCAGATCAACACTTTGGCGTACTATGCAAAGTATGCACAAGAAGTGATGCAAATGCTCGCCTATTTTCAGCAGATGCCAGCAGGAATAAAGGTTTTAGATGCAGGCATGGGGTGGGGTAAATGGGCGCGTATGGCTAAAGCATTTGGCTGCGATGTTTACGGCAACGAGCTCTCGCCTGCTCGTATCGATTACGCAGAAGCTCACGGCATTACCGTACTCTCTTGGGAAGAGATCGGTACACACAAGTTCGACTTCATTAATGCGGATCAGCTTTTCGAGCACCTGCCCGAGCCGCTCGATTCGTTAAAACACTTGGCGCAAGCACTCAAGCCAGCGGGGTTGATCCACGTTAGCGTGCCAGATGGCCATGACCTAAGAAGGCGCTTAGCCAGCATGGACTGGTCGGCGGCAAAGGGATCGGGAAATTCGCTAAATCTGGTCAGCCCATTAGAGCATATTAACTGCTTTCATCACAACGCGCTCATTAAATTAGCATCCAACGCAGGGCTGCAAGAAGTCAAACTGCCACTTGCGCTTCAGTTTGCGTTTAGCACCAACTGGCGGTTGCCTAAAGCGGCACTAAAAAATGTTGTCAATCCCATTCGGCAGAGGTTGGGGCGAAAAGGAACCAACCTCTTTTTTAGGCATGGATCCTAATATGCCGCAACCACCAAACATACTCTACCTAACTTGGGGCGAAGTGCCCATTAAAGATGGAATTTACGAAAATCAGGTGCTGGGTCAACTGTTAGAAATCAAGCGAACCGAGCCTGGGATCAACTTTTCGCTCTTGGCTGGTATCCCGATTATTAACCGATACACCACAATCGAACGAGCCGCCTATCAAGCTGGTATCAAAAAGATCGAGCAGCAATTAGGTGTGGAGGAGATTCCCTTTTCCACACGTTGGATCGGCGCTATGGCCAAATGGTTTCACGCCAAACGCGTTCACTTTCCATTTTTTCAACTTGGACAGCTTCGTTTTTTGCAGCGCTTTATCCAACAACGGGAGATCGACGTAGTCCACTGTCGCGGCTACCACGCTGCATATGTGGCGCTGCGTACGAAAGATATGTATAAACTCGATTTTCGCATGCTCTTTGATACACGTGGCCTTTTCCCCGAAGAAGGCTTACTGGCGAACTATTACGCTCGTGGCAGCAAAGATTACGCCAATTGGAAGAGAGTCGAACAGGAGATACTCGATCAAGCAGATGCGGTGGTCAACGTCTCGCAGACCTTTACCGAGCACATCCGCTCGTTGACCAAAAATCGCGTGATTCATACCGTTCACACCAGCACAGATCTGGCACTGTTTCAACCTGCACAAACGGCCCAGCGTCAGTCGATCCGGGCCGAGTATGGCATTGCGCACCACGATCGCATATTGATTTACGTCGGTAGCTTGGGGGTCGATGTCAGTTGGCACACGCTCTCCAACTTGGTCGATGCGTACCGCGCGTTTCAACAGACATATACGCACACGAAATTGTTCATTGTCACGCGCTCGCCCCATGCGCCGATCCGCACCGAGTTGGAGAAAACCGGACTCTGGGATGAGACAATTCTCCACGCGGCACATTCACGCACCGAGACTTGCAAGTTTTTGCAAGCGGCAGATTATGGCGCACTCTGCTATTACACCGTTGTGGATGAAATTGAGCAGCTTGTAGGGTATACGGTCATCGCCTCGAAGACGGGCGAATATCTCGCAACAGGGCTGCCAATGATCGTCAATCGTTCGGTGGGGGCGGCAGCAAAGATGATAGATGAACATGGCATCGGCTGCACATACGAAGTTGGCAACGAATGGTCAATCGTTGAAAAATTGCGGGAGATTGACGGCAATTACGAGGTAATCAGCCAAAGGTGTGTTGAAATTGCGAAGCAGACCTTTAGCGCAGCCAAAAATGCCGAGAGATATATTGGACTTTACAAATCTCTCCACGAGGGGAACTAATTGTGATAACAGAACCAATGCTCGACATTGTGATTGTTAACTGGAACACGAATGAGCAGGTCCACGACTGCGTCCGATCCATTGGACAGGCTGCACAAACGGGCTTTACCCTGAAACAAGTTTTTGTTGTGGACAACGCATCGACCGATGGATCGATGGATGGGCTGACGCAGATCCCTGTACCGCTCCGCACGATTATGAATCCCCAAAATTTGGGCTTTGCAACGGCTTGCAATCAAGGCGCGCGTGCCGGTAACGCCGAGTATATTCTTTTTCTCAACCCAGACACACAGCTCTTTGCCGACTCGCTGCACAGCCCCATCGCATTTATGCAGCGGGCAGAGAATCAACAGATCGGCATCTGCGGGATCCATTTGATTGGCGACGATGGCGAACCAACGATTGCCGCCGCCCGTTTTCCGACAATGCGCGTACTGCTTGGAAAAATGTCGGGGCTTTCTAAACTTTTGCCAGCCCTCTTCCCCACGCACATGATGGCTGCTGGTGAGTTAACCAAAAGTCAATCGGTGGATCAAATTATTGGTGCTTACTTTTTGATGCGCCGCAGCGTATATGATCTGTGCAATGGGTTTGACGAGCGTTTCTTTGTCTACTTCGAAGAGGTGGATTTGGCGCTGCGGGCCAAAGAAGCGGGCTTTGAATCGTACTATTTTGCCGAAGCCAGCGCATACCACAAAGGTGGGGGGGCAACCGATGCCGTCCGTGCGCATCGGCTCTTTTACTCCATGCGCAGCCGAATGCAGTATGCGCAAAAACATTTTTCTTCAATCGAAACAGTATTTCTTTTTTTTATGACTTTCCTGCTAGAATTTCCTGCCCGCCTTCTGCGTGCTGCCGCACGCGGATCGCGCCAGCAAGTTGTCGAAACCTGTAGCGGCTTTGCCATGTTAATTCGATCCTATCTTGCCCAACGCAAGCAGCAAGGGGCGCGTTCATGACCCAACCAGATTCCTTTAACGATAAACATAATCTGCTGCCGACCCTCTCCAAACATCAAACGGTCGAGTTAGAGCTTGGCTGCGGTAATCGAAAGCGCTTACCCAACTCAATTGGGATCGACATGCTCGATTATGAAGCGGTCGATATTGTGGGCGACATCGTCGCGGTGCTGGCTGCGTTCCCCGAAAATTCAGTGGACTTTGTGACATCCCATCATGTCTTCGAGCATCTCGATAATCTGGAAGAGTTGCTCGACCAACTGGCGCGCGTCATCAAGCCAAACGGTCAATTCGAGGCAACCGTGCCCCACTTTTCGAACCCATATTACTATTCGGACTATACGCACAAACGCTTTTTTGGGCTCTATACATTCTGCTATTTGGCTTCGTCATCGCTTTTTCAGCGCCAAGTGCCAACCTATCAGCGGGTACTTACATTTGAGCTAACCGCGGTTGATTTGGCCTTTAAATCGCCGCCACCATTTTATGTGCGCTATGGCATTAAGCGAGTGTGGGGCGCGCTCTTTAATATAAATTATTGGATGCAGGAATTTTACGAAGAAAATCTTTGTTACTTAATTCCCTGCTACGAAATTCGTTACGTGCTGCGGCGATTGTGATTTGCCTGTGAACGTTCTATTTATTCTTCCCTACCCAATTCAGGCACCAAGTTCGCGTTACCGCGTCTACCAATATTTGCCCTATTTACAAGCCAACGGCATCAACGTTACGGTTAGCCGCTTTATCGATTCGGATGAGTTTTTTAAAGTACTTTATCAGCCCGGGCGTACGATAACTAAAGCAGCCTATTTTGCTAAACAAACCATACGCCGTTTTTGGGATATTGGGCGATCTCGCGGCTTTGATGCAGTCTTCGTGCAACGTGAAGCATTACCCTTTGGCCCAGCCATTGTGGAGCAAATGATTGCGCGGCTTGGCTGCCCCATACTCTATGACTTTGACGATGCCATCTATTTACGGCGAGCCAGCAACGCAAATCGTTGGGCGAGTTGGCTCAAGCAGCCGCAGAAAACAGCGAAGATCATTCAGGCAAGCCAGCATGTAATAGTGGGCAATCAGGTGCTGCACGAGTACGCAAGCAAATACACGAAACAGATCACGCTCATTCCCTCGTCAATTGACGCCGAGTTCTACCAAATCCGTCCGCCACAATGCGCTGCACAGAAGGCGCAGACGCACAAACCAATCGTTATTGGCTGGGTAGGCAGCGGGACAAATCTTCAATATGTGGCAAAGTTGGCAAACGTGCTGCGAACGCTTAACGCAGAGCACAATATTGAAGTGCAGATTGTGGGCGGCACGGTGGAAATGGCGGGGGTCAATGTTGTCTGTCGTCCGTGGCGGCTCGAAAATGAGTTGAGCGACTTGCAGGGGTTTGACATCGGCATCATGCCCCTGGCCGACGAACTATGGACTCGTGGAAAGGGCGGCTTTAAAGCCATCCAATATATGGGCGTTGGCCTGCCTGTGGTGGCGTCGCCGGTTGGGATAAATAGCGAAATTGTGACGCACGACGTGACTGGCTTTTTGGCCAAAAGCGATGAGGCGTGGCACCGCAGCCTAACGACCCTGATTACTGATGCGGCGCTGCGCACGACGTTTGGCTTGGCTGGGCGCAAGCGCGTCGAAGAACGCTATTGCACTGCCGTTAATGGCCCTAAATTATTGCAGGTGCTTCAATCGGTAAAATTATGAAAGTGAAAGTTCTCCACCCCATCACGCGCCTAATCATTGGGGGCGCGCAAGAGAATACTATGCTCACTGCCGAGCTGCTCGACCCGACGGAGTGGGCGGTCGATGTCTATTGTGGGCCACAAACTGGTACGGAAGGCAGCCTGATTGAAACGGTGCAGGAGCGAGGGATTCCGCTGACGATTGAGCCAACCTTTGTGCGCGAGATCAACCCGATTAAGGATCTGATGGCTCTGGTTCGACTGACCCGTTTTATCAAGCGCAATGGCTATCAGATTGTGCATACGCATAGCTCTAAAGCGGGCATTCTTGGGCGTTGGGCGGCAAAATGGGCGGGCGTGCCGATTATTATTCACACGGTTCACGGTTGGGGGCACCACGATCGTCAACACCCGTTGGTGCAACGACTGTACATTGCGCTAGAAAAGTTGACGCTGCTGATTACGGATAAGTTGATTGTGGTGTCACCGCGCAATATCGACAAAGGGTTGGCAGATGGAATTGGCCGCGTAGATGATTATGTGGTGATCCGCAGCGGGATCGAGCTTGAGCGCTTTGGTCATCCGCGGGTGTCGCGCGCGGAGATGCGTGAGAGTCTGAGCATTCCGCACAACGCAATGGTGATCGGCACGGTGACGCGCCTGTCGCCCCAAAAAGCGCCGCTCGATTTTTTGCGCATGGCCGCGGCGCTTTTGGCACGCGACTGGGGTGAGCGGTCGCCATCTCTTTACTTTGTGATGGTGGGGGATGGTCCGCTGCGGGCCGAGGTGGAAACGACTGCGAGCGAGCTGGGCATTGCAGATCGCGTTGTGCTAACGGGGTTGCGGCGCGACATCCCCGAGTTGATGGCTGCGTTCGACATTTTTGCGCTTTCGTCGCTGTGGGAGGGGCTGCCGCGCGTTTTGCCACAGGCGATGGCCGCAGGCTTGCCGATTGTGGCAACCGAGATTGACGGGACTGCGGAGGCGGTGCAACACGGAGTCAATGGATACTTAAGCTCACCGGGGAAACCAATGGAGTTGGCCGACGCAGTTGCCGATCTGGTGACCGATTCTGCGTTAGCAAAACAGATGGGTGCAGCAGGCTGCGCGACTGTGGCGGAGTTTGGCGCACGCAAGATGGTTGATCAAATTGATGCGCTTTATCGAGATCTGCTGGCGGTCAAGTAAGTTGGGACGTGAAAGAGCGAAATAGTCTATACCTGTACCGCAAAACCATTGAAAACCCAAAAATAAGATCATATTGTGGATACATAGCGGACGATGTCGGGGTGGTCAAATTGTGCGATATAGAAATCGAACTTACTCAAGTCGGATCTGTTACTCTATTTTGTCTCCTCATGGTCACGCATGGATGTTTTGCCGACCATGTCTGGATCTGTATTGATCTATGTACATCTTCAAAAGACTTCTAAGCGTGAGCTAGGTCAAATGTACTACTAACCCTTCTCACAATATATGCTATAATGTTTTATAGAGACTTTTTACTTTAACCATTTCTAATTCTATCAGATTGGGTGGGATATCAATTGGTTCGAAAAAAGATTATTCAAACCTGTAGGGGTAAGATATATCGTGCCCAGCATAGTTGACAGGAACATCAATCTTGGGCGCGATATATCTTACCCCTACAACCCGCCTCGCTAACATTTGGGCATTCCCACCAATTCTGACAGAATTAGAACCATTTACCTGGGTGCGATGGCTATGCCATCACACCCTATTATTTTATTCAATAACCCGATAGAACTATCTATGAACGCTAAAACCAAAATCGAACATTGGTGTGAAGGGGCAATCGAGGCCGGATGGCTTGCTGCTCTTGTAGTCGCTCCGATGTTTTTTAATGTCTTTTCAAGTCGCGTATTCGAACCAGACAAAGTTAGTCTTGTGCGCTCGGTTGCACTAATTATGCTTATGGCGTGGTTGATTAAGCTTGCCGCTGGGGGAATCCCATGGTTGCCAGCGTTTTCGACAGTAGCTGGTGAAAACAATGTAGATGGCGATAATGATAAATCGATGCTGCAACGAGTCTGGTCTGTTCCGTTTATTATCCCTATTCTTCTCTTGATTGTCGCCTATTTGCTCAGCACAATGTTCAGCGTGGCGCGCTTTGTTAGCTGGTGGGGATCGTATCAACGCTTGCAGGGGACCTATACTTTTTTGAGCTATGTGATTATTGCGCTGCTGACCATGGGCCATTTGCGCCGCCCGGATCAGATCCGCCGGTTGCAGCACGTAATCATTATGACGAGCCTACCGATTGCATTTTATGGTATTTTTCAACACTATAATCTGGATCCGCTGCCTTGGGGTGGGGACGTGAGCATCCGTATTGCCGCGAATGCGGGCAACGCAATTTTCCTTGCTGCATACCTGATTATGGCTGTTTTCCTCACGATGGAACGCATCTACAGCAGCTTCCATTTTATGCTGACTTCGGGGAGCGATTCCGAAGGAGACTCACTCGACATTCCTGCGGTCATGGCTGGGTCGGCATATTTTCTTATCTTTCTTTTTCAGCTTTTGGCCATTGCGTGGACACAAAGCCGTGGCCCGTGGCTAGGCTTCTTTTTAGGCTTCTACCTTTTTGTGCTCTTGTTGATTAGCGCGCTGCGTCCAAAGCGCCATTTTCCACTCGTTCTGAGCTGGGTTGGCGTTGGCGTGCTGGGGCTGGCCCTTATTTTCTTGATGAACACCTCCCCCATATTTGAGCCGCTGAAATCGGTGCCCTATGTGGGACGCTTGACCGAATTGCTCGATTTTGAGAGCCGAACGGCCAAGGTGCGTACCTTGATCTGGCAGGGTGCAGCCGACATGAGCCTGCCGCACGATGCGCTAATCTTCCCCGATCAGAGTACGGATACGATCAACCCGCTGCGCCCGCTGGTGGGCTATGGCCCCGAAGCAATGTGGATCGCATACAACCCGTTCTATCCACCAGAGTTGGCCCACTGGGAAGCGCGAAACGCAAGCCCGGATCGAGCGCATAACGAAACGTGGGACTCGATAGTTGTTACGGGGCTTCTTGGCTTTTTGGCTTACATGTCCCTCTTTATTGCGATCTTTTACTGGTCATTACGCTGGCTGAATTTAATCAGAAATCAGGCAGATACACTACTTTTTGCGCTGCTGCTTGGTGGCTTTAGCATTGGGGGCATTGCATTTGCATACATAAGCGATGGTGAACAGTGGCGCTTGCTTGGCGTTGCGCTACCTGCCGGATTGATGTTTGGCTTAGTGCTCTATTTGATGGTGGCTTCATTCTTGCATCGCAGCTTCAAACCCAATCCAGCCGACACGCCGCGACAGTTGTTGATCATTGCTCTGCTCTGCACAATTGTGGCTCACTTTGTCGAGATCCACTTTGGGATTGCAATTGCCGCAACGCGCACCTATTTTTGGATCGAGGCGGCCCTGCTGCTGACGCTGGGTATGCGCTGGGCACAGTCGTCAAACTTCGCCGCCACGCAGACGTTTCTCGCTCTTGATGGTGCAGAGGAAGATGGCTCTTTGGGGGACAGTTCGCTTGACGGTGGTGAGCTCGAAGAGACGAAGAAGAACAACAAGAAAAAGTCTAAGCAGAAAGCAAGCAGTGCTCGTCGCGGTCGTTCGAATCAGCGAACAAAACAGCCAGCGATTGGTGCGCTCCCATCAACGGTGATGACCGATTTGCTGATCTTCTTGACCTTTGTCTTTATCTATACGACGAATAGCCAGCGTATCGAAAACCCGTTTGCGGTAATTATGAATAGCATTGCAGGGGAGACACCGGCCATCTTCCTGCTTATTACCTTTACTTTCTTGAGTGGCAGCACACTATCGCTAGCAATTCGTGCGCTGCGACAAGAGTCGAATCCATCGCTAAGTTGGTGGTTGCGTGGATATGGTTTGTACGCAGCCGTGGTTTGGGGTGGGTGGTTATTTTATAGTCTGATCCAAAGCAGTCGACTTGGACCGGTTACGGGAAACGACGTGCCGCCCGATAGCGATATGCTTTCCTATCAACTCGATCTGGTCGCCGGTCACTTTGCGCTCTTTACGTGGGTGATGGTGCTGTGGATTTTGGGCGCAGGCATCGTTAATGCGTGGCCGTGGCTTGTCAGTAAAGGCTCTACCGCCAAAGAATCGGGCAATCGGACCCTTTTTGGGGCTGGTGCCGCGGTCGTACTGGGCGTTCTCATCTTTATGATTATCAACAGCGTGAATATCGGATTGGTTAAAGCCGATATCATCTATAAACAAGGGCAGCAGTTCGACAGCCGCCGAGAATGGGTCAATAGTATAGAACTCTATCGGCGTGCGCTTCAATCACGTGCGACTGAGGATCACTACATGTTGTTCTTGGGTCGAAGCCTGCTTGAACAAGCAAAGGCTGCACCCGAACAAGGGACAAGAAGTTTGGGCAGTGCGCCAACATTTCGCGATGTCTTGGCGCTCCAGCCAACCGATATTTCGCAGATGAGCCAAGCAGAGCTTCTACGTGCCGCCGAAATCATCCTCGAAGAGGCGCAGCGCGTTAACCCACTTAATACGGATCATACCGCTAACCGAGCGCGCCTCTACCGTACCTGGGCAGACATGGGCGGCGATCCAGCCTTTCGTCAAGAAAAGTTGGATCAGAGCTTAGATCAATATACGATGGCCACGACGCTTAGCCCGAATGCAGCCCATCTTTGGAATGAAAAGGGCAATGCGCATCAAGCCCGTGGCGAACGGGAGCTGGCCGAAGAGACTTACCTACGCAGCCTTTCGATTGATAATCTGTTCGAACAGACTTACCTGCTACTGGCTCAATTTTATAACCCGCAAGAAGAGCCTCAAAAAGTTATCGATCTATTAGAGCCCGGCATCGAAGCAATGACAGAGAGCAGACGCCATCGCCCGTCGGCTCAGATGTGGAGCTTTTTAGGTGTGGCGTTGGCGCAGCTTGGTGATTATGATGGAGCAATCAACGCAAACGAGGAAGTGCTCGACGTTCAGCCAAGCAACTTTGCAGCCATGCGTAATTTGGCTGTGTTGTATCGCGACGCAGGGCAGCCCGAAAAGTCAGTCGAGTGGGGCGAAAGAGCGCTTACTACTTTAGGCGCGGATGATGTTCAAAACCGCATGTCTATCCACCAATTTTTGATTGAGGCGTATCGTTCACTTGAGCAGCCAGAAAATGTTGCTGCGCAGTACGAAGCGATGGACCTTCTGACCCCAAACAATGCCAATGTTCTCAGAGCACTTTTGGCCTTATATCAAAACGCAGGTAACGAAGCGAAGATTACTGAGGTAGCCCAAAAATTGATGGCTGTTGAGCCAGACAACTATCAATATCCATTCGAGGTTGCGCGTAGTTTGAGCGAACAGGGGCAAGTTGATCAGGCGCGCCAGTTTGCCGAACGTGCCAAGACGCTTGCACCGGCGGAGCAGCTTGCCGCGATTGATGATCTTTTGGCGACATTGGAATAGCTATTATGACACCTTACTTTCTGATGGCGGCCAGCGCGCTTGTCATTGCGATTGGTGGTACGCCAATTATGCGACAGGTAGCGCTGCGTTTCGGTGTGATCGATTCGCCTGGCGCGCGTAAAGTTCACCTAAACCCCGTACCGTTATTGGGCGGCGCGGCGATCTATATTGCCTTCATTTTGGCGCTTGTTTTTCTTGGCGACAGACGCCATATCAACGAGGTGATCGGCATTTTTGTGGGTGCCTCGCTAGTTAGCCTAATTGGCATTATTGATGACAGTTCGGGGTTAGGCAGCTATGTAAAGCTCGGCGGGCAGTTGTTGGCTGCGGGCATATTGATTCTGACCGGTGTGGAGGTGCAGCTCTTTAATAATTGGCTCGATATTGTGCTGACCGTTTTCTGGGTGATCGCAATTACAAACGCGATGAATCTGCTTGATAATATGGATGGCCTTTCTGGTGGCATTGCCATGATCGCTGCAGTCTTCTTTACTTTGTTAGCTGCAATGAGTGATCAATACATGGTGGGGTCCTTAGCCGCCGCATTGGCCGGAGCCTGCGCAGGTTTTCTCATCTATAACTGGAATCCGGCGCATATCTTCATGGGCGATACAGGCAGTCTCTTTATCGGCTTTTTACTAGCCGCTGTTGGGATCAAATTACGCTTTCCGGCTAATAGCAAGAGCATTACGTGGATGATTCCACTTTTAGTTTTGGCGCTGCCCATTTTCGACACAACGCTCGTCACCATCAGCCGTTTACGTCAGGGTAAAAATCCATTAACCACGCCGGGCAAAGATCATATTAGCCACCGGCTGGCGCTATTAACTAACAGCAAACGCGAGGCGGTGTTAATCTGTTACCTCTTAGCCGGTGCGGTGGGGTTGGCATCCGTTTTTCTAACGCAGGCAAATCTAACCGAGGCGATTGCGGTTGGGTCGGCATTCATTATGTTAGCACTCTATGGAATTTGGTGGCTCGAATTTCGTGGTGGTGGCGTCCGACATGAGCAGTGACGACATATTTTTCTTTGGCCGTTTATTCAAAGTTGACTATAATATCGATTATTAGTACCCATAACCTTAATTTATCAAATCTACATTTAATCATAACTCAGGAGTAAAGTTTGAATTTCTCACAACTATCCCAATTCACCACATACTTATCCAAAAATAAGTTGCGCCATCTCTTTTCTCTATTCGCTATTCTTCTACTTCTGGCTGTAGCCGGTTGTGGATCGGACGAGAACGAAGACGCAAACGGTGCAGATGCAGGCGATACACCAGCGGAAAGCGCAGCCCCAGCCGACACCGATGCGCCTGATCCAACGGAAGAGCCAGAAGCTGTAGCGACCGAAGAACCTGCGGCAGAGGAAGAGGTAGAAGCAACTGAGGAATCTGCGGAAGAATCAGAAGCTGAGGCAACCGAGGAGCCCGTCGAAGAATCTGAATCAGAAGCTGAGGCAACCGAGGAACCCGTCGAAGAATCTGAATCCGAAGTAGAAGCAACTGAGGAATCTTCCGCAGAATCTGCGGAGGAGCCAGAGGCTGAGGCAACCGAAGAACCAGAAACAGAATCGAATCTTCCTGGCAATGCTGGCAGTGGCATAATCACCACAAATCAGCCAAGCCCTGAAGCTGAGCCAGAAGCAGAGGCAACCGAAGAACCAGCAGAGGAGCCAGAAGTAGAAGCAACTGAAGAAGCTGCGGAAGAATCAGAAGTAGAGGCAACTGAGGAAGCTGCGGAAGAGCCAGAAGTAGAGGCAACCGAAGAGCCAGCAGAGGAATCAGAATCAACTGAAGAAGCTGCGGAAGAGCCAGAAGCTGAGGCAACCGAAGAACCAGCGGAAGAATCAGGAGTAGAGGCAACTGAGGAAGCTGCGGAGGAGCCAGAAATTGAGGCAACCGAGGAAGCTGCGGAGGAGCCAGAAGCTGAGGCAGCCGAGGAATCTGACGAAGATGGCGCTGACGAAAGCAGCATTGATGACGCTGACGTAGACTTTGGCGTAGCGGCTCGATTGACGCCTGATGAGCGTAACGGTATGTATACCGAATTGCCACCGATGGTAATCAACCCATCGCGTTTTTACTATGCCACGCTAGAGACAGCACAGGGTGACATTGTGGTACAGCTCTTTGCGGATCGCGCGCCGATCACGGTGAACAACTTCGTTTACTTAGCAAAAGATGGATATTACGACAATACAACATTCCACCGAGTGCTTGATGGCTTTATGGCCCAAGCTGGTGACCCAATCGGCATGGGCTCAGGTGGACCAGGCTATGATTTTGATGACGAAATCTTTCCGGGCCTTTCATTTGACCGTTCCGGTCTATTGGCAATGGCGAACCGTGGTGTGCAAGCGGGTAGAGGCACAAACGGAAGCCAATTTTTCCTCACGTTAGGTGCTGCTCCGTGGCTGGATGGAAACCACACGATCTTTGGAGAAGTAGTTGAGGGCATGGAAGCGCTTACCAGCATTACCTTGCGCGATCCGCAAACTGCGGCGACAGAAGGGGATGAAATTGTCACGATCACAATTGAAGAGACAGACGCCAGCATTCTGCCCGAGCCAACGCCTCCACCACCAACGCCAACGCCGCTGCCAACGCCAACGCCCTATGCCCCAAGCAGCATGGACAGCAGCACGCGACCGCTGGCGCAGATGAGTCAATCGGATCGTGCCGACCTGTTTAACATTGCGCCCGAAATGGTCATTGATACAGACAAAATGTATACAGCCGTATTTAATACCAGCAAAGGCGCGATCCGCTATGAGCTGGACGCTGTTTCGGCACCGATGGCGGTCAATAATTTGGTTGTCGTTGCTGAGTTAGGTTATTACGACAACGTGCCGATTAATCAGGTAAATCCTGGTCAGTTTGTGATTACAGGTGCAATTGTCGACGAGACCACAGAGCAACCAACAGCATACGATCTAGGCTACGATTTTGCAGCAGAGACAGGAACCGATATTGCACCTGCGGCTGGCGTGATTGCATACATTCCTGTAGCGCAAAACGATGATGGTTCTATTCAGAGCAGCGGTTCGCAGTTGCTGTTAGCTTTAACAGGGCCACCGCCTCAATCTGCGGAGCAGTTTAGTTTCTTCGGTCAACTGATCGAGGGGCTCGAGATCCTAGAGCAATTGACGGCGGAGGATGTGATTACGTCGGTCGATATTGAGATGGAGTAGAGGGCAGTAGCATTTATACCTAACTGCAAAATATAGTAGATAGCGAACAATAAAAAAGGGGTAGCACGATGATAAAAATCACCGTGCTACCCCTTTTTTATTGTGATATAATAACGGCATATAGTTGAATCGCCAATCAAATGCAGCGTTTGACGTGGTTCATTTGGCAGAAGAGTATATGTACAAAATGTAGGTGCAATTTCCATATCGCATAAACATTAATAGGCATATTCAATGCCAGATTGCGGATGATGGTAAATATGCGCGAGCTCGTGCGATATAGAAACCGCACTTACGCCAATCGGATATCCTAATCTATTGTGTTCATCTAACCGACGCCCAATTCTTATTCCGGCAGCTATCCTGTGACCCCCACACTTCAGACCAAACCGATTCAATCATCTCACCGCCAGCGCTTGACCCGCTGGTTGGGCGTTGTTATTGTATTGCTTATCACCATCTTTAGCTTTTGGTTAGCGCTAAATCCAGAGTGGACGAAGTGGGCGGGGCAGTGGGGTTATATTGGTGCGTTTGTCATCAGCCTGATTGCCAGCGCAACGATTGTGTTACCGGCACCCGGCATTGCAGTTGTGATCGCGATGGGTGCGGCGCTGGATCCAATTTTGTTGGGGATTGCGGCAGGGCTAGGCAGCGCGTGTGGCGAAATGAGCGGCTATATTGCGGGCGTAACGGGGCGTGGGTTGATCGCTGACAAGCATCAAAAGCAGGTCGAGTGGATCCGCAAGGCGACAGAGAAATATGGGGCGCTGTTGCTTTTTTTAATGGCTGCATTTCCTTTTCCGCTTTTTGATGTGGCGGGCATTATTGCCGGTACGTTGAAGATGAACGTGATTTCTTTCTTTAGTGCGGTCGCACTCGGTAAAACGATCAAATACATTATTATGATTCTGGCGGGCGCAGGCGCGATCCCGTTTTTGCAGGAGTTTCTGGGCCGGTTTTCGTTTTTCCAGTGATGACCAGATTTGCTGGTACCTCGACCAGATTCGAGCTTGCACCCGCAGAGATTCGGTTAAAATCGTAGGGGAACGATATATCGCTCCCGTCCCGTGTGATTCGCGTGGGGAAATGGCGATCTTTTAGAGATATTCAATGCAAGGCACGATATATATATTATGCCTGTACGATCGCTAGGCCCCCACTTTTCTATGTAGCAAGGCTGTTTTGTAGAGTATCTTACGTTAACGACCGTGAGGGCTAGGGTGAGGTCCAACACCGTCACATTCCTTACGGAACAATTAACCCATGCGCTCCGTCCTAAAATAAGAAGCACCAAAAACAATACATTCATAATTATCAGGAGCAAAACAATGCCCAAAAAGTTCAATCCCCCGGTTCCTAAGGGACTAGCCCATACACTCTTTTCGCTACTCATGGTGATGGCTATGGTTGTGCCGCCCCTTGCACTGCCCGCGGCGAGCTATGCAGCATCGGGAGATACCGCGCGTCAGCTAGAGCAAACAGCACCGGCAGCGCCAACACCAACACCCGCGCCTGTACCATTGCCGACAGAAGCACCAGCGGCTGCCGAAGAGCCAGCAACCATTGAGTATGAAGTCGAATACAACGATGAATTTATGGAGAGAGAATTTATAGAGGAGGAAGATGTGGCTGAGCAAAACGGCTTGCGCATCACGCTGAGCGAAGGGGCAGAAGCACCCGAACAATCAGATGAACGCGTGGTGGCAGAGACGACTCCGCTGAGTGCCGATGAGGTTAACGAGATCAGCGCGCTGCTTTCACCCCTGCCCGTGTATGAGGATGATGAGCAGGAGTTTCGGCTGCCCGATGAGCCGCTGCCGCCCCCGCGCACCGGCGACGTGATCGAAGCGACCTTCCCACCCGAAGAGAGTGTACCCAATGACGTTGACGTGGCGGATGGACCGTTGGAAGTGTTGCGTTTTGCGCCCGAAGGTGAGCTGCCGATTGCCCCTTTCCTAAATGTGACCTTCAACCAGCCGATGGTTCCGCTGGCAACGCTTGCAGATCTGAGACAGCAGGATGTCCCTGTCAAGATTACGCCCGCACTACCCGGCGTGTGGAAATGGCTGGGTACGCGCACGCTCTCGTTTGAATACCGCTTTGAAGATGATAGTGCGGAAGAGGGCGGGACAGAGATTGATCGCTTCCCCAAGGCGACCGAATATACCGTCGAGATCCCAGCCGGGACAACGTCGGCAACGGGCAACGAACTGGCCGAAGCCGTTATGTGGAGCTTCCGCACGCCCGCGCCCGTGGTACAAACGTTTGCGCCCGATAGACGAACACCGCAAGGGCTGGATGCGCCAATCTTTATCCGCTTTGATCAGATAATCGATCCCGAAGCAGTGCTGGCAAATATCAACGTCAGCGCAGGTGGCGAGCAGTACGCATTGCAGCTATTGAGCGACGAAGAACTAGCCGCCGAAGCAGAAGAAAGTTCACGCATGGCGTCACTGATCGAAAAGAGCCTAGACAGACGCTGGATCGCTTTCCGCGCCGACGGTGACTTCCCGCCTGCAACCACGGTTACGGTGGATGTGCTGGCCGGTACGCCATCGGCAGAAGGTCCACTGACGACGGAGAGCGTGCAATCCTTTAGCTTCCGCACCTATGCACCGCTGATTATCGAGGAGCATCTCTGTGGCTATGGTGGTCAATGCCAGCCGATTTATGACCCCTTCCTCATCCGCTTTAACAACCAGCTTAATTCAGAAAGCTTTGACCCAGAGTGGGTCTCGGTAGAGCCAGAGATTCCTGGCATGATTGTGGATTATGGCGGCACTAATCTGATGATCCGCGGCGCGACGCAGGGCCAAACCGAATATACGGTGACGGTGAGCGGCGACGTGCAAGATACATTTGGGCAAACGCTGGGCGAAGATGCCGAATTGACGTTTGCGGTTGGCACGGCCCGCCCGCAGTTGAGCGGCCCGCAACAATATTTAATCACGGTGGATCCGTCGGACGCCTCGCCCGCGGTGTCTATCTATTCGATGAACTACCCAGCCGCACGGCTACGCCTCTATGCGGTGGAAGCAAGCGACTGGCCCGCGTACCTTACCTATCGCAACGAGTACTATCGAACGAACAAACCACCCAAGCCACCCGGTGAGCTCATCTTGGAAGAGATGATACAGTTTCAGGGTGAAACGGATACGCTGATCGAAACTGAGATTGATCTGCAACCGGCTTTGGGCAATAGCAGCACGGGCCACGTGATTGTCATTGTGGACAACCCGTTAGATACCCGTCGCACCGAGCCTATCCAAACGTGGGCGCAAGTTACTTCCGTCGGGCTAGATGCGTTTGTAGAGCAGGGTGAGATGGTTGCCTGGGCTACAAGCTTAAACGATGGATCGCCCGTACCGAGCGTTGAACTTTCGCTGATCGGCGAGGGTGGCAACGTTTCCGCCGAAGGCACAACTGCCACGGACGGCACGGCATTGCTTGAGCTTAGTGATACGGAAACACTTAGTGATACGGAAACAATGGTGCTGGTTGGGCAAATC
>Ga0209303_1000483_pt1 | contig 30877 bp, 21 predicted proteins | sample SidtaG_3_FD_187449 | JGI IMG/M metagenome (GOLD analysis project Ga0209303, IMG submission 187449) | Marine algal microbial communities from Sidmouth, United Kingdom - Sidmouth_Asex1 metaG (SPAdes) (version 2) | ecosystem: Host-associated > Algae > Red algae > Unclassified | place: Sidmouth...
TCGGCTTTGTACTCGTCCGGGTAGCGTTGTCGAGTCTTCTTCGTGGTCTTCTTGCGTGCTGTCATGGTTCACCTCGTTCGCGATCAGTATCGCTTGTTGAGGTGTCCGTCGCCGCTGGGGAAGATCATGGTGAGCGTCTGACCGCGGATCTCGAACGAGTCGTCGAATATCCGCACGAGCTCTTCGGCGAGCCCGTGAAGTTCCCCGACATCGCCCAGGCCGCGCACCATCAGCGTGAACTCGTCACCGCCCATGCGTGCGGCCGTCACGCGCACCTCGCCGACGCCGCGCGCCCTGGCCAGGGTCGACAGGCGACGAGCCACTTCCTTCAGCAGGGCGTCGCCTGTCTCGTGACCGAGGGTGTCGTTGACGCGCTTGAAGTCGTCGATGTCCAGGAACAGTACCGCCAGCGCGCTTTCGCCCGTGTCGGCCACCGCCACGGCCGCGGCGCGTGTCAGCGTGTCGGTGAAGCGCACGCGATTCGGCAGCCCGGTCAGGGCGTCGAAGAAGGCGAGCTGCTGGATGCGTCGCTCGGTGTCGCGCCGTTCGGTGAAGTCCTGCACCACACCTCGCAGTCTCGGTCCGACCCCTTCGCCCTCGTCCACCCGCTCGATGTCCTGGCGTGCGTGACGCTCGGTGCGATCGTCGACGCACAGCGTGACGTCGAGCGAGGCGCGACCGCTGCCGCCGACGCTCTCGTCGATCGCCGCGGCGAAGCGCGTCCGGTCGCTCTCGCGAATCAGCGCGGTGAACTCCGCGAGCGTCGGCGCTTCCTCCGCCCGTGTCCGCCCGAGGATCCGGTACAGCTCGTCCGACCAGCGCATCCGACCGCTCGCCGGATCGAGCTCCCAGTCCCCGAGACGGGCGATACGCTGTGCCGCGGAGAGTCCGGCCCGACTCTTGCCGAGCTCTCGCGCCGACTGGCTCGCGCGCAGCATGTAGCGCAACCGGTGGCACAAGAGCGACCAGTTGATCGGCTTGCTGGCGAAGTCGGTCGCGCCCGCTTCATAGGCCCGGCTGATCGCCTCGTCGTTGTCCAGTCCCGTCAGCATCAGCACCGGCACGCCGTGGAGGTGCTCGCGCTCACGAAGGCGCGCGCAGGTATCGAAGCCGTCGAGCACGGGCATGTCGACATCGAGCATGATGAGATCGGGGCGACTCGCGTCCACCCGCTCGAGCGCCTCGGCGCCGTCGCCGGCCTCCTCGACGGTGAAGCCGGCCCGTGTCAGGAAGGCTCGCGCCATCATGCGGGTGGAAGCGTCGTCGTCGACGACGAGCACGTTCATGGACGAGTCGTCAGTGGTCGCCTCGCTCGTCACCGCTTCGTTCATGCCGCCGCCTCCGCGCTCGGACGCTCGATCTCCTCGAGCAGATCGGCCAGGTCGCCGGCGAGTGCCGTCGCCGGCAGGGCGGCCGCCGTCAGGTCGTCGATCCGAGCGGCGTTCTCGACGGCGGCGCAGCGTGCGGCGAAGCGACGCGCTCCCCAGTTGGCGCTGCTCGAGCTGAGGCGGTGCGCGAACGAGGCGAGCGCGGCGGCGTCGCCGGCCGCGAGGGCACCGCGAACACCGTCGAGATCCTCGACGGCGGTCCTCCTGAAGGTCGCGAACAGATCATCGAACAGGCCCGCACGCGCGCCGTCGGTCATCGCGACGAGATCGTCATAGACGCGTCGGTCGCACACCGGTTCGCGCGCTTCCGTCACGATGGAATCGAGCGCGGGTGGCGAGACGGCCGATCCGCCGGCCGAGGATGCGCCGGCGGGCACGGCCGGCCCGTCGTCGGCATCCCCCGCTCCGGATGCCGCCGTCGACCGCGCGCCGCTCGTCGGCTGGAAATCGAACCGGGTCGACAGCCGGGCGACCAGGCTCGCGGCGGTGACCGGCTTGCTCAGGTAGTCGTCCATGCCGGCCTCGAGGCACACCTCGCGATCCCCCTGCAGGGCGTTGGCGGTCAGCGCGATCACGGGCATGCGCCGGCGGTCGGTGACGGTTCGCTCGCGTCGGCGGATCTCGCGGGTCGCGGCGAATCCGTCGAGCACGGGCATCTGGCAGTCCATCAGCACGACGTCGAAGCCGTTCGCCTCGTAGCCGCCGTCTTCCAGCGCCTCGATCGCCGCCTGTCCGTGGTCGGCGACGACGACGTCGAGACCGATCCGGCGCAGCATCTCCGTCATCATGAACCGGTTGGTCGGATGGTCGTCGGCGAGCAGGACGCGACCGACGAGCCGCTCGGGGGTGAGCGGTCTTCGAACGGCGAGCTCCTCCTGCCGCCCGCCGCCGAGCAGCGCGCTCACGCAGCGGTAGAGCTCGGGCTGGCGAACCGGCTTGGTGATCACCGAGTCGATTCCGGCCGCCCGGCATGCCGACGGATCGAGCTGATCGCAGACCGAGCCGAGCAGCACGATCGGTGCACGACCGAGGCGGCCGTCCGCCTGAAGGGCATCGGCGAGCTCCATCCCGCTCATGCCCGGCATCTGCATGTCGAGCACGGCCAGATCGAACGGCCTGCCTTCCCGCCCGGCCCGGAGCACGACGTCCAGTGCCTCGGCCCCGTGGTTCGCCGTCGTCGGCGTGGCGCCCCAGAAGCGCATCTGGGTCTCGAGGATCTCTCGGTTGCAGGCGTTGTCGTCGACCACCAGCACGCGGCATCCCTTCAGCGCGTCCGGCAGGTGCCAGGCATCGGCGACACTCGCCGGCAGCGCCTCGAGCGGCACGTGCAGCTCGAAGCGCGAACCCTCGCCGAGCGTGCTGTGAACACCGATGTCGCCGCCCATCAGGCGGGCCAGGCGACTTGAGATGGCGAGTCCGAGACCCGTGCCGCCGAAGCGGCGCGTGGTAGAGCCGTCGCCCTGCACGAACGAGTCGAAGATGCCGGCGAGCGCCGGCTCCGGAATCCCGATGCCGGTGTCGATGACGGTCATGGAGACGCCGACGCGTCGGTCACCCGGTGCCGCCTCGCGCCCGGCCACGACGGAGTCGGGCTCGCCGGTGCGTACCTCGAGGCGGACGTCGCCCCGCTCGGTGAACTTGATCGCGTTGCCCAGCAGGTTCAGCAGCACCTGACGGATCCGGTTCGCGTCACCGCGGTAGGCCACGTGGCTGCCGGGCGGCATGTCGAGGGCGAGCTCGAGCCCCTTCCGGTGCCCGCTCTCCGCCACCATCTCGAACACGTCCTCGATCAGCTCCCGGACATCGAACTCGGCCTCCTGGATCTCGAGCTTGCCGGCCTCGATCTTGGAGAAGTCGAGTACGTCGTTGATGACGCCGAGAAGGGACTGGCCGGAGCGGAGGATGATTTCCGCGTAGCGGCTCTGCGTGGGGTCGAGCCGCGTGGCGAGCAGCAGCTCGGTCATGCCGAGCACGCCGTTGATCGGCGTTCGCACCTCGTGGCTCATGTTGGCGAGGAACTCGCCCTTGAGGCGTGCGGCCGCCTCCGACTGTTCGGTCTTCCGGATGAGCTCACGCTCGTTGGCGTGCACCGAACGACGCATCGCCTCGAAGCTCCGGGCGAGCTTGCCGATCTCGTCGCGTTCGCCGCCGCCGAGCGGCATGTCGTCGTCGCCGCGGGCCAGTCGCCCGGCCGCCTTCACGAGCGCCTCGATCGGGCGGGTGATCGAGCGCGACAACAGATAGGCCAGCAGGGAGACGAGCACCAGCACGCCGGCGCCGACGCGGATGAACCAGCCGCGCAGCTCGTGGACACTGGCGTAGGCGATGTCGGTGTCGAGCACGACGTGCAGGCGCCAGCCCGGATCGCGAAACGGCGCGATCGCGACCGAGTCGACCGACGCCGACAGCAGCGTCCGTCCGTCGGCGGTCGTCAGCTCGCGGAACGCGCCGTCCTCCGCGGTCGGGCGGAGCAGCACGGGCGGCACCTCCAGGCCAGGCGTGGCGTACAGGATGCGCCCGTCGTCGGTCGACTGGAGCACGACCTGCCTCCCGGGCCCTTGCTCGCCGCCGACCAGGGCATCGCCGTGCAGGCCGCGCTCGAGCGTGTTCCAGGAGATGGAGCCGATCAGCGCGCCGATGACGCGCTCGCGGCCGTTGCCGACATCGGGGTCGAAGATCGGCAGGGCCTGCGTGGCGATGTCCTCGTCCAGCCGATGGGAGGTGACCGTCGGGCCGTCGAACTCGATGCCGAGCCGGGGCGCCTCGTATTCCCAGGTGCCGCGAAGGTCCGCACCGAGCGCGGCGGTGTCGGTGGCCGCCATGACCCGGCCCTCGTCATCGGTCACGAGGATCTCGCGGAAGATCGGCTCGGCGGTGGCGAAGCGGCCGAGATCGCTTTCCAGAAGGCCGCCCCGGTCGCGGAGCGCCACGTCGCGCATGACGCTCAGGCGACTGAACTGCGAGAGCGTGCCCTTGGCCACCACCAGATGCCCCTGCAGGGCGGCGAGCGCGTCGCTCGCGCGGCCCATCAGGTCCGTCTCGATGGTCGCGTCGAGCGACGCCCGGGCCGTGTGATACGACAGCGAGAAAACGGCGAGCAGCGGCAGCACCGAGCAACCGAGGGCGAACAGGACGAGCTTGCTGCTGATGCGCATGGGGCTCCTGCAAGGAACGGGCAGCCATCCTCTTCGACGGGGCCGGACGGCCGCCGTGACGTGTTCCTTCCCTGGCGCTGGCGCGAAAATGCGTGGTCGGCCCCGACGGATACCCTTCGGGCCTCGTCGCTTCTAGCGGCGTGGCGACCCACGCCTTGAGCTATCTGTGTCGATCGGCCGCTCGCGCCGCCCGGCCCTCGCCACCCGCGTCTCCGTCGAGCGTCTCGTCCGCGGCCTCCTCGAGCCGGTTCGCCATGCGTTCGATGCGGGTCCTCCAGGTCTCGGTCGACACGGTCTGGCTCTGCACGCTCTCGGCCCAGAGCGGGAAGGCGAGCGGGGAGAGGCGGTCGGGACGGAGGATGACCCAGCGACAGCCCGCGATGTCCTCGAGCGCCCGCGTCAGGCGCTTCAGTTCGAGCTGCGCCTCGAGCACCTCGCGCCGCGCCTGCTCGAGCAGCAGGTTGGCGCCGTCGTGCTGCGTCAGCACGTCGAAGATCAGACCGCTCGAGGCCTGCACCTGGCGTGCCGAGCGGCGCCGCCCGGGCGGTCCCTCGAACACGAGACCGGCGATCCGCGCGATGTCGCGAAAGCGTCGCCTGGCGATCTCGGACGTGTTGACGTGGGTGACGATGTCCTCGAGGAGACGCGCCGGCGTGAATACCTCGCGCAGGCGCGCCTCGTCGATGTCGGTCTCGGTCGGGCTCTGCAGCTCGAACCCGTAGTCGTTGACGACGAGGGTGTAGGTGCTCGGCGCGAACCGGGTCAGGCGGGCGGCCACGAGCATCGCCAGACCCTCGTGCACGAGACGTCCCGCGAACGGGTAGCAGAACAGGCTCCAGCCCTCGCGCGTGCGGTTGTACTCGACGAGGAAGTCATCGGGGCCGGGCAGGTGCGACCAGCGCGTCTGCAATCGGAGGAGATCATCGACGGCGTCGAGCTCCGGCCCGTCCGTGTCGCCGCGCCGCCACGCCTGCAACGTCTCGAGCACGGTATCGGCGAGCTCGTTCGAGAGCGGCAGCTGAGTGCCTTGCCAGCGCGGCACGGTGCGGCTTCGCGCCTTCGCCACGCGCACGTACGCCGTCAGGTCCTTCGTCGTGATCAGCTCCAGGTTCCGTCCCGAGAACTGGAACGCGTCACCGGGGCGCAGGCGGGCGATGAACGATTCCTGCATCGTGCCGAGACGCTTGCCGCCCATGAAGGCGACGGTCATCGACGAATCCCCGGAGATGGTGCCGATGTTGGTGCGGTGACGCCGGGCCACCTCCTTGTTCATGACGCGGTGGATGCCGGCGACGGGCAGCACCTTGTGGTACTGCGGATAGCCCTGCAGCGCCTGTCCGCCGCGTGTGACGAAATCCATGACCCAGCCCCATTCGGCGTCGGACAGCGCGGCGAACGCGTGCGTGCGACGCACCTCCTCGCGCATCTCGCGCTCGACGAAGCCGGTGCCCATCGCGACGCTGACGAGGTGCTGGGCGAGCACATCCAGGGAGCGTGTGTACGGCTCGCGTCCCTCGATCCGGCCCGCGGCGATCGCCCGGCGAACGGCGGCGATCTCGACCAGCTCGAACGAGTTGGTCGGCACGCACACGATGCGCGAGACGGCCCCGGGCCGGTGCCCGCTCCGCCCGGCGCGCTGCATGACGCGGGCGACCGCCTTGGGGCTGCCGATCTGCAGAACCTGATCGACCGGGTGGAAGTCGACGCCGAGATCGAGCGAGGAGGTGCAGACGACACAGAGCAGCTCGCCCGTCCGGAGCCGCTCCTCGACCTGCTCGCGAAGCTCGCGGTCGATCGAGCCGTGGTGCAGCGCGAGGCGCTCGACCCACGCCGGACGTGCCTCGAGCAGCGCCCGGTACCAGAGCTCGGCCTGGGCGCGGGTGTTGGTGAACGCGAGCGTCGTCGCGGCGCGCTCGATCGTCTCGGCCACCGGCTCGACCAGTCGCAGCCCGACGTGTCCGGCCCACGGGAACCGCACGCCCGGTGGTGGCACGACGCTCGCGATGTCGATCCGTCTCGGCATCACGCCGCGCACGAGCGTGCCGGGACGATCCGGGCCGAGCAGGGTGGCGAGAGCGACATCGAGGTTCGCCAGCGTCGCCGACAACCCCCAGACCCTGAGGGACGGCGCGAGACTCCTGACACGTTCGATGCAGAGCTCGAGCTGCACGCCGCGCTTGGAGCCCATCAGCTCGTGCCACTCGTCCACCACGATGGTCGTGACGCCGCCGAGCGTCGCCTCGCCGTCGGCCGAGGTCAGCATGATCGACAGGCTCTCGGGTGTGGTGACGAGGGCGAACGGCGGCTCCCGCACCTGGCGCGCGCGCCGCGAGCTCGACGTGTCCCCGGTACGCAACTCGACCTCGTACGGCGCACCGAGCGCCGTGCAGGCATCCTGCAGGTTGCGTCGCGTGTCGCTGGCGAGAGCGCGCAGCGGCGTGATCCAGAGCACCTGCAGGCCGCTCGGCGGTACGGGGGCCGCGAGCGCGCCCTGCAACGGGCCCAGCCACGCGGCGAGTGTCTTGCCGCTGCCGGTCGGGGAGTGGATCAGGCCGGATTCGCCGGCGTGCCAGGCGCGCCAGGCCTCGCGCTGGAAGTCGAACAGCTCCCAGCCCCGGTCGGCGTACCAGTCGCGGGCGGCGTCGAGCGCCTCCTCCACCGAACCGTGGCGGCGCTCGCCCGAGGCCTTGCCCGCCGCGCTCTTTCTCGTGGTGGCCTTCCCGGCGACGACCCGCTTCGACACGCTCTTCTTCGCGACGACCTTCCCCGTCACGGCCTTTCGCGTCGCGGCGCCCTTCGGGGCAGCCTTCCCGCTCGCGGCCTTGACCGACGGGTCGTCCGTCGACTTCGCCGTCACCGCTCAGGCTCCGCCGTCGGTCGCGATCAGGCGCTTCACGTCGTCGAGCGTGTCGGCGTCCTTCGGGGCGAGGTCGTGCCGCCAGCGGAGGATGCGGGGGAAGCGCACGGCCACGCCCGACTTGTGCCGGGTCGAGAGCTGGATGCCCTCGAAGGCGAGTTCGAACACCTGCGCCTGCTCGACCGAGCGCACCGGGCCGAAGCGCTCGATCGTGTGACGCCTGATCCACTTGTCGAGACGGTTGATCTCCTTGTCGTCGAGCCCCGAGTAGGCCTTGGCGAACGGCACCAGCGCGCCGTCTCGCCAGACGGCGAAGGTGTAGTCGGTGAAGAGGTTCGCCCGCCGCCCGTGACCGGCCTGCGCGTAGATCATGACCGCGTCGACGGTGTGCGGCTCGATCTTCCACTTCCACCACAGGCCGCGCTTCCTGCCCGTGCCGTAGGCGGAGTCGAGGCGCTTGAGCATCAGACCCTCGACGCGCCGCCTGCGCGAGTCGGCACGGTGGTGGCCGAGCGCCTCCCAGTCGGGAGCGTCGATCGCCGCGGAGATTCGCAGCCGCTCGGCGCCGGCCGACGCGACCAGGTCGGCGAGTGCCGCGCGCCGCTCGGCCATCGGACGCTCGCGGATGTCGGCACCGGCCGCTTCGAGCAGATCGTAGGCGAGGAAGGTGCAGGGCACCTCGGCCAGCAGCTTCTTCCCGACCGTCTTGCGTCCGATCCGTCGCTGCAGTTCGGCGAACGCCATGACGCCGTCCCCGTTCCACGGCAGGATCTCGCCGTCGAGGACGACGCGGTCGGGCAGGCGATCGGCGATCGCGACGATCTCGGGAAAGCGCTCGCCGATCAGCTCCTCGCCGCGCGACCACAGGAAGGTCTCGCCGTCGCGGTGCACGAGCTGCGAGCGGATGCCGTCCCACTTCCACTCGGCGAGCCATTCGCCGCGGTCGCCGAGGGTCTCGGGGTCGGTCTCCAGCGGCGCGGCGAGACAGAAGGGGTAGGGACGGGAGAGGGACTCGGCGCCGTCGTCCTCGCCGACGAGCCCTTCCCAGAACGCGGCGTCCGCCGTCCATTCGCCCATCAGCCGGTGCAGCACGACGGCGCGCTCGAGCCCGGCGTGCGTGGCGACGGCGCGGGCGAGCAGCGTCTGCGAGACGCCGACGCGCAGCGAGCCTGTCAGGAGCTTGGTCACGATGTAGCACGACTCGTACGACTGACCGAGCCACCAGGTGGTGACGATCGCCCGCTGATCGTCCGCCTCGAGCGCCCGCAGCGGCAGCAGGCGCTCCTCGACCCAGTCGGCGAGCGACAGCGTCTCGCGGGAATCGCCGGGCCGCGCGAGCAGGAGCGCGATCGTCTCGGCCAGGTCGCCGACGCTCGCGTAGGTCTCCTCGACCAGCCACGGCGGTAGCTCGGACAGCTCGACGAGCCACTCGCGCAGGCGCGCGGAGCCGACGAGGCGCTTGAGCCTGCGCCCGGACAGGAAGTACACCGCCCAGGCGGCATCGCGCGCGGGCGCCGCGTCGAAGTACGCGACCATGGCCGCCACCTTGGCGTTGGTCGACGTGGTCTGATCGAGCGTCTGGTAGAGACGGCTGAACGCGTCCATCGTGATGTCAGCTCCGCCGGCTCGACACGGCGGTCGACGTCGCGTCCGGCGACGCGACTCGTTCCTCGTCGTCCGCGGCGGCGCCGTCGACGCCGTCGTCGCTGCTGTAGCGGGTCTCGAGCTCGGCGGCGTCGAGCCCGCGCTCGCGGAGCAGCCTGACCAGCGCCGCCGACTGGCCGTGCGTGGTCAGCACGCGCGTCGCGCCCGTCTCCTCGATCGTGCGCAGCAGTCCCGGCCAGTCGGCGTGGTCGGAGAGCACGAAACCCCGGTCGTGGCCGCGCCGGCGCCGGTTGCCGCGCACGCGCATCCAGCCGGAGCAGAAGCCCGTCGAGGCGTCCTTGAAGCGACGCATCCAGGTCGAGCCGCTCGCACCGGGTGGTGCGACGATCAGCCGGCCGCGGTAGTCCTGCTTGCGGTCGCGCAGATCGATCTTCCGTGTCGGCAGCATGTGGATACCGGCTTCGCGGTAGAGCTCGGTCAGCGGATGCACGGCGCCGTGCACGAACACTTCCTCGTCGGTGAACGCGGTCAGTTCGGCGAGCACGCGCTGGGCCTTGCCGAGCGCGTAGCCGAACAGCACCGCGGGGCGCTCCGACGCCTTCATCAGCTGCCACCACTCGAAGATCTCGCGCGCGACGACCGGGCCGGGCTGCCAGCGGTAGACCGGCAGGGCGAACGTCGCCTCGGTGATGAAGGTGTCGCAGGGCACGAGCTCGAACGGCTCGCACGACGGATCGGCGTCGCGCTTGAAGTCGCCGGTGAACACCCAGACCTCGCCGGCCGGGGCGCCGGACCGGGCATCGGGCGATGCGCGCTCGACCCGGATCTGTGCCGAGCCGAGCACGTGGCCCGCCGGGTGGAACGACACGATCGTGTCCCCGAACCGTCGGCGCTCACCGAACGGCACGCCGCGAATGTCCAGGTCATCGCCGAGACGGCGTCTGAGCAGCGGCACCGAGCTCTCCGCCGCGTAGGTGACATCCGCCACGCGGCGCGCGTGATCGGCGTGAGCGTGGGTGACCAGCGAGACACGCGTACGCTTCCACGGATCGATCACGAAGTCGCCGGCCGCGCAGACCAGACCGCGATCGGTCGCCTCGATCAGCGACACAGGCGATACCTCCGGCGAGCCGCGCCGGGACCGGCCAAGACGTCCGGGTCGATCGAGCGCGACCCGATCGAGCGCGACCCGATCGAGCGCGACCCGATCGAACCCGACCCGCCGGACCGTGGCGCCGGGTGAGATCGCGCTGCTCTTTCCGCTGGGGTCACGCGCGTGTCCGCCGGGGGGGAGTTCGAGTGTAGCGTGGGTCCCGGCACGACTCGTGTGCCCCGGCCGCATCTACACGCCGGCCGCCGGCTCCTCGTGCGTCTCTACCCGCAAGGTCATGCCTTCCATGCCGATCACGCGCACCGTGCGCCCGACGGGGAGTGGCGGGCCGGTCACGCGCCATCGCGTGTCGTCGACGCGCACCGCGCCGTAGCCGTTCTCGATCGGCTCGATCAGCGTGAGCACGCGTCCCGCGTACCGTTCGCCGCGACGGTTGAGGCCGGGCTGATCGGAAGGGACGGGGCGCGCGTGCCGGAGGATCGTCCACTGCGCGAGCAGCGTGGCGATGCTGATCGCGCCGAACAGGAGAAACTGCGTCTCCCAGTGGAGCGAGGGCATCGCCAGGGTCAGCATCGTCATGATGCCTGCGGCCGTCGCGAGCCACAGGAAGTAGAACGACGGGGCGACGATCTCGATGATGACCAGCACCATCGCGACCACCAGCCAGTGCCACCAGTCGATGCCACCGAGCAGTAGCAGCAGCACGATGTCAGTCGCGCTCGTCCGCGTTCACGCGGACGCCGCCGGCGGGCAGGGCGGGTGGCGCAGCCGCGCCCGCGCCGGTGGAGGCCGGTCCGCTCGTGGGCGGAGCGGTCGCGGGAGCGGTTCCGGACGCCGTCCTGGCCCGGGTGTCGACCGACCCGGATGCGGTGTCGGACGTCACGGCAGGGGTGTCCGCTCGCGGCTCCCGCTCGCCGCCGGGTTTCGCGCCGTCGCCCTCGTCGCGCTGCTCGGTGGCCGAGCGGGCGAGCTCGGCGATGCCACCGATCGCGCCGATCAGGCTGCCGGCCTCCAGCGGCATGAACAGGGTCTTCTGGTTCGGCGCGGAGGCGATGTCGCGAAGGGCCTCTATGTACTTGGTGGCGACGAAGTAGTTGATCGCCTGGACGTCGCCCTCGGAGATCGCGTCGGAGACCATGCGCGTCGCGTTCGCCTCGGCCTCCGCAGAGCGCTCGCGCGCCTCGGCATCGCGGAACGCCGCGTCGCGCCTGCCTTCGGCCTCCAGCACCAACGACTGCTTCTCGCCCTCGGCGCGCAGGATTTCCGACTGGCGCAGGCCTTCGGACTCGAGGATCGACGCGCGCTTGTCACGCTCGGCCTTCATCTGCCGGCCCATCGACGCGACCAGATCGGCGGGCGGAGCGATGTCCTTGATCTCGATGCGGGTGACCTTGGTGCCCCAGGGGGTGGTCGCGTCGTCGACCACGCCGAGCAGCATCGCGTTGATCTTGTCGCGCTGGGACAGGAGCTCGTCGAGATCCATCGAGCCCATGACGGTGCGGATGTTGGTCATGACCAGGTTCAGGATCGCGCTCTCGAGCCCGGTGACCTCGTAGGCGGCCTTGGGCGCGTCGATTATCTGGAAGAAGACCACGCCGTCGACCGTGACCATCGCGTTGTCGCGCGTGATGATCTCCTGGGAGGGGACGTCCCGCACCTGCTCCATCATGTTGATGCGGTGCCCGACCCGGTCGAGGAACGGCACCACCAGGCTCAGTCCGGGGCGCAGCGTGCGCGTGTAGCGACCGAAGCGCTCGATCGTGTGCTCGAACCCCTGCGGAACGATGTTGACCGCACTCTTGACCAGCCAGAAGGCGAGCGCGACGAAGACGATCGCGATGATGCCGGTGGCGTTGACGAACAGGTCCGACAGGTCCAAGGCGTGCGGTTCCGACGGCAGACAGTGCGAGGAGTGTAGCGCGAACCGGTTCACGTCCCGGTAGCGGCCGGGACCGGGTCTCGCCCGGACGAGCCCGGCCGGGTGGTGCATCACGCTCGAAGCGTGACGCGGTGCAGGATTCCCGCCGCGCGTCGCTCACGATCGGTTCCCGCTGTCGACAACGTGCGAGAGCATGATGCGAGAACGACGAGAAACAGGACGATGAAGGTCTACGCCGATCATGCAGGTGCGAGCGCGGACGGCTCGACCGGCGCCCTGGCGGACGAACGTGCTCGATATCGCGAGTTCTGCCGTCTGGCGGCCAACTGGTACTGGGAGCTCGACTCCCGGCTCCGCTATGTCTTCCACGAAGGCCACCCGGTCGCCGGCGCGGCGCAGTCGGCCCCCGACTACATCGGGCTGGAGCGTCCCCTGCAGCTGGAGCGCGACATCGGTCCGAGCGAGATGCTGGAGGAGCACAACCGTCTGATGCGCCAGCACCTGCCCATCGACATGGTGTTGCCGGCCGAGCTCGGGCCGGGACAGTGGGTTCATCTGCACGTGGTGGCGGAGCCGATGTTCGACGCGGCCGGCGACTTCTCGGGCTATCGAGGGTGCGGGCGCGACGTGACCGATCGGGTACGACTGCGCGAGCGATCCGTCAGGCTCGCGATGCACGACGAGCTGACCGGACTGTACAACCGCCGCGAGTTTCGCAGCCGACTCGAGGATCGGCATGCACGGGTCGTGAACGGCACGGACGTCGAGTGCTCGCTGTGCCTCGTCGATCTGGACCGGTTCAAGCTCGTCAACGACACCGCCGGGCATGGTGCGGGGGACGTTCTCCTGAAGGAGCTCGCCGCGATCATGGGCCGCTTCGTCGCGCCCGCGGAAACGCTCGCCCGGGTCGGTGGCGACGAGTTCGCGATCCTGCTGGACACGGGGTCGAACGGCGCCCGTCGGCGAGTGGAGCTGTTGATCGGCGCGATCTCCTCGTATGACTTCGTCTGGGACGAACGCCATTACTCGGTCGGTGCGAGCGTCGGTGTGACGACGCTCGACGCGGACTCGAGCGATGTCGGCAGGTTCGTCGATCGCGCCGACGCCGCCTGCTACGCCGCCAAGGCGGACGGGCGCAATCGCTGTGTCGTGTTCACCCCCGAGAGCGCCGCCTACCGCAGCCACCGTGCCGAGATCGAGAAGGTCGAAGTGATCAAGGAGGCCCTGCGCGCGAACCGGCTGAGACTCTACATGCAGCGCATCGAGCCCGCGGCCGGGCCGTGCGGGCGGCCCCTCCACGAGATCCTGCTGCGACTGGAGAGCGAGAGCGGCGAGCTGATGGCACCGTCGACGTTCATTCCGGTCGCCGAGCGATTCGCGATCATGCCCGAGCTCGACGAGTGGGTGCTCGGGCACTGTCTCTACACGCTCGAGACCTTCGCTGCCTGCGGCGAGGAGCTGTCGCTCTCCGTCAACCTCTCGGGCACCACGCTGAGCGATCGCGGTTGCCTCGAGCGTCTCGTGGAGGCGGTGCGTGCCGCGCCCACCGAACCCTCCCTGCTCTGCTTCGAGATCACCGAGTCCGCGGCGATCTCGAACATCGAGGCCGCGATCGAGTTCATGCACGAGCTGAAGGCGATCGGCGTGCGCTTCGCGCTCGACGACTTCGGCGCCGGACTCTCCTCGTTCGCCTACATCCGTTCCCTGCCGATCGACTTCCTGAAGATCGACGGCTACTTCATCCGCAACATCCGCTCCGACGAGACCAACCGCGCGATCACCGCCGCGTTCATCCAGTTGAGCCGCGAGCTCGGCATCGCGACCGTCGCCGAGTTCGTCGAGGACAAGGCGACGCGCCGCACCGTTGCCGAGATGGGTGTCGACTACGTGCAGGGCTTCGGCGTGTCCCGTCCGATGGACGTCGATGTCGCTCTCGGCGCCGCGTGCGCTCGCGAGGGAGAGGGGGAGCGCCGGACCCTGACCCGGAGGGGCCTCGATCAGGTGAAAGGTCGTGACCCCTCCCTCTCGGACCGTGGTGACGCGGCGCTCGCGCGGTCGGCGCATCGTGTCGTCAGCGGCTGATCGGTGGGTCCGCCGAGCACAGCTCCTCCAGGATGCGTGCGAGGCGGACGAGGTCGCGGGGGCTCGACAACCGGTGGTCGCCGCCGCGAACGAGCTCGAGCGTCGCGTCGTCGCTGCCGACGCCCTCCAGCAGGGCTGCCGCCAGCTGCCATGGCGCGACGTCGTCCGCGGTGCCGTGCAGCAGCCGGACCGGGCAGTCGAGCGCCCGGGCGGCATCCGTCGTCAGCAGCGCCAGCGCCCGCCCGCTGTCGATCAGCTCGCGTGTGACGGGGTAACCCGACGGGTTCTCCGGCGTCGCCAGGCGCGCGACGAGGCCCTCATCGAGCCGCGCTCGCGCCCGGGCGTCGAGCGCCTCCGGCACGCGCTCGTGCAGGAAGTCGGGCGCGGCGGCGACGAGCGCGAGCGCGGCGACCCGTCCGGGGCGCCGCAGTGCCACGTGAACTGCAAGCCAGGCTCCCATCGAGGAGCCGACGACGATCAGTGGCCTGGAGCCCCGCGTGACATGATCGACGACGCGAAGTGCATCGTCCAGCCAGTCGGCGAGGGTGAGCCGCTCGGGGTCGCCGCCCGACTCGCCGTGACCGCGGTAGTCGAAGCGGGTGCAGGCATGCCCGCGCTCCACGCAGAACGCCTCGATCGCACGCGCCTTGTCGCCGCGCATCGACGAGTGGAACCCGCCGCAGAAGAGCACGTGCGCGGCCCCGCGGGACGTCGCCGCCCGGTGCACGACGGCGAGCTCGGTGTCGCCGCTCCGGAGCCGAACGGGGGCGAGCGCGTCCGCTTCGGGGGTCTGGCGCGTCATTGACAGCTCCGGGGGCCGGTGAAAGACTGATCCTTTAACAGGAGTCGCCCGTGAGCGCACGCCCGAGAGTCGGACTGTTCGTCACCTGCCTGGTCGATCTGCATCGCCCGAACGTGGGGTTCGCGGCTCTCCGCCTGCTCGAAGCCGCCGGTTGCGAGGTTCTCGTGCCCGAGAGCCAGACCTGCTGCGGCCAGCCCGCGTTCAACAGCGGCGACGATCGCACGACGCGGAAGATCGCCCGCGCGACGATCGCCGCGTTCGACGATGTCGAGCACGTGGTCGCACCGTCCGGCTCGTGTGCCGGCATGCTGCGCGCGCATTACCCGGGATTGCTGGCCGACGACCCCGAGTGGGCCGCTCGCGCCGAGGACTTCTCGGTCCGCTGTCACGAACTGACGAGTTTCCTCGTCGACGTGCTCGGGCGTGACGACATCGCCTGCGAGCTCGGCGCGCGGCGCAGCGGCCGGATCACCTACCACGACAGCTGTGCCGGGTTGCGCGAGCTCGGCGTCAGGAACCAGCCGCGTAGACTGCTCGCCGGTGTCGAGGCGCTCGAGATCGTCGAGATGGCGGACACCGACGTCTGCTGCGGCTTCGGGGGTACGTTCTGCGTCAAGTACCCCGACATCTCCGAACGGATGGCCGACGACAAGCTTTCCCTCGCCGCGGCGAGCGGAGCGGACACGTTGCTCGGCGGCGATCTCGGGTGTCTGCTGAGTCTCGCCGGCAGGCTCGCGCGGCGCGGGCAGCCGACGAAGGTCTACCATGTCGCCGAGGTCCTCGCCGGCATGACCGACGTGCCGGCGATCGGCCGGCCCGAGCCCTGAGTCGCGACCCGTCCTTCCAGCCGGGCTCGACGTCGGTCGAGAGTCCGCCTCTCGAGGGCCTTCGTCCGAGTCCTTCCGTCCGAGCCCACCTGTCCGAGTCCCCTTCCATGGAACAGCGATCCCTCGCGTTCACGACCAATGCCCGCGCCGCCCTGCTCGACGAGTCGCTCAAGTCGGCGCTCGGCAACGTCAAGGAGGGCTTCATCGCGAAGCGCTCGAACGCCGTGCGGCTGATGCCCGAGTGGGAGCGCATCCGCGGCGAGGCGAAGGCGCTGAAGGACCACGTCCTCGCGAACCTCGATCACTACCTGCTCGCCTACGAGGCGGCGGTGCGGGAGCACGGCGGCCACGTGCACTGGGCGTCGACGCCCGAGGGCGCCGCACGCATCGTCGTCGAGCTGTGTCGCGATGCCGACGCGAAGCTCGTGGCCAAGGGCAAGTCGATGGTGGGCGAGGAGGCGGACCTGAACGGCGCGCTCGAGGCGGCCGGCATCGAGCCGATCGAGACCGATCTCGGCGAGTACATCATCCAGCTCGCGGGCGAAGGCCCGAGCCACATCATCGCCCCCGCCATCCACAAGACGAAGGAACAGGTCTCCGAGCTGTTCCACTCGCATCACGGACGCTACGGCCTGCACGAGCGCCTGGTCGACCGGAAGGCGCTGGTCGACGAGGCCCGCACCGTGCTCAGGGAGAAGTTCCGCTCCGCCGACGTCGGCATCACGGGGGCGAACTTCCTGATCGCCGCCACCGGTCAGCACGTGCTGGTGACCAACGAGGGCAACGGCGACCTGACCTCGACCCTGCCGCGCGTGCAGATCGTCATCGCCGGCATCGAGAAGGTCGTGCCGACGTTCGAGGACGCCAGCTGCCTGCTCAGACTGCTCGCGCGGAGCGCGACGGGGCAGCATTTCTCGAACTACACGAGCCTGATGAGCGGACCGCGCCGGGAGGGCGACATCGACGGTCCCGAGGCCTTCCACGTCGTGCTCGTCGACAACCACCGGACCGAGATGCTCGGCGGAGCGCTGAAGGAGATGCTGCGCTGCTTCAAGTGCGGCGCGTGCATGAACCACTGCCCGGTCTACGGCTCGATCGGCGGACACAGCTACGGCTGGGTCTACCCCGGACCGATGGGCTCGGTCGTGACCCCGGCGATGATCGGGCTGGAGAACGCGAAGGATCTGCCGCACGCCTGCACGCTGAACGGGCGTTGCGGCGAGGTCTGCCCGATGAGCATCCCGCTGCCGAGCCTGCTGCGCGAGCACCGTCGCGAGACCTTCGTGCGTCAGCTGCAGAGCCCGTCGGCGCGCCACGGGCTCGGGCTCTGGTCGGCGGTCGCGCGTCGCCCGCGCCTGTACCGGGCGCTGACGCGGCTCGGGGTCGGTGCGCTGCACCGCCTCGGTGCCCGCCGCGGACGCTTCCGGCGCCTGCCGCTCGCCGGTGCCTGGACACAGGGGCGTGACCTGCCGGCACCGCAGGGACGGTCGACCTTCATGCAGCTGTACCGGGAGCGGCAGCGCGCGGGCGCGTCCGGATCGGCGGCGTGAGCGACGCCCCGGAATCGGCCCGCGACGCGATCCTCGGTCGCGTCGCCGGGGCCCTCGGACGCGAGCCGCGTCCGAGCGTCGTCGGCGAGCGGCCCGCGGCGGTCGCCGAGCGGCTCGCGGGGCGGCGCCGGCACACGCTGCCGCGGGTCGGCGCGGATCTGACCGCCGAGCTCGTCCGCAACATGGAGGGCGTGCAGATGAGCGTCGTGCGGTTGCAGCGGACGGCCGAGGTGCCGGCCGCGGTCGCGTTCTGGCTCGATGCCGAAGGGCTCGACGGCGACGTCACCGTCGCGCCCGCGATCGGCGCTCTGGACTGGCCCGACGGCGCGGACGAGCGTGGCCGTGTCTGGCGGCGGGGAGCGGCGAGCGGTACCGAGGCGACCGGTGTGACGCCGTGTCTGGCGGCCGTCGCGGAAACCGGCAGCGTCGCGCTCGCGAGCGGGGCGGCAACACCCGCCGCGCTGAACTTCCTGCCGGAGAATCATGTCGTCGTGGTGCGGGCCGCCGACATCGTGGCCCACGTCGAGGACGCCTTCGAGCGGGTGCGCGCGCTCGACGTGCTGCCGCGCGCGCTGAACTTCGTCACCGGGCCCTCGCGCACGGCCGACATCGAGCAGACGATCGAGATCGGCGCGCACGGGCCGCGGCGCATGCACGTGCTGATCGTCGAGGGCGACGGGTGAACGGTGCGCCGAACGCGCGGCGTTGCAGCGCTCGCGCGCTCGGGATCCGTGCGCTGTCGTTCGATCTCGACGACACGCTCTGGGACTGTGCGCCCGCGATCCGTCACGCCGAGGCGACGCTGCACGACTGGTTCACGCGCGAGACGCCGCGCATCGCCGCCCGCCACGACACCCGGTCGCTCGCCGCGCACCGTGCCGGGGTGCTCGCCGGCCATCCCGAGCTGGCCTGCGACGTCACCGCCAGTCGACGGCTGGCGATCGAGCGACTGCTCGTCGAGCACGACTACCCGGCGGCTCGCGTGGACGAGGCGTTCGCGGTGTTCCATCGGGCGCGGAGCGAGGTCGTGCCGTACGACGGCGTTCCGGAGCTGCTCGCGGCGCTCGGCGAGCGCTACCGTCTCGCCGCGATCACCAACGGCAACGCCGATCTCGGCCAGATCGGGCTCGCCCGTCATTTCGACGTGATGCTCGCCGCCTCCGTCGACAATGCGCCCAAGCCGGCACCGGACATGTTCCATGACTGTCTCGACCGACTCGGGATCGAGGCGCACGAGCTGCTTCATATCGGCGACAATGCGTCGACCGACGTCGGCGGCGCCCGACGTGCCGGGGTCCGCGCATTGTGGTTCAACGGCCGCGGCGACGTCTGGCCCGACGCGTTGCCGCCCCCGGAGCTCGAGGCGGGCTCGATCGCCGAGCTCGGCGAGCGTCTGCTCGGGTGAGGGGGCACGCAGCCCATCCATGTCCGGAGAACCCATGAGTCGCATCTTCTACGTCAACGGGGACTACGTGCCGGAGGAGCGCGCGACGATCTCGGTGCTGGATCGTGGCTTCCTGTTCGCCGACGGCGTCTACGAGGTATCGACGGTGCTCGGCGGGCGCCTGATCGACAACCGCGCCCACCTGGCGCGTCTCTCCCGTTCGCTCGGCGAGCTCGCGATGGCGCCGCCGTGCTCCGACGAGGAGATCGTCGCCGCCCAGGAACGTCTGCTGGTCGAGAACGATCTGGACGAGGGATTGCTCTACCTGCAGGTCACGCGTGGCGTGGCGGAACGCGACTTCGCCTACCCGAAGGCGCCGAAGTCGTCGCTGGTCATGTTCACGCAGGAGAAGCGGGTACTCGACTCGCCGGCGGCCGAGCGCGGCATCCGTGTCGTCACGCTGCCGGACATGCGCTGGAAGCGTCGCGACATAAAGACCGTGTCGCTGCTCGCCCAGAGCATGGCCAAGCAGGCCGCGCTCGACGCCGGCGCCGACGACGCCTGGATGGTGGAGGACGGCTTCGTCACCGAGGGGTCATCGAACAACGCCTGGATCGTGATCGGCGAGCGGACCCTGAAGACGCGCCAGCTCGGCAACGAGATCCTGGCCGGCATAACGCGCGCGGCCGTCATGCGCTTCGCCGCGGAGGCGGACTATCGGGTGGAGGAGATGCCGTTCACCGTGGAGGAGGCCAGGCAGGCCCACGAGGCGTTCGTCACGAGCGCGTCGGCGTTCGTCATGCCGGTCACCCGCATCGACGGCGCGACGCTCGGTGACGGCGAGCCCGGGCCGGTGACGCGGGCACTGAGGAAGATCTACGTCGAGACCGCTCTCGAGAGACAGGACCTGTAGTCTGCCGCGAAGCGCCGGTCGGACGGGAATCGAATGGGCGATACCTACCCAACACTGCAGTCGGCACGGCAAGGGCGTGGAGCCCGCGCGGCGCGCGGGCGCCTTCTCTCCAGTGGCCGTGCCCTGGCGGGCGCCGTCGCCGTCGTGCTGCTGTCGAGCGGCTGCGAGGGCGGGGGCGGCTCGTCCGCCCCCGACGGGGGTACCGGTACAGCCGATCCGGGCGATTCGACGGCCGGCACGGAGCCGGTCGTCGAGGACGGTGACAACCCGCGCCGCGACGCCGACGAGGGTCAGGAAAACGCGGCGGGACTGCGCTTCGTGGTTCCGGAGGACGGTGTGCTCGACGGCCTGCTCAGTGACGCCACCCGTCTCGGAGCGCCGTCGGCGGACACGTTCTCGCTGCTCTCCACGAGCGCTCGCGGCACGCTCGAGCTGCTGCCCGACGGACGCGCGTTCCGCTACACCCCCGAACCCGATTTCAACGGTGAGGACGGCTTCGAGTTCGGCGCCGGAGACGAGCGGGTGCTCCGCGTGACGATCGACGTCACCCCCGTGCCCGATGCGCCGGTCTTCGTCGTCGACGACGTGCCGCTCGTCGCGGAGCGGGACCGGCCCTTCACGCGTGCGATCGAGGCGCGTGACGCGGACGGGGATTTCCTGAGGTTCGAGGCGAGCGGCCTGCCCGACTGGCTCGCGCTGGACGCCGAGAGCGGGATGCTGGGAGGTACGCCGACGGCGGCGGATGTCGGCGTCACCGAAGGCATCGCCCTGACCGTCATCGATCCGTCCGGGCGGCGCGACGAGCGTGGCGACATCGTCTTCGAGGTCATCGATGTCGTCCGTCCGGACGAACGTCCCGCGCTCGATCTGACGCGCTTTCCGGCGACCCTCGACGGGCGCGAGCAGCAGGTCGTCGAGGTGTTCGACGCCGCCGTCGAGCTCGATGGACAGACGCTCGCGGTCGAGGCCGAGCCGGGTCTCGGCGCGCGCGTCGACGGGCGGCGCGTGATACTCGAGGCGGATGACGTGGACGCGGTCACCGAGGTCGTGCTGGCGCTCACGCTGACCGACCGGCTCGGTGCGACCGTGCGTGCCGACGTTCCGTTGACGCTGTATCCGACGAGCCCGTCGGGGCGGGGCCATACGCTGCTCGGCTCGCGTACCGGGCCGGGCGTCCATCTCGTCGTGCTCGGCGACGGTTACCTGACCGACCAGCAGGAGCTCCTGCGTGCGGACGCGGTCGAGCTGATCGACGCGATGCGTGCCGATCCCGGCATCGTCTCGCATCTCGGAGCGTTCAACATCCACGTCGTCGAGAGTGTGTCGCGCGACGAGGGCGCGCTGCCGCCGGGCCTGCCGGAACGCTTCCACTCGACCGCGTTCAGCAGCCGCTATGACTGCGAGGGCGTCGCGCAGCTCATCTGTGCCGATGTGCTCGAGGCGTTCATGCAGGCGGGCGCGGAGTACGACGTCCGCCAGGTGGTGATGTCCGTCAACGACGTGCGCTTCGGCGGCAGCGGCAGCGGTGGCGGAATCGCGATCGCGTCACGCGGGGCGGCCGAGGTCGCGCTGCACGAGCTGGGGCACAGCCTCGCCGGACTGGCCGACGAGTACGTCGACGGCGCCCTCGTCAACGCGTTGGCGCCCGCGTTCGTGGAAGGGCTGTTCCCGAACGTCACCGCCATCATCGATCCGGCCGCGGTGCCCTGGGCGCGCTGGATCGAACCCGAGGTGGCCGTGCCCTCGCTCGAGGGCGAACCGGGCGTGGGTCTGTTCGAGGGTGCGCTGTACCGCGAGCGCGGCGTGTACCGGCCGATGAGCACGAGTCGCATGCGCGAGTTCGAGCGCCCGTTCGGTCCGGTCAACAGCGAGCGCTGGGTTCTCGCCCTGTACCGCGACGGCAGCACGGTGCGCGACTTCGAGCCCCAGGCGTTCGACGTCGAGATCGCCGCCGGAGACAGCCGTCGCTTCTCCGTCACGCCGTTCTTCGCGCCCGAGGTCCAGTCGATAGAGTGGTGGCTGAACGGTGAGCGGGTGCGGCGCGCGGATGATGCGCGCGTGCTCGAGATCGCGCCTCCCGCGGGATCGCACACGCTCAGGTTGCAGGTACGCGACATCAGCGGCGCGATCCGGCTCGAGCCGCCGCACAGCGGCGTGTTCGACTGGAACTGGAACATCGAGGTCCGTTGACGATGACACCACCGTTTCGAGCCGTCCGGCGACGACTTCGTCGGCTGAGCGTGCTCGTGCTCCTCGCCTGTCCGCTCGTCTCGTCCGCGGAGGTGCGGGTACTGCTCGCCTTCGACGCGAGCGGTCACCGCGTTCACGACGTCGCCCGCAGCGGCACGCCGAACGCGAACCTGACGAGTCATGTCGAGGCACCCGCCGATCTCGCGGCGGCGGCGCTGGCCGGTGACGCGGTGCTCGCCTGGCTCGCGGCCGACGGTCGCGTGCTCGCACTCGAGCGAGCGCCGGATCCGCGGATCGGACACGCGCCCGCTCCGGGGGGCGATGAAGTGGCGCTGTCGCCGGGCAGGCCCGTGGCGCTTGCCGAGGGCGGCTGGCTGGCCCGTGGCCCCGACGCCGCGACCGTGCTGGTGCTCAGGTTGCCCGCGGTCGGAGCGCCCGCGCTGTCCGCCGAGCAATGGCGGCTCGAGCTTGACTAGCGTGTCGCATCGGATCGATGGAAATTGGGAAAAAAACCCGAATTCGTCACATTCCCGGTGAATTGACAGACTGTGCGATCGGCTATCATGCCGGTTCCGTTCGACCGTAGCGCGCACCCGGCCGCCGTTCGTCGGCCGCCGCCGTGCCGCCCCCGATCATGAATCGACCCGAGCCCGATCACGACGACCAGGATCCCGAGTCCATGTTCGACTTCCTCGACGAGGCGGCGAACGTGCCTCGCGAGCCCCCCGTGCCGGTCGGCAAGATCGAGCGTCAGCTGCCCATCATCCGGAAGCCGGTACCGGTGTCCGAATCCGGTCCGTTGCGTGCGCCGTCGATGTCCGACGCGCCCGAGGATGATGATTTCGATTTCCTGAGCGGACACGACGGGCCGCTGTCCGGAACGGCGGGTGCGGACACGGTGGAGCTGCCGCCGCATGAGCTCGACGGCGAACCGGCCGATCGCTCCGGCCGATTGCGTCCCGCGCTCTACCTGCTCGCCTTCGTACTGCTCGGCGCGGGCGGCGTCGTGACGATCTGGCCCTACCTCCCGTTCGGCCCCGGAATTCCCGGGGAGCGATCGTCCGAACCGTTCGCGAGCACGAACGTGCCGGCGGGGGACGAACCCGGTGACGAACCTGCCGTCGACGCGTCCGGTGCGTCGGCCGCACCGGAAGCGGGCACCGCCGCGACGGCCGGTGCGCCGCGCTCGCTCGGTGCACGTTTTCGCGACGAGATCGCCCGCATCGAGGGGCTGGTTGGCGAAGGCCGGCTCGACGACGCCTCGCGTGCCCTCGCGTCGCTGGATCGAGCGGTCTACGGCTACGGTATCGCCGAATTCTCCGAACTCGAGACGCGTATCGCTCAGCTGAGTGCGGGCGGAGCGACGCCGGTTGACGTGGCCGATCGGGCGGCGGAGCGGCAGGAAGCGGCGCGACGGGAGGCCGAGCGCGTGGCCGAGGCCGAGCGGCAGGAAGCGGCGCGTGCGGCCGAGGCGGAGCGGCTGGCCGAGGCCGAGCGGCAGGAAGCGGCGCGTGCGGCCGAGGCGGAGCGGCTGGCCGAGGCCGAGCGGCAGGAAGCGGCGCGTGCGGCCGAGGCGGAACGGCTGGCCGAGGCCGAGCGGCAGGAAGCGGCGCGTGCGGCCGAGGCGGAACGGCTGGCCGAGGCCGAGCGGCAGGAAGCGGCGCGTGCGGCCGAGGCGGAACGGCTGGCCGAGGCCGAGCGGCAGGAAGCGGCGCGTGCGGCCGAGGCGGAACGGCTGGCCGAGGCCGAGCGGCAGGAAGCGGCGCGTGCGGCCGAGGCGGAACGGCTGGCCGAGGCCGAGCGGCAGGAAGCGGCGCGGCAGGCGGCGGAACAGGCGGCCGAGGCCGAGCGGCTGGAAACGGAGCGCGTGGCCGAGACCGAGCGCATCGCCTCGAGAGCGGCCGCCGCCGAACGTGATCGAGTGAGGCGCGCGCAGTTGGCGGCAGAGCGCGCGGCGCGCGAGGCGGAAGCCTCGAGGGCGCGCGCCGAGGCTCGCGACGCGGCTCGTTTGCGTGCGGAGGCGCTGGTGTCCGGGCGGGGACCACTCGGTGGCGCGGATTCGGATTCCACGGCCGCGGCGGTGAGCCGCGTACCCGACGTCTCGACCCGTCCCGGCGAGGCGGTCACGAAGCCCACCATCGCCGATGCGGCGAGCGGCGCGGCGGAAGCCCGACAGCGCGCCGCCGATGCGCGTGCCACGACCATCGCTGCCGACAGGCTCGCGACCGACCGCCGCATCGCGGAGCAGCGCGCCGCGGCCGCCGAGGAGGCGCGGCGCCTGGCGGCGCTCGAGACGAGTGTGCCGGTGCGGTCGCAGACGCGGTCGCAGACGCCGACGGTAGTCGTGCCGCTGCCCGCAAGCCCTCCCACGATCGAGGACGGGGACCTGGAGATCGTCTACACCAGCCTTCTCGAGCTGAAGAACGCCTTCGAGGATCGGGACATCGCGACCGTCATCAGGTTGTCCGATCCGCCGGGTGGCCGCGTTCAGCAGCTTTTGCAGATTTTCGCCAACAGCGAGGCTGTGAACGCACGTATAACGAACGTCTCCGCCCGGCCTGCCGACGAGGCCATCACCGGCACCCTGCGTATCGAGAACATCGTCAGGGCTGACGGGCGTCGGGTGAGTCCACCCCCCGAGTTCGCCGAAGTGGCACTGACGAGCACTCGCCGTGGTGATGGCTGGTCGTCTTTGTCGTGGTAGCCACCGGATTCCTGTCGAGAGCGCTCATGGTCAGTTCGATTCCTCGTCGGGCCGTACTGGTCGTCGTCGCCCTGTGTCACGTCCTCCTGAGCTTCGCCGCCGCGTCACCCGCGTTCGCGCAGAGTGGTGACCGGGTTCCGCCGACGATCGTCTTCGACCCCCTCGGCGAGGGGCGCCGCGGCGACACGCAGGTGTTTTCCGCCCGTGTCGCGGACGAGGACGGCGAGGTCGAACGGGTGACGTTCCACTTTCGCGAGGCGGGAGGCGATGCCTACACGACGCGCGTGATGAGTCCTCTCGCGGGTACCGACATCTACACCGTCTCGATCGACGACCTGGACCCGCAGGCGACCGCCATCGAGTTCTACATCAACGCGCTCGATCGGGCGGGCAATCGCAGCATCGAGGGGTTCGCGTTCGACCCGCTCGAGCGTCTTCTCGTCGATCCCGGTGTGCCGTCTCCCGCGGCGAGCGAACGTGACATGGCACCGCCGGCCACGGCTGGGCTGTCGACCGGGAGGAAGATCCTCTACGGGGTCCTGGGTGTCGTCGCCATCGGCGCCCTGGCCGCCGCCGGCGGCGGTGGCGGTGGCGGTGGCGGTGGCGGTGGCGAAGGTGGCGGAGGGGGTACCGACACGCCCACGGAAACGCCGGTGACGATCCTCGCCGACCCCCTGCCATGAACGGAGCGTCCGCCCACATGCCCGACTTCGCGCTTCATCGCCTGCGTTCCGCGTTCACGGCGCTCGCCGCGATGCTGGTGACGACCCTGATACTCGTCGCCTGCGAGTCGGGCGACGACACGAGCACCGTGACGGCGGCACCCGGCGGCGGCGCGGACGTGCTGTTCGAGCCACCCGCACCGATACTCGCGGTGCGCGCGATCGTGCGCGAGAATCTCACGCTCGATGTCAACGTGAAATCTCTCGGCGTCGATGGCGAGGGCGTCGACCGGGACGTCAACGTCACCCGGCGCCCGGACGGACGCCTGGGCGGAACGCTGCGTCTGGCTCCGGGGCGGAGTTACGTGATCACGCTGACCTGGTTCGAGAGCGTCGAAGGGAGATTGCTGCCGCTCGCGCGGGCCACGGAAGAGTTCACCGTGGTGGCCGGCGAGCCCAACGTGATCGAGGTGTCCGGCGACAAGTACGACTCCTCCATCTTCGACGACGACGCCGACATGGTGCCGAACCTCGACGAGCGTCGGAACGGATCGCTGCCTCTCGACGACAGCAGCCCGGGCACGCCGGTCGTGAACGTGCCGCTGAGCGTGACGATCCGTCTTCCGGCGGTACTGGCGGAGGCCGGGGAGGAGTTCGTGCAGGCCTTCGACGCGCGCGCGAGCGTCGGCAATCAGCCACTGCCGCTGAGCCGCGACGGCGACGTCTGGAGCGGTGTGATCGACGTCGTCCAGGACACCCGCCCGGTGGTCGACGTGACGCTGTTCGCCGACGCCGAGGCGACGCTCGCGCTGGCGGTCGCGCGACGCGCGGTGGAGGCGAACGGAAACGCACCGTCCGTCACGGTGGCGGGAGACGACTACGAGATCCGCGACAGCGACGGCGACTCGCTCAGCAACCTCGAGGAGCTGATCGGCGGAAGCAACCCTCGCGACTCGAGCGATCCGCCGCCGGATCCGTGCGAGATCTCGGCCTTCGAGCCCGGGTGCGAGATCGATACCGACGGCGACGGACGGTTCGACAGTCAGGAGACGGCCGACGCGGACCGCGACGGCGACGGACGGCCGGACTTCGAGGAGTCGAGCCGGGTGGATCGTGACGAGGACGGCCGCTTCGCGGACAACGACAGCGACGAGGGCAACGCCTGCGTGCCATCGACCGACAACGCCGCCTGTCGCTCGACGCGCGATGCCGACGGTGACGACGTGCTCGACGCGCGCGACAACTGTCGCAGCGAGCCCAACCCCGGCCAGGAGGACGCGGACGGTGACGGCGTCGGCGATGCCTGCGATCCGGTGGACGATCGTGATGACGACGGAGACGGCGTGTTCGACGACGAGGACAACTGTCCGGTCGACTCGAACCCCGGGCAGGAAGATCTCGACGGCGACGACCTCGGTGACGCCTGTGACGATTCCGACGACACCGACCGCGACGGCGATCGCGTGATCGACCTGTTCGACAACTGCCCCGACCGTCCGAACACGAACCAGGGCGACAGCGACGACGACGGCATCGGCGATGTCTGCGACCCGACGGACGATCGTGACGACGATGGCGATACCGTGCCGAACGTTCGCGACAACTGCCCCGACGACGCCAACCGCGATCAGGCCGACGCCGACGACGATGGTCTCGGCGACCGCTGCGACTCCGCCGACGCGCGCGATACGGATGGCGACGGTCTGATCGGGGATGACGACAACTGCCCGACCGTCGGGAACGTCGACCAGGCGAACCTGGATGGCGATGCGCTCGGTGACGTCTGCGACGCCGACGACGACGGCGACGGCCGGGCCGATGCGGTCGACAACTGCCCGACCGTCCCCAATGCCGATCAGGCCGATGCCGATGGTGACGCGATAGGCGACGCGTGCGACCCGGTGGACCCGGTGGACCCGGTGGACCCGGTGGACCCGGTGGACCCGGTGGATCCGGTGGATCCGGTGGACCCGGTAGATCCGGTGGACCCGGCGGACCCGGTGGACCCGGTGGACCCGGCGGACCCGGTGGACCCGGTGGACCCGGTGGACCCGGTGGACCCGGCGGACCCGGCGGACCCGGCGGACCCGGTGGACCCGGTAGATCCGGCGGACCCGGTTGACCCGGTTGACCCGGTTGACCCGGTTGACCCGGCCGATCCGGACGGCGACGGATGGTTCGGGGCCGATGACAATTGCCCGTTGACGGCGAACCCGGATCAGGCGAATTCCGACGACGACGCCGCGGGCGATGGCTGTGACGACGATGACGACAACGACGGCGTTCCGGACGACGGCGACATCTGCCCGCTGGCGTTCGATCCCGAGCAGCGGGACAGCAACCCGGACGATGACGCGGGCGACGCCTGCGACGGCGACATCACCACCTGATCCGGTTCGCATTCCGCCGCGGTGACCCCCTTCAGCCGGGTGAAACTGCCGCGGCCGTCGCATCACGCCTGACCGCTTCGGCGCGATGCTTCGGGCATGCAGCGTGCCTGGCTTCTTCCTCTCGCCGTCGTGGTGGTCACCACCGCGATCATCGTCTCCTCCCGCCCGCCGGCGGCGGGCGATCGGCCGGTCGCGATGCCGTCGGCGTCCGGATCGCGTGCCGGTGCGGAGTCGCTGCTCGATCTGGATGCCTACGTCGATCCCGACTTCGGCTTCATGCTGGGGGTGCCGGCCGGATGGACGGCCGTGCCCGTGCCGGAGAGCGATGCCGAGCTCGCCATGTTCGAGCCGGGCTACGCGGTCGGCTTCCAGTCGCCGCGCGAGCACGCGACCGACATTTTCACCGACTACCTGATGATCGAGATCCTGCCCGGCGACGAATCGGGCCTGTTCGAGACCGATGGCAGTCGTCGCGTGGAGACCCGCGTTGCCGGCCGGCGAGCCTGGCGCGACGCGCTGACCCTGCCGGCGGACACGAACGACGCGGCGAACGTCGATCTCGTCGTGCGCCAGGCCGTGATGTCGGGGCTCGGTTACACGATCGGGTTCTACGCGGTCGGCGAGCCTGAGCGGCTGGGCATCCTGGAGGACGCGTTCGAGGCGATGCTGCGGACGTTCCGATTGCCGCGACGGCCGTTCGACGTCAGCTGAACGGGCCCGGTGGCTGTCAGCCGAACGCGCGCTGCACGAACCAGAACAGTCCGGTCGCGCCGATCGCGAGAGACGCGGGCACGGTGATGAAGCGGCGGTACCAGGGCTTGTCGCGGAACCACCAGCCGACGCAGGCGAAGCAGAGCGCGACGACCAGGAGCTGACCGAGCTCGACGCCGACGTTGAAGGCGATCAACGTCGTCAGGAACGCGGTGGCGCTGCCGCCGACATCCTGGAGCACGCTCGCGAAGCCGAGCCCGTGCAGCAGACCGAAGCCGAACACGACGGCCAGGCGCCAGCGGTGCAGTCGCGTCGTGAGCAGGTTCTCGACACAGATCGCCACGATCGACAGGGCGATCAGCGGCTCGACGATCCCGGCCGACACGCGAACGAAGCCGAGTGTGGCGAGAGCGAGGGTGATCGAATGGGCGAGGGTGAAGGTCGTGACCTGCCACAGGATCGGCCCCGCGCGCGGGGCGAGCAGGAACAATCCGATGACGAACAGGATGTGGTCGAGTCCGAGAGGAACGATGTGCACGAAGCCGACGCGCACGTAGTTGCCGAAAGTGCCGGGCGGGGCCGAGCGCCCCGCACCCGGCCCGTCACCGGCGGCTACCGCTACCGCCTCGCCGCCCGCGGGACCGAGCGGCAGCGGATCGCTGGTGTCGCCGGGGAGCAGATAGACGCTGAAGGCATCGGGGCCGTCGGCGTTCTCCGAGCGCACGATCACCGGCCCGAACGCCTCGCGCCATGACCACGTGACCGACGTGCTCGTCGGCGGGATCGAGGCCGAGAGTCGCAGTGTCGAGTCGCGCGCGACGCGCACGTCGCCGATCGCGGGAAGCTCCGCCGAACTCAGGGTGACGTCGAGCCGCCGGCCATCCTCGTCGACGAGCGCGAGACCGTCGAGCAGATCCGGCAGGAAGGCGTCGAGCCGCTGTCGAAGGACATCGGGATCGAGCGCCCGCAGCGTGTCGTATTCGACGGCCTGCGGCGAGTCGTCGGTGTCCTCGTGCTCGACGCCGATGCCCGCGAGCAACGCCTCGACGTTGACTCGCAGGGCGATCCCGAGTCCGCCCCCACTCTCTTGCGTGGTCTCGACGCGCGTCAGATCCGCCACCGCCGGGCGCAACTCGTGCGCGACGCCCGTGGCGGGGCAGAGCAGCGACGCCAGTGCGAGCAGCGACGCCAGTGCGAGCAGCGACGCCAGTCGGAAGGATGCGAAGCGAGTCATGCCCAGGCAGGTATCCGGAAGGTCTAGTCACCGAAAACTAGCATGAGCACGACCCACGTCGGACGTTCCGGGTCGGACGTTTCAGCGTCCCGGGTAGCCTTCCGGAAACAGATGGAACGGCGGACGGTGTCCCGGTGACGAACCCGGCACCTGGGTGGCCGGTGCGACGCCGCTCGGCTGATCGGAGAGCGGTGGCATCTCGTAGGGCTTGGTCTGCCGGTAGACGCGGATGTAGTCGATCTCGTAGCGGCCCGGGAACGGCGTCGAGGCGTCGGGAGGGCCCGCCCACCAGCCGCCCATGGCGGTGTTGGCGAGGATGTACATGTCTTGGCTGGACACCTCCGGGTCGCTGACCCGGTGCACCTCGACGCCGTCGATGTAGTAGACGATCAGGCCCGGACGCCAGTCGGCGGCGTAGGTGTGGAAGTCGGCCGTGAAGTCGATGCCCTTGGTCGGCTCCGAATGCGTCGAGCGCAACACGTAGTTGTCGTCGTAGTAGTGATAGGTGTGGTAGACGGTGTCCTCGTTGTCTCCGATGAACTCCATGATGTCGATCTCGGGATCGTGCCCGCCGTACTGCGCGTTGAGCAGCCAGAACGCCGGCCAGTAGCCTCGCCCGAACGGCACCCTCGCGCGCATCTCGGCGTAGCCGTAGGTGAACTGCATCGAGTCGTAGCTGGTGATGATGCCCGAGAGGTAGCGTCTGCCGCCGGCCTTCTCGAGCAACTCGTCCGGGGTCTTTATCGAGTTGATGACGAGCTTGCCGTCCTCGAACGTGAAGGGATCGAAGCCGAAGTCGGGATCGCGGAGCGTGTCGACGTAGTACTGCTCCTCGGAGTTGATGGTCACGTCCGGGCCCCACAGGAAGGCGGTGTTCCACTTGCTCGCGTCCAGCACCCCGGTATCGAACTCGTCGGCGAAGACCAGATCGTAGCCGTCGAGCAGGGACTGGTTCGCTGCCGGCGCGTCGGGATCGGGGCGTCCGGTGTCGCGCACCTTGACGGTCAATCCGGTGGCGATCCACTCGAGATTGCTGTCGAAGTCGTATTTCTGGATTTCGTAGTAGTAGTCCTTGTCGACGATGTCCTCGTCGATGAACTCGGCGCTGCCGACCGACGTCAGGAACTCGCTTCCCCGGTAGACGTTGTAGCCGCGGGCATCGTCGCGGGCGTTCCACGACACGCGTACGGTGCCGTCGTCGAGCAATTCGCCGCGGAACCCCTCCGCTCGCGGAGAGGTGAAGACGCGGGATGGCTCGCCCTCGCTTGCCGTCGACTCGGACATCGGCTCTGCCGCCTCGGGCTCCTGCTGAGGTTCGGGCTCGGGAGCGGGCTCCGGTTCGGGCTCGGGCTCGGGCTCGGGCTCGGGCTCGGGCTCCGGCTCCGGCTCCGGCTCCGGCTCCGGCTCGGGCTCGGGCTCGGGCTCGGGCTCGG
>Ga0209303_1000491_pt1 | contig 30555 bp, 21 predicted proteins | sample SidtaG_3_FD_187449 | JGI IMG/M metagenome (GOLD analysis project Ga0209303, IMG submission 187449) | Marine algal microbial communities from Sidmouth, United Kingdom - Sidmouth_Asex1 metaG (SPAdes) (version 2) | ecosystem: Host-associated > Algae > Red algae > Unclassified | place: Sidmouth...
TTTCTTTTAAAATGACTCTTCACCAAAAAATCCTTAAATACAGTGAGTATTCGCGTCATTTTTGATTCGATTCATTTCAAAATAAACGTCAAAAAATGTAAATAAATTTATAAAACAGTGTACTAAGTAGTGGGACAAAAATATCCTTACTTTTTGACGGTTTCTTTTTCCGCTATTTTTACCTACAAAAATCCTTACGTAGCGTAGGCTATGTGCGGTTTTTGTAAGAAAAAATATCGAAAAAATAATCACGTCAAAATTGTAAGCCTATTTTTGTCCCACTACTTATGTAAGGATTTTCATAACGAAGAAAAAGGAGAAAAGAACAAGTCAAAAACTTAATTTATTTTTGCGTCGTTCCCAATAGAAGAATGCCTGCGAATGCAATTATATTCTACAAAATATTCTTGTAAGCCCTGCGCCATTTTAGTTCTATCGGAGTACCCGTTAAATCGAACATTTTCATATTTGACGGTATGTCATAATCGCCCAATAAAAATATTGTCAGTTGCACGTCCTTTGCCGTCCATGCTCAATTTAATGCCAGAATTGAGGATATATTGACTGAACAATTCGCTGATATATTGTGCGCCTTGTCAGTGTTGAAAACGCCTGGTTTTCCATGACGCTCAACGGCATCGCGGATGAGTTGACAAGACCAATCAGCTTCCATCGTATCGGATAGCGACCAAGCGGTAACATATGTGCAGCTTTCAAAAAATCCTTAGACAAAAAAAATACTTCGTATTATGGCACATCTTAGGGAAGGAAGAAAATAATCTACCCCAAATGAAGAAGTTATTTTTTTATATGTAAATTTGACGCGCATAGCCGGGCTACGTAAGGAAGATTTAGTAAAACATATAAGAAAAAGAACAATTCAGACGGGTAGATTATTTTTTTCCTCTTCCCTTATTTAATTTCTGATACTAAAACCTCAAAACTTATAATTTCTTGTTAAGAATTTGTAATTTTCTTGTAAATGGCAAAAGTAAAAAAACAGTTTTTCTGCAATAATTGCGGCGCATCTTCTCCAAAGTGGGTCGGTAAATGCTCTTCGTGCAACGAATGGAATACCTACGTAGAGGAGATATTGGTCAAAGAAAACAAAAAAGAAGAACGCCGCACTTGGCGAGAAGAAAGTCAGCGCAAAGCAACGCCCGTACTGATACAAGAAATCAAAGCAGGCGATACGCAGCGCATTATCACGACCGACGAAGAGCTGAATCGCGTACTCGGTGGCGGCATCGTGTCAGGCTCGCTCGTACTCATAGGCGGACAGCCGGGTATCGGAAAATCAACTTTGATGTTGCAAATCGCACTCGAATTACCTTTGAAGGTCTTATATGTATCGGGTGAGGAGAGCGAGGAGCAAATAAAAATGCGCGCCGAACGCACCGGAATGAGCAATGCCGAATGCTACGTGATGAACGAAACCAACACCCAACATATTTTCAAACATTTCAAAGAATTGAAGCCTGCTATCATGGTCGTGGATTCGATTCAGACGCTCTCATCGCCGCATCTTGACTCTACGCCGGGCAGCGTGTCGCAGATACGCGAGTGCGCAGGCGAACTCCAACGCCTATCAAAAGAAACCAATACCCCCGTCTTCATAATAGGTCATATCACGAAAGATGGCAGCATCGCCGGACCAAAATTGCTCGAACATATCGTCGATACTGTCCTCCAATTTGAAGGCGACCACCACCATACCTATCGTATACTAAGAACGATAAAAAATCGCTTTGGCTCGACTTCCGAACTCGGCATCTACGAAATGCGTGGCACAGGACTACACCAAATTAGCAATCCCTCCGAATTACTCCTTTCTCAAAAAGAGGAAGAACTCAGTGGCTCCGCAGTCGCCGCTACGATAGAAGGCATGCGCCCGATGCTCATTGAAACCCAAGCCCTCGTGAGCACGGCAGTCTATGGCACACCACAGCGTTCTTCGACGGGTTTTGATTTGCGACGATTAAGTATGTTGTTGGCAGTACTCGAAAAACGTTGTGGATTCAAATTCGGTATGACCGATGTTTTTCTAAATATCGCAGGTGGTATCAAAGTAGACGACCCCGCAATCGACCTCGCTATCGTGAGTGCATTGATTTCTTCACTTCAAGATATAGCCATTCCTGGCAATGTGTGTCTCGCAGGTGAGGTCGGGCTATCCGGCGAGATTCGTGCCGTCAATCGTATCGACCAACGCATCCGCGAAGCCGACCGCTTAGGTTTTAAACATATTTTCATCTCCAAATACAATATGAAAGGACTCAACCCCAATGATTTTGGCATCAAAATACACGCCATAGGCAAAGTCGAAGAATTGTACGAACAGCTGTTTTCTTAGAGCATGGCTGACGGTGGACAACATGGAGGAATTCCGTTTTTTGCTTCTCAAATTTTATTCTCCTACAAAAAAATCCTACTTTTGGAATAACCTTTGACCTAAATAAGTGCTTAGTGAAAGAAATTAAATAAATTGTTCCATAATGCGCCGTAATTTTTTCTTCTAAAGAATTCAAAAAATCGTTGCATAGCCATAGCTACGGAACTATTTTTTGTGTTTTTTAGAAGGGAAAAAAACAAGTATAATGGGGCAAGTTATTTATTTTCTTTCCTAAGCACTTACATTTAAAATTACATTTTCAATATTTTAACAAATGTATGATTTCGGAATGGTATGAATAGCATTTTTTATAAAAAAACAATCATGCAATCCAACAATCATACAATCCATTTTTTATTATGAAAAAGCAATTCTTCCTCCTCGTTAGCTGTTTATTGGCATTTACCTATCTGTCTGCCCAATCGCCTGTAGGCACATGGAAAACTGTAGACGACGAAACAGGTAATGAAAAATCATACGTAGAAATCTACGAACAAAACGGCAAACTATACGGCAAAATCACCCAACTCTTACTCCCTGAAGACCAAGGGAAAAACTGTGATGTATGCCCCGGTAAAAAGAAAAACCAACCCATAGAAGGTATGGAAATCTTGATGGGCATAGAAAGTATAAAAGATTATTGGGGCAATGGGAAAATCCTTGATCCAAAAACAGGTAAAGTTTACAAATGCTTCTTAGAACTCGAAAATGCAGACAAATTAAAAGTCCGTGGCTACGTCGGCTTCTCGCTTTTGGGACGCACACAGTACTGGTATCGAGTAAAGTAATTGTTCATCCATAGACGATAGACAATAGTTCAAAAGCGAGCGCGAGGTTTTTTTTCGCATAGCGAAAAAATCGTTAATATCGTCTATCGACTACTAAAAATAAAATAAAGCTCATGCAATAAACGCATGAGCTTTTATGTTTTTAGGGAGAATATAAACGAAGTGGTCAATATTTAAACATACTCTTAAATTTGAACTTGTACTTGTACTTTCTCATCCCGATAGCTATCGGAATAAAACTACTCTTTCTAATATGGATAAAAAATCTACACAAAAATTACTCCTTCAATACATCTACGGCGAAATGTCAGCTTCACAAAACCTCTTCATTGAGGAATTGCTACAAGCAGATGCTAATTTGAAGGCACAGCACGATGCTTTGAACGCAAGTCAATTGCAACTCCCAAAATTCAGGCTTTACCCACCCAAAAAAACGCTACAAAGCATCCTCAGCTACAGCCGTACCGAAGTATGTGCATGAAGTTCTACGATTGTTGGATTGCTGAATTGTTGGATTGTTATTATTGATTTTCGCTGCGCGAAAATTTTATAACAAACCAACAGTTTAACAATCAAACAATCTCTATTCTCCTTTTTCCTTCCAATAAAAATCTTACTTTTACAGGGTTAATAATGCGACAATGCTAAAATGCGTTAATGTGACAATATCAATGAATGAATTTTGAATGAATGAGTGAATGAATCATTTTTGACTCATTCATTCAAAATTCATTAGACTTTATTTAGGAATATTTTGTATGCATGGAACTTTTGTATTTTTTCGATAATCGAGCCTCATTTTGAGCCGCATACCCTACGGTACGGGGCGAAAAATAGGAGAAGAGTATCGGAAAAATACAAAGTTAGCTGCATAAAAAATTTTTCTAAATAAAGTCTATTCATTAAAACCATTCACTCATTGTCATTATTGCATTGCAGCATTAACACATTGTAGCACTACTATGAAATTCGACAATAACATACGCAACTATATATATGGTGAGATGGAACCGCCTATTTCTGGCGATTACATCAACAATTATAACCCTGCAACCGGCGGAGTATATTCCAAATTGCCCGATTCGGACGAGCGTGATGTACTTCGAGCCGTCAAAGCTGCCGAGCGTGCCTTTCCTGTTTGGTCTAATTGTGGCATAAAAAAACGCTTTCGCATTATGATGCGTATTGCCGACATCATCGAGCAGAACCTTGAGGCTTTTGCCAAAGCCGAAAGCACCGATACCGGCAAGCCCGTCACCCTTGCGCGCAGTATCGACATCCCTCGCGCACAGAGCAATTTACGGTTTTTTGCAACGGCGATTCTCCATGCTTCCTCCGAATCACACCACATGGAACGCGAAGCCATCAACTATACTTTGCGCCGTCCGTTGGGCGTTGTAGGCTGCATTTCTCCGTGGAATCTACCTTTATATTTATTTACGTGGAAAATCGCGCCCGCTATCGCTGCCGGAAATTGCGTAGTCGCCAAACCCTCCGAAATCACGCCAATGACCGCCTACATGCTCGGTCAAGCCTGCAAAGAAGCCGGATTGCCGCCGGGCGTACTCAACATCGTACATGGTTACGGTCACAAAGCCGGACAAGCCATCGTTGAAAATCCGATTGTCAAAGCCATTTCATTTACAGGCGGCACACAAACGGGCAAAAAAATCGCTGAAATCGCAGCCCCAAAATTCAAAAAACTATCACTCGAACTCGGTGGCAAAAACCCCAATATCATTTTCGCAGATTGCGATTTTGAAAAAATGATGACCACTACCCTCCGTTCTTCTTTCTCCAATCAAGGTCAAATTTGCTTGTGCGGTTCGCGTATTTTTATCGAAAAACACCTTTACGAAGTATTTAAAGAAGAATTTGTAAAGCGTGTAAAAAAACTCGTCGTCGGCAATCCTTTTGCGGAAAAAACCGACCAGGGGGCAGTCGTCTCGGCTGCGCATAAATCAAAAATATTGGACGCTATCGACCTCGCCAAAGAGGAAGGCGGCACGATTCTCTGCGGCGGTAAGGCAGTAGATGTTCCCAAATATGAAAAAGGATATTATCTTGAACCTACTGTAATAGAAGGACTTAGTCCAAGTTGCCGCACCAATCAAGAAGAAATTTTCGGTCCGGTGGTAACGCTCATTCCATTCGAAACAGAAGAAGAAGTGGTCGCCTATGCCAACAGTACTGAATACGGACTTTCAGCAACCGTCTGGACGCAAAATATCGGTCGCGCACAACGCATAGCAGAAAAACTCGACTCAGGAATCATCTGGATAAACACTTGGCTGACCCGCGACCTACGAACACCCTTCGGCGGCATGAAAAACTCCGGCGTTGGACGCGAAGGCGGTTGGGAAGCCTTGCGATTTTTTACGGAGGCGAAGAATGTTTGTATTCATTTCTAATTTTCAATGAATGAATTTTGAATGAAAGAGTGAAAATGCAGTAATACTTCATTGACACATTTTATTCATTTATTGAGAACTTACTAAAATAACAACAAAATGAAATTAACCATCAATCGAATTACGCTGCTTTTTGGCTTAGTTATTTATCTCAACTTCTTCGTTTTCGACGCCATCATTCCCGCGATACTCATCGCGCTTGTCTTTGGAGCTTGTGCGTTTTTAGGTATTCTCAACCGAAAACCCAATAAAGCATATACTTACGGGCGAGGCTTATTGATAGGTCTTCGCATCTTTCTTTTAGGTATCGTTTATTCACTTCTTTTTTTAATAATAATGAGTGCTCTAAGGATATTCAAACCATTAATTAGTCCTGATGGAAGAAACTTTATAGATTCAACAAGAGACAGTCTTGTTTCTATGTTTAGGGACTTTGGCAATGCCTTACCTTATCTAATAGGCACCTCAATCTTTTCGCTTCTTCTTATGCTCATTATTCCGATTTATTTCCTGCGAAAATCAAAACTAACCGACGATACTATTGATGCGGATTTGATGGATAATCAAAAAAAATAAAAACAGCAGTAGCGAATCCATTTCGCACACACCACTTCACATAAAAATTGCATCTCCCAATATATAACACAAATACTCCTAACTGCGTGGCAGTTAGGAGTATTTGTGTTGTATATTGGTCAAACAAAAACTAAAAAATGGATTCCACACATATTCTAAAGCACGCACTCCTTATTTTGATGTTCTTTTTTTGCGCTCACGCAAATGGACAAAAATTAATCGAGAGCCGACAAACGAGCTACTATACCTATATTTACCAACTCACAGATAAGGAAGCGGAGACGGTTTATACAAGCAAAGTTTGGGGGGTAAATCCTATATATTTCCACACCTTAATTGATTCATTTCCAACGGATAGTGTTTATAATAGGCGTTTACCTATCGGGCATTATATCAAAACTTATGCAGCAAAAAATGAGCAAAAGATTGATATTACGACGGTGCAAGATTTCAATGTTTTTGTGCTGAATAATAACACCGATTTGCGGGTGCAAGTCTATAATTTGGAGGGGAAAATAATACCCGATGCCGAACTGAAAATAAGACGAAAGCGATTAAAGTTTGATAAAAAAACACAATGTTATATTGAGAGAAAATCGAATCGGAAGGGCTTATTGGAAATTAGGCATGAGGGATTTACGGCGTATCATAATCTTTCCAGAAATCGTAATAATTCAGCATTCAAAAGAGGTTTTCAAAAAACGGTGTATGGTACGCCGCTAAAATATGTGTGGCGTCCGGTTCGATTTGTCGTTAAAATTCCGGTAGATGGGGTGTTATCAATTAAGCAACGGCGTCCGCGAGGGTCGATTTATAAGATACAAAAGGCTTATGAAAATATCGCTTGTAGATTTGGGGATTGGTGGTACTGTGGTGGCTTTGAAGACAGACATAAAGGTTATATGGTATTCAATAAACCGAAATACCTACCCGGAGATACCGTAAAACTCAAGGCTTTTTTAGTGAAAAAGAAGGGCAAACCGATTGGTAAAGAAGTAGATGTGATGCTATGGGCAAATCGAAAAGAAACAAAATTAACCCAACTGAAACCCTACCGAAAAGGTGGCTATACTTATGAGTTTGTGCTGCACGATTCACTGGAATTGACATTGGATAAAAGCTACGGGATTTATTTGCAAACAAAAGACGGAAGAGAATACATCCACGAGTCCTTCCGTTATGAAGATTACGAACTCAGCAGCACCCAACTCGCCATCAGATTGGACGATAAAAAGCAGTATAAAAACCAAGAACGAACACTCTACATCAAAGGTACGGACGAAAATGACTTGAATATTTTGGATGGATGGGTTGAGGTATTGGTCACGCCCAAGTCAATCAACGAATACTTTGATAATCAAGTTTTTGTATCGGACACCTTGCTGTTTTTGGAGCAGTCGCTTGATCCGGTAGATGAAACGGAAATCGCATTGCCCGACTCCTTATTTCCCAAAATCAACTTGGATTATGAGGTCAATGTAAAGCTAATGACTTCGGATAATGAAGTAAAATCCGAGAAAAAAACCGTGACTTATTACCACCAATCTCGTACCTTTGACGCAGAAGTATTGACGGATTCAATTCGTTTTTTTTATACGGAAAATGGTGTTGAAAAACCCAAAAAAGTCAGCATAAGCAGTGGCGATAATTTTGGAAATAATACCTTGATTCGCAGCGGAACGACGCCTTTCGTATTGGAGTTAAATCCCTATTATGCCTTGTATGAAATTGAGTCGGATAGTTTGTCGGAGACCATTAGCATGAATGATAAACCTTCCTTGTTGAAATGTTATGCGACGCGGACGAGTGATTCGATTTTTATTGATGTAGATAATCCACAAAATATTCCTTTTAATTATAATGTTTACAAAAAAAATACAGAAAAATATGCGGGTTATTCGGATTCATTAACATTGAAAAAGAAAACCACGACGAAGCAAAATTATTTTGTTTCCATCAATTATTTGTGGGCGGGAAAGGTCGTGAAAGAGGATTATGAAATTCCTATGAAAGATAAAAAATTAAATGTGACCGTCACCGAACCCAAAATGGTATATCCCGGAGAAAAAACGAGCATCGAAGTCTTAGTGACAGATATAAACGGACAACCCGTTGATAATGTAGATGTTACGGCGTATGGTTTGACGAAAAAATTTGGCGAAACAGCACCGGAAGTTCCCGACCTCGCCAAGCAAAGAAGGGGCAAGGCACTGATAAATAATTTCAATGTCAATGAAGATATACCGGGCAAAAACAAGAAAATAGACTTAGATTATGAGCGATGGACGAGCTTGGCGGGCTTAGATTCGATTGAATATTATCGGTTTATTTATCCCGAAAAAAATAATATTTACCGCTTTGAATACACGACGCAGGATTCGGTGACACAGTTTTCTCCTTTTGTCGTCGAGGATGGCGCGATACAGCCGATTCATGTCATTTATGTGGATAATAAACCCGTTTATTTTAGTTGGTCAACGCATCAACAGCCTTATTCTTTCAAAATTAATTCCGGTCTTCATCAGATTAGATTGCGGACTACGAAGCAGGAAATTAAGCTCGACAGCATCTACTTTAATGAAGGCAAACGATTGATTTTCAGTATAAGTGAAGATATACAATCAAAAAATATTAATTTAGGAAAGGCGAAACCGAAATTGAGCGTTTGGGAAAGGAACGTGTTGCACAAATACATTTTCCCTTATGACCACAATTTTGAAGACAACTACGCTTATATCGAAGAGAATGGCAAAATTCAAGTGCTCAATCGTGGGTATGACAGATATAGAGGATATGGAAGCAGGCAAGGTTATGCCGGTCCTGTTATCGGTATTGTTGATTTTCATTTGTTGGATAAATTCTCTACGACCTTCGGGCATGAACCGTTTTTTGAGTACGATTTCGCGCCTAACTTGTTGAAAATGCGAAGCATAGACTCCAAAAATTACCCCAAACATCTCCACCGCTACGATGCCCAGACCTCACTCGGAGGCGAATACCTCACCAAAGGCACTTTTCTACAAGAATGGGAAGCCGAACTACTACGCAGAAAGCAAGCCAAAGCCAAGTATTTTTATCCCAAAATATCCTCCTCAAAAACAGGCAGCCTACGCATAAAATTGAACCGAAAACCAACGGATAAAATCCCTCAATATATCCTCATTTTTAAACAGGAAAACAACGATTTAGTGGCAATTTATCCGGGCAGTACCGTTCTATCCACAGCTTTGGCGAAAGGTGATTACAAAGTAATTTTCTTTCATGAGGGGGAATGGTATCACACCAAAAAAGTTACTGTAAATCCCTATGGTTTAAATTATTACGAATACAAATACGTTAAAATTTTATCAAAAGATAATTTCAGTAAAGAATTAAAAAACCTCATCAACCAAATACTTTTTGGCATTAAAACCGAAACATTATCCCAAGCCGAAAAAGATGCCACACAAGCCATTCCTCTGAAAGAATATAGAGGCGATTACAAGGGCAGAACGATAACAGGCTACGCACTCGACGAAGAAGGAAATCCCTTGCCTTTTGCCAACATATTTGTAGAAGGAACGACGGTTGGAACGACGACGGATTTGGACGGACGCTATACCATAAAAGTACCGGAAGGGGCGGATGATTTGGTCGTTGCATATACGGGTTATAGCGACCAAAAATTGCAAGTAGGAAACAGTAACGTACTCAATGCAACGCTTAGTGCAGGCGAGGCGTTGGATGAGGTGATTGTGACAGCTTTGGGTTTCATGCCTGGAAGAAACCTGAGCTATAGCACTGTCGAAACCGAATCAATCTCGGATGCAGGTGTAAGGGTGAGCAGCAAAGCACTCGGCATCAGTTTCAGAGGCGCACGGCAAGGCGACCAAATTATTTATGTAAATGGAGAACGATTTGACGGCGATATTTCCCAACTCGACCCAAGCAAAATAAAAAATATTCAAAGCCTCAAAGGCAGCGATGCCGCCGCCCTGTACGGTGCCGAAGCCGCAAACGGCGTTCTACTCATCCAAACCCAAACTCCCAACAAAGGCGCAGCCTACGATTCCGTCTTTTTTGAACGGGCTTCGCAAGCGAGTTCGATACGCGACAATTTCTCCGATTACGCTTTCTGGCAACCCAAACTGACGACCAATAAAGAAGGAAAAGCGACCTTTGAATTGACCTTCCCCGACGATGTGACGAGTTGGGAAACTTATTATCTGGCAATGAACGGCAAGCGACAATCGGGACAAACCGCAGGTTTTGTGAAGTCATACAAACCTTTGATGGCGCAAGTTGCCGTACCGCGTTTTTTGATTGAAAATGATACGACTTATGCGATTGGGAAGGTGCTGAATTATGGGCAGGATTCGGTGAAAGTCAATACTACATTTGAATTGGACGAAAAAATCGTGTACAAAAATACGGAATATTGCACGCACTCCATCATCGACACGTTGACAGTTGTGGCAGCTTCGGATTCGCTTTCGCTTAAATATATGGTAGAAAATCAAGACGGATATTTCGACGGCGAACGCCGCGATATTCCCGTTTTTCCGCGTGGCTTGGAGGAAACCGAAGGACAATTTTATGTACTCGATAATGATACAATGATTAACCTCACTTTCAACCCTCAACTCAGCACGGTCAACCTATACGCACGGGCGGATATATTGGACGTGATAGAGGATGAAATCCGGCATTTAATTCGCTACAAATATCTGTGTAATGAGCAGATTGCTTCCAAATTAAAAGGGCTTCTTGCAGCCAAAAAAATCGCACAATATAAAGGCGAGGAATTTAAGTACGATAAGCGCGTAAAAAAACTCATTCGCCTACTCAAAAAGAACCAAAAAGAAAAAGGTTTGTGGGGTTGGTGGAAAGATTCAGCGCAGAGCAAATGGATTAGTTTGCATGTCTTGGAGGCAGTTGATCAGGCAAAAAAAATGGGTTATAAAGTCGGTATTAAAGTCGCAAAAAATTTTGTTTGGGAATTGGAAGAAGGACGCACTTTTTATGAAAGTGTGCGACTGCTCAAAATGTCATATCTATTTGATAAACAGATAGATGCACCAAAATATATCGCTAATTTGGAGAAAACAAAAGATACGCTTTCATTCAACCATGACCTGCAAATCCTTCAATTGAAGCAGCTATACAAAATGGATTATGATACGGACACTATAGCCTCGTTTATGCAAACGACGATGTTTGGAAATATATATTTTGAGGAAAAACGAAAGGGTAAATCGCGCCTTTTATTCAATGATATACAAAACACCATTTTAGCCTACAAAATACTGAAATCAGACTCCACAAATCACGATAAAACACTCGCTAAAATGCGTCATTATTTTCTCGAAAAAAGAAATAACGGCTATTGGAGAAACACCTATGAATCCGCGCAAATTATCGAAACCATTTTACCGGATTTATTGGGCAAAAAAACGAAATTAACCCAACCAATTTTAACCCTTTCTGGCAATGTCAATCAAGCCATTTCCGAATTTCCATTTGAAATGCAAGTCCAACCCAACCAACAAATTTCAGTCTCCAAATCGGGCGATTTTCCTATATATTTCACCAACTACCAACGCTACCAAAACAGAACGCCCGAAATTAAAAAAGACGATTTTGAGATTACTACAAAATTTGAAAATCAACCCAGTAGAGACGTGATTAATCGCGCCTCCACTAACAACGTTAATCGCATCTTTACGCTGGAAGCTGGCAAAAAAACCACCTTAATCGTAGAAGTGACAGTAAAAAAAGACGCCGATTATGTCATGATAAACGTCCCGATACCAGGCGGCTGTTCGTATAGCCATAAGCAGAAAAATTACCGCAGCAGCGAGGCGCACCGCGAATATTTCAAACACGAAACCGCTATATTTTGTCAAAATTTACAAAAAGGAAAATACACCTACGAAATTAATTTAATCCCAAGATATTCAGGCAATTACACCCTCAATCCTGCTAAGGTAGAATTGATGTATTTCCCTGTTTTTAGTGCGAATAATGAGGTGAAGAAGGTACAGATAAAATGATTACAATTAGCCTTCAGAACGTAGGGACAGGGCATGCCCTGTCCCTACGTTCTGTCGATGCGTTCGGGGCAGACAATACTTTTTCAAAAAAAAATAAAAAAACAAGCAGCGAACCCCAAACCCCATACGTTTACCTATCAAATGCAAGTTTCTTTTCATAAGAAATTATAGTTTTAATTTGAAAAATGGCAGGACGGAAATGCGTTTTCGCCCAAAATCGTAAGTAGATTCGCACCCTACTTCAAATCTTTAAGTCCATCGGGTTCGACAGCCGATGGACTTTTTTTGTATTTAGGGGCAGACTTATTTTTAAAAAGCATTTGATTTTTTGCCCCGATATTCTTAGCTTTGTTAAACGAAAAAAGGAAGCCTTATCGACTTCCTCTTTCAAATTTAGTTGGGAGTTGACCTTTTGTGAGGCTTAACTTTAGTTCCGTCCTTTTTCTTATAAGGTTTGACGGTAACTATTTTCTTCCCTTCTTTAGTTTTTGCCATGAGCATAAAATTTACAGGGTGAAACAATTGGCTAACATCAAGACGTAGCCTTTCGCTTAAAATCTCCCTGATTCAGTTTAGCGGCTTGGTCAGGGGTTTTTTATTTTTTCAATTTCATCTAAAATACTTTTTACGGTTTCTTTTAGCTCATCTCCCATTTTTAAGTATTCTTCTGAATGTCTGCCTTCAAGTAGATACACAATAGCGTACCACAAGGGTTTAAATCTGTCTTTTAGATGCAAATGTTCATTTTTGTCAAAGTAATTATATATATAATTTACTTGACCTTCACACAGTAGTATGACTAAATAATGTAATACTTTGCTACTATATTTTTCTATTGTATCTTCTTCGAATAAGAATTTCTCGGCTGTATGAATTGAATCTTCAATTAAACCATTCCATAAATAAATGATAGCAAGATTTACTTCTATATAGATATCACCAAGCTTTTCGTGGGCTTCTTTTACCAACTTAAGTGCATACTCTTTTTTAGACACAATCTCATGCGAGTAGTAATGCCAAGCGAGGCAGTTTCTGCTTTTAGTCTTACCTGCAACGATAGCTTTTTTAAAGTAAATTGTTGCTTTTTTTGCGTTTCCAAGTTCCTCGCTGTAAAGGTGTGCAAGTAGATCAAGGGCATCAGCATCAGGGTTTTTCTTTGTTTTTTTAATTAAGTCTAAAAGTAATCGCTCTGTCTTATCATAATTTTTGAACTCCATATAATTAAGTTGAGCATAATTGAAGTACGCTAAATTAATCCCTGCTCTCATAGCCACTTTATAATATTTTTCAGCATTCTTATAATCGTTTTCTTTGTGATAACAAGCAGCCAGACAAAAAGCAGCTTTTTTATGTCCTATACCAATACTTTTTTTAAATGCTTCTTCCCAATCTCCATTTCGTTCCTTGTAATATTCATGTCCGAGTATATGATAGGCTTCCGCGGGGTCTCTCAATATTTTATTCTCATCTAAAAATTGTTTTAAATTGTCTGTATTTTGAGTAATAGTATTGATTATTTTGTCGGATAAAGAATTGTTGGCATATTCTAAAACTTGAAAAGGCTCATTTAGATTCAAATTATTTTGATCGCTAATGAAATCTATAATTGGAGGAAGTTTGGATACCAATTCAACTGATGCTTTTTGTAAATATGCAGATACTTGTTGATACAGTTCAATTTTATTCTCATCAGAAACATCTGTTTGTAAATGAGCAATTGCAAGTGTCAATATGTTTTGAGGTGAACAAATATCACTATTAAGTCTAAAAATTATTTGTTTGCCAATATCTGCGAGTTGACTCGGTCTGCACATTATCTTATAAAAATGTACCAACCACTTTACTCTGTTTTTTTCACTCCTTCTATCATATCGCATCAAATACCAAATATTAAAAAATCTATCTCGTAGTTGATACATTTTTTTTCTTCCTTTTCCCTTGGATATAATCCATTGATTGTCTGCGAGGTGATTGAGTTGTGCGCTCACTTCATTACTTTTCATTCGGAGGGCTTTAGCAATATCTGCAGTGTGTATGGCATCCCATTGTAGCGCGATGTAGTGAATAATTTTCTTTTGATTTTTTTTGAGTTGTGCAATTTTTCCAGTGTTCAGTGGTGTAATGTCGTCCAGTATTTGTATTAAATCGCTCAAAGGGTCTTGGTTTTTATCCGTCAGTAAGATGTTGAAAAGCATCACTACATTGCGAATATTCCCACCTGTTAAGTTTCGTAGGGCTTCAATCCTGTAAGGTTCATTCTTAATAATTTCCCCAATTTCTTTTTCACCGCCGTAAATTTCTCCAAGTCTCAGCATCAATTTTTTCGTATCTTCCCGACTAAGTCCTTTTAGCTTTATTTCAATGAAATGTTCATAAAATGCTTTGTCATAGCGATGCACATCCTGAATAGTTTGAGGGTGCGCGGCAACAATTCGGAGATTAGTATTTGTGATTAGTATTTCGCGTAGACGGTGATCTTCCTTTCTGTCAAGGTCATCAAGAAAAGTTCCAAAATTATCAATCAGTAAAATGATTTTTTTACCCTCGTTTTTGAGTGTTTGATTAAGTACCGCATATGCTGTTTCCTCATCTTTAGTCTTAACTATTTCTTGGTATAGTTGTTTAAAACATTCAGAATGAGGCGATTCTTCCAAATGTTCAGCGACTCTCAGCCACAAATCGTACAACTCGGAGACTCCGTTGAGTTCTTCAGGAAAAGCAATGGGAATCAACCAGTTCTTAAGTTGTTCATCACTTTCTATTTCATACTTAATTTTGGTTAAAAGCATCGTTTTTCCCATGCCCTTTTCTCCTATAATCAAATACTCTTGTTCGGGAAATTCCATCGTAGAAGACCTTATATCCTCCATAATCGTATGAAACTCTTTTTGCCGCACGGCAAATTCCTTCTCAATTTGTATTGGAGATTTTTCGCCCGTATTGTATATTCTATTGACCGTATTACTTGTTACCATGTTTTAACCACCATTTTTTAAAAATTGGAGAATTGAATCTGTAAATATCGTCATCTATTGAGTTGTCAATATAACCATCATATTTCAAGGTATTAATGAGATAGCTATAATTTTGAATATTAAATTTAGCAGCAAATTCAGGAAGTTGATGTCGATTTATTTTGCCTTCATTGGCAATAAAATCCAGAAGCGACTCACAAAATTGTAGCTCTTCTTTTTTAAATACCTTATTGAGCCTCGACCTGAAATGATCTAAATAAATATGTACATTATCAATCAAATTCTCAAAGGCTTTATCAATAAACGCTATCGTAATTTCTTGTGGTGATTCACGATGCAAATCTCTCACTTCTCTTGCCACAGATTGTATATAAAAAGGCATCAGCCATTCCGTTTTCTCTAAGGCATATTCTACTATTTTTTCGTTGATACTGATACTATAATGATTGAGAATCATTTGCAAAAAGTCAGCAGATTCTTCAAAGGTCAATGCCGGAATTTTCACTACGACAAGGTCATTAATATCTTCACTGCAATTGATTTTTCCCACCACATTCATCAAACCAATCGACCCTGTGTAAACAAACTGAATTTTCTCCCCAAGTTTTGGGTGTTGTCGAATATCTCTATTGGTTTGAAGAAATCTTTTTACTTTTTCTCTAGCTAAATTTTCATCATTGGGTTTGTACTTATTATAAATATTCTCAACCGTCACCGGAAATTCATCAATAAGTGCAATGATTTTTTTGCCGTCCAATTTAATATCATCGATTAACTTTGTAAACTCATCAGCATAATCAATCGGGAGGTCTTTTGTCTCATTAATATCCAAACCAATAGGTCCGATATTAAAACCCTTGACTCGTTTTCCTGCATCTTTCAAAGTACCCAAAATTTTTGAGCCAAATCCGTTATATTTCTCCAAGAGATCGCTGTCCGTCAATTCATTTAACAGTTTTCTGAAAAAATCCTGTGTCGTATCATATTTTTCGGTATTGATATAAACAACAAGATAATCGCTTGGTGGATTATCAAAAATGTCCATAATAATGGTCGTCTTACCAACTCTACGTGGTGCAGTTAGCAAAATATTTGCCCCACCGTCAAGATGTTCAAGAATTTCCGCTCGAATTTTAGGACGATTAAAATATTTATCTCCCCTTGCGGGCTTGCCTAATGTTAGTTTCATAACACTTGTTTGTTGATTAACATTTGCAAACATAAGCAACAAATTTCAATTAGTCAATTTTTTTAGCAAATAAAAATTTGCAAAAAAAATAAAATGCTCTTGAAATCACCCTTATTTTGGAATTTGCTTTTCGCAATTTAAACCGCTTAGTGTATTCTGCACATTATCATATTTTTCCCTACCTTTAAGCTATGAATATCCAAGCATGTATCTTTGATTTGGACGGCGTGATAGTCGATACTGCAAAGTACCACTACCGCTCGTGGCGAAAAGCTGCCAACTCACTCGGTTTTGATTTTAGCGAAGCGCAAAACGAAGAACTTAAAGGCGTCAGCCGCATGGAATCCTTAGAAATTATCCTTTCCATCGGAAAAAAAACGCTCGACCAAACCGCCAAAATCGCACTCGCCGCCAAAAAAAACGACTGGTATCTCGAACAACTCGCCGCCATGAAATCCGATGAAATACTCCCTGGTGTGGTTGATTTTCTCAACGAATTAAAAACGAAAAAAATCCGCATCGCGCTTGGTTCTGCCAGCAAAAACGCCGTTTTGACCCTCCAAAAAGTCAATCTACTAGATTACTTTGAAGTCGTCATTGACGGCACAAAAACGACCCGTTCCAAGCCTGACCCGCAGGTATTCCAACTCGGCGCACAAGGCTTGGGCATCGCGCCCGAAAACTGCATCGTATTTGAAGATGCAGCCAAAGGCATCGCCGCCGCACGCAGCGCAGGCATGTACGCCGTCGGTATCGGCAATGTGGACGAACTCGCCGAAGCCCACACCGTAATTCCATCCTTCAAACACATAAATTTTGAATACATGAAAAGATTGTTGGATTGCTGAATTGTTAGATTGTTACAATGATTTTCCTTTACTGAAATCACTTGTAAACATCTGACAATAAAACAATAAAACAATTTAACAATCATAACAATGAAACAATACCTCTCCCACCACGAATGGCAAATCATCGAAAACGGCTTCCATGCCGAACACAATCGCATTTCGGAAAGCGTATTTAGCATCGGCAATGGACGCATGGGACAACGTGCCAATTTCGAGGAAACTTATACGGGCGATACCTTGCAAGGCAGCTATGTCGCGGGCGTATACTACCCGGACAAGACGCGCGTAGGTTGGTGGAAAAATGGCTATCCCGAATATTTCGCGAAGGTGCTGAACGCTTGTAATTGGATTGGAATTGATATAAAAATCAATGACACGACACTGGATTTAGCAAAAAGCGATGTCACAGATTTTAAGCGTACATTAAATATGCAGCGCGGTGTTTTGCAACGTCAATTTACAGCTAAACTGACGACAGGCGAACAAGTGCAGGTGGACGCTACACGATTTTGCAGCCTCGCAGATGATGAAGCCGGAGCAATTCGTTATGCCATTCAATGCGATTTTTCGGGCGAACTTACTATCTCGCCTTACCTTGATTTTGATATTAAAAATGAGGACGCAAATTATGATGAAAAATTTTGGACAGAAGTAGAACTTTCGATTCAAAAAGGAGAAGGTTATATTACTGCCGCTACGCGAAAAACCGATTTTCACGTATGTACGGGGATGTGTTTTGATATTTTGATAAATGAAAAAAACGTGACACTCGACATTGATATTTTTCGTAGAGAAAAATACGTTTCTAATACGGTTAAATTACAAGTAAATAAGGGCGATGTAATCGTCATTTACAAATATGCAGTCAATCTTTCCTCCGAAAATCATCCGAAAAATATATTATCCGACAATGCCGAAAAATTAATCCGAAAAATCCAACAAAAAGGCTTCCAAACGATGCTCGAAGAACAAACCGCAGCCTGGGCAATTCGCTGGAAAGATAGCGACGTCGTGATTGAAGGCGATGTAGCGGCACAACAAGGCATTCGTTTCAATATTTTCCAACTTCACCAAACCTACTCCGGTGAAGATGAACGCCTCAATATCGGACCAAAAGGCTTTACGGGAGAAAAGTACGGTGGTAGTACTTATTGGGATACAGAGGCGTATTGTCTGCCTTTTTACTTAAGTACGGCAGATAGGTATGTTGCTCGCAATTTGCTCATTTACAGATATAAACATCTACAAAAAGCGATAGAAAACGCCGAAAAACTCGGTTTTAAAGACGGCGCAGCCCTTTACCCGATGGTCACGATGAATGGCGAAGAATGTCATAACGAATGGGAAATTACCTTTGAAGAAATACACCGTAATGGCGCGATAGCTTACGCGATTTTTGACTACGTCCGTTATACGGACGATAAGGCATATTTGGCAGATTATGGCTTGGAGGTGTTGGTTGCAATAGCACGTTTTTGGGCGCAACGGGTCAATTATTCTAATGAAAAAGGAAAATATGTGATACTTGGCGTGACCGGTCCGAATGAGTATGAAAACAATGTTAATAATAATTGGTACACAAATTTTACCGCAAAAAAATGTCTTGAATTGACGATAAAAAGTATTGGATGGGTAAAGAAAGACTGCCTGGAAAAATACAAAGCAATTGTACAAAAAATAAATTTTAAAGAAGCCGAAGAATCGCAACAGTGGCAGCAAATTTGTGACTACATTTTTCTACCCGAATATAAAGAATTTGGTATTTACTTGCAGCAAGACGGTTTCTTAGATAAAGATATTTCGCCTGTGAGCGACCTTGCGGAAGTTGACCGCCCGATTTGTCAAAAATGGTCGTGGGATAGGATTTTACGTTCGTGCTACATCAAGCAAGCAGACGTTTTGCAAGGCTTGTATTTCTACGAACATGAGTTTGATGAAGATACCATTCGCCGCAATTTTGATTTTTATGAACCGCTTACGGTACACGAATCCTCGCTTTCGCCCTGCGTACATGCGATACTCGCCGCACGACTCGGCTACCACGACAAAGCCTACGAAATGTACCTCCAAACCGCTCGCCTTGACTTGGATGATTACAACAACGATACCGAAGATGGCTGTCACATAACGAGCATGGCAGGTACATGGATGGCAGTGGTCAAAGGCTTCGGCGGTATGCGCATGATGGACGGACAATTGCACCTCAATCCTTTCCTACCACGGCAATGGACAAGCTATTCTTTTAAAATCAGGTGGCGCGGCAGTATCCTCAATATTAAGGTGACAGCAGCCGGGACGACCGTCGAAAATGAGTCCGAAGAATCGGTTTCGCTTGTTTTATCAGGAAAATTAACCGAAGTGTAGCCAAATTCACTCATTAGACTACAATGGTTCATTTTTTGCTAAGAAATAGTTAAAACCTTTCTATTAATTGGACGTATCATAAAGAAGACCTTATTATTGTAGGTATATCGCCTTATTATCTATTCTCAATTTTTAATTATTTATTAATTAAGTTATGAATTCATTGAAAAAATATAAAAAAACACTCGTATTGGTGGCAGTAGTTGCTACGGGTGCGATGTTCGTTTCTACGGATTACAACAAGTACTTTGAAATTTCTAAAAACCTTGAAATATTTGCCAACATATATAAAGAACTTAACACATCTTACGTGGATGAGATTGATCCAGCCAAGCTAATGCGGACGGGCGTAGATGCGATGTTGGAATCGCTTGACCCTTACACCAATTATATTTCGGAGTCAGAGATCGCAGGTTTTAGACTGCAAGTGACGGGTAGATATGGTGGTATCGGTGCAAGTATTCGTCAATTTGAAGACCATGATTATGTGGTAATTACCGAGCCATACGAAGGTTTTCCTGCGGAAAAAGCAGGACTCATTGCTGGCGATGAAATCATCAGTATTGCCGGAAAAACTGCTAAGGGTAAGACCACAAAAGAGGTAAGTGACATCCTCAAAGGCGCGCCCGGCGATGAGGTGACGATTATGGTACGCCGTCCCGGAACAGCCAAAGATTTTGAGGTAACAGTAAAACGTGAAGAGGTAAAAATCCCAAATGTACCTTACTTTGGTATGATAGATGACGAAACGGCTTACGTCACGCTTACAACTTTTACAGAACGTGCAGGTGCAAATGTAGGCGATGCCATCAAAAAATTACAAAAAGATAATGACGTGAAATCTATCATATTAGATTTGCGTGGCAATGGTGGTGGTTTGCTCAAAGAAGCCGTCAATTTGTCTAATATTTTTGTGGATAAAGGCGAAGAAGTAGTCACGACGCGCAGTCGCAATGTCGAAAACGACCGCAGCTTTCGCACCCTCAATAGTCCTTTGAACACGGAAATCCCGCTTGTTGTACTAATTAATGGCAGCTCGGCGTCGGCGTCAGAGATCGTATCGGGCGTGATTCAAGACCTTGATAGAGGCATATTGGTCGGACAAGAATCTTTCGGAAAGGGCTTGGTGCAAAATACTCGTTCAGTAGGTTACGATTCCAAACTCAAATTGACGACTGCCAAATACTATATTCCAAGTGGCAGATGTATTCAAGCCATCAGTTATAAGGACGGTAAATCTTCTACGATAAATGACTCCCTGCACACCGAATTTAAAACACGCATTGGCAGAAGTGTATTTGATGGTGCAGGTGTAAAGCCTGATATAGAGATAGTTGATCCATTTATGAGCAATGTAGAAGGTGCATTATTGAGCAAAAATATCATTTTTGATTATGCGACCCAATATAAGTTGAAAAATGCTGAAATCGCGCCAGCCAGCGAGTACGCTTTTTCGGATGCTGATTTTAAGGACTTCGAGCAATTTGTAGCCAAACAAAATATGGAATACAAAACCGCCAGCGAAAAAGAACTCAAACAACTCGAAGAAAAAGCGAAAAAAGAAAACTACTACGATGCCATAAAAACTGACCTCGAAGCCATGAAACGCAAAATTGACGAAGATAAAAAGAAAGACCTTTATAAGCATAAAGATAGAATCACACGCTTGATAGAACAGGAAATCGTCAAAAGGTATTATTATCAGAAAGGTGGAGTAGAGGTTGGCTTGAAGGGCGATTCTTACATCAAGGCTGCGCTCAAAGTGTTGAAAGATAAACAACTTTATCAATCTATTTTGAAATAATTTTGAAATAATTTATCAAAATTGACCGTTTATCGGGCAAGCTCAAGCCCATAAGGTTTTTAAAAATCTTATAGGCTTGAGCTGTTAGTGAAAGAAATTAAATAAGAGGTTTCATAATGCGTCGTCTAAGGATTTAAAGGATTCTTAGACGGAAAAAAGACGAGTATAATGGCACATGTTATTTATTTTCTTTCACTTATTATTTTTTCATCCCTTAATTCAGTAGTCAGATAAAAAATTTACTGATAATATTATTTAGCCTAATAAATAGTCAATTCCGATAAATTATTCGTAGTTCTTCGTACTTTATTCTGTATTTTTTATGAATATAGTATAAAACACGAAAAGCTATAAATTTCCAAAAAGCACCCTCCGCTTCTGATTTCTAATTTCTAACATATAAAGAATATCTAATTTGTGTCATTTTTGTAAAATACGTCACATCTATAATTAAACATGTAAAAAAAAAGTGACCTATATGATTAAGTCCCGTCTTATTATTGTAAATTTAATATAAGTGTCTTTAAAAAAGTTATAAACTATTGAAACATTTTATAGGTTATTTCGTAATACTATACAAATACGAAATTAATTTGAACATAATAAAGCACTAATACGTATTTTTTTACAACCCAACTTAATAGAAAGACAGATTTAATTTTATTCTTATTCACTTTTTTTTACATAGCAAAAACAAAAATAAATTTAGACATGAGGAAGTCGAAAAATGAAACAGTCACACTTACTAAAAGTAAGAAGCCAATAAAGTTAGACTATGCTGAATTGCGCAAAGCAGTACTTGTTTTGAGAGCAGTAAATCACAAATTGCGTCAGTCTGTCATTGATTTATTGGAAGAAAATGAAAAAATGACTGTCACAGACATTTACATTAAATTGCGCTTAGAGCAATCAGTAGCATCTCAGCATTTAGCAATTTTAAGAAGAGCAGGTGTTGTCACTACAGAGCGTCAAGGTAAATTTATTTACTACTCTCTAGATAAAGACCGTCTCAAGCAAATCTCAAAGCTGGTTGAAGAGTTAGCTCAGTAATCCGAGAGAAAAATCTGTACTGAATTTGCTATAATTGGAAGTACACAAAAAATTATAGTAAATTCAGTATATTTTTTTTGCATTACAGATAAAAATAATATATACATCAAATTAAAAAAACCCTTAATATTTAAATCCTGAAAAATATTTTTCACAAAGCCCTGATTAACAACTACTTAAAATCAATCAAACAAAGTAAATTTTTATATTCTTGCTATTTGTTTTGTAAACAACAAAAAAAAACAGATATTTGTTTTGTGGGCTTGACAATTAAGTCATGCAACAACTACGCAACAAAATACATCTTTTATACGTACACTTGTATAAGAACATTTCACAGTGTTATATCAAGTTTCTTTATCTTTAAAAGAAAATATTATTTCAATTTAATTATTTAAAAGGCTTATGAGAAAGACAAAGGTTAAAATTAACAACGAACAACTCCAAATGTCCTCAGAAATTTTAAGAGCAGTAGCACACCCACTACGCATGAAAATTTTGGAATTTGTAGACAAAAACAAAACAATCAATGTGAACAAAATCTACAACACATTGAAATTGGAGCAATCAATCACGTCCCAACATCTAAGAATACTTCGCGTAGCGGGTATCGTGGATACCAACAGAGACGGAAAATTCATTTATTACACTATCAACTATCCAAAATTGGCTCAAGTCGTTAAAGGCGTGAACAACTTTTTGGAAGAAGATAAGTAATTAAATTTGTCCCAGTAAAAATTATAAAAAAGGGTTTGACGCAATAGGTGTCAAACCCTTTTTTTATTAGTCCATGATTGGTCGCGAATCTGTGGACTATCGGCTATGGACTATCGACTAATAAATTATGGACTTAAATTGTGATTTGGGAGAATCTTATGGCAAATCAACTTCGGAATACGATGAAATGATAATGCCCTACCTCTCTTCATGCAATATCGCTTGTGGTTTTCATTCCGGCGACCCATTGACGATTGAACGCACGATTTTATTGGCATTGCAACATGGCGTAGTTATCGGGGCGCATCCCTCATTCCCTGATTTACAGGGTTTTGGGCGGCGAGTGATGCACATACCGCAAGCCGAATTGAGGGCAATAGTCCGCTATCAAATTGCTGCCTTGAAAGGCATGACCGAAGCACTCGGCGGCACACTCCATCACATAAAACCGCATGGTGCACTGTATAATTTTGCCGCAAAAAACGAAGCCACCGCACAAGCTGTTATTGATGCAATAGTCAGTATTGATGAAAAATTAATCGTATACGGACTGCCCGATTCTTTTCTCGAAAAAAAAGCAAAACAAGCGAGATTGTCTTTTGTAAAAGAAGCTTTTTCGGACCGCCGCTATGAGCGTGACGGCAGCCTACGCGCTCGCACACACGAAGGCGCAGTCATAAAAGAGGAAAATGAAGCACTTTCGCAAGTAAAAATGATAGTCAAAAATCAGCAAGTCGAAACCCACGACGGATACATTATCAAACTCCAAGCCCAAACCATTTGTTTACACAGCGACACACAACACGCAGCCATGCTCGCTCGCAAAATTCACGAAATGTTGACATCCAATGACATCAAAATCCATCCTATTAAACGGACATAAATGGCGCGTCAAACTGCTCGGTGAAAACGCTATTTTATTGGAAAACGACGCCACTACACACGATGCCATTCACACGACAACTGCCTTAATTTCGGCTCAAAATATGGGCGGTATTATAGAAATTGTTCCTGCTTATGCTTCGATAGCTATCGTCATTGATATGCTACAAACGGATGTTTATCAAATAATTATATCTCTCGAAAACATTACTACTGCTTCTATTTCCATTTCTTCAAATACAAAAACTCATCACATCAATGTTGATTACGAAAAGGGACTGGATTGGCAAGAAATTATAAAAATCACAGGTTTGACGAAAAGTGAAATTATACGACGGCATACGGCGGTAGAGTATCGCGTAGAAATGATGGGTTTTCTACCCGGCTTCGTTTATCTTTCAGGTATGGATGAGGCTTTGTATTGTCCACGAAAAGCAAACCCGCGTGTACGCATACCCGCAGGCGCAGTCGGTATTGGCGGAGCGCAAACAGGCATTTATGCTTTAGAAAGTCCAGGCGGTTGGCAGATTATCGGACAAACGGACGCAACCTTATTTGACCCAAAAAAAATACCGCCCAATACGCTGAATGTAGGGGATAGCGTTCAGTTTGTTGAGTGAATTTTCAATTTCAATTTCAAAGATTTGGCTTCGCCAAATCTTACTATTAAGGCGTAGAAAATTTACTTAGTGTCTGACCGAGAACTTCTTACTCATTAATAATCAGTGCTTTATCCGCTTTTTTTTAATTGAATAAATTGTTAAAAATTCACACTTGTTTTAAAATAAAATTCGTATCTTGTTTATTAGGTTTTTAATTAAATTGGTTACAATTTCGGTTGAACTGATTCGCCAAGATTCGATTAATGAGAAAGCGATTTGAGCAACAAAACACCTTAGACGCGACCCCGGTACATGGAGTCAAGATAGACGGCAAAAGCCGAGATGAACTGCCGAAATTGCTGGCAGCTTTACAATACATATTCGTCACACCGGATTTGAACAAAGAAGTATTTGCCATATTGGAAGAGCGTATATCATCGAACAAGAGTTGCTTTACACCATAGTAGATACACGTACCCGAAAAATGCCCCCACGGAAAAAGCGAAAACGAGCAGCATAGCCCTCTAAAAGGGGGTTACGGTGATTTTTAATAGTTGTTCAGCCCAATAGCGCAGGATAATTATGCCCTGACATCAAAAAATCAGCTTAAAATTGGCTTACCACGCACAATTTTAAGCCGAATTCAATCAAAAACTGAAAATCATAGTTTTCGACAAGCCTCGCAGATATACCGGCAGCAGTGCCGAAAGTAGGCAAACGGAAAAAACAGTGTTTTCGGTCAGACACTAAACAATGAAGTGGTTCTACTACTCAATACTATTTTTTACGATAGTTTCCTGTCAAAAAACAAGAGAAACAGTGCCGCTTTATGCCCCCGAATTAATGGAAACGCCCCTCGGCTTTCCCGAACCGACTGCTCCCGAAGGCAATGAATTTACTAAGGCGCGTTGGGATTTGGGCAAAAAACTGTTTTTTGAAAAAGGACTTTCGGTAGACAATTCGGTGAGTTGTGCCTCCTGCCACCGCCCCGAATTAGCGTTTAGTGATGATAAAGCCCTCAGTTTGGGTGTCGAAAATCGAGCGGGTACACGCAATAGTCCCACGCTTGCAAATCTTGCCTATCACCCGTACTTTACACGCGAAGGCGGTGTGCCTACTTTGGAAATGCAAATCTTAGTACCCATACAAGAACATAATGAGTTTGACTTCAATATCTTATTGATTTTCAATCGGTTAAGTCAAGATTCTGTATACGTGCAGATGGCTCAGGAAGCCTACGACCGCGAGCCTGACGCCTTTGTCATCACTCGTGCATTAGCTTGTTTTGAAAGAAGCCTCCTAAGCGGCTATAGCTTGTACGACCAGTTTGTGAACCACAATAAAGCAGCGGCACTGACCACCGCCCAAATCAGAGGCATGAACCTTTTTTTTAGCAATAGAACGAATTGCGCTACCTGTCACAGCGATTTCAATTTCACCAACTATGCCTTTGAAAACAACGGACTGTACGAGGATTACGAAGATGAAGGCAGATTTAAATTGACAGGAGAGGAGGTTGATAGGGCATTATTCAAAGTACCGACTTTGAGAAACATAGCACTCACTGCGCCATATATGCACGATGGTTCCTTTGGTACATTAGAAGCGATTATTGACCATTATAATTCAGGTGGAAAAAATCATCCACATAAAAGCGAACTGATACAGCCTTTAAGTTTGTCAGAATCAGAAAAAAACGATTTGAAGAAATTTTTAATATCATTGACTGACGAACATTTTGTAAACAACCCTTTATTTCATTGATTTGTATGATTGCGACACAATTCTACAATTACATAATTCTACAATCAGTACAATTTTAATATGTTATTCAAAGCAAAATATATAGTCATCTCGTGTATTGTGACCGTTTTAGTATTGGTAGCATGTAAAAAGGATGTTCCGAAAACGCCTATCACAATCGACGAAACGCCCTTTGTTCTAGAATACGGAAGCCTTCCGACGCCAGATTTACCTGCGGACAATGCGCTTACGGTGCAAGGCGTTCAGCTCGGGAAAATGTTGTTTTACGATACAAAACTCTCAAAAGGCAACTCGCAATCTTGTGCAACTTGCCATCGTCAGGCCGATGGTTTTTCTGATAGCACCCAATTTTCTATTGGCGCAACTATGCAGGTGGGCAAACGACAGGCAATGCCCATATTTAATATGGCTTGGCATAGCAATGAATTTTTCTGGGATGGTCGGGCGCAAACCCTCCGCGAACAGTCTTTAATCCCCATCGAATCTGCCATTGAAATGGATGAGACTTTAGAAAATGTCATCGCTAAATTAGAAGATACAGAGATGTACCGCGACCAATTTATGCGAGCTTTTGGTTCGGAAGAAATTACGGCTGAAAAATGTCACTCGCAATGGAACAATTCATGTTGAGCATTGTATCGTTCAACTCAAAATACGACAAATACCTTGTCGGAGAAGCGGAATTGACGGAAAGCGAAGAGCGCGGACGCATTCTATTTGAAATGGAATATAATCCTTTCTTTCCTGACTTTTCGGGTGCAGATTGTGTTCATTGTCACGGCGGTATAAATTTTGAAAATGACCAATACATGAATAATGGATTCGATACAGACGCCAATATCGCGGATGTAGGAAGGGAGGAAGCGACCAATAATCTGAATGACAGAGGAAAATTTAAAGTGCCGTCTTTGAGAAATGTCGCCGTAACTGCACCCTATATGCACGATGGAAGATTCAGGACATTAGAAGAGGTAATCGACCATTATAATGAAGGCATACAGACATCAGCAACCGCCGATATTACGGTTTTGAATACAATAGATACAGGACTGCTTTTGACCGAACAAGATAAGGAAGACCTCATTAGTTTTCTGAAAACCTTGACGGATGAAACTTTCTTGAATGAAGAAGCATATAAAACGCCGTTTTAAAAATCCCAAAATCCAAAAACAAACCCAAGCCATTCTCGTCTGCCGTGAATGGCGATAGCGGAAATCAAAATTTACTCACTCACTTATTCAAAAATACTATGGCAAGCATATTCACACGTATTATAAATGGCGAAATTCCCTGCTACAAAATAGCGGAAGATGACCGTTATTTTGCCTTTCTCGACATCAATCCCGTCACACGCGGACACACACTCGTCATTCCCAAACAAGAAACCGATAATATATTTGACCTTGACGATGACTTGCTTGCAGGGCTTCATGTATTTGCGAAAAAAGTAGCACAAGCCATCAATGCCGGCATCCCTTGTAAGCGTGTCACGATGGCAGTTGTGGGCTTGGAAGTTCCTCATGCGCACATCCACCTGATACCTATCAACTCGATGCGCGAATACACTTTCGCCAATCCGAAACTAAAACTTTCCAAAGAAGAATTTGAACAAACGGCTGAGGTTATTCGTGACTCGTTGGCTCGCTAATTCGTTATTCGTTGATTTGTTATCCGTTGGTTCGTTATCCGTTACTCGTTATTCGTTATTCGTTACTCGTTATTCGTTACTCGTTACTCGTTATCCGTTATTCGTTACTCGTTACTCGTTATCCGTTCGACGAATACACGAATAACGGATAACGAATACACGAATACACGAATAACGAATACACGAATACACGAATAACGAATACACGAATAACGAATAACGAATACACGAATAACGAATAACGAATAACGAATACACGAATACACGAATACACGAGTAACAAATCAACGAATTAACAAAAAAGGGTCTGCTACATACCACTGGGCGCGTTCTACGGTATAGCCGAATGTGGCGTGTGATAGTAGTGAGTTGAGTGATTCGGAGAGGGCGTGGGCTTGTTTGCGAGGTACGCTGATGCTTAACTCGCTCCTGTTCAGCAGTTTAAAAAACATAACGCTGTGTCCCGATATTTCCAGACCGTAAGGCGAGGTCTGTACATCTTTGGTATATACCCAAACAATCTGTTCAGGATTTTTCGTAATTTGTAACCAAACAGGATGAAGCTCAAACCGCCAAACAATAAGCGTTTCGTGCAAAAACTTGAAGCCCAAGATAAACAAAGTAAGCCCCGCCAAAGCGCACACCAAACACAATTGGGTAGTATCCGTAAAGCACATCAACACCACAAAAGCCAAAGCACTCACCAACATAATCACCGTAGCCAGTAGCTTCAGATTACGCTCCCTAACGAGAATGCGCTCCAGTATATGTAGGTTGGTTGTCAATGCTTAAATGTTATAATGATGAAATGCTTAAATGGCGAATGAGTAAATTTTGAATGGGTGAATATACAATAATACTTAATAAGTGAAAGAAAATAAATAACTTGCCCCATTATGGAACAATTTATTTAATTTCTTTCACTAAATGAATTGCGTTCGTAATATTCACTCATTCACTCATTCACTCATTGAATATTATCGCATTTTATCATTTAAGCACTATCAATGCAAACGGTCAAATTCCTCCATGACATTCATAATATTATACAAATCTTCGTAAAATTCGTTCACCAATTTAAAACTTACATTGGAGGTGAAGATATTGGGTTCGAGAATATCTTTAGGTTCCCACACTGCGATATAAATATGCCCATCGGCAAATGACAGGTAAACTTTTTTATTAATTTTTGCGGCAAAATCATACAGTACGCCAAAAAAAGAATCGTGAATGATAAGTGATGCCTTGGCATTAGGGCTAATATAAGTTAGAAATTTATCGTTGAAACTGGGATGTTTGACATTCAATTGATAATCACCGCGCCGAATCAGGTCTTTGATAGTACGAGTGAGGTAGGGACGTTCTGTTTTTGGTAGAATAACGATTTCTCCTTCAAAATCCTCAGCCGTTTTTGCCCGAAAAAAAATACCACGAAACACCGGAATTATCGTTCCGACCACCTTTGAATTATCGCGCACATCGAGTTCGCACAATTCAAAATTGAGCCTGCCTATCTTGCCTGCGATATAGTCCTCGCCTTTGTAATATGGCGCATTGGTATGAAAAAAACGACTTTGCAGAAATTTTTCTTTTAGGATAAATGTCTTATGGCTATACGTCATGTCGTGCTTCGTAAAATCAAGAATCATCTGCACGATTTTGGGTTTGAAGTCAGCTTTAAACTTCCGCATTCGCCAACCCAAAAACGAGCTATAAGCCGCCATCGGTATCCAAATCAGCAGGGAAATCGAAGGCATTTGCAAACGATAGACCAACAAACCACTCAATATAAATACTACGATAGACAAGATAAAAAACAAAATCAACTGCTTGCGTTTCTTCTCCTGTCGCACCAATTCCGCATGTAATGTCCGGTTATAAAAAAGCCGAAAATCGTGTATATCTTGCATTTTTATTGCTGTACTGTTTTATTGTTCTACTGTTTTTTGCTTCGTAAAGATGAAAAAACAATAAATATTACATCTTACTAGACTTTGGACATTGGGTAATTAGGGAACTGGGTAATTAGGTAAATCGCTCATTATCAATAATTTACGTTAATTTGCATTTTATTTTAAATTAACTTTATTAAAATTTTTATTATGCTAATAAATAGCGAATTATGCTTTCGTCTTCCCTTAACTTGTTCTTTTTTCTTTATACTTCACCAAATTCTCCTTAAATAACCCGTTATTCGCGTCAAATTTGGCTCGTATAAAGAAAAAATAACGGCGTGAAGATGCAACGTTTATTATCTTTTCATCCCAAAGAAACATACAGCAATATAACAATAAAATAAGAACCCTTTATCACTAAATTTGTTGAAAATATTGTACATTCAAATTTAATTGAACGTTCATCACGTACTTCTAGTGAAAGGAAACAAATAACTTGCCCCATTATGCTTGTTCTTTTCCCTTCTAAAAAACACAAAAAATAGTTCCGTAGCTATGGCTATGCAACGATTTTTTGAATTCTTTAGAAGAAAAAATTACGGCGCATTATGGAAC